>ERZ1694997.113-NODE-113-length-59941-cov-25.009451_pt1 | contig 59941 bp, 50 predicted proteins | sample MGYA00581604_ERZ1694997 | MGnify/ENA primary metagenome ERZ1694997 (study PRJEB42213, sample SAMN07424279) | human gut metagenome | biome: ENVO:00009003; feature: ENVO:2100002; material: ENVO:00002003 | host: Homo sapiens | place: USA | collected 2014 ... | reverse complement strand
AGCGACAGCAACCGCGGCGAAATTAGGCAGGGAAGGCGAATGGTTCCATTCGCTCGATGGAAACAAAAATTATTTTGAAACTTGAAAACGTACTTATGGGGCTGTAGCTCAGCTGGGATGGCTAAGCGAAAAAGCTCCGGCAGAGGTTTTTCGTCTGCAACATCTTGTCTGCCTTATTTGAGCAAGGGAAGCGACAGCAACCGCGGCGAAATTAGGCAGGGAAGGCGAATGGTTCCATTCGCTCAACGGAAACAAAAATTATTCTGAAGCTTAAAACGTACTTATGGGGCTGTAGCTCAGCTGGGAGAGCGAATGGTTCGCAATCATTAGGTCGGGAGTTCGATCCTCCTCAGCTCCACCAATTCGAAAAAACGCGGCATAAACCGCGTTTTTTTATTACCGTAAAACAAAAGGAGAAAATAATGAAGGGCAGCCGGATGAATCTGTCTTTCGGGCCGGAGATCATCTTTGACGATGCCGAGTTTCAGCTCGGTGACAGGGACAAGGCGGGAATCGTCGGCGTCAACGGCGCCGGCAAGACCACGCTTTTCCGGCTGTTGCGCGGCGAGATTGCGCTTGACGGCGGCACTTTGTCCGTCGGCCGGGCGCGGGTCGGCTATCTGCCGCAGGAAATTGTTTTTGACCGTAAAAACGAAACGGTGTGGGAGTATCTTTCCGCCGGCCGGCCGCTGCAGAAAATCAAAACCGAACTGGAAGAAATTTACCGGCGGCTGGAAACCGCGCCGGAAGCCGAACATGAGCGGCTGCTTGAGCGTATGGCTTATTTGCAGGAACAACTGGATTATTTTGACCAGTATGAGGCCGATGATATTCTGCTTTCGTTGATGGAAGAGATGAAAATCGATGCCGATCTGCTGGACCGGCCGCTGGCCGAACTTTCCGGCGGGCAGAAATCGAAGTTGGCCTTTGCCCGGGTGCTTTATTCCAAACCGGAAGTTTTGTGCCTGGACGAGCCGACCAACCATTTGGATGCGGCAACCCGGGATTATGTTACCGGTTATCTTAAAAATTACAAAGGTTCGGTACTGATTATCAGTCATGACGTTGATTTTTTGAACCGGATCGTGCGCAAAATCGTGTTTATCAACAAAGTAACGCATAAGATTTCGGTTTATGACGGCAATTACGACGTTTTTAAAAAGCAGCGGGCGGAAGAACAACGGGTGCGCGAACGGCAGATTTCGCTGCAGGAACGGGAAATAAAAAAGCTGGAAGATTTTGTGCAGCGGGCCAGAGAAGCGTCGCAGACAAACCATAAGCTGAAGCGCAAAGGCCAGGAACGCGCGTTAAGGCTGGAGAAAATGCGTGACCGTCTGCCGGTGCGCGAACGCCCCTACCGGCGGGTGAAAATGGATATCCGTCCCAAACGGGAAGGTGCGTTGGTGCCTTTGAGTGTGGAAGAACTGAGTTTCCGCTACCCCGGGCAGCGTTTCCTTTACCGCAAATTATCGTTTAAGCTTTCCGGCGGCGAACGTTTTCTGGTGGTGGGCGAAAACGGCGTCGGCAAATCGACCCTGCTGAAACTGATTATGGGTTTTCTGCCGCCCGTTGACGGACAGATTCGTTTTAACCCGAAAACCGACGTTGCCTATTATGCCCAGGAACTGGAACAGCTTGATGCGGACAAAACCGTGTTTGAAAACGTGGAAACCGACGGTTACAACGAATGGCAGCTGCGCGGCATTTTAAGCAATTTTCTTTTTTATGAAGACGACATCAACAAAAACGCGGCCGTTCTTTCTCCCGGCGAAAAGGCGCGGGTGGCATTGTGCAAACTTTTGCTGCAAAGGGCAAACCTGCTGGTTTTGGACGAACCGACCAACCACCTGGATCCGGAAACCCAGGCGGTGATCGGCGGCAATTTCCGTCAGTTTGAAGGAACCATCCTGGTGGTCAGCCACAATCCTTCCTTTGTCGAACAGATCGGCATCAGCCGGATGCTGGTGCTGCCGTCGGGAGAAATCAGGGATTATTCCCGCGAGCTTCTGGAATATTACTACGAATTGAACACGGCGGACGAAGAATAGCTTCCGTCTGTGCGGCAAAGCCGTTCCTGCCGCTTAAAAAGCGGATTCGCCTGTGGGCGGAAAGCCTTAATAATTTAAGAAAAATGTGCCGGCAGACCGGGCGGACAGTTTTTGCTTTGTCGTTTTTTTGAAAATAATATCTATGTTTTTCAATCGGATATGCAAAATTAAATAAAAAAGATAAAAATTTTTTATCCCTTAAGCGTTACTTAAGTTTATAATGTTGTATTGTTCTTGTAAGCAGTTAATCAAAACATTTTTTTAGGAGAAAACACATGAACAAATTACTCGCAGTATCTACCCTGGCTTTGATGATCGGTTTTGCCGGCGCGGCTCATGCCCAGTATCAGGGCGCCATGGCTCCCCGCGGCGGATTCACCGGACCGGGACTGTCCGTTTCGACCGTTGCCGAAGCCAACAAGATGAGTGACGACCAGCCGGTTGTCCTGGTCGGACAGATTCAGCAGAGCCTGGGCGACGAAAAATATCTGTTCAAAGACGCGAGCGGCACCATCACTATTGAAATCGACGACGAAGACTGGCGCGGCGTCAACGTTACTCCGGAAGACACCATCGAAATCAGCGGCGAAGTTGACAAAGACCTGTTTGACATCAAAGTTGACGTCAATACCGTAAAACTGAAAAAATAAGACGGGTGTGTCATGCGGATCCTGCTGGTGGAAGATGACCAACTGATCGGCGACGGTTTGAAAGTCGGGCTGGAAAAGCTCGGCTTTGCCGTCGACTGGTTCACCGACGGACTGGAAGGGGAAGAAGCTCTGTATCAGGCTTCTTACGCAGCGGTGGTGCTTGATCTGGGACTGCCCGGTCAGGACGGTTTGGAGGTGCTGAAAAACTGGCGGCAGAAGAGCCGGACGGAACCGGTGCTGATTTTAACCGCCCGCGGTGACGTCGACCAGCGCATCGCCGGATTGAACAGCGGCGCCGACGACTACCTCGGCAAGCCCTTTTCCCTAAAAGAAGTGCAGGCCCGTTTAAATGCCCTGATCCGCCGCAGCAGCGGCCGCCCTTCGCCGCTTCTGACATACGGAAACGTCGCTTTTGATCCCGAAACCCGCAAAGTGACCTCCGCCGGCCGGGAAGTGGTGCTGTCGCCCAAGGAAACCGCTTTGCTGGAACTGCTGCTCTTAAACAAAAACAAGGTTCTTTCCAAGGAAGCGATTGAAAGCAAAATTTATTCCTGGGATGACGAAGTTTCGAGCAACGCGGTGGAGGTTCACATTCACCATCTGCGCAAAAAACTCGGCAAGGACATTGTCCGCACGGTTAACAAAATCGGATATATACTGGAAGAAACATGAAAAAACTAAGTCTGAGAATTCGCCTGCTGCTGCTTTTTACCGGCATTTCCTGTTTGATATGGATTTGTTCGGGGTTGTTTTCGTGGTTTGAAAGCCGCGAGAAAATCGACGAATTTTTCGACCAGTATCAGATTTTGCTTGCCCGTCAGCTGGCTTCTGCCGACTGGAGCGGACTTTCCGCCGACAGTCAGAAGGCCACCAACCGCATTATCGGCGGCATTGACAATGCCGACGAAGAAGACGAAGCGATCGGTTTTGCCGTTTTTGACCGTGCGGGCAAAATGATTTTTCACGATAACGAAAACGGCAAAGACTTTATTTTCTCTCCCCGCACCGGCAGTTTCTTCAACCAGAACGTGGATGATGAGGAGTGGCGCATCGTCTGGGTCGATTCCGCGGACAAAAACTACGTCATAGCCGTCGGCCAGGAAATGGAGTACCGCACCGAAGTCACGCTGGACATGGTTGAGGAATTTCTCACCCCCTGGCTGTGCGGATTGTTGATTTTGCTCGGTGCGGTGATTTATTTCGTCGGCCGCGAATTTTCTTCTTTCCGCCGACTGGCAAAAGAACTGGAAGCGCGTCGTCCCGATGATCTGTCGCCGCTTTCCGACAAGGATCTGCCCGACGAAATCAAGCCTTTGACAACCGCCATGAACGACCTTTTGCGCCGGATTGACGGCATGATCAAGCGGGAAAAAAGCTTTATCTCCGATTCCGCGCATGAATTGCGTTCGCCGCTGACGGCTTTGAAAGTGCAGCTGGAAGTGCTGGAGCTGGCGGAAGACGACGCCGGGGCCAGACGTTCCGCCGCGGCCAAGATGGGGCAGGGGATTGAGCGCTGTGCCCGGCTGGTGGAACAGCTGCTGCTGTTGTCGAAGCTGGAAAGCGGACTGGCGATGACCGACGAAGCGGAAGATGTTTCCTGGCCGCAGATTGTCGGTTCCCTTGCCGCCGAATATGACGAAGCGCTGCGGGCGAAAAAACAAATTCTTAAAACCGACGTTACCGCCCGTGCGCCGGTAAACAAAGGCAATTCCGTGCTGCTGGCTGCCATGCTGCGCAACCTTTTGGACAACGCGGTAAAATACAGCCCCGAGGGCGCAACGGTTGCCGTCCGTATTTCCGCCGACGAAATCGAAGTCCACAATTCCGGAGTTAAGATTGCCGACCGCCATCTGCGTCATTTGAGTGAACGTTTCTTCCGTCCGGCCGGACAAAAAGAAAACGGCAGCGGCCTCGGTCTGTCGATTGTCGGCAAGATTGCCGCTTTGCACGGCTGCAAAATGGAATTTGACAACAGCGGCGACGGCTTTTCGGTAATTATCTGTAAGGAATAAACCTTTTAGACAAAAACAATTGACAAACAGCGGCGGTTCGCTTATGATAAAAAACAGGAAAAAAATTATTAACATTTATACATATGAAAAAGAAGATAAAGTTCAAAAGACTTTGGATTTCGGTCATTGGCTGGATTCTGGTCGGAGGTTTTGTCAATAACCTCTTCGTTGCTCCGTTCACCGAAATTTCTTTGGTAGAGTGGAACGGTCTGATCACTTCTCTCGGCATTTTGCTCGGTATCAGCGGTACCCGCGATTATTTCCTGAAAAATTCTCTGGACAAGCTTCCGGAGAACAGGTCGGGCAAAGGCTGGCAGAGAATGTGGATCCCTTGCGTGGGCTGGGCTTTGGCCGGCGGTTTTTTCATCAACTGCATCATAGCGCCTTATCTTGACCTTCGTGTCAATGACTGGTCGCAGCTGATTACCGCCTTAACGGTTATTCTCGGCATCAGCGGCGCGCGCGACGTCGGTCTGCGCAGGCTGCCGAAAAATCGGGAAACTCCGGCGGCTAAGGAGGAAACGAAAGAAGAGGAATAAAACTTCCTCTTTATCTTGTTGAAAAAAGAGCGGGCGTTTGTCCGCTCTTTTTTGGTTACATTTTTTGCAGAAAAAACGATTTGCCGGGGCCGAATGCAGGGCGGTCGTCCAAACGCCGTTCCGCGCCGATGAGTGCGGTCAGGCTGTGACGGCTGATCCGCCCCCCCCGGCTTAGTGAAGGACGTTTGACGGAAAATCCGCAACGGAATTGTCAAAAACGATAACCGTTTGTTTTTGAGTCTGATAAAAAATCAAAGGCGGCAAAAAATCGTAAATATATCAAGGTATTATTTTTGTAAGTTAAAATAATGTTCTTGACAAAAGACATTTGCGGCTTATTATAAAAACATTAAATTAACAGAATTTTAAGGTTTTTGTTTTGACCAGACTGAGCATATTGAATGTCGGGATTTTTGCCGTATTCGTTTCCTGTGCGCATGCCCAAACCGTTCCCGTCGTACCCGCCGTCCGCGCCTATTCGCCGGCTTATGAACTGGAGAGAACCAAGGAAACCCTGCGTTCCAAGGCTACCGACGCCAGAATCCGCCGTTTTTCGGACGAATATGAAAAAGAAAAGTTAAAAGATGCGTCCGCAAAGAAAAAAGACAAGGCGCCGGAGAAAAAAGCTGCCGCCGACAAAAAGATCATGAAGTTGAAACGCTTGATCTTTGACCGTTCGGAGCTTTTGCCCGACAGTTTTCTCGAAGGCATTGCCTCGCGTTACGAGGGAAAGGAAATCGGCTTAAACGACATCGGCGCAATCGTCAGAGAAGTGGACCGCGAATATAAGGATCGCGGTTATTTTGCTGCCAAAGCCTATGTTCCCAACCAGGACGTGCGCGACCATATCCTCAAAATCAATCTGATTGAAGGAAAAATCGACAGGATTACGGTTAAGGAAAACAAGTCGACCAGCGAAAATTTCGTGCGCAGAAATCTGGGCGTTGAAAGCGGCGACCGACTGAACGTTAAGGAGCTTCAGGACAACATTCTGATGTTTAACGCCGCCAACGACATCAAGGCGCGGATTGCGATGGAACCGGGCGAAAAGTTTGCCACCACCGACCTTGACGTGATTGTCGAAGAGCCGCAGAGGGTGTCCGTATCTGCTTTTGCCGACAATGCCGGACAAAAGTCGACCGGCGTTTACCGTGCCGGCGCCTTTGCTTCCGTCCGCAGTCTGACCGGTTACCGTGACAATCTGAACTTCGGCGGCGTGGTAACCGAAGGGTCGAATGCCTTTTTCGGTTCGTTTGATATTCCCGAACCGGTTTTTGACAGCCGCATCGGTTTCGGCGCCGACTATTCCGATACCGAAATCGTCGGCGGTGACCTGAAGGCGCTGGACGTAACCGGCAATTTCTACAACTATTATTTTTATGTCAAACGTCCGGTTTACGTAACCGACAGTTTTGTCAACAATCTCAACTTCACCGCTAATTTTAAAAACGGCGCTTCCTATATCGGCGATTTCCGCACCCAGAAGGTTTATACCGATACCCTGAGCCTGTCGTGGGACAGCTTAAAACTGTTTGCCGGCGGTTACTTGTATAATCAGCTGAGCGTTACCAAAGGCGCCAAGCTGTTTGACGGCACCCGTTCCTTCTGGCGCTTCAATTATAACGGCGAGTTTCAGCAGAGTTTCCTCGACGATTTTGCCCTGAACGTCAAGGCCAAGGCGCAATATACCGAGCAGGATTTCCTGCCGTCGTCGGAACAGTTCCAGATCGGCGGCGTCAATTCGGTGCGCGGCTATACCGAGGGGATGCTGGTCGGCGACAAGGGTTTTGCCGTCATGAACGAACTGCAATACGACATAAAACCGCTGATTAAGGAAGCCGACTGGCTGAACAGCGCCAAAGTCTATGCCTTTTTTGACTTTGGTCATGTCTATGCCAAAGACAGCAACAATTTGAAAAACGAAAACGAAGCTTTTATCTACAGTACCGGCGTCGGTGCCCGGGCGGGACTGTTTGGGCGGCTGGACGCCAACTTTACGGTGGCGTTTCCGCTCAAGGAACACAAATATTACGAAAGCGACGAAGACGTCGAATTCCTTTTCTTCATTCAATCCAGAATTTGGTAGGAGCAAGTCATATGTTCAGAAAAATCATCACTTACCTGACAATTTACAGCTTTATGTTTTCCAATGTTTGTTGGGCGGCGATGATTACCCCCGACGGCCGTACCCAGACCACGGTTAACGTCAACGGCCATGTGTATGACGTGACGACTTCTACCGTTTCCGGCCAAAACGCGTTCAACTCGTTTTCCAATTTCGACGTCTACAAAGGAACCACGGTCAACCTTTATCTGCCCGGTTCCACGCTCAATCTGATCAACCTGGTGCGCGACGGCAAAACCAACATCGACGGCATTCTGAACTCAATCAAAAACGGCAAAATCGGCGGCAACGTCTTCATTCTGAACCCGCACGGCATTGCCATCGGCAAAAGCGGCGTGGTCAACGTCGGTTCGCTGATGCTTTCAACCCCGAACAAGGAATTCATGGATCAGGTGATCGGGCAGGACGGCAGCATTTCCGAACTGGCGACCAAGTCCGTGCTGGCGGGCGACCTGCCGATCAATCCGGCCGGCGTCATTTCCGTCAAAGGCAAAATCAAAGCGCTTGATTCGGTTGCGGTCAGGGCCGGCGGCGTGGTTAACGCCGGCGAGATTTTGGCCAACCTCAAACCGACGCAGGCTTCCGACATCGTTAATACCGGCGGTCTTGACATTGACGCGCCTCTTGCTTTCAAAGACGGCAAAATCGGCGTTTTTGCCGAAAACGACGTGGTTAATGCCGGGACGATCAAAGCCGATGCGGGCGGCAGCGGCAAAGCCGGCGGCATCGTTGTCAAAGCCGGCGGCAATATCAGCCTGCGGAAAGGCTCGCTGATCAGCGCCAAAGGGTCTGCCGAGCATAAGGACGGCGGTTCGGTGGTGGTTTTTGCCGACAATAAGGCCGATCTGGAAAAAGGCGCGGAAATTGCCGCCGACGCTTACGACGGTTCGGCCAAAGGCGGCTTTGTCGAACTGAGCGCGTTAAAGGAAGTCAATTTGAACGGCGGCACCATGACGGCCGGCGGCCGGGACGGCATGATCTTTATTGATCCCGAAATTTTAAACATCACTTCCGACAGCGCTTACAAAGGACAGGACAACATCTACGCGATCGCCAATATCGTCAACGTCAAACAAGGCGTCAGTCTGGTTAAGGAGAACGGCGATATCACTCTGATCGCCCGCGACACCGACGCCGGCTGGGTCAAGAAAAGCGGCGCGTTTCTGAACATTGAGGACAACGCGACCTTAAAAGGCGACAACATTTATCTCTATGCGCTGGCCGGCGACGCCGAAGTGCTGGACGGCATCGTTACCGGCGAAGTGACGGAAGACAACGGTTCGTCGGCGCTGACGGCGATCGGCGAAACCTTGAAGGCCAAAGGGCTGGAATTTTTCGAGGCGCTGACCGACAGCGGCCTGTTTGTCGGTTACAGCAAGTCGGAGGCGGAAGCCGGCATCAATATCGGCAAAAACGTAACCATTGCCGCCAAAGAAGACGTCAAAATCAATTCCAAGGTAGTTTCCAACTCCGAAGTGGACACGCTGGGTACCGGCATTGACGTGACTGTGGCCGAAAACAGTGCTGCTTCAGGCGTCTTTATTGACAGCGGCGTCAACATCAGCGGCAAAAACGTGGCCATCACTTCCGAAATCGACAGTACTACTTCGGCCGAGGCGACAACCTCCGCTTACGGCAGCGGCCGCGGCGTGCCGGTTGATATTGCGGTAGCCGTCGGTCTGACCGATACCGATAACAAAATTGACATTAAAAACGGAGCGAGCATTACCGCAACCGACAAACTGGAGATTGCCGCCGATACCCGCAAGTCGCATAACGTCGCCGCCGAAGGACTGGCTTATCAGGACGGCTGGGCGGCGGCCGGCGTGGCTTACAGCGAATCCGAAAGCAGCAGCAGCGTGACCGTCGGCGGAACGATTAAAGGCGGTACGGTTAACATTACTTCCGACATTGAAGCGGTTAAAAACGCGTCTTCCGCCAAAACCGTCGTCGGCAACGGTATTTTCGACCGGTTGAACGTATGGGCCGGCAACAAGATGCTGGACGGCCTGTCCAAATGGATTACTGCCATTCCGGCGCAGACCCATTCGCAAAGCAACGTCAAGCTGGCAATGAGCGGCGCAGTTTCCTACAGCAAACACAACAACAGTTCAAATGTCAAAATTGCCAACAACTACGGCGAAGGACAAACGGCTGCCGATACGCCCAAAACTACGGTGACCGGCGACAAAGTTACAATCGGTTCGCATGTTATGGACGTGATTACCAACGGCGCCAGCGCAAGCGTTTCGCCCAAGACGAACGACAAGGACCACAGTCAGGACTAGAACAAGGAAAATTCTTTTGCCGGGGCGGTCGGTTACGGCGTTTACGATAACACTTCCCGCGCGGAAATCGGCGCCGGCGTTGCCGTCAACGCTTCGCAAAGCCTTGAGCTGACTTCTGAAACCGAAGAACCTGTTTTGTGGCCGGACGCTTCCATCCTCAACGTTTTCGACGGTTTGGCCGGTAACGTGCTGGAAAAAGGCGAAGCGCTTTTGACCAACATTGAAAAATATCTGGAAGACAACCCGATGTCGTTTTATACCTCGTTGGTCAAGAGCAGCGCCAACACCAGTTCCGGCGACGCAAACCCCGGAGAGGAGAAAAACGGCATTGTCGGCATTGCCGGTTCGGTCAACCTGATGGAATTTAACAACAAGTCCGATGCGGTGATTGCCGATGGCGCCGAGATCAATCAGCTGTATAATCCGAACAATGCCGGCTACACCAGGCTGGACAAGGCGCCGGCCGTCAAAGTCAGCGCCGACAGCTATGTCGAAACCTTCAACATGTCCGGCGAATACGGCGGCGCGGCCAAATTCGGCCTCGGCGGCTCGTATCTGCAAACCTGGTACGACAGCAAAGTTAACGCGATTATCGGCGACAACGTCAAACTTTATGCCGGCGATTTGGACGTCAATGCTTCCGCAACCCACCGCAATCTGTCGATTGCCGGCACCGCCGGTTACAAAAAGTCGGACACTTTCGGTTTTCAGGGGACGTTCGACTGGCTGAAGTCCAATTCCGACGTGCTGGCGCAAATCAGCAATCAGGCGGACGTCCTGGTTGAAAAGGCGGACGAAAAGAGCGGCGTTACGGTTAACGCCGAAAGCGAAAACAGCTTTGTCAACATTGCCGGCGGCGTGGTTCGCGGTTCCATGGTCGGCATCGGCGCTTCGGGCGCGTTGAACGACATTAGTCAGAATACCCGCGCGGTGATCGGCAGCTTGAATCAGAATGACAACTCTGCCGTTACCGGCAAAATCGTTACCGACGGCAACATCCTCGTCAACGCCCAAAACAGTTCAAACCTCTACGCCGTTTCCGCCGCCGGCGCGCTGATTACCCAGGATAAAGGCCAGGACAACGGCAGTACCAATTTCGGTCTCGGGTTGTCGGGCACCGCTTCCTACAACACGCTGGAAAGCGTTTCCGAAGCCTATGTCAACAACGCGGTGATCAAAGGCGTGTCAGGCGCTTCGGGGGATGAGGAAAAACGTCCCGCTCTTGAAGTGGCGAGCAATAACGACAACGATGTCCTGACCGTCGGCGGCGGCGTTTCCTTTGTCAAACAAAGCGGCACCAACGTCGGCATAGCCGGCGCAGTCGGCATCAACAAGCTGGACGGTTCGCGGTCGGTTGCCTTTGTCAACAACGCGAAAGTCGACAATATCGGCGACCTGAAAATCCATGCGGCCTCAACCGGCGAAATTATCGCTGCGGCGGAAAGCGCTTCCGGCGCGTTCGGCAAAACCGGCATTACCATTGCCGGCGCAGTGTCGATCAACGAGATCGGCAACCGGACGGCGGCCTATGTCAGCAATTCGAAAGTTAACGGCGGCAAATTCGTCAGTGCCGATAATGTTGAAATCAAAGCCGAAAGCGGCGCCGACATCTTTGCTCTGGCCGGCAACATTTCTGCCGCCGGCACCGGCGGCGTGGGCGCTTCGGTCGCGGTGAACGAAATTGACAATACCACGGAATCCTACGCCAAAAACGCCGATATTGAAGCCGAAAAGGGCAATATTTCGATCACGGCGCAAAATACTTCGGAAATCGAAACTTCTTCGGCCGGCGTCGGTTACGGCGGCAAGGCTTCCGTTTCCGGTTCGGTTTCCGTCAACAACATCAATAACCGCACTTACGGCTATGCCGACAATTCCGGTCTGACGGCTTACGGCAGCGTGTTGTTAAAGAGCATTGCCAAAAGCGTCATCAATTTTTACGGCGGCATGATTGCGCTTTCAACCAAAGGCGTGGGCGGCGGCGGAACCGTCGGCACCAGTTCGGTGAGCGAAGACACGCTGGCCGAAATCCGTAACAATTCCGAAGTTAATGCTTACGGCAACAAGCCGGCGGAAGACGGAACGACCGGTGTCGGCGTGGCGGCCGAAAACGACAGCATCGTCAATATGTACGGCGTCAACGCCGGCCTCGGCAAAGCTGCCGGCATCGGCGCCAACGTGGCGGTCAGTCAGGTTAACAATTCGGCGGTCGCAAGAATTGACAATGCCAAAATCAATCAGGACTTAAGCGGCGGAAATGACGAAAAATATGCTGCAAATCAAGAGGTTAACGTTTCCGCTGCCAACAAGACGCAGCTGGAAACCCATGCCGGCACGCTGGCCGGCGGAACAGTCGGGGTCGGCCTGTCCTCGGTTACCACGCTGGTGGAGAATACGACCAAAGCGGAAATCGTCAACGGTTCAAACGTGAAGTCGAAAGGCGACATCGGGGTTAATACCGACGCCAAAACCTATTTTAACTCGGTTGTTGTCGGCGGCGCCGGCGGCAAGGTCGGGGTGGCCGGCAATGTCAACGTGGCGGAAATCGGCAACCATAACCGCGCGCTGGTCGACGCTTCGACGATTGCCGGCTACGGCAGCATGACGGTGGCGGCAAAAGATGTAACCCGCCTCGGCAAACGCCTGAAGGATGACGGAACGGAAGAGGATTTTGCGGTTGCCCTGGGCGCCGGCGGCGTCGGTCTGTATAACGGCACCGGCGCGTCGGTTCTGGTTTCCGACATTGCAAACGATACGACGGCCAAAATCGGCAACTCTTCCGTCGATGTTGCGAAGAAGCTTTCGCTGACGGCCGATTCCGACAGCAGCATTTTGTCTTACGTCTTTGCCGCCGGTCTGGGCGCTTATTCCGGCGTTGCCGGTTCGGTTGCGGTCAATACGATCGACAATACGACCGAAGCTTTCATTACCGAAGACGAGGGCAAAACGACCGAAATCAACCAAAACATGAGCAACGCTTCGCAGGATGTGAAAATTGCCGCTTCCGCCGACGCCGCGATTGAAAACCTGCTGGGTTCGGCGGCGGTCGGCCTGGGTTCGGGCGGCGCCAGCGTGGACGTTTCCACCATTGACGGCAGAACTTCGGCCGGAACAATCGGCAGTCTGGCGCTTTCCGCCGGCAGAAACATTGACATTACGGCCGACAGTGTCCGCGACATCAGCGTGGAAGGTATTGCCGGTTCGGGCGGCGCCGGCACTTTGTCGGGCGCAATTTCCGTCATTCGCGTCGGCAGCAACTATACTGCCGACATGCAGGAGCAGACGGCCGGCGTTTTGGAAACGGTCAATGCCGAAATTGCCCGCAATAACGAGTATCAGGACAGTCTGAACATCAACGGGCTGCCGACGGATATTGATTTGTCCGAATTTGACCGCGATGTTAACAAGGAATTCTCGACTTCCGTCAGCAAAGACGTCGGCACTTCCGCCTATGTCGGTTCGGGGGCGACGGTAAAAGCCGGCGGCAATATTGCGGTTGCCGCGACCGACGACGTGCACACCCGTAATCTGACCGGCGAAATGGCTGCCGGCGGTGTCAGTGCCGGCGCTTCGGTCGGCATAACCGACATCCGCAACGCGGCCAAAGCTTATATTGCCGGCAACGCGCTGGTTGCTTCCGGAAAAGACTTTTCATTGAGTGCTCTGACCAAAACCGATGTTGACAGCAAGAGCATGGGCGGCGTCATTGCCACCATGTTTGCCGCCGGCGGATCGGTGGTTCATGTCAACGCGGACAGCCACGCTCAGGCTTATGTCGGCAACGGTGCCGTCGTTAACGCCGGCAACGTAACCATGGAAGCCGAAGACGAGTCCGACATCGAGGCTCTGGCGGCCGGGGTGGAAGCGTCGGTCGGCGGCGCGGCCGGCGCGTCGGTAGCAATCGTTAACAAGACCAACGATGTTCGGGCTTTTGTCGCCGACGGTGCCAAAGTAACGGCAGACAGCTTTGAGGGCAGTGCCAAAGACGACGTCAGCGTCGACGTTCAGGCGATTGCCGGTGCGGCCGGCGTTGTCAGCGGCGAAGGCGCCTATGCCGAAAGTTCGATTGTCAGCAAGCTGAAGTCTTATGTCGGTGATGCGGTTTTCAAACTGGCGGAAGGTTTCCGCATGTTTACTTCGGGTTCCAGCCACGGCAATGCCGGGGCGCTGGGTGTCAATGCCGGCGTTTTGAGCGTCGGCGCTTCAGTTGCCAAATCCGATATTGATCTGGACAATCAGGCGGTTGTCGACGGCAGCGCGGAAATTGCCGCCGCTGACGTTTATGTCGGTGCCGGGCAGCTGAAAGCCGATGCCGTAACCGATTCGCTGGCCGCGGCCGGCGCCCTGATCGGCGGCAACGGCGCGCAGTCTTCTGCCGGCGTCGGGGGCAAGGTGCTGGCCAAAGTTGAAGACGGCGCCAAATTTACCGGTGCCGGAAACGTGGAGATTCTGAGCATGTCCAACTCCGGACAGGCGGCGGTTTCTTCGGCGTACCGAGGCGGCATTTTGGCTGCCGGCGCAACTCTTGCCGACGCTGCGGGACACCTTGACACGATTACCGAAATAGGGGCAATTGACCTGACGGCCGACAAGCTGACGGCCAAAGCCGAGGCGACGGACATTCTGTATGCGGAAACTGTTTCCGGCAGCGGCGGCGTTATTTCCGGCGCGGCGGCCATATCCGGTACCAAAAACGATGCCGAAACCAAAGTAACGATCGGCACCGACGGCAAAGATGGGCATTTTGACCTGGAAGCGCTGGAAGTTCTTGCCAGCCGGTCGGTCAAACAGAACGGCACCGCCGATTCCGTCAACGCTTCGGTGGTCGGAGCCAGCGGCGCCCGGGTTGACAATGCGTCAAACGCCGTAACCGCGGTTGACATTAAAGGCAATGCCGAATTTGCGGTTAACGACGTTAACGTCAAGGCAATTAACACCTATGACAAGAACGGTAAATTCGCCTATAACGGCAGCGGCTGGTCGGAAAGCGGCGTGGACTACAATATTCAGTCCGGTTCCGGCGGCGTCGTCGATGCGCCCGCCGTCATCAGCAAAACCGTAATCGACAACGAAGCGACGGTTGATTTCGGCGCAGACACGGTGTTCTCGCGCAATGTTGCCCGCAAGGAAAAGGAAAAAGACTATCAGTTTGCCGTTTCCGCCTTAAATGATGTGAAGGCGACCGACAAGGCCAAACTGGTCAGCGGCGGCGTGCTGGCGATTGCCGATACCGTTTCTTCGATCGACAACCGCAAAAACAAAGCCGCGGTCAACTTAAAAGGCAGCATTGCCTCAATCGATGACCTGATCTTGACGGCCAACTCGAATGCCAACCTCAATTCGGAAGTTTACGTCAACACTTATGGCGCCTCCGGAGTGGCGATGGGCAGCTCGACGGTGCGGACGACGTCCGACAATTCGGTCAACTTTGCCGACGGTTCCCGTACCATGTCCTACGGCGACCTTCACGTTTACGCCGGCCAGGCTTATGAAGACTACAGCGGCAACAATACGCTGCATTCCCGCGTTTATCTGTGGAACAACACCGCGCTGCCGTTCTCCGATCCGGAAGTTGAAGCAACGATTGTCATGAACAACCTGATCAATATCGATTCCGGCGCGGTTGTAAAAAGCGGCCGCGACATCAATCTGACCTCGAACATGGGAATTGCGGTTGCCGACGGCTTTTCTTCGGCCAAAAACCCGTATAACGAGCTGCTTTCGCTGGAAGACAAATCTTTCAACGGAACGGTCGACAACAATTCGCGGATCGTCGTTAACGGCACTGCGGAAGCCGGCGTCAACAACATTCAGAAATTTATAATTGACGAAAACGGCCGGGTTAAGGTAACCATCGGCGAAGAAACTTTCTATGACGACGATCAGCTTTATCATAAAAAGACCGGCGAGAAGCTTTACAGCAATATCATTGATGAAATCAACCGGATGAAAAATCTGCGGGCGGAATATATCGAAGACAAAGACGCCGTGGCCTATTATGACGCGGAAATCGCCGCCCTGCAGGCCAAGCTGACGCTGATGGGGCTTTACAGCGAAAACGGCGGCACCGTTAACACTACCGTTGACTATATAACCCTGGGCGACATCTACGCCCAGCCCGGTGCCATCAGCCTCAATACCCAATCGATGGAAGGGACGGGTTCAATGTCGGTTACCAGCGACGCGGCGGTGACGATCGAAAACAAGAGCTCTTCTTTCCTCCGCGTTTCGGACATTACCATTCCCGAAGGCAGCGGCGGCACCGTTAAGCTTAACGGCGCGGCGGTTACCGGCGACATCGGTTCGCTGAAAGTCCATATTGCCGAAAAGACGATGGAAAGCCCGACCGTGACCATTACTTCAGACATTGCGGCCAATGACGGCCGTGCGCCGAACATTGACATTGACGGCACCGTCACCAACTACGGCGGTCTGGTTAAAGTGAACAACGCCGCAGGCAGCATTTACGTCAACGGCACCATTCACGGCAAAGACCTGAATATCACCGCCGGCCGCGACATTTATCAGGGCTATACCAACGGTTTCCGTCATATCGGCGGCAGTCCGGAAGCCGCCTGGGACGCTATAGCCTCGGGCAATGAAAGCGGCCACCTGACCGACGGTTCGGCCACTGCTTCGTCCAACGCGGACATTGACGACAGCCGTTCGTCGCTGGTTGCCGGCAACAACATTTTCCTGAGCGGCCGTTATATCAATCTGAACGGTCTGGTACAAAGCGGCACCACCGATTATAATCTGGACATCCCCGACGGGGAAATTCAGCTGGCGGGCGGACTGACTTCGGAAACCGCGTTGGCCGACTACAATCGCAACAAACAGTATAATTACAACGCGTCGCCGCTTTATAAACTGTCCGACAAATACGGCAATGTTGACGCCTATTACAACGCCGTCACCGGACAGATTGAGCTGGCCGACGTGCGGGTCGAAGGCGGTTACGTCGAAATTTACGGGCATATTCTCAATACCTCGCAGAATTCCGGCGAAATCATGGTAACCGACGGTTACGGGCGGGTTAACATCAACAACCGGTCGGGCAGGGAAATCGTGGTCAATAACATGAGTCTGTCCAACCGCATTTCCGGCGTGATCAAAATTACCGATCTGGCAAAAAAGAACGCTGCGGGCGAGTATCTGCAAACCACTTATACCCGCAACGGCAACACGATCACGGTGGCCGACAACAACGGCGGCAGTAAAGACATTAATGCCGTGCAGGATGAAAACGGCAAGTCAAGTACCGCTTATTCGCCGCTGGAAAATCAGCGTTATGTCTGGCAGACCGGACAAAAAACCGTCAGCGAGACCACCAAGACCTACGAAGGCGATTCTTTCTGGGGCATGGACTGGCTGGTTCCCGATACCGGCGAGGGCGTAACCGTCACCGGGCCGACGCCGGTCGGCGACCCGGTTAAGATGGAAGACGGCGAACGCATCGAAATCAGCAGTTCCGATAACAAGTACGAATATGAGAAAGATTCTTACGTATCGAGCGAAGACAAGCTGATTTACCATAATGTGGAAGAGTGGAGCGAGGGCTGGTGGATTTTCTCGGTCGACAAATACAAGACGACCGACATTTATCAGAAAGGGGAAACCCACATCAACACCCACAGCGTCAAAGCCGACTATGACATCAAAATTTCGTTCAAGGGTTATGACAGCGCGCTGGCGGACATCGTCTCCAAATCCGACATTACGTTGAACGGCGTCATTAACAACCGGAGCGGCACCACCAACATCACCACCGAAGGGGCAATCAAGGTCGGTTCCGATTATGCGCGGATTTTGGGCGACGGCCTTAACCTGACGGCCAACAACGGCATCGGCAGCAACGGCACCGCGCTGGCGGTTGACGTTGCCGGCGGCAACCTGAACGTCGTCAACAAGGTGTCGGGTGACGTCAATCTGAAGTCGGCCGGCAGCGACTTTGTTTTCAACAGCATTGTCAACAACGGCGGCAACACCTCGGTCAACGCTGCCGGCAGCATCTTCGGTGCTTCGGCGGATTCGCTGATCAGCGGCGGGAAAATCAGTCTGACGGCGCAGACCGGCTCAATCGGCACCGATGACACGGCGCTTAAAATTCAGACTTCCGGCGATGAAGACAGCGCTCTGACGGTTTTGGCTAACAACAATGTCAACCTCGTTCAGGAAGAAGGCGACCTCGGTCTTGAAAGCGTGGTTTCCTTAGCCGGCGACGTCAACGTCAAGGTTGAAAACGGCAGCGTGTTTGACGCCAACACCAACGAAGTCTACGACGACAAGACGGTCGAGCAGCTGACCAAAATCTGGGACGACATGGGGCTTGACGTCGGCAACGAACAGATGAAGGAAGCGTTCCTCAACGGCAAGAAAGCGGAATATAATGCCTACTGGCAGTATAAGTCGCGCCAGCCGGAAGGCGGAGAGCCGGAATTCAGGTTTACCGCCGCCGAGCGGGAAGCGCTGCTGAACAAGGAGCTGAACGAAAGCGAAAAACAGGCTCTCGGCATGGATAAGATTACCGACGAATATATCAATCGGCTGGAAGCCGAAAAGACGGCCGAATACAAAAAGCTGGCCGCCGTTTACGGCGACGAGGGCAAATACGGTTCGAGCTATGACGCCGGCTGGACATACCGGTTAAGCGAGGCCGAGGAGGCCGAACTGGCGGAAGGCGCGGGCTGGAACAAGAGCCAGCTGGCCTACAGCATCTTCAAGGCCAAAGAAGGCGAAGTGGTCGATACCCAGTATATGATTGAGGATCCGAACGTGGTCGGCAAAAACGTAACCATTGAAGCCAACGGTTCGATCGGGCAGGATACCGGCAGCGAAACTTTCAAACTTTCCGAGCTTTCGCTGGAAACGGACGTTGACAAGATACTGCTGATCGCTTCGGCCGAACGGGACAATCTGGAAATTGCCGAAGACGGCGACACGGTGACCGTACACAAACGCGAGGACGTTGACATCCACGCCGACAGTATCACGTTAAAGGCCAGGGACTACATTTATCTCGGCGGCGAAGAAGACATCAACGTCAATACGGTCGAGGCGGGCGAAGGGCAGAAGATTACCATTGCCGGCGCCAAGGGTATTTACAACGTGGCGACCGAGGCCGATCATGCCAACGTTATCGGCGGCGATCTTGTCCTGGAAGCGGCCGACGGCAGCATCGGCACCGAGGATAAGGCGCTGAACCTCAAGCTGGCCGACGGCGCCAAAGTAACGGCCCGCAGCCAAAACGACATTTTCCTTAACTCGACCGGCGGCGATCTGGTGGCGGAAAGTCTGCTGGCCAAAGACGGCGTTCTCAGCCTGACGGCTGACGGCAGCCTGATTGCCGGCACGCTGAAAGAGGGCGAGATTGTCAATCTGCAGGGACAGAGCATTGTCGTCAATGCCGAAAACGTCGGCGATGAGGACAATTATCTGACCGTCGCTTTGGGCGACAAGGAAAACGAAGAACATACGCTGACGTTAAATGTTGCCGGTGATGCCAATGTCAACAACCTCGGCGCGCAGGAACTGGCGGTTGAATCGTCGGCGGTCGGCGGAACCCTCCGTCTGAAGTCTGCTTCTTCGCTTATCGGCGCGACGGCCGACAGTCTGTTGTCCGCGGCGGCCCTTGAGTTTAACGGCGTCGGCGGCGACATCGGCGCGGCCGGACGTTATCTGAATGTGTCGACGGAACGGCTGACGGCTTCCGCCGACGGCAGCATTTATCTGAACAATGTCCGTTCGGCCGTTTTTGAAGGCGTCAACGCCGGCCGGGAGATTGAAATAACCTCCGCCGCCGACCTGACCTTAAACGACGCAACCGCCGGCGGCAGCGTCAAAGTCAACGGCGCCGGCAGCCTTTTCGCGAATAATCTCCGTGCCGGCGGCGATTTGCTGATGACGGCGGAAAACGATCTTGACGTGAGCGGTGCGACGGCCGAAGGAAGCGTAACCCTGGTATCACGCCTGGGAGACATGGTTGCCGAGTTGATCGGTTCCGGCGGCGATATGAAAATTGACGCGGCCGGCAACCTGACGGCCGGCAACATAAATGCCGGCGAAAAAGTCAGCATTGCCGCCGATTCGGCAGACTTGGACGAGGTTGTTTCCGGCGGTGACATGCGGATTGCCGTCAACAGTGACAACATTTTCGGCCGTTTGACGTCGGAAAAGGGAAATATTGCCCTGACGGTTGAAAATGCCGACGCCAACCTGCGCGGTTCGGTCAAAGCCGCCAACGGCCGGGTAACGGTTACGGCCGGCGGTTCCGTCCTGAATGCCGGCGCGCCGGCGGAAGGGGCGATCATTGCCAACACCGTCGACCTGACGGCGAAAAACGGCAGCATCGGTACCTCCGGCAATTATCTGACGGTTGATTCCTCTTATACCGAACCGGGCTGGATCAGCGCGTTGGCGGAAAAGGGAATTTTCATCAGCGAGGTCAACGGCGATATGAACGTCCGCCGGTTTGCCTCAAACGGCGACATTGACATGCGGGTGGAAAGTTCGATCATGGCGGCGCCGGGCATGGATCCCGAAGTGCCGAACTTTAAGGCGGACAACATTACGCTGCATACGAACGGCAGCATCGGCATGCCTGACAACCGGCTGGTTTTGGCCTTAAACGACAACGGCCGCGGCAAAATCAACCTCAAGGCGGAAACGGGAATTGCCGTTAACAAGCTGGGGGATGGCCTGGTTTCCGACTACGTTTACAACCTGCAGTCGGGCAAGGTGATGATCGGCCTGCCTTCCGGCCATGCCAACATTGCCCGGGTAACGGCGGTCGGCGGATTTGAGCTGTATGTCCGCGAGCATACGGACTTCTACAACATCTGGCTGGGCATTTCCGATCTGGAAGCGCGGATGATGAATCCGCCTTATACCGAATATCCGTCGGAAAATCCGATCGAAATCATGCGGGCGCCGCTGCTTGACCGTTACAAGCTGCAAACGGGCGACGGGCTGTTCATGAACATCGGCAGCCTGACGGGAGAAGAGGAAAAGCTTTCGGTTGGCTTTTAAGCTTCGCGGTTTGCAAAAAAAAGCGCCGTATCGCAAACAAAAAAACGGTTCCGGCATTTTCGAAGCCGTTTTGTGCAAACGGACGATAAGCTTCCGCAAGCCGGCGCAAGCGGTATTGGTCGTTGCAAACGACGTTTGCCCGGTTTCGGGCTTCGCAACGGCGGGGCAGGCCGGTCGGCGTCCGTCGATTTCAGCAAACGTCCAAACCATATATATAAGAAACCCCGGAAAATTCCGGGGTTCCTTGTATCGGAAAGCCCTCGCGTCGGACGCGGGGCCTTTTTTCGTTTACAGCAGGCTGAGGTTTTCGGCGGAAATTTTGCCTTTGCTTTCAACCGCTTCAAAAGCGATTTTCTGATTTTCCCGCAAATTGTTCAGGCCGGCCCTTTCCAGCGCGCTGATGTGAACGAAAATATCTTTCGAGCCGTCTTCCGGCTGAATGAAGCCGTAACCCTTGCGGGTGTTGAACCATTTTACGATACCTTTGGTCATTTTGATTTTCCTTTTCTTAAAACAAATTGCCCTTGTCCGGAATTGGACACGGGGTCGCAAAGATTTTCCTGACGTATAGAAAAATCTTTTGACGGTTTATGACATTAAAAGAAAAATCTAATTCGGGACGCCGCGTCGCCGCGGCCTTAAAATCTAACGCAGTTTTTAAGGATACACGCATTTTTATAAATAGCAACCGTTATTTGCCTTTATTTTAATTTCTTGACAGTGCCCGGGCTTCATGCTTTAGTTTTGGATATTTGACTGAGGAAAAACTTATGCTGCTGAAAACCAAACGTTTCCTGCCCCTGATGATTACCCAGTTTCTGGGTGCCTTGAATGACAACCTGTTCAAAAATGCCCTGCTGACGCTGGTAACCGTGAAGATGACGGCGCAGTCGGACATTCTTTCCAACCTGATCGCGGGCCTTTTCATTCTGCCGTTTTTCCTTTTTTCTGCCATGGCCGGGCAGCTGGCGGACAAATATCCGCGCGACAAAATCGCCCGCGTGCTGAAAATAACCGAACTGCTGCTGATGCTCGGGGTGGCTTTGGCTTATTACCGGCACAGCCTGCCGCTTCTGATCGTGATTATGACTCTGATGGGTGCACAGTCGGCCTTTTTCGGGCCGGTCAAATACGCCCTTTTGCCGCAGCACCTGAAACCCGAAGAACTGATCGCCGGCAACGCCTATATCGAAAGCACCACCTATATGGCGATTTTGCTGGGGCTGATTCTCGGCACCCTGCTGCCGATTGAGGTAACGATCGGGCTGCTGATTCTGCTGGCGGCCGTCGGCTGGCTGTCCGCCCGGCAGATTCCTCCGGCGCCTTCTCCGCGGCCGGAACTGAAGGTTTCTGCCAACCTGTTTGCCTCCGCGCTGGAAAATTTCCGCTTTCTGCTTAAACACCGGCAGGTTTTCATGAGCGTTCTCGGCGCCACCTGGTTTTGGACCGTCGGTGCGCTGGTGGCGGTGCAGGTCTATCCGCTGTGCGGCAAAATACTCAATGCCGGGGAAGGCGTCATCACCTTTTTTCTGGTGCTGTTTTCGGTCGGCGTGGCGGCCGGTTCCTATTGCTGCAACCGGCTTCTGAAAGGCTTCGTCCATACGACTTACGTGCCGCTTTCGGCCGTCGGCATGGGCGTCAGCCTGTTTTTGCTGTATTGGTTTGCCGACGGTTATCCGACCCCGGCGGAAAAAGTTTCCTTTGCCGAATTTTTTTCTCGGCCGCATGCCTTCGGTCTGAGCTTTAACCTGTTCGCGCTGGCTTTCTGGGGCGGCATGTATGTCATTCCGCTCAACGCCTTTATGCAGAGCCGCGCGCCGAAGGCCTATGTGGCCACCGTCATTGCCGGCAACAACATCTTCAATGCGCTGGGCATGGTGCTGTCGGCGGTTTTTGCGGTCGTTTTTCTTTCCCTCGGCTTTACCCTGCCGCAGCTTTTTCTGGCGGCGGCGTTGGCCTGTGCCGCGGTTTCCGTGTATATCTGCGCGCTGCTGCCGGATGCGCTGACCCGCTCGCTGGTGCAAAGCCTGCTCGGTTTTCTGTTTCGCTCCAAAGTCGGCGGCATTGCCAACTTTAAGCGCGCCGGTTCGAAAGTGCTGATTGTTTCCAACCATGTTTCGCTTCTTGACGGCGTTTTGCTGGCGGCTTTTATGCCCGAACGGATCACTTTTGCCATCAACACCGGCTGGACGCAGAAATGGTTTATTCCCGTCATCCGCCTGCTGGTCGATTTTTATCCGGTCGATCCGGCCAATCCGCTGTCGGTCCGCTCGCTGGCGGAAGAAATTAAAAAAGGTCGCAAAGTGATGATTTTTCCCGAAGGGCGGGTTACCACCACCGGCGCGATGATGAAGGTTTACGAAGGGGCGGGCGTGATTGCCGCCAAAGCCGGCGCCAAAATCCTGCCGGTACGGATCAACGGCGCCCAATATTCCAAATTTTCTTACCTGAAAGACAAGTTTCCCACCCGCTGGTTTCCGAAAATTACCCTGAATATCCTGGAGCCCTGCCGTTTTCCGGCCGTATCTGCCGGCAACCGGGAGGCGCGTCATAAAATTGCCCGCCGCCTGTACAACCTGATGGCGGAAATGATGTACAAGACGACGGAAAGCCGGGCCGGTCTGTCTGAGGCGCTTGTTTTTGCCGCCAAAACTCACGGCCGCCGGCATATTGCCGCAATCGAACCGGGCAAACGACCGCTCACCTTCGGCCGTCTGTTGCGGGAAAGTTGCATTTTGGCCGCTTTTGTCCGCCGCAGCTGGCCGGCGGCCGACCGCATCGGGCTGCTTAACCCGGCGGGTATTGACGGGCTGGTTTCGCTTTTTGCCGTTCTTGCCGCCGGTAAAACCGCGGTTATGCTTGAAGAGGAAGACCGTTCCGGCAGCCTGCCGTGTCTGCCGCCGATAGCTGATATCCGCCTTTCTGTCCTTGACCGGATCCGCGGCTTGGGCTGTTGTATCCGTCGCCGGATTCCCCGGGTCGGGGCAAACGACCCGGCGGTGGTTCTGCCCGGCAATGTGACGCTTACCCATCGCAACCTTCTTGCCGGTTGCAGCCAGCTCGGAACGGTGCTGCCTTTTAACGCCAAAGACAAGGTTGCCGTGGCCCGGCCGCTGTCAACCGTAATCGGACTTGTGCCGGCCGTGCTGCTGCCGCTTTTTTCCGGCAGCCGGCTCGTTTTCTGTCTGCATCCGGCGCAGTACCGGCAGATCGCGGAGATTTGCTATGATGCCGAAGCAACGGTCATGTTCGGCGACGAAGCGCTTTTTGCCGGCTGCGGCGAAGCGGCGCACCAGTACGATTTCTTTTCTCTGCGCTATGCCTTGTCCGATTCTTCCCTTACGGAAAAAACTTTTGAACTGTGGGTAAAAAAGTTCGGCGTGCGGATTCTGTCGGGGCTGATTTTGCCGGCGGCCGGCGCCGTCGTCAGCTTTAACACCCCGCTTTACAACCGGCCGGGAACCTGCGGCAGCCTGCTGCCCGGCGTGTCGTACCGGGACGGGGTGTTGAAGTCCGATTCCTTTGCCGGCCGGGAAATCAAACCGGACAAGGCTTTGACATTTGATGACGACGGCTATGTTTTGACAAATTAAATCTCTGATAGACAAATATTTTTGTCCGTGTTATAATTGCCGGTAAGAAAATTATAACACTGTATATTATGAAGAGATTATTTGTTTTGGTACTGTGCGTAGCAGCTATGTCAGTATCGACCGTGGTGTCCGCTCAGGGATATTACGGAGAGCACCATTTGCCGGCCCGCGGTTATGCCGATCCTTATTCCTATTCCTGGTCTTCCGGCCGTCACGGTGTTGAACGCCGCTGGGAACCGAGAAAAGGCAGAGGATATCATCGTCCGCGTCCGAGCAAAGTCGCCAAAGCGGCATATGTGGCAAGCGAAATTCTGCGCGGAATTGTCATTGCCGACCGTATTTTCGCTCCGTATTGCACGGAACGATACTACGGTTATTTTGACAGTCATGCGCCCAACCGCTGGGTTGTCGGCCGTCCGGGCATGCCGTTCTGGCCTTACCGCTATATGAACAACAGCCCGTTCTACTGGTATCCGACTTCCTGCGGCAACACGGTGTTTTATACCAGCACCAACTGTATGATGGGCGTTACCGTGGATGATCAGGTTCAGCTGATTCGCGACAACAACACGCTTTTCATCTGGGATACCAGAGGGCGCCTGATGTCGCGGCAGCAGTTGTATGCCGGTTGTCACAGCCACCTGGAGCTTTCAACCGCTCAGGGTATCCGGCTGGTGGAAATTTTTTATGACGGCGTCTGCCGGGTCAATTATCTTGACACGACGGGCAACGTGATCGAAAGCTACGAGCTGTACTAAACTTTTCGGGCAAAAGGGCAGCGGGTCAAACCGCCGCCCTTTTCCTGTTTAAAATCATCCGAAAGACAGATTTAAAATCAAGGCGGCGGTTCCCATATCGGTTTGCGGAAACAAACAATAAAAGGAGAAGAACATGTTTTATCTGCGTCAGGCCGACAAGCGCGGCCGCACTCAAACCGACTGGCTCGACAGCCGCCATACTTTTTCTTTCGGGCAGTATTATGATCCGCGTTTTATGGCGTTCAGCGACCTGAGAGTGATTAACGACGACGTCGTTGCGCCTTCCGGAGGGTTCGGCACTCATCCTCACGACAATATGGAAATTGTCAGCGTCGTTTTTGCCGGCCGGCTGGAACACAAGGACAGTCTGGGATCCGGCTCCGTCATCACGCCCGGCGAAGTGCAGGCGATGACGGCCGGTACCGGCATTCATCACAGCGAATTCAATCCTTCGGCGGAAGAATCCGTTCATTTTCTGCAAATCTGGATCATGCCTGATATGCAGGGACTGGAACCTTCTTACCGGCAGCAGAAGTTCGCGCCGGAAAAGATGAAAGACCGCTGGTGCCTGATCGTATCGCCGGACGGCGCGGAGGAGTCGTTGAAAATTTATCAGGACGCAAAAATCTTTCAGACCCGTTTGTCGGCCGGCGCCGTACTGGAATATTCGGTCGGCGAAAAACGGGCGGTCTGGATTCAGGTTGTTTCCGGATCGGTCGACGTCAGCGGCAATCTGCTGGTCGGCGGCGACGGGCTGGCGGTTTATGAAGAAGAACGTCCGCTTGTCGTCAGGGGGCTCGACGAAGTTTCAAACCTTTTGCTGTTTGATCTCCGCGGCTGACGGTTCGGTGCGGGATTCCGGCCGCCGGCTGACGGTGCAGATTTGCGGATCGTGCAGAAATTCCGCCGGCAGCATGATTTGCAGCGTCGCTTTTGAATCGCGGCCGACGGGAAATTCGTATTCGCTGCTCCCGCCGCTTCGGATAAAGTCTGCCGCTTGCCGTCGCTGTTCGGGGGAAAACCGGCAGTTGATTTCAATTTCATGCGGCGGCGTTCGGCTTTCTTCGCCGGCAAAGCCGTTTGTCATGCCGGGCGTTTTGGAGCGGAAACGGTAGAGACAGCCCTTGCTGCCGGGTTTAACGCTAACATTGAGCCGAAAACCGAATAAGTTCAGATTTTTTTCAAATTTTTTGCAGTCGGCGACGGCCGCCGCCAGATCTTGTGCGGAGTCTTTTTCCTTAAATTCGCTGCGGCAGACGTTTTCATCATTCAGAAAACGGCTCCAGACGATTTCTTTGCGCGTGCCCCTGACCGTCAGCTGTCCGCCTTCGGCCGGGTTGCCGTCTTCGTCCGTCATGCGAAGGGGAATGGTTTCTTCGTAAATCTCTTTTTCTTCGTCGTTTTCGGCACGGGCAATTTCTTTTATTTGTTCCGCCGTAAAGTTGCAGACGGTGATATTGACGCCCAGATCGCTTTCGGCGACGGATTCAAACCGGCAGCCGTCGTTTTTAAGCGGAGAGATTGTCTGAACGACGGCGACTTTCATGCCGAACAGTTCGCTCGTCTGTTTTCTTTCGTCCGCCCGGCATGCGCCCAAGGCTCCTTCGCTGCCCGGCAGGAGCGGGGTCGATTGTGCGGCGGAATTGCCGGCATAAAGGCAAAAAGCCGAAAGAAAGGCAATGATTTTGTTCATTCGTTGTTCCTGCAGTTGAAATTATGTATGATTTCCGGCGCCAGATTGCTTTGGTTCATTCTTTTTTTGGCGCCGTTGCAGGCATAGCTGAGGAAACAGTACAACCGTTTGTAAGCCGGCAGGTTGTCCTCGCGCAGATAACGTTTCAGCGTGTTGAGGGCCATGTTGAGCTTGTTGCCGGAAAGCTGGTTCTGCCGCACCCGGTAAAGCAGCAGCACTTCGTTTAACCCGTGGAAGCGGTATCCGCGGTGAAAGAGCGAAACCCAGGCCCTGGCGTCTTCGCACAGTTCCCTCTCTTCGGGAAATTTCAGATCGGGGATTTTCTGCCGGTCGATCATCACCGTCGACATGCCGATCTGGGTGGTTTTCATATACTGTTCCAGCCCGATTTCGCGGTCGACGGAAACTTTTCCCTTAACCAGAACTTCTCCTTTTTCGCTCATAAAGGCATAGCCGGTGTGCGAAGCCGCGGCATTGTTTTGCCGCATGAAGGCCAGCTGACGGGAAAGCTTTTCCTTTGACCACAGGTCGTCGGAATCGAGAAACGCCAGATAGCGCCCGCCGGCCAGCGCCATTCCCCGGTTGCGGCAGGCGCCGACCCCGCTGTTCTTTTCCTGGCTGACCACCCGGATCCGCGGATCGCTGACGGAAAATTCGCGGGCGGCCGCCAGACTGCCGTCGGTTGAGGCGTCGTTGACGATAATTGCTTCCCAGTTCTGAAAACTCTGATTTAAAACCGACTGAACGGTGTGTTTTAAAAACTTTTCGCAGTTGTAAACCGGGATGATGACTGATACTTTGTCCATTGTCTTGGCATTCGTTCTGTTTATGTAATTTATTAACTGTAACGCGTTTTGCCGCCGAAGTAAAACAAAAAAACGGCGGCCGGTTTCATCCGGCTGGCAGGAAGAACCGGGATGATCCCGGTTTTTTGCGGCTTGTCGGATAAATTCTGTACAAATTCCGCAAAGATGATATAATACAGACATGTTTAATTTTTAAATTTATTATCATGTATACGAATCTTGTAATGCTCATTGTGGGTGTGGCCGGGTTTATTGTGTGTATATCAATTTCCGCACACTCTCTCAGATTTCCCAACCTGATGCGGAACATAGCGCTTGTGTTTGCCTGGGTTGCGCTGAGCGGGATTGCTTTTTCCGTCACCGATGAACTGTTTCCCGAAAATTTGCTGCTGGCGCTTTTGGCAGCCGGCGCGGAAGCTCTGGTACTGATGATATTGGGGACTTTGGTTTTCTGCTGGTGCTTCGGCATTAAAAACTTTTTAAAAAACAAATGAGCAAAGTCGTTTTAAAACGAAAAGCCCGTTAAAAACCGAAAGGTTTTTAGCGGGCTTTTGTCATAAACTCGTCCAAACTTACCGAAGCATTCGTTGCCGGTCAATGCGGAAATCGTTTTTCCTCGCCGTTTCGCTTTCTGAGTCCGGCGTTTTCCGATTCTTAACCTGAAGGTATTATGAAATATAACCGGATATTATCAACCCGTTACGGCGCTTTTGCGGTAAGAAAAGACCGGCTGCTGCCGGTCTTCGGTTGTTTGCTTGCGGTCAGTCAACCGGAATCTTTTTAACTTCCACGGCCTTTTCTGCCGTTTTCGGTACAATGATGGTCAACACGCCGTTTTTGAGGCTGCTGGAAATTTTGTTGACGTCAATGTTGTCCGGCAGGCCGATTGAACGGTTGAACTGTCCGAACTGGCGTTCCTGCATATAGTAATCGCCTTCTTTGACTTCCTGAGCTTCCTTTTTCTCTCCGCTGACGGTCAGGATGTTGTCCTTGACTTCGATTTCAATGTCCTTTTTATCCATGCCCGGCATTTCAACCGTTACTTCGATCGCGTCTTTTTTATCGGATACGTTCATCCGGCCGAAAACGTCCGTCGGCGCCTGCATCGGCGCGTTGAACAGAATGTCGTCCGGCGCAAAATACGGATCGTTCAGCATTCTCCGCATATGGTGATGAAATTTGGCCGGAGAATTGAAACGCAAAAGGTCGTTGATCATCCGTTCCTGTTCGTCAACCCGCTGTTTGAGCATGGCTATTTCCTTGTCGTCGGCGTTTTGGGCGGCATTTGTCTGTCCCGCGCAAACGGGCAGGGCGGCAAATCCGCTCATCAGAAGAGCGGCGGTTAAAACGACGGCGTGTTTGTTGGCAAGTATCTTAAGCATGTGTATGTCCTCCTTTTGCGGCGGCCGCCCGGAGCGGTCGCCTTTGATTCGTTTTTTTAAAAACAATCTCCATATTTTTATATAAGGTTTGCCGCCGTCAAATGCAAGCGCCGAACCGCTGGTGTTTTTTCAGTTCCCGAAGGTGCCTTTCGTTCGTCCGGAAAGCCCGGAACGGCCGATGAAGTTGCCAATGTTGCGGAATTTTTAATGTCACCTGACGGATCGTTTATTACCGGTTCCGATTTTCTGATTGACGGCGGGGCAACGGCATCATTCTTCTATGATTCGCTAAAACCGGAAAACTGAATTTTTCAGCCCGTTTAAGCGGTTTAAAGCCGGCCGGAATAATGCTGATCGGCTTTGGGGACTATTTTGAAAAGTTATAAATGCCTTCGCGGGCAACAACCATTCCGGCATTCGTTCCGGTAAAGTGAACGACGTCCGGTCTGTTGGCTGTCCCGACATCCAGATAAATCAGCTTTTCGGTCTCGGACGGATTCGAGATAACGTGCGAACCGCTTACGTCTGCCGGAAAACAAATAATGTCGCCGGCATTAAGATGAATATCCCCCTTTTCCGTTTTAACCGTTGCCTTGCCGCTGATGATATAAAAGACTTCTTCGTTCTCTTCGTGGTAATGGTAACCATAGGCATGTTTTCCGGGCTCAACCTCCACGAAGTTGGCCGAGCACTTGGCAATGTCTTCGATAACCGGCTTAACGCTGAACCGGTTATCGCCCTGGGTTTGCACTTGTGCGGGAATTTCACGGTAATTTTTTACAATTATTTCTTTCATTTGTTTTCTCCGAAAATGATTGCGTTTAAGAACAATAATTTTATAATGACATTTAGATTGAAATGTAAAGTAGGCACTATTTTGTTATGAAGTATGCAAAAAGTAACTTTTGGAGAAAACAAGGTGATTTCAAATAAAAAAAATTTAGATTGTCCGGTCGCAACGACCATCAGCCTGATAGGCAACAAATGGAAACTGCTGATTGTCCGCGACTTGCTCGGCGGAACGAAGCGTTTCGGCGAATTGCGTAAAAGTTTGACCGGAATCAGCCAGCGCGTTTTAACCGAAAACCTCCGCAATCTGGAGAGTGACGGACTGCTTGACCGCAGGGTTTACGCGGAAGTTCCGCCCAGAGTCGAATACAGCCTTAATAAAACGGGACTGTCTTTACGACCGGTAATTATGGCAATGGCGGAATGGGGGACAAAATATAAAAACAATCAACTGTAAAATTTTCCCGCACAGACGTCGGTCAGGCGTTTTTCATCCGGTTGACGTTTGTTTTGGGCGGCATGCCGAACATCCGTTTGTATTCGCGGTTAAACTGGCTGGCGCTTTCATAGCCGACTTCATAAGCGGCGTTGGCGGCATCAAGGTTTTCCGACAACATCAGGCGCTGCGCTTCATAAAGGCGGAGCCGTTTTTGATACTGCAGCGGACTAAGGCTGGTTACTTTGCTGAAATGACGGTAAAATGAAGATTCCGCCATATTGAATTTATGCGCCAGTTCTTCAATTTTTAAAGGCTGGCGATAATTTTCCTTGAGCCAGGCAATGGCGTCGGCAATCTGGTTGTTTCGCGAGCCTTTGGTGTTGACGGAACGGAGAATGTCCCCTAACGGCGAAGTGAGCAAAAGATAATGAATTTCTTTAATGATCATCGGTGCCATAATCTTTTGCCGTTCGGGCCGGTCCAAAAGCGAAATCAGCCGGTAAAAGGCATCCAGCAGGGCTTCGTCGGTTTCGGCGATTCCCATGCCCCGGCGCGCCGTTTCGTTATGCGGGTAATTTCCCTCGCTTAAGAGCTGGCTGATAAGATAACTGTCCAGATCCAAAATCAGGGTCATAAACGGTTTTTCCGGACTGGCTTCGACAATGCTGCCGACTGTCGGAATGTCAATGGATGTTACAACCAGCTGATTTTCGTTATAGGTAAACTTCTCCGAGCCTAAAACAGTCTGCTTTTTTCCTTGCAAAACCACGATTGCCGTCGGTTTGTAAAAACAATGCCGGTTAAAGGTCGGTGCGGTTCTGAGTGCGGCGCCGAAGCCTTTGATGCCGGTCTGCAGCAATCCCGGAGCGGGAAAAAGCTTCCGCACCTTCGTTTTCAGCAAATTGCGCTTTTCTTCCAAACTGTCCATGGGTTCTCACTTTCTGTTACGAGAATATAAAGGCGTTTTTATTATTGCAAACAAAAAATGAGAGAAACAGGCAATTATTTGAGAGAATATGGTCTGTAAGTTCAAAAATAAGGTACTAAACTATAACAGTCCGATGAAATTTATGGGAGGGAAAACATGAAAGTTTTGCTGATCAACGGCTCACCGCACCTGATGAATTCAGGCGGGATAAAAAGGGAATATTGAGTTTACCAGCTTTATCAGATAAGGACATGACCATGATAAAACGAATATTTGCCTCTGTTATTTTAGGAATAATACTTTTTACGGGAGAAAATGCTATGGCTGAAACAGCTTTAAATGCCGGACAAAAATCAATAGCTGCGGCGGCTTCTTATGCTGCCCGCGGCAATCAGGCCGGTTTGAAACAGGCTCTGACGGCGGGATTGGAAGCCGGCGTTACCGTCAACGAATTTAAGGAAATTCTGGTGCAGGTTTATGCTTATTGCGGCTTTCCGAGGAGTCTGAATGCCTTAAACACATTGATGCAGCTTGAAGAAGAGCGCGGCAACGGGGATGAACAAGGCAGACTCCCGAGTGCAAAACCGGAAGGAAACAGCCTTGATTATGGCACGGAAAATCAAACGAAACTTGTCGGACAGCCGGTTCGGGGCAAAATTTATGAATTTGCTCCGGCAATTGACGAGTTCTTAAAAGCCCATTTGTTCGGCGATGTTTTTGCCCGCGATAATGTTGACTGGCAAACAAGAGAATTGGCCACAATCGCCATGCTGGCTTCAATGGATAACGTAACGGACCAGCTTAACGGCCACGTTAACATTGGCAGACACAACGGTTTGACTGACGCGCAAGTCGCGGAAATCCTGGAAATTGCTGATAAAACCGGAACCGAAACGGTTTTGTTCGGGTTGGGCGGAGAAAATGCCGCCTATGCCGAATATTTTACCGGCAAAAGTTATTTGCAGCCGCTGACAAAAGAGGGTATCAGCGCTTCAAACGTTACTTTTGAGCCGGGAGCCCGCAATAACTGGCATGTTCATCACAAAACCGGACAGACCTTGTTTGTCGTTTCCGGCCGCGGCTGGTATCAGGAATGGGGAAAGCCGGCGCAGGAATTGAAAGCGGGTGATGTCGTCGATATTCCGGAAGGGGTTAAACATTGGCACGGCGCGGCGAAAGACAGTTGGTTTACCCATATTGCGATTTCTGTTCCGAACGAAGGCGCCTCGGCAGAGTGGCTGGAACCGGTCGCGGATGAAGAATACAACCGGTTAAATTAAGGATACGGATGATGAACGAATCATATGTCATCAGCCGTCGTTTGAGACAAAAGACGCCGAAAAACCTGAAAACGGCAGCGGAAGGCCGAGATATCTGATTAAATAATATGGAAGGAAAAGTTATGGAATATGTAACATTAAATAATGGCGTTAAAATGCCGATTTTAGGTTTTGGCGTTTATCAGATTGAAAATTTGAAAGAATGCGAACAAGCTGTCAGCGAAGCAATTCAAACGGGTTATCGCTTAATTGATACCGCTCAGGCTTATTTTAACGAAGAAGCCGTCGGCAATGCCGTTAAAAAAAGCGGTTTGCCGCGTCAGGATTTTTTTCTGGTTACAAAGGTATGGATTTCCAATGCCGGATATGAAAAAGCCAAAGCTTCCATAGAAGAATCTTTAAGAAAGCTGCAAACGGATTATATTGATTTGCTGCTTATTCATCAGCCGTTTAACGATTATTACGGAACATATCGGGCAATGGAAGAAGCGTATAAAGACGGTAAGATCCGGGCTGTCGGTGTTTCCAATTTTTATCCGGACCGATTTGTCGATATTGCTCACTTTGCCGAAATAAAACCTGCGGTTAACCAGGTTGAACTCCATGTTTTCCAGCAACAGCAGCAAGCTCGTGAAATTATGAAAAAATACAACACGCAGCCAATGTCCTGGGGGCCTTTTGCCGAAGGGCGGAATAACTTCTTTCAAAATGAAACTTTGCAAAAAATCGGCGAAAAACATCATAAAACGGTTGCTCAGACGGCGTTGCGCTTTTTGATACAGGAAAATGTCGTTGTCATTCCGAAGTCCGTTCACAAAGAACGTATGGAACAAAACTTTGACATATTCGATTTTAACTTATCTGCCGGAGAAATGGAAACAATACGTCGGCTGGATACGGAAAACAGCCTGTTTTTTTCTCATTATGATCCGGAAACCGTTGAGTTCCTGGTTAATTATAAAATATAGGAATCAGAATGTGAGATAGCGTAAAATCGGAGAGTCGGAAGTTTCGGCCGTCGGTCTGGTGTGTATGGGAATGAGCCATGCCTGCGGAGAACCCGCTGATAAAAAAGATATGGCAGAATTGCCGGCCGGGGCCGTTGATATTGGCTGCCTTTGGAAAAAAGGTTGAAATTGGTAAATTTTGCAATAACAAAAGCCTGCCCGGGAGCGTTTTAAGCGTTCAAATCTTCCGTGACTGATAATAAAATATCTACAACCGCAGTCGCTTGTAATTCAATACAGGATAACTTGCCGGTCAACAATTTGGGTACCTGTTATCAAAGTGCAAACTATAAAAGATAATATTTGAAGCGCCTCTCCCGAAATCGGCATTCGCATTTTTATTTTTATACCTTGCCGCCGCTGCAGCCGCTTCGCTTTTGTTATACCATTTTAATACCGGCAGGTCCGTCCGGTGCGGTTAGCTGACTGGCATCGTATGTAACTGCCTAAAACTTTGCATTTTCCAATATAAAACGAGCTTACCATAGTCATTTCGGCGAAGTCAACCGCCCGCAAAGCCCGCATTTCCGCCGGATACAAAAAAAGACGCTATCATTTAGCGTCTTTTTAATCAAAATGGCGGTGTAGTAAACCCCAACGGTATTAAGCATACGAAAGATGAAATTTCGCTAATATTCTAAACCGATGACCATAAATCTTTTCTACCACCAAATTACGAATGTATCATTATCCATTCTCTAATAACAGAGAATCTGCAGGGAAATTTGGGTGGATTTTACATGCAAAATTCTCACAAATATACAGATTTACTTGGATTGTGCCTACCTAGCCACAAATTTATCAGGGAATTTTTATCAAAAAAAGGGATTAATCACAATGCTTTTTTTGTAATTTTTTCAAAAATGCAGCTTCTCCACCACTACCTGGTAAAAATTGTTGGCTGGTAACATCTCCATCAATAAAAGCATCTTTATTAAAATACGACAAAAAGTCATTTCTATTCATAATTTTATTTAGATTTTCTCCACATATTTCATGTAAATACCGCATAAAAGCCCTAAAAGCATTACTTTTAGGCAGAATATTTCCTTTAGTCGTTAAATCATTCCATGATTTTGGCCACAAACTTTTTATTGCTGAAAAATATTCATATATAATAAATGCAATATCTGAATCTTTTTCTTCAATAAACAAATTTCTAAAAGGAAATTTGACTAAATCTTTATCGTTAAGCAGTGGAAGACTTTTTTTCCTCTGCAACAAATCTCTATCTTTCATCGGTTCTGCAGATATAAATTTCATCAAAGCTTCAACAAACACAGCTTGAGTTAAAGGCTCTAACTGTACCCGCCCTTGTGTTTTGACACCTAACCGCTTAATTCTTTGATAAAAAGGACTATCTTCTCTAGAATCAAGCATAACTGAAATCATATGACATGTTTTTTGAGGACTTCTATATTTTGCTAAATCTGCTAAATCATATGCTAAACTTTTGTTTACCTTAGTTTGAGCTAAATTAACCGTAGAAAAAATGTTAGCTTGTTGCGATATATCCGCGCCAATAAATATTGCCACACTTATATCAAAAATTTCATCTCCAAACTTAAATATACGTTGTCCATCCTTATCTATTTCAACGAAACTAGCTATTCGGTGTTGACCATCAATTATTTTTGCAACTTGTTCCATTGGAATAGAATCTTCAGGATGTTCATTATCTATGTATTCAGACAACGTTAACTCCATATCATCTTCATTTAAAGATGCACACTTCTCATCAACCGCTAAAATAACAGAAGTAGGAAATGTCGCATCCATAGTTTTAACATATTTTTGTAGTTCTTTAACTCGATCTTCTTTTAAAGGCCTTTGTATTCCAAGATATTTCTCTACATCTCGCTCTTCCAAACGCCTAACATCTGCAGTCGCAATTTGAGCAACGATACTACAAGGCAAAGATGCTATATAAAAGTCACCTATCGGTTGACGAACTTTAATAACCTTAGTTTTATATGTGTTCATTTTTCACACCTCGTTCTTCTAAGATTTTATCAAATGCAGAATTAAAATCATTTTGTTGCTCAATATTTGCTTTTTCAATAGTTTCTCTATCTGGAATAAGAGCAATGCATAAAGCTGATAACAAAGAAAATAGTAAAGAAGCTATATACAATATCAAAACCCATCTAAATAATATATTTAATTTATCTATTGCTGTTTCTTCTTTTAGCATAATAAATAGAACTATTGATGCTAAAAAAATTATAAAAGCAATAAAATCTGTAAAATGAAATAACTTTTTTGTTCTATTTTTAAAGAAACACTGAGCAAACAATGGGGCAGAAAAAGATATAGCATAAACAAGGAATTCACTCGTACCAATGCCCATGATACTTGGTTTAGCAAGCTCTTTTTCTCTTACCCATAGCCAGAACATTGTAACTAAAGAAGGTAAAGAGACAAAAAACCATGCTAGAAGCCATTTCCATAATTCAAAGCCTATTTTTCTTATATTTAATAACCACATTTTATAGCTAACTCCTCATATTTCCCCCTTTTTTCAGGATTTGATGCCAAAACGCTAGCTCTAGATAAACAGATCATATCTCCCAAACCATCATATAACTCTCTAATTGAGGAGTGATTAGCATTTGTAACTAAAACTTTAACACCTCTACTAACAGCACTTTCTACGCTATCTCTTAAACGAACTTGATCCGCCCAAGAAAACAACGTTTCATTATATTGCACAAAAGCATTAGAATTGTGTTTAACTGTATATGGAGGATCTACAAAAATAAAATCATTTTTTTGAGCTTGTTGCATAGCTTCTTCAAAATCCATTTTTAATATTATTGCATTTTCTAACAATTTAGCAACTGCCTCAAAATTATCGTTATCGAGAATCACTTTTGTTTTAGTGCCGATAGGGACATTAAATCCTCCAGAATTATTAACACGATATAACCCATTCCAACAAGTTCTATTTAAGTAAATAAAACGAGCAGCTTTTTCAACATCGTTAGAATATAAAGCACTTCTTACATGATAATAATGTTCTTTGCTATGTAAATTATGATGATTTTTCAATAATGAAACGACAGCGGAAGGAGAACTTTTAATAGTTTTATATGTATCTATTAGTTCCGCATTAATATCAGATAAAACAGCATGAAACGGTTTTAAATGAAAAAAAACCGCCGCACTTCCCAAAAAAGGTTCATAATAAACATTATATTCATTTTGCTTAGGGAAAATATCAATGCATTGATGAATAAGCCAACGCTTTCCACCTGCCCATTTTAAAAAAGGAGATATTATTAAGTCTCTATTTAACATTAGCTAATCTTAAAGTTATTAATAATTAGTTAATATCAGTTTACATACAATATTTCTACAATTAAATGCAAATATCTCCAAATTTTTTATATAGCCTTATAATACCCCCAGCACGATGAGGAAACGTCAATATTATTTAGAATAGTGCTTTTATTGATTATCTGATTGCCCCATTGATCAATATCTTTAACAATTATGACATCCGCGCTGTCTTTTCCTTTTTTCAGGAAAGTATATTCGATATCACCGACAGTCAAAACAAGCGTGTCTGCGCCTTTTTTCTTAAATTGATAGTTATCAGCAAAGGCAAAATCAGAATTAAACATTGCCACATTTTCCTTGAGAAACTGCACAAAAAAGATTATCGGACATTCATTAACCTTTACCCGCATAAAATCAGGAGCTGCCTGCTGCATTTTTCTTATAATCGGATTGTCTCCGGATAAAAGCGCCGCAATCTTTTTATTCATCTGATTTTGAGAGGAAATTTTGCTTTTTAACTCCTTAAATTTTTCTATCTTCGGCGTATTTTTCTCTTTTTGCCGCGCCACAGTTTGATAATCCGCAACAATACGGCTTCCGTCATTCTTATCAAAATATTCTCCATTTTCACAAATCTGATAAGTTTGGGTAAAATAAGCGATTATTTTATCACGCTCCCAGTATGCAATAGCGCTGTCATTAGATTGTTTAGCAAAACCGGCAACAGTTAACCCCTTAGATATTTTACAGGCATCAAACTTTTCAGAACTTGCCAATACATCATCAAGAAGTTTCTCTTTCTTAATTAAATCATTCGTCTGCTCAATCTGTTCGGACAGCTTTTGCATTTGCTTGGCATTCTCTTCCAGACATTTTTGATTTTCCGCCGCATAGAAAATATCATAACTTTCTTCCTTGAGCTGACGGCACGAGCATATGAATACCTGTTCATCCAGAAAGCGGAATTCTGAAGAATCATTTAAGGAAACAAGATTACTCTGTTCTACTATCAGAGTACATCCGCCTATCAACAAAATCGCCAGCCAACTAATTTTCCGCATATCTGTTTCCTCTCATTATTTAAGCGGTGTTCTGTTATATTTTTCTTCCTTCTCGTCTTCAAAAATCTTAACAAGATGTCCGCAATGCTTACATTTTCGCCAAATTTCATAATGACGAACCAATACGGGAACCTCTACTTCCTCTACCCGCAACACATTTCCGTTATTGTCTTTTATTTCTTCTTTTCTGGATTCGGTCACAACATCCGTATTCAGCAGTTCTTTCTTTTCCTGTCGCATTACCCACCATTTTTTGCATTTCGGACAGCGATAATGCCAGATAACCCCCACTGCTTTAAAAAGTAAATAAATCGCAACACCGATAATAAAGATACCATAATCATTTTGTTCGCTGGTACTATTGGCTTTTTCCTGTGCTTGAACAGAAAAACATACAATAAAGCCTAAAAATAAGAATTTCCAAAACATTACATTACCCTTTTTCATATCTCAAATTCCGCAATTATCGGGTAATGATCAGACAAATCCTCAATCTCCGCTACATAGTCAATATGCGGATTATGAACAGTAAACGCCTGGCTGGCAAACATCCAGTCTATTTGTCGATTGCCGTTATGTTTAAATGTCGTTTCATAACCGCCGTCAGGAAAATGCCCCAAACAATCCTTAAGATCAAAGGTTGCCAACCGCTCAAAAAAGTTAAAATTCTTGCGCGACTTTCCCTTATCCCATTGCGGCCCGGCATTCCAATCGCCGGCGATAATAAATCTTTTGGCAGAAGAAAAACCGTCCAGCAGCGGCGCAGTATCGGATAAACAGCGATGCAGATTGGCCAGATACGAAAAAGCCGTTACTTTTTCATAATCATAGACATTTTTGCCATACATGGAAATAACGGCAATGTCCGTTCCTGCAATCTGTGCAACAGTCATGCTTCCCGGATAGGCGGTGCTATATTTTAACTCAATTTTGCTCAAATTGACATTCTCGGCAGCCAATATCGCCGTTCCCCATTTAGGGCGGCTATTGTTATTGCGCGTATCAATCGAAAAATCCATCGCGCCCCATAATCCTTGCCCCTGCGGATTATAAACGGGAACGTCAGAATAAATCTGGTTAGGATAAAGACGCCGCAACTCGTTTGGATCAAAAATTTCCTGCGCCAAAACAATATCCACATTATTTTTCCGCAGATATTCAAGGGCTTTTTGAACTTTCGTCTTGTTGTTCTTGCTGGGTGAACCAACAGAACCGTAGCCAAAGTTCCAAGTTGCTGCGCGCAATATCCTAACCATAACCTAAATCCTTTATTTTGACAGTTCTCTCAGCTTAAACATGGCTCTAACTCCTTTGTTGCCGATATAGGCAAAAAACGCTCCCGCAAAAAATGACAATATTCCGGCTTCATCAGGATTCATCCTGAAACCCATAATAAGAAATACCTTAAGGTACCCCATGGTCATAATAAAAATGAGAACCGCATAAATAAACGCAACCAACGGCGGCAAGCCGGGCAATTTTGTTTTTGGGGTTTCTTTTTTAACTTCTTCTGTCATTTTTTTATCTCCTTTAATATGTGTATTTTCCCAATCTCGTAATCAAACGGTGGCTCTTTTGCCAACCGGCTAGGTGTTCCTGCGTAACCCGGAAGACTTTCAAATCTGCCTGATACTCATGTTCAACCCAATATATTTTAACCGTCGCTTTATAGTCCTTATCTTCAAAAAACCATTTTGCCTCCGTATTGGCCTTGTAATCTCGATCAACCTCGAAAAAACATAAATCAGCCTGATACCTCTCATTAACGGCAAATACTTTTATATCTGCCTGATATTCAATGTCCGTAACGTAAACTAACGCCATTTTCTTTCTCCTTATGTTGGTTTAATTATTTTGTTTAGTCAATAAAATTATATTGTTTTATCGCAATACTTTTATCGAAAAAGCTATTGTATCATCCCAATATATTTTTAAGGGGTGAAGCATGCTTAATGAAAAAGAGTTTTTAAGGCTTATCAGCGATTCTATTCGAAAAAGACGATTAGCCGGCAAAATTTCCAGTGAAAAATTGTCCGAGCTGAGCGGTATGGATTATTCGTCTATTAACTTGATTGAGAATCAAAAGCAAAATCCGCGCTCCTACTCGCTGTACAAACTGCTTTTCGCTTTGGACATTGATATTACCAAAGATTTGAAAGAAGATATATCGCAGCAGGACGTGAAAGACAAAATCATCCGCAAACTCAACCTTATGACTGATTCTCAAAAGGAATCCCTGCTAAAGCTGATTGACAATTTTGAAATAATCGCCAAGTAAAACGTCTTAAGATTTACCATTCCACCAAGCATAGCCTCCATTAGATTTATATGGTATATTATTCATGCTATAGAGTTCCTCTATGCCGGTATTATAACCGCCCATACCGCACATCGTATCCACGCGGGCGGCCAACGGCATATTTTGCGAAACCTGATTATAATTTTCCAAACCATAATTCAGGGCTTGGCTCAATGCGTCACATTGATCCTTAAATAAAGAATTCGGAAAAGTTAAGAACTCATCTTCAAAATTTTTGAACCAGGATTCATATTTGCCCGGAAACAACAAGTCCCCTTGCTCGGTTTTTAACGTGACAATATTAAAGCGCTGCTCCTTAGAACCTTTGCAAAAAACAGACTTCAGGCTTGCGATTCTACCTTTCAACGTTTGATATAAAGAAGTTCCGGATGAGGCGTCTTCAATCAAAGTTATAGTCCGCCCCTGCGCAATTCTTTCATATTTATCAGATATTTCCTGAACCTTTTTTGTTAATTCAGGAAAATTAAGTCTGCCGCGAAACACCTCTATCAGATAATATTTCTGACCATTTTCATTTCCGATTCCGACAACCGCGCAGGCAGAATAAGCGTTATTTTCCATAGCCTTAGCCGCTGTATCCCACGATAAAATAATTTTATCTAATCTTGACGGCAGTGCTTGATAATACTTCATCCACTCCTGTTTGATCATTCCGCTGCCGATAGGCATTGGATTCTGCTGATATTGCGCAGAAAATACAAAAGGACTCATCGAATTGCGATAACTGTTTACAACTTTTTCGCCTTCGCGTTCCGGATGCAACAATTCTCCTTTTTTCCGCTCATATGTCGTTATCGTTTTGGCAATACGATTTTTTATTTGCCATTTTTCATCTTTTTCAGCAATTAGCGGCAAGACGATAGACTTAAAATCAGGATCGTTCTCAAACAGGAAACCGGATAAATCATGCGCATGCAAACGCTGCATGACCACGAGTATTCTCCCGGTATTTTTATCATTCAGTCTGGAACTGACAGTATTTCCATAGAGTTCATTAATTTTTTCCCTAACCACGTCTGAAAGGGCATCAGCCGGTTTTAGCGGATCATCTATAATAATCCAGTCTGCGCCGCGTCCTGTGACTGCTCCTGAAATTGTCGTCGCAAACCGTCCGCCGTGTTTTGTCGTTTCAAAATCCATAACAGATTTTTTATCTGTCCGGATTTTCGTCTCAGGGAAAAGCGCTTTATACCAATCCGCCTCCATAACGCTCTTACAATCAGCCGCTAATTTGGAAGCCAACTCCTCACCATAGCTGATGCACATAATTTTAGTTGACGGATTATGCCCCAAAATAAACGCGGGCAAAGCTATAGAACATATAACCGATTTTAAATATCTTGGAGGAAGATTGATTATCAATTTCTGATTTTTTCCCTCTATCATATTTTGGATTTGATCGCATAATAAGTCTATATACGCGCCTTTTATAAATGCCTCCGAAGGATTTAATTCATAAAAACACTTCTGTACAAAGCTTGAAAAACTTTTGCGTAATATCGCATTTTTAACCTGATTTATATCAGTCATTTTTACTCTCCTGTTTATTTTCTTCTAAAAATTGTTGTAAAATTTCCTCATCTTTTAGAGACAATTTGTTTGTTTCCAAGGATTGCTCTTCTTTCATGTCCAGCTGCATCATGTATGGAAAAAGCGCCGCAATGGCCTTAATTTCGCCTTTTACCGCAGCATTAACCAATTGCATCAGCATCGCCTGCTTTTTGGTAATGCTGATGGTTTTGCCCTCTTGCTGAATTTTAATTTTCTGTTCCAAAACAGCATCCAGAAGTTTGAGCGTGTTCTTGCTTCCTTTCGGCCTCCCTGCAGGATTACCCGAACACCCTTTCTGAAATCGCGAATGTTTGGGCGGATTTTTATAACCGCTTTCACTCATTGATTTTCTCCAATTTTTCTTGCAATAATTGCTCATATGATTTTTGCGAACTTAGATGAATTGCCCAATTTCCAGTTAATTCGTGATACCGACGGATAATCGTATCGATATACAAGGGCTCATACTCGATTCCATAACAAACACGTCCGGCTTTTTCTGCTGCAATCAGCGTTGTTCCGCTGCCGAGAAACGCATCCAGCACAATATCGCCCCGTTTAGACGCATCCAAAATTGCATCGCGGACTAATTCTACCGGTTTGACCGTCGGATGCATTTTAAGATTTTTCTGTTCGGAGCCAAAACTGTTAACACCGGCATAATGCCAAACATTTGTTCGATAGCGGCCATGCTTGCCTAACTCCACATTATTAACATGAGAGCCTTTTCCATTCTGAAAAACAAAAATCAATTCGTGCTGGGATCGGTAAAAACTACCCATCCCACCATTCTTTTTGCACCAAACCACCATATTCAGCATTTGGGGATAGATATCTCGAGAAGCGGAAAGCAGCTCGGATATATGTCGCCAATCCATGCAAATATAATGAATGGAATTTTCAGCAGAATATTTGGCTATATTCGCCATTGATGTTTTCAAAAACGAAATAAATTCAGCCTCATTCATCTCGCCGGAACCAAAGGCAAACTCTTTATGCTTCGTTTGACCTGCGCCGCAAACATGTCCTTGAATTTTAACATTGTACGGCGAATCAATAAAAACCATATTGGCTTTAACCTCTTCAAACAAACGCTGATATGTTTCCCCTTGCAATGAATCTCCGCAAATAATTTTGTGTTTTCCCAGAAGCCAGACATCGCCGTGTTGACTGACTATTTCATTTTCCGGCACATACGGAACGGAATTAAGTTTTTCATCCGCTTTTTCGTTGGATTTATTATCGGCCAAAAGAACATCTATCTCCTTAAAATCAAACCCGGTAATATCCAGATTCAATTCATCTTCAAGATTCAGAGCCAGTTTCTCAATTTCTGAAAATTCCAGCTTTAACAAATCCGTATCCCATCGACCATTCTCTGATAATTTATTGTCTGCTATGCGATAAGCCCGTTTTTCCGCTTCAGAAAGATGTATGAGACGAACTACCGGAACTGTTTCCAGTTTTAACAGTCTTGCGGCCAACAGACGACCATGACCGGCAATTACCTCTGATTTTTCATCAATCAAAATGGGATTATTAAAACCAAATCTTTCAATCGACTTAGCAATTTGCTGAATTTGTTTCTCGTCATGAACCTTAGGATTTCCTTTATAAGGGTTAAGATTTTCCAAGGCTGTATATTCAATTTTTATATACATATCAGACATACTTTTTCTCCTTTATTTCAATTTAAACAGATTCCTCCTCAAACGGAGGATTGTATATAATATACAAAAATCAAACTCGAGATTTATCATTAAAAATCAAAGGCTTGGAGAAACCAAGCTATTAGGCTTGACTTTCTTAAAACAGTAAGCGTTGCTTTACTTGGAAAATATATAAAAAACAAGGAGTTGACCGATGAGAAAGAAGATTTATCTGCCGAAAAGCGCTGAAGAATTAAAAAAGCTAAATCACCAGAAACAAGCTGAACTATGGGCGCGGTATCATAACAGTCCCTATGAACGGCAGTTTCGCGCACTGTGGTATTATAACGCCTGCGAAAACGCCAATCTTAAAATTGAACGCAAACATCTGACTAAGCTAGAAAAATACGCCGAAAACCCCGATGAGTGTATGGTTAAGGTTTATAAGACCAAATACAATCTGCATCCCGGTACCGAAATCATTAAAACCTATCTTGGTCGACAATATAAGGTTACTATAGCTGAGATTAACGATTTTATCTACAACGGACAGCATTATAAAACCTTATCCGCTGTAGCCAAAGAAATCTGCGGCATAAAGGTTTCCGGTTATGACTTCTTCGGATTAAATAACAAACGGGCATTAAAGGAGACGGCTCATGATTAGAATAAACTGCGCGATCTATGTCCGCAAATCTACCGAAAAAGGCTTGGAGCTTGAGTTTAACTCGCTGCATAATCAGGAAGACGCCTGTCGCAGTTACATTATGTCTCAAGCCTTTAACAACTGGGAATATTTCAAAACCTATACCGACGGCGGCATTTCCGGCGGCACAATGGAACGCCCGGCTTTAAAACAAATGCTTGAAGACATCCGCCGAGGATTAGTTCAAACGGTAGTGGTTTACAAAGTTGACCGTTTGTCACGTTCAATAATGGACTTCCACAATATGATGAAAGAATTTGATAAATATGGCTGCAGTTTTGTTTCGATCACACAGGCATTTGATACCTCAACCTCCATGGGCAAGCTGACCTTAAATATGTTGCTGTCCTTTGCTCAATTCGAGCGAGAGGTATCCTCAGAGCGTGTCCGTGATAAAATCCGCGCCAGTAAAGCCAAAGGCTTATGGACGGGCGGCGTTCCCAAACTTGGTTATGATATTAAAGACAAAAAACTGGTCATTAATCCCGTCGAGGCCGAACAGGTACACAGCATTTTTGAAGGCTATTTACAATGCGGCTCTCTGACCGAACTTGAGAAATTTGCTGAAATTAAAGGTTTCAAACATAAAAGCTGGATAACCAACAAGGGGGAACAGAGAGGCGGCAAACCTTTTAAAATATCCGCGCTCCACCGCTTGCTGCATGAAAAATTATACCTCGGCATGATTGAGAACAAACGCACCGGACAAGCATTTAAAGGACAGCATGAGGCCATCATATCAAAAGAATTATGGGAAAAGGTGCAAGCCATGCTCAAAGAAAATGACAACTGCGCTAATCATACAAGGAGCCGAAACAATAACCTGCTGACAGGCAAGTTATTTGATGCCAATGGCACCATTTTTACCAATCAAGCCAACAGCAAAAAGAAAGCTACCAAAAGACATTACTATTCTATCAAAGGCTTGTTCCTGCCAACAGAACAAATTGATAAGCTCGCCAAAGATGCCATAATTGAAATTCTTAACAGTAACTTCAATGGGCTGAACAAAGATAGCGCCATGGCTCTAAAGCTGATAAACTTTACTGATATGGACTACTTCGCGCAACGCAATTTTATCCGCAACTTCATTAACAAAATCATCTATCAAAAAGATCGCCTGACCTTCTTTTTTAATACCGATCCGATAATTCTCTCAGCCTATACCAGCGATTCGTTAAACCAAAACGATAATCCGCTAGAGTTCATTGCCGATAATGCCAACAATCAAATCATCTATGAAAAACAAGTCATCATCAACCGCGGGCTGTCAAGCAATGTCTATAACGCTGGTAAAGTCGGGCTGATGAGTGTGAATGACAACAACCGCTTGATTGTCCGAGCCTTTGCCTATGCTTGGCGGTATAAAAAACTTTATGAAAACGGTATGGCAACCGATGACATCGCCAAGCAAGAACACATCTCCAAACGTACCATCTACAAATATCTCAACCTTGCCTACCTCTCACCAAGAATAGTCAATCAACTTCTCTCCGGAACCCTAACCATCAATCTGCAAACCCTCTTCGATATCGCCTCTAAAAACCTAATCTTTGAAGAGCAGGAAAAGATGTTAAACGTTATTTCTAGAAATTAAATCATAAGATAAGCTAGCCAAAGATAAATAATGAAGAGCCAAATTTTTATCTAAATCATGAGCTAGCATATGGGCTTTTTCATTTCGTAGGAATTGAACTGCCAAATGCAAATAACCAACACCACGAAAAAAATCATATTTAGGACTGCCGACAGCTGCATTTTCACCAAATAATTTTTCATGATACTTGGTATTTTCTGCATTTGGATTAAAAACATCTGAGGCTTTTTCTTTTGCTGTAATTTCTTTTAATTTATGTCTTACGACTTTATAAGCCTCTTCTATAGCATGAAAATAATCTTCATTATCCAAATAACGTTTTATATGACTGTAAATTTCTTCTCTGATCCTGATATTAAGTTCATTACAATATTGAAAAGTATTTATCTTGGGTTTTGTTTGAGATACAACTTTATTATCTACCAGTTTTGATCCAATCTTTTCTACTTGCTCAATTAATATTCGCTGTTGTTCAAAAAAATTTTTAGCACCAGCTGTCATCCACGCTGCTTTAACACCAGTTGTTTGAGACAAATTTTCTGCCTTCATCATATTAGCTAACTCTATAATTGCTTTCCCTACTACAAAATTATCTTCTATATTCCAAAAAGTTCTAAGACGATTAGCTTTAGATGTTCCATTGGCCATGTATTTTTCAGCATTAATATCTATTCCCAACGTAGCAAAAAAATCTGAAAAAGTACGATCTGTAAAATTTAACACATATCCATTATGCATATTCAAAGCATTTTCTAAAATTGTTTTATCTGAAAAAGATAGCTCACTCATTGTTTCTTCTCGCTGAAGTGACTTTACAAAAATCGGCATTGTATGTAAGGGCCATAATTTTTGCATTTTTTAACATAAAACAAGCTTACCATAGTCATTTCGGCGATGTCAACTGCCCGCAAAGCCCGTGTTTCCGCCGGATACGAAAAAAGACGCTGCAAACGAGCGTCTTTTTAATTAAAATGGCGGACAGAAAGGGATTCGAACCCTTGGTACCCTTTAGGGGTACACACGATTTCCAATCGTGCGCCTTCGACCACTCGGCCACCTGTCCGTAAAACTGTTGGCAGATTATAGCATTGTCTTGAGTTTTGCAACAAAAATTTCAAAAAAACGGCATAATTTGTATAATAAGTTGAATTTGCATGCTATTATTGTCATTCAAAGATATTTGCGTTGTGCTTTGCTTATTTGTCTGTCAATTTCCGGCTTTGTTTTCTTTAGCCCCGACAGGGGATTTTTTCTGTTTTGGTTTAACAAGGAAAAAATTATGGATAAAAAATACGTTCCCGAAAAGAAGAAAAGATGCCGGTCGGCAAACCGCGTCGGACGGTTCTGCCGGTATTAAAATGGTATAACGAAAGCGAAGCGGCTGCAGCGACGGCAAGGTATAAAAATAAAAACGCGAAAGTAAAAATCCCTCCGGAAGGAGAGATTTTTCAGTGTTGAGAAAAATGTTCGCCGCCGGCCGCGCCGCATTAACCCGGCGGCATGCGGCGATTCGGCATTCCTACTCCCAACCGATGGCCTGGCTGATAATGACCGCTTCCGAGTTCGGCAGGTTCAGCGCTTTGGCAACCGCTTCTTTGTCAAAATAGCCGCGGACGACGGCGCCGAGCCCTCTGGACGCGGCGTAAAGGCCGACGTTCTGATAGGCCGATCCCGCATGCATGGCCGGATAGTCTTCGTCTTTGCTGCCGGTATATATCAATACCAACGGCACGTTTTTCATGTAGTCCTGAGTTTGAAACAGCGGCAGAATGTTGTCGGTGCCGATTTGTTTGAGCGTGTGGCTGATGGCGTTATACTGCCAGATTCCGTCGGCTTTGGCGACGTATATTTCAAGGTCTTTCTGGTTCATGGCCGTCGGAATGGTACGCAGGCCGCCGCTGCGGTTGACGCCGTAGGCTGCCCACAAAAGGTCGCTTAAGGTTTGGTCATCAATTGCCTTGTCGCCGAACTGTTTGACCGAATGTCTTTCGTTTAAGGCCTGCATCAGCGGCATGCCGCCTTCCCGGTTCGGGTCGGGCAGTTTTTGTTCCGCGGCCGAAACGTTGTTAATGATTGCCATCGCCGTAAATACTCCCAAAATTGTTTTTTTCATACAAAGTGCTCCTTGTCAAAATAGTGCGTTTTTCTTTTATTAAAAGCCTTTTTCACTGTTTGTCGATATCTGCCGTTTTTTCGCTGCGGGAAAAAATGTTTTTGCCCGCGAAACGGGGAAAGGCGTCTGCCGGCGGACAATCGTTTTCGATAAATTTGATTTGCATTTTGTCAAGCAGGAAGCCTGCGACGGCCTCGTCCATCCGGTAGGCGTGATGTTCCACGGGGTTCATGCCGTAAAGGTCGTTTCCCTCCAGGGCAAGATAAGCGAATTTGTTTTCAAACAGTTTGTCGATCAGCGGAAAATGCGACCAGTCTTCCTGCTGCCGGGCAACACGCAGTGCTTCGTGAAAAATCAGTGCGGGAACGAAAAGGTTGTTGCAGGCGGCAATTTTTTCTTTGTTGATGAAAACCGTGCAGCCTTCGGCATAGGCGGCCGGCGCGGTTTTGCCGACCGGCGCGGCGTTTTTTTCCGCCTGTGCCCGATACCATTCGCTTTCTCCGAAAAACCGCAGCCCGATTTGGGTCTGATAAGTGTCGTTGAAGGCTTTTATGATGTTTTCGGCCAATGCGCGTTGTAGCCGGAATTCCAGTTCAAACCAGTTTTCAAGGTCTTCTTTCAGCCGCGGCACGCTTTGCAGGCGGTGGCAGAACTGTTCGCAGCGCGCCTGTTCCTGCCGGAGAAACTCTTCCGGCAGCCTGATCCCGAACAGCAGTATTTTGAGCTGATCGCCGTAGGCGGAAACGGTTTGCCGATTTTGCTCAAAAGTTTCAAGATCCCGGCCGATAACATCTTGCAGCAGGCCGTCGAGCAGTTCGATTCTCTGCTTGTTGTTAAGGGTGGCGAGCCGGCTGTTGGACATGCCTGCCAGCTTGCGGACGGTCTGTTCGTGCCGGAGCTTTCCGGTTTCTTTCAGTTTGGGTTTGAGTTCGCGGGAAAGTCTGTTCCATTCTTCGATGGAAGGAAAGGTGATGCTGCCGAGCAGGCGGTCGAGTTTGGCCTGATATTTGGGAAACTTCGGTTCGATCACCGCATATTGTTTTCCTTTGTACAGGCCTGCCATAATATTACAGTTCAGCAGAATCCAACGGTATTCGGATACGTTCAGTTTCATGCCTTACTCCTGTCTGATGTCCTTATATTATACTCTGTTTGCCGGTTTTTTCCAAGCAAAAAATGCGGCTGTCGTTTTTTTTCGGTCGTTCCCGCCGCCTGCGTCTGCCGACGTTAAAAAAAAGAACCGCCCGATGACGGGCGGTTCCTTGCAAACAAACCGGTTGCGGCTTATTTCTTTTTCAGGGCTTCGCCGAGGGCGTCGCCGAGAGCGGAACCGGTGGAAGCGGTGTTGGAGTATTCTTCCAGCGCCTTTTTCTCTTCCTCGATTTCCAAAGCTTTGACCGACAGGCCGAGTCTGCCTTTCTTCTTGTCAACGCTGACGACTTTGGCTTCCAGCTCGTCGCCGACGTTATACTGGCTCAGATCCTGTCCGGCTTTATCTTTCGACATGTCGGCTTTCTTGATGTTGGCGGCAACGCCGTTGACTTCGACGTCAACGCCTTTGTCGTCGATGGCGGTGATGGTCGCTTTGACCGTGTCGCCTTTCTTGAAGCCGTCGAGAGCGGTGGCGTTCTCGTCTTCGGTCAGCTGTTTGATGCCGAGGCTGATGCGTTCTTTTTCAACGTCGACGTCAATGATCTTAGCCTGGATTTCCTGGCCCTTGGCATAGTCTTTGACCGCTTCTTCGCCGGATTTGTCCCAGGCAATGTCGGACAGGTGGATCATGCCGTCGATTTCGTCGTTCAGGCCGACAAACAAACCGAATTCGGTAATGTTTTTGATCTTGCCTTCAATGACGGATCCGACCGGGTGCTCTTCAACATAAGCGGCCCAGGGGTTCGGCGTGCACTGTTTGATGCCGAGGCTGATTCTTCTCTTTTCCGGATCAACTTCAAGAACTTTGACTTCAACTTCCTGCGAGGTCGAAACGATCTTGCCGGGGTGAACGTTCTTGCGGGTCCAGCTCATTTCGGAAACGTGAACCAGACCTTCAATGCCGTCTTCGAGTTCGACGAACGCGCCGTAATCGGTAATGTTGGTAACTTTGCCTTTGTAAACGTCGCCGACTTTGAATCTTTCTTCAACGTTCTGCCACGGATCGCTCTCGAGCTGTTTCATGCCGAGGCTGATGCGCTGGTTGTCTTCGTTGAATTTGATAACCTGAACCTTAACCGTCTGTCCGACAGACAGAACTTCGGCCGGGTGGTTGATGCGCTTCCAGGAAATGTCGGTAACGTGCAACAGACCGTCAACGCCGCCGAGATCAATGAACGCGCCGTAGTCGGTGATGTTTTTGACCACGCCGTCAAGAACCGAGCCTTCTTTGATCGCGTCGATCAGTTCGGCTCTCGATTCGGCTCTGGTTTCTTCCAGAACGACGCGGCGGGAAACAACGATGTTGCCTCTGACCTTGTCCATTTTCAAAATCTGGAAGGGCTGGGAAATGCCCATCAGCGGGGTGATGTCGCGGATCGGACGGATGTCGATCTGAGAACCCGGCAGGAAGGCGATGGCGCCGTTTAAGTCAACGGTGAAGCCGCCTTTAACGCGGCCGAAGATAACGCCGTTGATTCTTTCGTTGGCGTTCATGGCTTTTTCCAGATCCTGCCATACTTCTTCGCGGCGGGCTTTTTCGCGCGAAAGAACGATGTTGCCTTCGCGGTCTTCGTAACGGTCAACATAAACTTCGACCGTGTCGCCGACTTTGAGTTCCGGATTCTGGCCGAATTCGCGAACCGGGATGCGGCCTTCGGATTTCAGGCCGACATCAACGGTAACGAAATCGGGGTTGATTTTAATGATGGTTCCTTTTACGACCGAACCGATCAGGCCGTTGTCACCGAACTGTTCGTTGAGCAGGTCGGCAAAAACTTCGTCGGTTTCGGGGATTTGAACTTCTGCTGTATTCATAAAGTAAAAACAATTCAAAATGCCATTCCCGCATTTTGCAAAAGCGGGCGGACTTGTACGTCGTTAAAAAATTGAGCGCAGCGTACCCTGCGCGTCAAATCAGCTCATTTATACACGTAAATTGTTATTTTTCAAGCGCAATCTGAATTATCGGCGTCAAATTTGACACGAAAAGTCACTTTTTTTGCCGCTCAAAGTCACTTTTTTGACTTTTTTCTTCAATCAGAGCCGTGACTTTGGCCGCCACTTCCGCCGCGTTCATTTCCGAAGTGTCGAAAATCACCGCGTCTTCCGCCGGCTTCAAAGGGGCGGCAGTGCGTTCGGAATCGCGTTTGTCGCGGGCAATCATGTCGGCTAAGACTTTTTCGTATTCGGTCTCGATTCCTTTTTGCACGAATTCGTCGTAACGGCGCCGGGCGCGTACTTCCGGACAGGCGGTAACAAACAGTTTGACGTCTGCCTGCGGACATACGACGGTGCCGGTGTCGCGGCCGTCGTAAACCACACCCTCGGCCGGACTGCCGTCGGCAAAGGTCGGGTTCAAGGCAAAATCCTGCTGCATTTTAAGAAGCGCGCCGCGCACTTTCGGATGGGCGGAAACGATTGAGGCCGCGCGGCTGCCGACATCGCTGCGAAAATCCCGGTGGCCGGAAAGCTCCATCATCTTGACAAACGTCAGTTTCGATGCCGTCTGCGCTGCCTGCTCCTCGTTTTGGACGTCAAGCCCTTCCAGCACCATTTCCAGCCCCACCGCGCGGTAGACCATGCCGGTGTCGAAATAAGCAAGCCGATAGCGTTTCGCCAGAGCGGCGGCGAGGGTTCCTTTGCCTGCGGCGGCAGGCCCGTCAATAGTGATAATCATGTTTCTGCCTGTAACGAAAACTTAACTAACGTCATTGTATATTCCGATCATATGATAAACTCAAGCCTCCGCGGGAGGTTATTCAGAATTTATTTTCGTTTGGGGTAAATAAATTGTCCAGAAACACCGCAATCCGCCTGTATGTCGATACGCCGCTTGCCGTCGGCGGAGAAATTTCGTTTAATGAGGAACAAAGCCGTTATCTCGGTGCCGTGATGCGGCTTGCGCCCGGCGATGCGGTGCTGCTGTTTGACGGCATAAACGGCGAGTTTTCCGCGGAAATCGTCAGCCTCGGCAAAAAAACGGGGGCTGCGGCCGTTCGTGCGCGGACCCGTCCGTTTGCGCCGGCGGCTGACGTGTGGCTGTTGTTTGCTCCGGTCAAAAAGGATCGCACCGATTTCATCATAGAAAAAGCGACCGAACTCGGCGCCGGAAAAATCATTCCGGTGATTACCCGGCATACGATTACCGACAAGGTGCGCGTTGAACGTTTGCGGGCGCAGGCGGCGGAAGCGGCCGAACAGTCGCGGCGGGTGGAAGTGCCGGAGATCGGCGCGCCGGTGCGTTTGGAAAAGCTGCTTGCCGACTGGGATTCCGCCCGGCGGCTGTTCTTTATGGACGAAAGCGGCCGCGGCCGTCCCGCTGCGGAAGCGTTCGGGGAATATCAGGGACCGGCGGCGCTGCTGGTCGGTCCGGAAGGCGGATTTGCCGAAGAGGAACTAAACGGACTGCGGTCGCGTCCTTTTGCCCGCGCGGTCAGTCTCGGACCGCTGATTCTGCGGGCGGAAACGGCGGCTGCCGCGGCTTTGAGCGTTTGGCAGGCGATAAGCGGTTTGTGGAATGGAGAAGAAAATGAGAAGAAAGGCGAGTAAAATTCCCCCCGCCCGGCGGGCGGCGGACAAGGCCAAGATTCCGCTCTATCAGCGGGAATTCTACAGCTGGCTGTATGAAAGCCCGCGCCTCACCCGCTGGCTGGACAACCAGCGTCTGCTCAATGTGCTGACGTTTGGCTTCAGTTCAAAAATGCTGCGGTCCTGTGCCGGAGAAATTGCCGTTTCTTCCGACGTTTTGCAAATGGGGGCGACTTTCGGCGACCAGATCGGGGTGGCGGCGGCCAAAGTCGGCATTTACGGCCATTATGACCTGCTGGACGTCAGCATGGTGCAGCTGCGTCATCAGCGCAACAAATACTGTTATCTTTATCCGTTTATGCGCTTTGTCAACGGCGACGCTTCCGAGCCGCCCAAGCGCAAATATGACGTCGTCATCTGCTATATGCTGCTGCACGAAGTGCCGTCGGCCACCCGCGCGCGGATCGTCAATAACGCGCTCGACTGCCTGAAGCCGGGCGGCAAGGCGGTGTTTGTCGACTACAACAATTCGCTGGTCTGGCATCCGCTGCGCTATGTCGTCAAGTTTTTCAACCGCCTTTATCAGCCTTTTGCCGAAAAGCTGTGGAACAACGAAATTAAAAACTATGCCCGCAATCCGGCAGAGTTTTTCTGGCGCAAAACCACCTTTTTCGGCCGCATGTATCAAAAGGTGGTGGTTACCAAAAAGGAAAGTCTGTATTAAAGGCGGTCCGCCGCATATGAAAAATCCCCGGATTTTCCGGGGATTTTTTTTGCCGTTGTTCCGTTTTTTTCGGAACGGTGTTTGTCAAAACAGGGCTTTTATTTTTTCGCCGATTTCAAGCGCCGGATCCAGCCGTTTCATGGCGCCGGTCTGCTCAGTGTCATATCCGTCGATGTCGACCGCAAAGCCGCCTTCGTAAAGCGATTGAACAAAGCGCTGATGTTTCGGCGTCAGCCAGTTTTTGCCGCGGAAAACCAGTACCGGCTTGCCCGAACCGCAGGCTTCGCAGGCCATGGATACGGAGTCTCCGGTAACGATGATGCGGTCGGCACAGGCGTAAAAGCCCATGATCGGGTTGTCTTTTTTCTCGCCCCACAAATAAGTGTAAGCGGGGATATGGCCGATTTTCTTCATGATGATGTCTTCCGCCTCTTTGCCGGTGCGCCGCGACGAAGTGATCAGAATCGAACCGCTGACCTGATTGTGCACGTTCAAAATCGCGTCGGCCAGCATTTCCGCGTTTTCGGCGGTAAACGGTTTTTTCTTGATCGCGCCGCCGACCAGCACCGCCGTCAGCGGTTTGGGCAGCTTGGCAAATTCGGTTTCCCATTTGGCGCGGGCTTCTTCAAGCGCCTTTTCCGAAACGCGGTGGGCGCAGCCGGTGATGTAGAACAGGTTGTCGCCTTCCGCTTTGCCGCGGTCGTGTTCGGGGATGATTACCAGGTCAATGTCTTTTAAGCCGAATTTGCCCGGGAACATCAGCTGGATAATCTTGGTTTTGCCTTTGGAGGCCTTTTTCAGCCACAGCGCAATCGGCGCGGTCCGCCGGCTGATCGACAGCACGGCGTCGGGGAAGGGTTCGTTTTTGAGCGACGAACTTTCCTTGCGGTTGACGCCGATCAGGGTTTTGCCGCGAAGCATGTTCGGCAGAGCCGCCAGCCGGTTATATACGATCTTTTTTTCGATAATTTCAAATTCGTCCTCGATGACGGGGAAAATTCCCTTGGCCTGGCCGACGCTGCCGGCCCGGTCGTCCATAAGTGCCCAGATAGTTTTTTTCATGTTTGATAACTCTAATATTTTTATGGTAAAACGATTCGTTTCCCATTATATTATCTATGTTGATTAACACAATCTTTTTTTAACCGATCCGGAGGCCGCAATGAAAAAATTTGCCTTTTTGATAACCGCAGTGATGATTGGTTTTGCCGGTGCCGCAAACGCCCAGATGGCCGCCACCCGCGATGCCCAGTATATTGCCGTGCTGCGCGCGGTGGTCAACTACAAGATTGACGACGAGGAAAACATCCGCAACATCGAACGCCTGCGCGAAGACCGCCGGTTTAACGAAAAAGTGCAGAAAATGCTCGACAAGCTGAGCAACAACCGCAGCAAAAACACCACCAACCGGAAAGTTTTGCAGATTTTGGAACAGGCGGGAAAAGATTTGTATAACCTTTTGGATTAAGCATTGTTTAACCAAGCGGTGCTAAAGTCTGAAAAAAGGTTTAACCAGATGGGGAAGAAAATGAAAAAGTTTACATATGCCATGTTGGGTGCGGTTTTGCTGCTTGCCGGGTGCCGGTATCACGAGTTTTATTACGACGAAGAAGCTCTGAACGCCGAAAACAACGCCGCGGCGGAAAGCTCTGTCTTAGCCGCCGAAACGACGGTAACCGCAATCCCCGTCAATGATCCCGCGGCTTCGGCGGCGGAAGAAAAAAAGGCGGCCGAACGGCCGGCTCCCGCGGCGGAAGAAAAAGAGAAAATCGAAGTCATGAACCCCGATCAGCCGGTGGAAAAGCTGGTTTACGATTCGGCTTATGACCGTTTTCTCGACAACGTCGTCATCAAAGCCCGTTCGGAAAATTACGTTACCTACGAATACAAGGACGTGCGCGTTGACGAGCTGGCGCCGATTGCCTCCCGCTATTGTCTGGAACACGGCAACCGTACCGCGGTGCTGCGTGGCGTAATCCTTTACAAAAATTATGCCCGCCGCGCCACTTTTGACTGCCTGCGCTTGCAATAGACTTTGTAAAACCCTATATAGATACAAAGAAATAAAGATTGCAAACGTATCGGTCAAGAGTATCAGATGGGAAAAGATTTATACAGCATTTTAGGCGTGTCCAAAAGCGCAACCAAGGCGGAGATCAAGTCCGCCTATCATAAGCTGGCACGCAAATATCATCCCGACGTCAACAAGGACAATCCGTCGGCAGCCGAAAAATTCAAGGAAATTTCGGCTGCTTACGACATTTTGGGGGATGACGAAAAAAGGAAAAAATACGACAACAACGAAATTGACGGCGACGGCAAGCCGACCGGCTTCGGCGCCGGTTTCGGCGGTGCGTACGGCGGCGGCAATCCGTTCGGGCAGGGCGGTTTTTATTCGTCTTCCGGCGGACAAAACGCCAACTTCGACTTCTCTTCCATTTTCGGCGACGACATTTTTTCGGCTTTCGGCGGCGGCCGGGGAGGTTATCAGGGCTTCGGCGGCGGCGCCAAACGGCCGCGCAAAGGCGAAGACATTACCTATACCATGCGGATCGATTTTCTGACCGCGGTTCGCGGCGGCGAACGTCAGGTGACGCTCGGCGGCCGCAACATCAACGTCAAAATCCCTTCCGGCACCGTCGACGGACAGACCCTGCGCCTGAAAGGTCTGGGCGGCCCGGGGCATTATAACGGCGAAAACGGCGACGTGCTGATAACCTTAAACGTCGACAAACACCCTTATTTCGGGCTGGAAGGGCAGAATATTACCATGGAACTGCCGATCACCGTCAAAGAAGCGGTTTTGGGCGCCAAAATTACCGTACCCACCATCGACGGCCAGGTCGCGGTCAAAATTCCGTCCTATGCCGGCAGCGGCGACAAACTGCGCCTGAAAGGCAAGGGCATCAAAAACCGCAACGGGCAGGGAGATCAGCTGATTACCCTGAAGATCGTTGCGCCGCGCAACAAAAATCCGGAGCTGGAGAGAGTTCTGCAAAGCATGCCGGATGAGAATGTCAGGACTTTTTAATGCTTCTGGAGGCTTTGCGCGACTTTGAATGGTACAACGAGGCGGCGGACGTCGCTTTCGGCGAGCGCGGCGTGCGGGTGACGGCAGCGCCGCAGACCGATTTCTGGCAGGATGCCGTCCGCGGCTATCATCGGGACAGCGGCCATTTCTTTTTTGCCCGCCGCCGGGGCGCCTTTGTCATGACCGTTTGCTGGCGCTTCGGCATTCCCGTCGATTTTGCCCAGTGCGGACTGATGGGGCGGGTTGACGAAAACCATTGGTTTAAAATTTCCGTCATGTCGAAAAACGGCAGTTCGCTTAACGTCGGCAGCGTCGTTACCGCCGGCGGCTGTTCGGACATGGCGCTGACGCCGCTTTCCGCCGGCGCGGCGGAAATCTGGTTCCGGCTGAAGAGGAACGACGACGGTACCTCTGAATTGTCCTATTCCGTCAACGGCGTGGTTTTCGTTCCGGTTCGTCTGTTCCGCCTGCCGTTTGCCGACGATGTGTTTTCTGCCGGCGTTTTCGCCTGCAGTCCGTCGGACAAGCCCTATACCGCCCTGCTGACTTCGATTGATTTTTCATAAGGTACATGTGGAATTTTTATTCCGGAATCTGAATATGAAATATTGCAAAATCGACAACCGTTCCCTCAGACCGATTCTTTTTTTTACCGGCTGGGGCAGTGATAAAACCGGTTTGTCAGTCTGCACGATACCGATGACGTTTTGATTTCCTGGGGTTATCGGGATTTGGAACTGGATTTTGATTTTCCGCTTATGAAAGGATCGATCCTGCCGCCTGTTCGGCCGGCAGGGCGGGAATATGCCCGCTTCTTGTTGTTCATGCGGCGTTTGAAACATAAAAACAGGAAGAAAACGGTTGTCTTCTTCCTGTTAAAAAAAAGATGTTTACATTTTTATGCTTATTCGTAGAACCAGGCAATGCCGCATTTGTAAAAAGCGTCGCAATTGCAATGCGCGGCGGCTTCGGCGGGCGAAAGCGGAATGTCCTTGGCTTCGTATTCGCCGGAATCAAGATTGGAAGGATAACCCCGCGGCGGAATGATGCCGGTCGGGCTGACGACCAGATATTTCAATCCGGTCGAACCGTTGCCCCAGTCGGTAGACGCCAGCGTGGCGCACGCTTTTTCCGTCAAGCCGTTGTAAACCATGACAAAACCTTTGTTTAAGGCGATCGACTTAACGAATACTTCGCCGTTGAATATGTGCAGCAGCTTTTTGTTCATACCTTCGATTTTGTGTGCGCCGGCAACCAGATTAAGAGTGTAAACCTGCTGGTCCAAATCTTCATAGCTTTTCTGATCCGCATACAGGTTTTTGATTTTTCGCGCGGTCGTGCTGATGTCAACTATCAGTTGGTCGGTGTTGATTTTTTCCATTGCTTTTGAATATGCGGCTATGCCTCCGACGGACAAAACGCCGATCACTGCCAATACGCCTAATATTTCAACCATTGAACGTCCGCTTTGACAGCTGTAATAGCTTTGCATTAGATGTAGTCTCCCAAAAACAACTCATGTAAAAAATATTTTATTCTAAACAAAATTAAAATACAAGTGGTTTATATAACTTTGATACGTATATAACCTATTGTTTTATCTGTTTTTTTTTTTTTTTGATTCCGGGAAAATGTCATAAAAATGTAACAAAAATAACCGTTTTTTACAGTTTGAAATTTTTAATGCCGATTGCCAAATAGTCAGATTTTTCCGTTTGCGTGTTGCGCAAAAATTTGATCAGTAAATTTTTATCATTGCCGATTATGTTTTGGGTAAAAACGGTTTTTTACGAAACGGCGCTTGCTCATCGGCGAAAATTGTCCGTTTGTCCTTGCTTTTTCCGTCAATCGACACGTTAATTGCGGCCGGCTTGTCGCGCTTTTCGAACATGACGATAAATTCGATGTCCGGACATATGTTTTCGGCCTGTGAAAAGTCGGTTTTGAGATACAAGTTGTCCGTCCATACGGTTTGGACTTTTTTATAATGTGCAAGGGTGTACCGGACGATGTCGGCGGATTGGTTACCTTCATTCCGAGAGTGTAGGAACAGGGCTTTTTAAGTCCCGGTTCGGGGCTTGTTGAAAATTTATTGATTTCCGTGTCAAGAGCCAGACCGTATTTTTCTTCCAAAGCAGGGTGTTGCTTCCACAGGTTTTGTCCCGGCGCAGTCCATTGTTCCCGAAACCGGCGGCTTCGACAGCGTCGGCGCAATATCAAGCATTGTCCGGCGATGTTTTTGCGGTTCCGAACCCTTTTGAGGATTAATGATTGTAAAAAATATTTGCCGTTTGCTTCTTTGGGGATAAATTGAGTTTTTGCCGCGGACGACGTGATCTCCCGGAACGGTGATGACCGTATTATGGTAAAAATTCTGTTTCTTTACCCATTCTATGAAATCTGCGGCCATTTGGCCGGCGCAGACAACCGCGTCGCGTTTATTGCCGAATTTTTGTTCGCATCCGGGATCAAGAAACGTGGTCAGCTCGTGTGTGCACACCGTTGTAATTACTGTTAAAAAGGATTTTTTCCTTCCGCTAAATGCAAAATTTCCCGCCGGACGGTGTCGTATAAAACACTGTCTTTGATTCCCCGGTCGTTTTCCTTTGCACCGCTGGCGATATCGGGATATTTTTTTAACGGTTCTTCATTTCCCGCAACAAAGTCAAAACCATGCCGGCGGGCAAATTTATCCGTTCCGGCGAAGGCAATGTCGGCATTTTGGATAAAAGAAGCATTATGGCCGTGTTTTTTCAAAATGTCAGACAGACTTGTTGCGTTTGGCAGGTTGCTGTTGACAACGGAAAAGAGATTCTTAAGCTTGGTTTCCGTCTTGTCCGGCAAGCTGCAGATTCCGGCGGTTAAGGCGGAAATCGTTGCATCGGCATACACATAAGGCCTGCAACCTGGAAATTTGCTGTTTTGCTCCCGCAGCGCGGACAGCCGCGGTAGCAGGTTTTGTCCTTTGACGTTTCTGTAACCGTCTTCCATAGACTCCGGCTAAGGACAATCGTGTTTCGGGGCCTTTAACGAAAGAAGAGTTCCGCTCGTTTGGAGCAATATATTCTTTTTCGTAAATATCCGTCGTTTCAACTGTTCCGGCCAGCCGGTTGATGATTCCAAAGGTGTATACAAAAAGAAAAAGCGGCAGCATAACTGTGACAACACGTGTTTTGTCTGACGGAGATTGCGCGGCAAAGGCAGACAAAGGAGGGACGACGCTGCAGAAAAAGATAAAGCAATATTTAACGAGCTGCCGGCCTTGTTTGCGTTTTCGGCGTAAAAGATAATATAGTCAAAGTGCGTTTTTCCCAGAAATAAAGTGTCAGAAGATAAATGGTGCCCAATATGCCGGAAATGAAAAACAAAATTGTAACAAATACGGTCTTGGCAAATTTCATCATATGTTCCAATGCAAATTATTTGTTATTTATAATCAAAATTTACGCCGTAAACAGATCCTTTTTTATAGTTCTTTGAGGTTGTAACGTTTGTTTCTTTTTTCCGCGCAAGCCGATTGTTCGTAAAAAATTTGCAACCCTTGGCAGCTTAAGCATAATTTTTTATCGGTTATGCGGTCAGCGTTCTGCCGGACGATGATTTCCCGTTCCGAAGACTGCGCAAATTCGTCACCCCGGAAATGCCGACCTCTTTTTTGTTGCCTCGGGACGGATTGTTTCAAAAAATAAACCTTTGCCGGCTGACATAAGCGGGATAAATTGTCTGCATCGTATTCGGCCGGCCCACGAGCTATGTTCTGCCGGATACGTTCTGCCGGACGATGATTTCCCGTTCTGAAGGCTGCGCAAATTCGTCACCCCGGAAATGCCGTCCTCTTTTTTGCTGCCTCGGGACGGATTGT
>ERZ1694997.77-NODE-77-length-74652-cov-24.476025_pt1 | contig 74652 bp, 58 predicted proteins | sample MGYA00581604_ERZ1694997 | MGnify/ENA primary metagenome ERZ1694997 (study PRJEB42213, sample SAMN07424279) | human gut metagenome | biome: ENVO:00009003; feature: ENVO:2100002; material: ENVO:00002003 | host: Homo sapiens | place: USA | collected 2014 ... | reverse complement strand
CCCAATATTCCTCACTGCTGCCTCCCGTAGGAGTCTGGACCGTGTCTCAGTTCCAATGTGGCTGATCGTCCTCTCAGACCAGCTATAGATCGTAGGTTTGGTAGGCCTTTACCCCACCAACTGCCTAATCTACCGCGGGCCGACCTCTTAGCAATAAATCTTTCCCCCTCAGGGCGTATGCGGTATTAGCATCCGTTTCCAGATGTTATCCCCCACTAAAAGGCACGTTCCCACGTGTTACTCACCAGTGCGCTACTCTCATTATATGGTGCAAGCACCACACAAATCCCGTTCAACTTGCATGTGTTAAGCCTGCCGCCAGCGTTCGTTCTGAGCCAGGATCAAACTCTCATATTAAATTTAATCCTGTCTGTCATTACTACTCTAAAGAATTTCCTCTAGGTTCCTTAATATACAGACTTATATAATCTCCTCAGATCATACCGTCCGCATATCCTCTAGTTACTTCATATCTACTCTCTTCTATAGCTTCCCGCTTCCGGGAACCGAACCATTTCAAGTTCGTCGCTAACGTTTCAGTGCGTCAGCGAGGTGGTTTATATGACACCCTTTTGCAAATGTCAACACCTTTTTTCAAAAAAAATTGCAAAATTTGTGATTTTTTTGATAACCGTTTGAATGTTCGTAATTTATAGCATAATTTTTTTTGCCGGTCAATAAAACCTTCCGCCATAACCTCTACTTTCGGCCGGTCGGATTTCTTATTTGTAATATATATTTTACTTGCCAAACAATTTTCGGTTTGTAATATATAAAGAGTTATTTAATTATTTGAGGAGGCTAAAATATCTAGAGAAAACACCAATGCGCCAGTACGGGAAGGTGACGGACCGCGCATTAATCAGGAAATAAGAAGCAAAGAAGTTCGTCTGATTGACGAAAACGGCGAAAACAGAGGAATCGTAGCAATCCGGGAAGCGCTTGCCCTGGCGGCGGACGCCGGGTTGGATCTGATCGAAATATCTCCCCAGGCCGTTCCCCCCGTCTGCAAAATTTTCGACTACGGCAAATACAAATATGAACAGCAGAAGAAAAAGAACGAAGCCCGGAAAAACCAGAAAGTCGTCAATATCAAAGAGTTGAAGCTCCGTCCGATGATTGATACCCATGATTACGAAGTCAAAATCAAACAGGCCAGAAAGTTTTTGACGCAAGGCGACAAAGTGAAATTTACGATGCGTTTCAAGGGACGCGAGATGAGCGCAAACGACATGGGGAAAGAGGTTTTAAAACGAATCGTCGACGATCTGGAAGGCATCTGCAAGGTCGAATCGGAACCCAAACTCGAGGGACGGCAAATGACGATGGTGGTGGCCCCGCAATAGTTTCATCACCGTTTCCGTACTTTTTTCAAAGCATGCTTCCGATTCGGCGGCATGCTTTTTTATCGTGCAAAAGAGCCGACGGAAAGATTCTTTTAAATAATGCTTGCTTATTACCCTTTTTTACGTTATCTTTGTCTTGTTTTTCAATTATGTAGATATGTATTATTATCTGCCGCGTCTTCCCAATGCGACCAAGATGGGATTTTTTTCATTTCTAAAACTTTTCATTTATGGAAACCAAAAAAAGAATGATTGCAATTGCAATCGCTGTGTTGGCCGTTATTTGCGGCGTGGTAATCTACAATGTGGTAAAAAGCGATCCTCCTCAGGAAGAACCTGCTCCGCCGATACCGGTCGCAGTAGAAGAACCCGAGGTTGATCCCGTGCAGTACAACAACGAGCGTTTCGGCGAGTGCATTGACGACATTGTCATGTCAATCGTCTACTCTTCCGGCTTCAATCAGACGACGCATCCGACCGGCGAGCGATTCGCTTACGGCTTTAACAATACCGTCGTCGGCAAACGTCTGGTGCAAGAAGGCGAATCGATCACTCCTCGACAAGCTTATGATGTAACCGTAAGGCATCTGAAAGAACACGTTCAGCCCTTCCTGCGTTACATCAGTGTCCAGCTGAGCGACGGGCAGATCATTGCCGTGGCGCATTTTATCTACAACGTCGGCGGCGAAGCTTTTACCGGTTATTCCGAAGACGGTAAGCTGTTAAAAAAGCCGTCCCGCCTGTTGACTGCGATCAACGACGGCGAACAGCCCGAAATCTGCGCCCGCTGTTTCACCGGGTTCCGCAACTTCGGCGGCATAAGGTCCGACGGCTTGCTGAAACTCCGCTGGCTACAGGCCGCACTCTATACGGAAGCCGTTTCGGTTGAAGATCTGAAATCCGCTTATGCGGCCGGCATTTTTGATCTGCATCCTTCCGTATTGTATGAGCACAACCGGCCCGAAAAAGACGGTTATTACACGCCTAAACTTGACATTGAGATCGTTCAGAAAGTCCTTAAACAAAAAGGAATCGGCACTTCGACCAATGAGTTGATGAAATTCTGACGAATCGCATTCTCTGACGAAAAAACTTCCGCTTGCATTAAGCAAACGGAAGTTTTTTTATGCTTTGAAAGCAACGGCACAGCCGACACGGGCAGAACCGGTCCTTCTCTCCGGTCATAAGATTCGGAAAGCTTAAAAAATCATTCGAAACAATCAACACTGCCTGCGTTGACCGGCTGAAGTTCGCGATTCGGAAGAATATCGGCAGCCTCTGCCGAACCGGCCGCATCTTCACACCGCAAAAAAGGTATAAAACGAAGCAACATGAAAAACACAGAAAAGGCGATTCTTTCCGATATATCCGGCAAAAGCGGGAAATAATGCAGCAGAAAACACCAAGGACATAAAAGGATACAAAAAACCTGGGCTGATGAACATCGGCATAAACCGCGAGAACTTCCGGGGATCAGTTTGACGGTCGTGGACAGGCAAAAACACCTTACAGAAAAAAGGTGTTTCCGTTCGGCCATCCCTGCCCGGCCCCAAAAACAATGCAGAAAACAAACTCGTCTTTGCGAGCAAAGAGAATCGGCAAACGGCGCCGAATCCGGCAAACAGAAAAAACGGACGAAAACCAAACCTCGGCCAAACAGAATCCAGGACAAAACGGCAAAGATACCACAACCGCGAAAAAAAAGAAAAAGGCAAAAAGAGAGAAGGAAAGACGAAAAGGGGAAAAGACAGAAAAAAGGAAAGATGATGAGAAAAAAAGCCACAGAACAAAGGAAAAAAGGAGAAACGGAAAGAAAGAAGAAAAAACAAGAAAACGGCGAAAGAAAGAAAAGGAGAGAGAAAGGAAGAGAAAAAACTTAAGAGAAAATTGAAGAAGCCGTTACCACCGAAGCAACCGAAAGTGAAAAAGCCGTTCCGGCAAAAGAGAAATAACAGATATCCTCCGGTAAACCGGGAGACTGCAAAGCTCACGATTTGCCTATGATCGAAGGTACGGGATGCAGCAAAGCTTACGGTTTGATCATGATCAACGGCGCGGGGCGGTACTGTCCCGACGCTAAAGCATTCAGCCCCGAGTAAAACCGGAGAGACCGTCAGGCATATAATAAAGCTGCAAATTTTTAGGATCATATGTCTGGCAGGGAGAGCCGCACATAGAAAGATCCCCACGTAAAACGCGGAATTCTTCGTATACGGATATAACCCACCGGCAAGCACCTGAATGGTGCACAGAAACTTGACCGGACGGTTGTTACTTGCACCCGCAAACGGAGCTAAGTCCATTGTCAACTGACTTTGCTCAGCGTCTCCTTTTAGTCGATTCCGTACGTATTCAACAATTTTTTGAGCATACTTCCCGGTGGTATCGACATAGCATCTTTTCGGTTGCTGTATCGAAATTTCGCATTTCTCTGCCATTCATATATCAATAAACTACTTTTGACTTTGAAACACCCCTTAATCAAGCTTACGGAATATTTGAACGGTATCTCCGGCAACATACGAATATGGTCCGGACAGGACTCCGCCTCAATAGTTCCTTTTCCTTTCCATCGGTATCGTTCTCTGAGGCTGAACGTCCGCCGTAAAACGCCCCTTCCGCGATACTTCGCTGCGAAGACGACACGATCTTTTTGGGGTCTATGTTGTGTGTGCTATCGTATATGTGTTCATAAAAAACTCCTTTGCTTCTGTTCAGACAGTTGCCGGATCGTCTTTCTTACAATGGTAAAGGAGTTTTTTTATACGCAAAGAACAAGACGTAAAAAAATACAAGAGAGAGAGAAAGAGAAAAAGAAAACGGGAGAAAAGGAAAAAGAGGGGAAAGAGCAAAACGGGAAAGAGGGAAAGAACAAAAAAAGGAGGCCAGAAAGAAGGAAAAGGAAAGCGGAAAAGAGGGGAAGGGGAAGAACAGAGAAAGAAACAAAACAGAGGAAAAAGGGGGAGAAGCTGAGCGGGAAAAACAAAAAGAGCGAAAAAAGGACAGAAAGAAGGAAAAGGGAAACAGAAAAGAGAAGAAAAGAGAAAAGAGAAAAGAGAAAAGAGAAAAAAGAAAGAAGAGCGACGAAAGAAACGGAAAAGCGGGGAAAAGGAAGAACAGAGAAAGAAACAAAAGAGAGGAAAAAGGGGGAGGAGTAAAGCGGGAAAGAGGGAAAGAGGGAAAGAGCGAAAAAAGGCCAGAAAGAAGGAAAAGGGAAACAGAAAACGAACAAAATGGAAAAAACATAAGTTCTCCTCAACCACGCGCCCTTTGCCGTTTTTTCCCGGTACAAAAAAAGACAGGCCGGGTTCTTATGCCCCGTCCTGTCTAAAACATATCCACCATTTAAAGTGTCAGTCCGACGTTTTCGTCGATATTGCCGCTGATCCGTGCCCAGTAGGTGCCGGAAAGGCTGAGCCATACCAACTCATGGGAAAGTTCGCCGTCCTTTTCGATCATGTTGCCGTCCGCGTCACAAAGAGCAACTTTGGCCAGCGAGCAGGCACCAATCGCGTTCACCGCTTCTTCAAGCGTTACGGCTTTGACGCGGTTGAACTTGGCTTCGCGAATCACCGGCACGCCTTCGTACGTTCCTTTGACGGTTCCGACATCGGCATAACCGGAGGTTTTAACCCATGCGCCGCCCGGAGTCATCCATACTCTCTCCTTGTCGACGACAACATCCTGATCGTTCTTTACGAATACGGCGGTTAAAGAGCAGACACCGATTGCGGCAGATGCTTCTTTATAACTCATTCCCTTGTTCGCTCTGAATTTATCTTCTGCGATAACGTTCAGATTCAGTGCATTATACGTCTTCATATGTTATATATTTTGGGGTTAATAATTTCTATGTTATTTATTTTATGGTATGATTATACGCCGAATCTTTACTTCTGGCAAGTCATAAAACATAATTTTGTATGTCTGCATCATTTTTTCTGGAAAAGCGAAAGTGATGAAAGTATATTATCGGCAGATAAAAATTGTTTAACGGAAAAAGACATGATTGAAGCAGAAAAGCTGACGGCGGAAGAAGCCGCTGCGGAATTGGAAAGAATCGCCAAAGAAACGGCTCGGGCAGACGCCGCCTACTATCAGGACGACGCGCCTTATTTAAGCGACGCCGAATATGACCTCCTCAAACGGCGCAATGAAGAAATCGAAAAGCGCTTTCCCGAGCTTGTCCGCAGCGACAGCCCGTCAAAAAGAATCGGCGCACCGGTCAACAGCGCGTTCGGCAAAGTTACCCATCGGTTCCCGATGCTTTCGCTGGCAGACGTCTTTTCGGTTGAAGAAGCCGAAGACTTTATCGCTTCGGTCAAACGTTTCCTCAATACGGAATCCGACATCGCCTTCATGTGCGAGCCGAAAATCGACGGCCTTTCGTTCACCGCCCGCTATGAGAACGGCACATTCGTTCAGGGCGCCACCCGCGGCGACGGCAGAGAAGGCGAAGACATTACCGAAAACCTGAAAACAATCGCCGAGCTGCCGCTTGAAATTAAAAACGCGCCGGCCGTGCTTGAGGTCCGCGGCGAAGTGTACATGTCAAAAGCCGATTTCCTCGCCTTAAACGAAACCGGCGAACGGGAAGGGAAAAAGGTGTTCGCCAACCCGCGCAACGCAGCCGCCGGCTCGCTCCGGCAACTGGACCCGGAAATCACCCGCAAACGGAAGCTGAGCCTGTTTGCCTACACTTGGGGCGAAGTTTCCGAAAGGGTATGGAATTCACAGGAAGACTTTTTCGTGCATTTGAAAAAATGGGGCTTTCCCGTCAATCCGAACAACCGGTTGTGCCGTAACATTGAAGAAATCGAATCGTTTTTTGCCGGACTGACGGAAATTCGCGCTTCCCTTCCCTATGACATCGACGGCGTGGTATACAAAGTCAACGACATTGCCCTGCAGGAACGGCTGGGCTTTCTTACCCGCACCCCGCGCTGGGCGGTGGCGCACAAATTTCCGGCCGAACAGGCACTGACAACCGTCCGCGGCATCCGCATCCAGGTCGGGCGCACCGGCGCCCTCACCCCGGTGGCGGATCTGGAACCGGTCAACGTCGGCGGCGTCATCGTTTCCCACGCCACCTTGCACAACGAAGACGAAATCAAACGCAAAGACATCCGGGTCGGAGATACGGTTATCATCCAGCGCGCCGGCGACGTCATTCCGCAGGTGGTGGCCGTTTTGCCGGACAAACGCCCGGACGATTCAAAAGAATTCGTTTTTCCGCATTTCTGCCCCGAATGCGGCGCGCATGCCGTGCGTGAGGAAGACGAAGCCGTCCGCCGCTGTACCGGCGGCCTGACCTGTCCCGCGCAGGCCATCGAACGATTGAAGCATTTCGTTTCCCGCGACGCTTTCGATATTGAAGGTTTGGGCGGCAAAATCATCGAAGACTTTTACAAGGAAAAAATCATCGGCGGACCGGTCGACATTTTCACTTTAAAAAAACGCAACACCGGACAAAAGACGGACCTGTTCGACGCCGGCGAGGGGCTGCAGCTGGAAAAACGCGAAGGCTGGGGCAAAAAGTCGGTCGAAAACCTGTTTGCCGCCATCGACAAAAGAAGAACGATTCCGCTGGCGCGTTTCATATATGCTCTCGGCATTCGTCAGGTGGGTGCCGCCACCTCCCGCCTGATCGCTCAAAATTTTGAAAGCTGGACGCATTTTGAAGAGGAAATGGCAGCAGGAAAAAGCGAAAAACTGCTCTCAATCGACGGCATCGGCGAATCGATGGCGCATGACATTGTCGAATTTTTCAAAGAAGAGCACAATATTCTCACCATCCGCCGGCTGCGCGAAGAAATAACGATTGAAGACTTTAACGAGAAAATCGACGCGGACAGTCCGCTTGCCGGAAAAACCGTCGTCTTTACCGGCACACTTGAGAAACTGACGCGTTCCGAAGCCAAGGCCAAAGCCCTTGCGGCCGGCGCCAAGGTAGCCGGTTCCGTTTCCAAAAACACCGATTATGTGGTGATCGGTGCCGCGCCGGGCTCAAAGGCCAAAAACGCGGCCGAACTCGGCATTCCCCTGATCAGCGAAGACGAATTTCTGGCAATGATCGGCGCCTGATCAGAGAAGCATCATGGTTTTGGCATGGCGGCGGAGCCATTTGTCGGTTCCGCGGCGAACGGTTCTGCGCAACAGCGAAGGGCGGCAGCCGGGCAGCAGACGGCGCAGTTCGTCGTCGCCGGCATTTTCAATATAGTCGGCAAAGGCAAATACCAATTCCGTATAATAAGGATAAACTCCCCCGTATACGAATTTTTCTTCGGCAAACCGCCAAAACAAACTGTCCAGCTTTTGTTTCAAATCACCCTCTTTTATACATTATATGTATATATAATACTAAAAATGTATTTTAGCAAGTCCGAAACAATACCGTCCGCGCAAAAAAAACGCCGACAAACTTTAATTGACTTTTAAGCTGCTTACTTTACAATGAAAAACAGTTTTCTAACATCAAAGGAGTGGGAAAAAATGTTTTACAAATTATGTCTGGTCGCAGCGTTCGCACTGTTTTCGCTTAACGCGCAGGCGGCGCAGGAAGCTGCCGCGGAAGCCGGCGGGGAAAGAGTAGAAAACGACTATTACAACTGTCTGCAGGCGGCCAGCGGCTACAGCGACGACGAAAAGGCGATCTGCATGTCGGGCGAAATCAAACGTCTGGACCGGGCCATCAGCGACCTTTACCAAAAAACCTTTCTCAAAGTTGAGCGCATTCAGAAATGGAACAACGGCAACGGCATGTTCCGCGGCAACATCAAAGACATGCAGGACCAGTTCAACGGTTATCGCAGCCGCTTCTGTTCGTTTTATGCCACGACCATGCAGATATACAGCGGCTCGCAGATGTACCTGCGCAACGAATGCCTGATGCGGCTGACCACCGATTATTACAACCGGCTGCTGCAGATGTCGCGCGATTATGACGCCGACCTCGACTAATCGTTTTTTAAGGCCTCAAACAGGCGGCTTCCGTCGCGGCGGGAAAGGACAAAATACCAACCGTCGTAGCGGAAGCCGTTTTGTTTTACGAATTCCGCGGCTTTTTCCGTCGGCATAATGGTGGTTTTGAGGCTGACTGTCAGCCGGTAGTTTTCCTTATATTTGTAAACACCGAAAATAACCTTGATACCGTCCGCGGTTACCGCGGCAAAGCTTTTATGTTCGGGATCGAGCGCCGCTTCCGGCAGCCGGCGGGAAGCGCCCAGACAAGGCAACGACGAAAGCTCTTCCGCCGCTTCCCGCGGCAGACCGATCACCTGCTCAATCTTATGTTCCGCAAACGGCAGCAGAGGCTGCAGGTAATAGTCGGCAATTGCCGCCGGCGGCATCAGGTTTTCGCTGACCAGATAGTTTTTGCCGTCGATGCCGATGACGCTCCGTCCCGGATCTTCCGTCGGCAGGACGGAAAAAGAGAACCGTCGCCGCGCGCCGCCGTCCAGTTGGACTTTAACCGCCGGTTTCGGCTGCGCCGCGTCGGAAAACGACAGGATTGTCGCCCTTTGCAGTCTGTTTGCATATTCGTCTGCCGCGGCGTTGCGGCCGTAATAGCCATTAACCAGCCAGCTGCCGTCCAGCTTTCTCAGTTTTATCTTTTCTTTGCCGAAACGTACGGTTATTCCCGTCAGTTCGTCGGCACCGGCATAAACGAGATCGCCGGTGCTTTTGCCCGACGGTGAAAAATAGGGCATTTTTTTCACGACCGCAAACATGGCCGCCGCCAGCAGCGCTACGGAAACGGACAGCCAAAGAATAATTTTTTTCATTTTTCCTTCTCCAAAGTCAGCATCTGCCGTCGTACGCGGCGACGGACGAAAAACGCCGTTGCAAAGAACAGTCCGAGCATCCCCGACGGGAAAACGACAAAACAGAGCCAAACAAACAGTTCCAACCGGTCATCGGCGGCAGCGGCAATCTGCCGCTCCAGATTCTGCAACGCTTTTCGGTCACGCCGGTTCTCATTTTCCGCCCGCTCGATTTCCCGGCGGCGGGAAACGTCTTCACTGTCGGTCAGACTTTTCTTCAAACGGCGCAGACGAGCCGAGGAAGCGGCCTCTTTTGCGTCAAATTTTTCTTTTTCCTCCCGCAGTTTTTCCGCACTTTTTAAATACAGGGTTTCGGCAATGTTGGCGGCCCCCGGTACCTCCGGAGAAACCGACGGCGGCACGACGGCGCGGCCGCTCAGCCGGTCAATCAGCCCGAGCAAAAACGCCGCATTGCCGGCATAAGGCACGATGCCGTACACCGGATTTTCCGGATCACGGGAAGCGACCCACAGCTCATCCGCGGCAAAATCGCTGTCGGCAACGACCGCCACCGCGGCGTCACGAACGGCAAACGGCAGATAGGGCTGGGCAGATTTCGCCTTGTCGAGAATGCCGCCGCGGTAATGGGAACGGAACTTTCCCTCCGCCAACAGCGCCAGCACCCGTTTTTTATTGTCCTGATTATAGTCGAGAATGACCTGCGTTTTCGACGCGTAGCGGATTTTTTCCGCCGCAATGTCGCCGCTCTGGCCGCCGGTTGCCGCCAATTCGGAAAAATGCAGATCGGCAAAGTTCTCTGCGGCCAAAAGGCTGCCCGGCGTATGAAAACGAAGCGGCCGCCCGTCTTCTCCTTTAGCCCAGAACCACAGCGGATACACCCGGTAACGGCCGTCGCCGCCTTTCACCCGTTCCCCGCGCAGAACGTCGCCGGCCACCCGCTCCGCATGATAATCAATTCCCCAGGTTTTCAGATATTCGCCCATTTCGGCGTCGGGCCGGGGCGGATACCCCTGCAGCGCATGTCGGACTTCCGAATAGGGATCGACCAGAAAAACGACTTTGCCGCCGCGCATGACATACTGGTCGAGCGCGTAGGCAAACACCGGCGGCAGACGGCCGGGATCAAGCGCCAGCACAACACTTATGTCCTGAGGGACAAGCGAGCTGCCGGCGGGAATTTCGAACACTTCGTAATATTCTTGCAAAAGCGCCGCCAGAGAAGCGAAGGCGCTGCCTTTTCCGTCCGGCGAAAACGGCAGCCGCGGCGAAAAAACGCCGATTTTGACTTTCCGTTCTTCGTTCAGCCCGTGTAAAATCCGGTTCAGGTCGCTTTCCAGCAATGCGCGGCGCTCGGGTTTAAGGGCGGGAATCAGAGCGCTGCGGCCGTCCGCGGCAATAACCTTCAAACCGAAATACAGCTCTTCCTCGTTTTCCGGAAAAGGCAGCATCCCCTCGCTCACCGCTTGTTTTTCCATATCGGAAAAAGGTTTTATCCGCCTGATTTCCAACCGTATCTTGTCCGGCGCGGCCAAAACGCAGCGGGCAAGAAAGGCAGTCGTCTGAGCCGCATGGGCGCCGAGTTCGTCCCAGGCGGACTGCAGTTTTTCGGAAACATAAAGCCGTATCGTGACCGGCTGCCGCAAAGCGGCAACCGTTTTCAGGCTTTCTTCCGTCAACGTGTAACGCCCTGACGCCGTTGCATCCAGCTGGCGGCCGCCGACCAGCCGGCTGACGAGCAGATTGGCGATGACAAAAAGCAAAGCCAGCAGCGCGCCGGCCAAAAGTATCGCGCTCCGGCGCTTCATCTTCCCCTCCTTGCCGCATAAACGGCCACCCAGTTGAAAGCCAGCAGCGCCGCGGTCAGAGAAACGAAATAAAAAACGCCGTCCAGCCCGAAATATCCGTCCGTAAAACTCTGATAGCGGGAAGAAAAGTCAAGCGCGGACGGCAGATAAAAGGGCATTTCCGGCCACACACCGGCAAGCGGAGAAAAAAGCGGCGCCGGATTGAAGAAAATCAGCAGCCAGCCGAAAAACACGCTGACCAGGTAAGCCGCCGCCGGCAGAGGAATCAGGCAGGAAACGGCGCAGCCGAGTGCAGAAAGCGCCGCCGCGGCCAGCAAAGCGCCGAAATAGGCGGAAGCCAGATTAAGCGGGTCAACGGCAACGGTGCCGGCCGTCAGCAAGGCGAGCGGCACGGAAGTAAGGATCATCAGCCCCCCCATTGTCCAGGCCGCGGCAAATTTGCCGAAGACCAACGTCAGATCGTCCGCCGGCAGGGTCAAAAGCGCTTCCAGCGTGCCGGTTTTGGCCTCTTCCGACCACAACCGGCCGGTCACCGCCGGCAGCGTTACGGACAGCACCAACGGCTGAAAAGCGAAATACGAACGCATCGCCGGATTGTCGACGACAAAATACATGCCGACAAAAACCGCAAAAACAAGCGAAAAAACCATATATACGGCAAAAATAAAATAAGCCGAATAATTGAAGAAAAAGCTTCCCAGTTCCCGTTTGTAAAGCGCCGTCAGCATATTTTCCCCTCCCTTTCGTCCGCGGCATTTTCTTCCGCACCGGCCGTCAGGCGGGCAAAAGCGTCGGCAAGCGTACCGTCGGCGGAACAACTGCGCAGACTTTCGACCGGTGCGTCCAGACGGATTTTGCCCTCAGAGAGCAGCAACACGCGGGATTTGAGCGCTTCCGCCTCTTCCAGCAAATGGGTCGAGATCAGCACCAGGTTGTCTTTGGCATAATCTTTTAAAAAACGGCGGACGACGATTTTCTGGTTGGGATCAAGCCCTTCCGTCGGTTCGTCCAAAACCGCCAGCCGCGGCCGGTGCAGCAGCGCCGAAACGATCCCCGCCCGCCGTCGGTAGCCTTTGGAGAGGTTTTTTATCTTCTCTCCCAAAACCGGCTCAATTCCCAGCCCGACCGCCGTTTCTTTGACCCCGGCGGCAAAATCCCTTTCCGTCATTTTGAAAATCCCGGCCACAAAACGCAGATATTCGAACACCGTCATTTCCTGATAAAGCGGCGTGTTTTCGGGCATGTAGCCGAGCTGGCGCAAAATGCCGGCCCGGTCGTTTTCATATGACAGGCCGCAGATCCGCACGCTGCCCGCATCCGGCGCCAGATAGCCGCAGATAACCCGCATCAGGGTGGTTTTGCCGGCGCCGTTCGGCCCGAGCAGCGTTATCGGTTCTCCCGCGCCGGCCGAAAAGCCGATCCCTTTCAGCACCTCGCGCCGGCCGAATTTTTTCATCAGCCCCCGAATTTCGATCATATTGTTCGTTTTCCCGTTTGACATGAGGTTATAATAAACCGCTTTCTTTTAAATTTCATGCTTATTTGATTATTATCCTCATCATTTCCACAAACCGACCCGTTTTTTTGAAAATCTTTGATGACAAAACGGCAAAATTGGATTACCCTGATCAGCATCAGAAAAAGAACGGAGCAAAATAAAAGTGAGCAACGAATATTCCCGCGAAGAACAAAACGCGCTGAAAACCGGCCTGTACGTAACGCTGGCGCTCATTGCCCTGTCGCTGTTCTACGTTTCCGGCCGCAAAGCGGTCGAACACCAGGAAAGCGGCAGCTACTACCCGGTATACGCGCGTTTCGGCAGAACCGACGGCTTGCAGGTGGGCGACGTCGTTCGGCTGGCCGGCATGCCGGTGGGCAAGGTGACGGCGGCCAAACTCGACGACAAGTTCAACGCCATTTTGACGCTTGAGCTGAAAGACGGGCTGAAAGTTCCCGACGACAGCAGCGCGTCGATCGTCAGCGACGGCATTCTCGGATCAAAATACATCGAAATCGAACCGGGAGGGTCGGAAGACTACATTCCGGAAGGCGGGGAATTCAGCTACACTCAGGACGCCATGGTGCTTGAGGAACTGGTGGAAAGAATTATCGGCATGGGCAAAGCCAAACAACAATCTGCAGGCAAAGGAGAAGCAAAATGAAAAAACGTCCGGTTGAAACAATTATGGGAATCGTCGTCCTTCTGGTCGCGGCGTTTTTCCTGTTTTTCGCCTATCGGGTGTCCGATCTGCAGGTTGTCAGGGGCTATGAGCTGAACGCCAGGTTTTTGAAAGTGGGCGGCCTGACCACCGGCGCCGACGTCATGATCAACGGCATCAAGGTCGGCACCGTCATCGGTCAGAAGCTTGACAACGAAAACTACGATGCGGAAGTAAAACTCAGCATCGCGCCGAACGTCAAGCTGCCCAAAGACAGCGCCGCGGTGATCGCCAGCAACGGCCTGATGGGCAACAAATTCATCAAAATCGAACCGGGCAAGTCGGAAGAACTGCTGCAAAACGGCGACGAAATTACCAACACGAAAGACTTCAAGACTTTGGAAGACCTGGTCGGAGAAGTCATTTTTATGGTGACGGGCAATGACAAACAGAACTAAACTTCTACTGCCGGCCCTTTTTGCCGCCGGCATCGGCATTGAGGCGCAGGCCGCCGAAATTCCCACCAACACGGCGCAGATGCAGGCGATGGACAAGATCACCGGCCGCGTCAGCGTCATCAACGTGCCGGTCAACGCCGAAGTAAAGTTCGGCAGCTTTTCCGTTCTGGTACGCGACTGCCGTACCCGTTCGCCGGAGGAAACGCCTGAAAACTTTGCTTTCGTCGACGTGGCGGACACCGTCAACGGCAACGAGCAGGTCAACATTTTCAAAGGCTGGATGCTGTCTTCCTCACCAGCGTTAAACGCGATCGAACATCCCGTTTATGACGTCTGGCTGCTGAAATGCATCGACACCGACATAAGCGGCGTACAAACGCTGACGCCGGACGAGCTGGCGGCCCGCGACCAACTGCCGATGCAGCGGACGGTTGAAACAACGCCTCAAAAAGCGAATGTTCGCGAAGACGGCTTTGAAGAAATCAATTTGAGCGGAGAACCGATAGATCTGCTGCCCGCCGCCGTCCGCGAAGAAGGCGAGGAAAGCGCTGCCCAGGCGGAAATCATCCCCTTTAAACCTGAGGGAACCGAAACTGATGCCGATGATGCGGAAACGGCGGAATTTCCGGCCGACGAAAACGCGCCGCACTCATTGCTCAATTTTCCGCGGCCGGACAACGAAAAGCGCCCGGACGAAATTACAACCAACATAGAAATCCGTGAAAACACGGCTAACGAAGCGGAAACAGTCATTAACAGCGACGCCCGCATTCTCAGCCTGCCGGAAAACGGCTCAAATAACGGTTCGGAACCAAAAGCGGCGGAAACGACTGCTCCGGCAGAAGGAAACAAGGCCAAAACCGGCGAAAATGCGGAAGTGACGCCGGAAACCGACGGCGCGGCAGCCGTTTCTCCCGTTGAGCCGGCAGACGAAGCGGCTGTCACGGAGATGACGGCAGCAGCGGAAGAAGAAAACAAAGCCGAAACGGGTGAAAACCCGGAAACAACGCCGGAAAATGCCGCGGCGCCGAAAGTCAGCGAAGACACTCTGCGCGAACTGGAAGAAGAACTCAGCCGCAAACTTGCGGACGATTAAACGGCCACAATATAAAAACGGAGAAAACGGATGGCGGAAGAAATCGATGTCAGTTTTGTAATGACGGTTTACAACAAGGAATTTTATCTGCCGTCGGTCATAACGGCTTTGCTCGGACAAACGGGGCTTAAAAACCCGGAATTCATTTTCGTCGACGACGTTTCAAACGACAATTCAGTCGAAATTATCCGGCGGATGACCGAAGGCGTCAAAAACGTCACCATCGTCACCAACCCTTACAACCGGGGAATCAGCGCCAGGATCAATCAGGGTATAGCTCTGGCCAAAGGCAAGTGGACGCGGATGCTTGATTCCGACGACATCTTTCCCTTGGACTCCACGGCGAAAATGCTGGCGGTGGCCGGGGAAACCGGCGCCGAGATGATTTACGGCTGTTTTACCAAAACCGGCAAAGATCCGAAGGAACTGGAAAACTGCCGGCTGGAAGAGTTTGACTATCAATACGTGCCCGACGCGATGAGCGGGGTTTTGAACGGACGTTTCACCCGCATGGGACAGTTGATAAAAACCGACGTATTGCAAAAGGCCGGCGGCGCCGACGAACGGGCGTTTATTCAGGACGAATCGATTCCGCTCCGGGCGGCGCTTTATGCCAAAGGCATCGTCAAAATGACGGCAAACGTCGTATTGGTGCCGAAAGAAATCGGCAACTTTTCCGGCAACAAAATACAACTCGACCACGATCGCTTCATGGCCTATTACTGGATGCTGAAAGACCATCCGGAACTGCCGGACGAAGCCCGGCGACGGATGTATTTGCGCGCGGTTTCCGCCTTTTGGAAATTTACCAAGAAAAGCAGGCAGTTTCCGTTTTTCACCTCCGCTTTTGCCCGTTACCTCGGATGCAAGCTTCTGGCTTCAAAACCGGACATGAAATATCTCGACCGGATGTATCAAAAGTTTGCCGCCCTGACCGACGTGCGGCGGATAAAACCCTAAAAACCGAAAAGCGGTATATTTACATCACCCCGGAACGTAAAGTTTCGGGGTTTTTTTTAAGGTTGTTTTCATAAGGTTTCAGTTTTTTTATAGTTGTTTTCATTTTGCCGGTTAAAAACAAAAGAACTCCGCAAACCCGGCTGGTAGTTTTCCCGATACAAAAAATCCTCTTTGAATTTTTTTCAAAGGGGATTTTCTTTTTCCCTCCGCTTTCCGGGGTACTGACCATTTACGGGGAGGTTTTGCAGTTGACTGGTTTGCCGCTTAAAAAACTCCCGGAGTTATCCGGGAGTTTTTTCTCGGGAGATTGCGCTTTCACGTTTTCCGAAAAGCGTAGTTCAAACCGGCGGCAAACGTCTGCGGTCAGAACGCATAGTTTAAGCCGATGCCGACGGCGGCGGCACCGTAGCTTGAACCGAACGTATAGTTTGCCCAACCGTAACCGGAAAGACTTTCCGTGACGCCGAAGCGCGCGCCGAGTTCAATCCGCCCCAAAAGCTGGTCGTGGTAAGCTTCCGTCTTGCCCAATCCGCTGATCAGCACTTCGTCTCCGTCCGTGATCGTCTGGATCAGTCCCGGCTTGATATAAACGACCGACGTCAGATCGTTCTGGCACAGACGGTATTCCAGTTTAACCGCCGTTTCGATTTCAAGCTGTTTCAGGCTGTCAAACGACGCCGTCTTGCCCGCGCTGTCGCGAATATCGTCAAACTCCGACTGCGTGTAAAAGACCCCGAAACTCGGTTCCAGCGTCAGCGCTTCGCTCAGGCCGTACTTTCGCCCGCCTTCCGCGCCGATGCTCCACAACGTCCCGTCGCTGTCGGTGTTGACGATACCGTCGTCGGTTTTGAGGTCCGCTTTCTGGAGACCGCCGTAAACCGTCGCGAACGCGTACCAGTCGTTTTGCTCAAAGCGATAGTATAAACCGCCGAGCCAGCTGTCGATGTCAAGTTCCGAACCGACGGTCGAACGATATTTGCTTCCCTTGCCGCTGACGTCATAGTCGCCCTGACGATAAGCCGCAAACACGCCCAGACGGTTGTTGGCGTCATATTGCAGATCGCCGCCGGCGGTGACGCCCCAGATGTCGGCGTCAAATTCGGCCGGTTTGTCAACCGTCGAGCTCAGGTAACCGCTGTCAACCCACAGCTGACGGTCGGCTTTTGCGTCGCGGGCGCAAGCGCCTTCTTTACAGAAAGCCGTCTTTTGTTCCAGCGTGTCGCGCAGGCCGCGAACCTGTTCCAGACCGGCCGAAGGCAGACTGATATAGGCCGTCACTTCCGGCGCAACTTCGGGGTCGGTTTTGCCAAACTCGGGGTTAAGGGTATCGGTCAGCGACAGGTACCAGACGTTGCCGCTTTCCGGCGTTCCGGCGACGTTCTTGCCGGCATGCCACATGTAGGGGCTGCCGATCACGCGGGAAACATTGAAGACGGCGGAAGTTTCCTCATTGTCGTTGGGGGCGAAAAGGAAAGGCACGACGGCGTCTTTTTTGTTGTCGAGCACGTCGGGGTTCAAAGCGTTGACCAGTACGTTGGTTTCTCCGGCAACGTCTCCGTTCACATGGATGGCGCCGCTGTGAACGGTGTTGTTTTCCCGGTCGACCATCACGTCAACGGTCAACAGGGGCTTTTGCGCGCCGGTACGCGCATATACGGAAGAGGAACCGCTGACGAAGTCCTGCGCGTAAATGCGTCCGTTTAAGCCGAGATGAACGACGGCGCCGCCGTTCATGGCAAAGCGGTTGACGTTCTCAACCGCATTGTTGAATTTGACATAACCGGTGCCGTCACCAAAAACGTCAATGTTATAGTTCTCGCCGTCAATGCCGTCGTCAAAGACAATCCGGCCGCGGTTGACCGATTCCAACGTTAACTGACCGTCAGGAGCATTAGCAGGAATGACGATTCCTTCAAAAATCGTGTTGCCGTCAAATTCATCATAATATTGATCCAAAATGATGTTGTTCAGCCCCGCGACATAAACGGCGTTAGACTTGCCGCCGGCGGTGTTGCCGGAAAAACGGCTTTCGCCGTTATCGGCAACAATCCTGACGTCGCTGCCATAGATGGCGCCGCCTTTGCCCGAAGCTTTGTTGTTGATAAAGCTGGAGTTGACGACTTTTAAGGACGGAGCCAGCATATGCTCGATGTCGGCCTGATATAAGGCGTCTTTATATTGTTCAAAATCGCTGATCCCATAACCTGGTTGGATCTCTCCCTGATAATAATCCAGCGCATCCTGATAGGTTTTGGCGTCGACGGCAGTTGCGACTATGTTATGTACGTAAAATTTGCCGCCATCTTTAACGTATTGGTCAAACTCGGCCGCCGTCATGTTGTTTACGTTGTAGCGCTCTTCCTGGTTATTTTTCAGATAGAAAAATGTTTTTTCCTGATCGCCGTATTTTATCGTCACTTTGTTGACTTCCGGCATGTTCCAAACGGCATCTTCCACGTTCCATCGATCGTTTTCGGACATGCCGGACATCATATAGATTGCACCGCCGTCTTTGGCACTGTTGTTGATAAAGGTACTGCCTTTAACATTAATACCGTAAGTCTGGTTGGTATACTCGTTAACCATGCCGGCAATCGCGCCGCCGAAGCCGCTTGAGCGGTTGTTCTCAAACCGGCTGTTGCTGATGTTGTGTTCTCCGGCATAAAACGGTTCTTCCGGTTCCGGCAATACTTCAGTAGGTGCTACCTGCGTTTCTTCCGTCCAGAAAGCGATTGCGCCGCCGGCACCGTATTCGTCCCGTGTCTGATTATAGTTGCCGTCAAACACGCTGCCCTCAATATCAAGCCACTGGCTGGAGAAAATTGCTCCGCCGGCTGCCGCATGATTGTCCTTGAAAGTGCTGTTGACAATATGGGTTACCGACAGATCGTCAGCCTTGAAACTTCCCGCCTGCGGAATAAACGGATTCTCAAGATAAAGTGCACCGCCTCGACCGACGTCACGTTTCTCCGGCATGGCTATTCTTACCGGTTGCTGTTCATAAACGGTGTTGCCGGTAAACGTGCTGTCAACAATCTTGCCGATATAACCGCCGCCTGTCGAAGCGATCGCTCCGCCGCTATAACTGTTGACGTTGTTCTCGAAAACACTGCCGGCAACTTGTTCTATCAAACCATAGTTTTGAACGCTTCCTTCATTGTTTTTGAAAACAGAACGAACGGTGCCGATCTCGCCATAGTTTCCAATGACGCCGTCGTTGTTCGTAAACGTGCTTTCGATATTGCCGATTTGTCCCCGGTTGTAAATCAGGGAATATTCTCCGTCTACGTTTATCTTGATGTTGTCAATGGCTTCCCCGCGGCCGTTCTCTATCTCTTCCGTCCATTCCGTGATGTCTTTTGCCGCTGACGGAAACGTTAAAAATGTTCCCGCCAAAAGCGCAAATGAAAATATAGTCTTGGGTTTTAACATTCTAACCTTTTCCCTTTCTTTCAAAAAGCTGTTCTTCCCGTTCTGCCGAAGCAAAACGATCGTTTTAATTAAGCGTGTCCGCAATTTTGAAAAAGGAAACTAACTGCTTGATAAAAACGGAATTTTGTTGCATTGTTAAAACAAAAGATATACCATTGTCCTGTATCAAAATAACGATCCTTTTTTTGATACGGCTTTCGGTTTTTCAAAAAATATTGCAATCCTCTGATATTTTGATAATTTTCGGGCATTTTCCGTTCCTGTCGGCATCTTTCCGCATATAAAAAAACCGGCAAACGCCGGTTTTTCGCCTTTCTTAAAAATCTGTCAAAAAAAAGCCTGTTCCAGCACTTTCATCACGCCGCCTTCGTCATTACCGGGCGCAATGGCCGCGGCAATCTTTTTCAGGTCGGGATGAGCGTTCTTCATCGCATAAGAACAGGCGCTGTTTTCAAGCAGAGAAACGTCGTTCAGATAATCGCCGAAGGTCATCGTTTCTTCCCGGTCAATGCCGAGTTTTTCCTGAATAAAGGAAAGCGCATTGCCTTTGCCGACGTTCAAATCCATAATATCCACCCAGTCGGGACCGGAAAGAACCACGTTCGCCCGGGCGGAAAAATGCCGCAAGGCAGGATAAGTCAGCGTTTCCGAAGCATTTTCGGCAAACACCGCCACCTTGCAAATGCCGTCGTCAAACGCGGCAGGCTCCAGTTTTTCCACTACCGTCGCGCGGGCAAAAAAACGATTGACGTTCCGGGCAAAATTTTCGTCTTTCATATCTTCCGCCGCCGCATAAGCGCTTTTGCCGCCGCTTAAAATGACGCGCCCTGCCCTTTTGGCCGCAACGTCCGCCACAACCGCCTGCCAAAGCTCGGTTTCCATGTCGCGGGCCATGACAATCCGTCCCCGATAATAAACCACTCCTCCGTTTTCGGCAATGAAGTATATCCGTTCGCCGAGCGTTTTAAAATATTCCAGCATGTTAAAATACTGGCGGCCGCTGGCGGCGACAAAACAAACCCCGCGTGCCAGCAATTGTTCCAAAAGCGGCAAAAAACCTTCAGGCAGACGCTTCTCAGAATCGAGCAGCGTGCCGTCAAGATCGGATGCCACCAGCCGGATTTCCTTATTTTCGACAACCATTCCTTTTGCCTATCTTTCTTTTTTGACAGCCGCAATGTTGCGGTAATAGGCCAGCGTGTTTTCCATATCCTCCAGATTAACCGGAAGTTTCAACCGCCAGTTCGGATATTTGTCACGATCGGTGCCGGGCAGGTTTTGCAGTTTTTCCACCTGGAAAATATCTTCCGGCTGCACCAGAAAGATTTTGGCATTGCTTTTGGCCATGAAACGGTGGACGGCTTCTTCCAGCCCCTCCGGATAGCCTTCGCCGTACAGATAGTCTCCGTGGCGGCGGTTGTCTTCCGGCCAGACCTGATTTTCGTCCATCGCTTTCAGCAGCTTCCAGCGGTCGGCTTCGCGCTTATGGTAGTTGTCATGCATTTCCTGATCGCTTCCGATAATGCCGAGTTTGCGCGAAAGCGCGATATCGTAGCCGAACCACCACATCTTAAGCGGCGGCATGTCGTGGGTGCCGACGGAAGTCACCACGTTTTCCGGATACTGGTAGGGCGATTTGAAATCTCCCCAGCCGGCGTCCCAGCGCTCGCTCCAGAGGACGCTCATCGACATGATGTTTTTGGCGGCTATCTTGTCCAGAAAACCTTCCGGCACGTTACCGATGCTTTCGCCGACGATCATGCAGCGGTTTAAGTGGCTCTCGATGGCGACGATGCCCAGCATATCTTCAAAATTATACATGATATACGTTCCCTGTTTGCCGTCGGCCTCGGGCATGACAAACAGACGCATCAGACTCATCACGTGATCCAGGCGCAGCGCTCCCGCCCCTTCCGCGGCGGCGCGGATAATTTTGATAAACGGCTGATAGGCGCGGGCTTTCAGTTCAAACGGATTAAACGCGCCCAAATTCCACTTTTGCCCGGTCGGAAAAAACGCGTCCGGCGGCGCGCCGGCGCCGCTTTCGCGCAGATAGAGGCCTTCGTCGCCCCACACTTCCGCGCTGTCGCGGCCGACGCCGACCGGCAGGTCGCGGTAAATGCCGATTTTCAGCCCCGCTTCGCGGACGCAGTCCGTAACCTTTTGCAGCTGACGGTCGGCCTCAAACTGCAGGAACTTGAAAAAGCCCAGCCGGTCGGCCTGCTGTTTTTGATATTTTTTAACCGCGGCGGTGCCGGGTTTGCGATATTCCTTTTCCCAGGCGCGCCAGCCTCCCCAGTGGTCCTGCCACTTGTCCTCGTACAAAGCCTGAAAAGTCGCCAGATTGTCCAGATCCTCTCCCTTACGGCGGCAGAATTTGTCAAACGCCTTCATCCGTTCCGGGTCTTCCTTCATCCGCCGGTAAAGCGTCTGCAAAACCTTCATCTTAAGCGGATAGACGCGGCCGTAGTCAATCGTGTCCGCAGCATTCAGGTCGGCAATTTCCGCCTCCGCCTGATAGCGGTCTTCCGGCCGGAATTCGGGCACGCTTTCAACATCGATATAGATCGGATTCAAAAACAGACGGCTGACCGAAGAATAAGGACTGGCCTCCTCGGGAAAACAGTGGCCGAGCACGTTGACCGGATTGAGGCCGATAATGTCGGCGCCGCTTTTCCGGCACATACCGACAAAATTGCACAGGTCGGTAAAGTCGCCGATCCCCCAGTTGCGGCGGCTGCGGAGAGAATAAAGCTGCACGCAGTAGCCCCACAGGCGCATTTTGTCCCAGCCTTCCGGCTGCCAGCATTTTTCCGGCGCTATCGCCAGCAGCGTCCGGTACGAGTTTTCGCCGACGTTCAGTTCGGCGTCGTAATAACCGACCGCCAGATCGGAGGTAATCTCAATTTCCAGCCGGCCGTACGTTTTTTTGCCGACCGTCCGCCTTTCCGGCAGGGTAACGACGACAAAGGAAACCTCCGACTTTTCGCCTGTCTGCCGGCTGACGACGGAAAGGCCGAAATCGCCTTCGATTTCGTTTTCGGGGACCACGACGTCAAAAACCTTGCGGCTTCGGGGAATAACGTAAACGGGTTCCAACGCCGTCTGCCAGCGGCGGTTGTCCAAAGCGCGGAGAGAGCGGGCGATTTCTTCGCCGCTGCCGGCCTTATATCCCAGAACGCCGGCAAAAAAACGCACCGTTTCGTCGCTCACCTCGTGGCAGGCGGCTTTCAACCCGCAATCGGTGTAAGCGGTGGCAATGCCCAGGCGGTCGGCCAGTTCGCGCAACTTTTCATCCATGATGTTTTCCCCCTATTTTTTAATTTCAAACAACAAAACGCTCCACGCCGGCACCGTAATTGTGCCTCCGGAAGCGATTTTTTTCCGGCTGACGAACTTCTCCGAAGTGTCCAGCAGCAAATTCCATTTCATCCCTCTGCCCAGCAGCGGCAGCTTCCATTCCGTTTCCGCCGCGCCGGCATTGTAAATGCCTAGGACAAAGCAGCCGTTGCGGTAAACGCAGTACGACAAAGCCTTGCGGTTGCCGTCGTACCAGTCGGCGTCGGCAAATTCTTTTCCGTTCTCGTTGTACCAAACCATGTCTTTGATCCCGTCCGGTCCGTACTTGCCGGTAAAGAAACGTTTTTTCTCATAAATTTTCAATTTGCGGCGGAGAGCGATCAGCCGGCGGACAAATTCGGTAAACTCGGCATCGTCGCCGTCAACGGCCTCCCAACACAGCCATGTCAGCACATTGTCCTGGCAATAGGGATTGTTGTTGCCCATCTGGGTATGCAGAAACTCGTCGCCGGCAAACAGCATCGGCGTGCCTACCGACAAAAGCAGGGTCGCCATGATCGCCCTGGCGCGGCAGCGGCGGTTGGCAAGAACCGACGGATTGTCGGTTTCGCCTTCTTCGCCGGAGTTCCAGCTCCAGTTGGCATTGGTGCCGTCGCGGTTGTCCTCGCCGTTGGCCGCGTTGTGCTTGACATTGTAGCTGACCAGGTCGTTCAGGCAGAAGCCGTCGTGTGCGGTTACAAAATTAAGACTGCTCCAAATATCGCGGTTGTGGTAGTTAAAAATATCGCTCGAACCGGAAATGCGGCTGGCCAGTTCCGCCGTCTGATACTGGTCGCCTTTCCAAAAACGGCGGACCACGTCGCGGAAGCGGTCGTTCCATTCACTCCAGCCCGGCGGAAACGCGCCCAGCTGATAACCGCCGTCGCCCACGTCCCACGGTTCGGCAATCAATTTGACATTTTTCAAAACCGGATCCTGACGGACGGCGTACAAAAATCCGCTTTCGGCGGTAAAACCGCCTTTTCTCCGGCAGAGCGTGGTCGCCAGATCAAAGCGGAAGCCGTCGACATGCATTTCTTCCGTCCAGTAACGCAGGGAATCCGTAATCAGCTGAAGCACATAAGGGTTTTCGGCATTGAACGAAGCGCCGCAGCCGGTGCTGTCGTAATAATAGCGCTTGTTTTCCGAATTGAGCATGTAATAGGAGGCGTTGTCAATCCCCCGGTAACAGAGCGTCGGCCCCATCTGGTTGCCTTCCGCGGTATGGTTGTAGACCACGTCCAAAATCACTTCCAGCCCGTTTTGATGATAGAGCTTCACCATTTTTTTGAACTCGTCCAAATCGTCGCAGGCCAGATAAGACTGTTCCGGCGCAAAAAAGCTGCAGCTCTCGTAGCCCCAGTAATTGTCGCGGGGAAAGCCCTTTTTGTGCCGGTTGCCGAAAAAGGCGTGCACCGGCAGCAGCTCCACCGCGGTGATCCCCAAATTTTTCAGATAAGACACCACCGCCGGCGCGCAAAGGCCGAGAAAGGTGCCGCGGTGCCGGTCGGGAACCTGCGGGTGCAGTTTGGTATAACCGCGAACATGCGTTTCGTATAAAACGCTTTCGTTAAAACCGTATGCCGGACGGATATCGTCTTCCCAGTCGAAACGGTCCTCGACCACCACCGATTTGGGCACATAGGGCGCGCTGTCCAACACGTTGAAGGAAAGGTCTTTGTCCGGACTGTCGGGATTATAACCGAAAATCGCCTTGTGCCAGATCAGTTTGCCGCTCAGCTTTTTGCCGTAGGGATCAAACAGCAGCTTGTTGGGATTGAAACGATGCCCCTCCTCCGGCTTGTAGGGGCCGTAAACGCGGTAGCCGTATATCTGCCCGGGTTTGAGTCCGCCGACATAAACATGCCAGACGTTGTTGTCGTTGACGGTAACGGCGATCCGCGAAACCTCTTCGGTGCCGTTTTGGTTGAACAGGCACAGTTCCACTTTGGTCGCATGGGCGGAAAAAAGCGCGAAATTGACGCCCCTGCCGTCATAGTGAGAGCCCAGCGGATAAGGCGTTCCCGGTTGTATCTTAAAACTGCTCATCGTTTCTCCTCCCGGCTCTTTTATATACTATCTGACCGGTTTGATGACAACGGTCGACAATGCCGGCAGCGTGAGCTTTATCGAATAGGGCTTGCCGTTCCATTCCTGCCGCTCGGCATAACGGACGCCGTCGTTTTTGACGCCGCTGCCCCAGTAGTTTTTGTCGTCGCTGTTGAATATCTCCTGATAACCGCAGTTTTCCGGCACGCCGACCCGGTAATCTTCGCGCACGACGGGAGTAAAGTTGCAGACAACGATCAGATAGTCGCCCGGCGTTTCGCCTTTACGAATATAAGAAATGACACTGTCGGCCGCGTTGGCATGATCCAGCCACTCGAAACCGCGGTAGTCGAAATCGATTTCATAAAGCGGCGGATTGCCCTTGTACATCAGGTTGAGGTCGCGGACGCAGTTCTGCATTCCCTTATACATCGGATAATCGAGCAGGTGCCAGCGCAGGCTTTCGTCATAGTTCCATTCCCAGTCCTGACCGAAATCGCAGCCCATGAACAGCAGCTTTTTGCCCGGATGGGTATACATAAAGCCGTAATAGGCGCGCAGGTTGGCAAACTTCTGCCATTCGTCGCCCGGCATTTTGCATAGCATCGACCCCTTGCCGTGGACCACTTCATCGTGGGAAATCGGCAGAATAAAATTTTCGTTAAAGGCATACAGCAGGCCGAACGTCAGCATGCCGTGGTGATACTGACGGTAAATCGGATCCTTGCTGATATATTTCAGGGTATCGTTCATCCAGCCCATGTTCCATTTGTAGCCGAAGCCGAGACCGCCCATCGAAGTCGGGCGGGAAACCATCGGCCAGGCAGTGGACTCTTCGGCGCAGGTGCAGGCTCCCTGATTGAGCCCGTAAACCAGTTCGTTCATCCGCCGCAGGAAGGCAATAGCCTCCAGATTTTCATTGCCGCCGTAAATGTTCGGAATCCATTCGCCGGGATTGCGGGAATAGTCGAGATAAAGCATCGAAGCCACCGCATCCACCCGCAGCCCGTCGATGTGATATTCCTTCAGCCAGTAAAGCGCGTTGGTGCACAGATAGTTGAAAACTTCGGTGCGGCCGTAGTTGTAAATCTTGGTTCCCCAGTCTTTGTGCTCGCCCTTGCGCGGATCGGCGTGTTCGTACAAATGGGTGCCGTCAAATTCGCACAGGCCGTGCCCGTCCTTCGGAAAATGGGCGGGAACCCAGTCCATGATCACCGCGATCCCCGACTGATGGAACTTGTCGATCAGATAACGCAGGTCGTCCGGCGTGCCGAAGCGGCTGGTAGGCGCAAACATGCCGACCACCTGATACCCCCAGGAAGCGTCAAGCGGATGTTCGGCCAGCGGCAGAAACTCGACATGGGTAAAGCCCATGTTGGTCACATAGGGTACCAGCGTGTCCGCCATTTCGCGATAAGTCAGATACTCGCCGCCGTTTTCGCCTTTGCGCCGCCAGGAACCGGCATGCACTTCGTAAATCGACATCGGCCCCGTAAGGCGGTTGTGGCGGTCGGGATGAGACATCCATTCCTCGTCGTTCCAGCGGTAATGGTTCAGGTCATAGACGATCGACGCGTTATGCGGACGTTTTTCGGCATAAAAGCCGACCGGGTCGGATTTGGTGAGAATATAGTCCTGCTGCGTTTTGATTTCGTATTTGTAAACTTCGCCCTCGCCCAGACCGGGGACGAAAATGTCCCACACGCCGCAGGTCGGATATTTGCGCATGACGCAGGTGCGGCCGTCCCAGTTGTTGAAATTGCCGACCACCGAAACGCGTTTGGCGTTCGGCGCCCAGACGGCGAAGCTGACGCCTTTGACGCCGTCCTGTTCGCAAACGTGAGCGCCCAGTTTCCTGTACATTTCCAGATGGCTGCCCTCGCCTAAGAGATAGACGTCGATGTCGCCGAGCGTCGGCCGGAACCGGTAAGTGTCTTCCGCCTCGTAAAACTCGCCGCGGTCGTTTTCGATTTTGAACCAGTAGGAAAAATTGTCGCCGGCGCCGAGGTTGATCTGGAAAAAACCGCGTTCGTCAAGGCGGTTCATCATACCGCGCGAAACGCCGTCGCGGCCGATCACCTCAATTGATTTCGCATGCGGCTGAAAAGCGCGGATAAACACGTTTTTGCTGCCTTTGTCGCGGTGTATGCCAAGCACGGCAAAAACATTGCCGTGATCGCCGTCGATGACGGCTTCCATCTCTGCGTCGGATAATAAATTTTCCATATAATAACCTCTAAATTTGAACTAAAAAAAAGCGTGGCTCTTTAAATCTATCTATAGTTTCTTATCTATAGAATTGCAAGCAAATTACACCACAAAGACATTTTTATTTGGTTAAAAAATTTTATCGCCGGTTAATTATTGATTTTGTATGAGATTACATATTGACGGATAAAATTTTGTATGTATATTAGATGATGTTAACCGAACTTTTTTATTTGGAGTAAGTGATGGTAAATTATAATGAAAACGCTATCAGAGAAGCAGCCTACTACATCTGGCAGAACGCCGGATGCCCGCAGGGTCAGGACGAAAAATTCTGGATGATGGCGGTTGAACAGCTGAACGGCGGCAAATGCTGCTGCTCGAAGTCTTCTTCCGCAAAATCGACTTCCTGCAAATCTGCTTCCGCGAAAAAAGCAGCCCCGAAAAAAACCGCTAAAAAGTAAGTTTGATTCAGGACACTTTCGAGCTAAAAAACCTCTCGTCAAAGAGAGGTTTTTATTTTTGCTTTTTCCTTTTTTGATTTTTTTTGGCAAACGGCTTTCATTCTGTTTTTTTCAGGGTTTGCGGGCCATCACGATCCAGCCCCAGACTTCCGCTTCCCCTTCGTTGCGAAGCTTGACGCGGTTTAACTTTTCAATGATAAAACCGCGCTTTTTCAAACCTTCTTCGACATAGCTTTTACTGTGCAGAAAACGTCCCGACAGATGGAGAAAATAATCGTCTTTGTTATGAGAATTTTCACTGACGCTGAACAAAATCCGCCCTCCCGGCTTCAAAGCGTCAAACATCAAAACAAAGACGCTGCCGAGTTCGCCGAAATAGGTGAACACGTCGGCGGCGTTGATCAGGTCATAACCGTTTTCGTGCCGGGACAGAAACTGACTTAAGTCCTGATTGTACAGGCGGGTGTAAAGTTTTTTGCGGCGGGCGACTTCCAGCATTTTTTCCGACAGGTCTACGCCGTCCAGCCCGCGGAATTTCGCATATTTTTTCAAATAGGCTCCGCACAGGCCGGTGCCGCAGCCGGCGTCCAAAATCTTCATTTTCTTGAGCCTGACGTTTTGCGCCAGCGCTTCCAACGCCTCCGCCATCAGGCTCGGCACCGCATAGTCCAGACTGCCGAGCACATTCTCGAAATCGTCGGCAAAAGCGTTAAAAATGTCGCGCACGTAAACGCTGTTGATCTGGCTGACGTGACCGGCGTTCAGCATGGCGCCGGTCATATGCCTGACGATCGGGTTGTCGGGATATTCGCGCTGCCAGCGGCGGGCATGGGAAAGAACGTCGGTTGCCGGGCTCTCAACCGCAATTTCATACAACAGATAGCCGAAGTTGATCTGCTGGTCGTTGTCGCCTTTGGACAGCACCACCGCCCGCCAGCCCATTTCCAGCGCGCGGTCATATTCCTTTTTCTGCTGAAAGGCCTGCGAAAGCAGGTTGCAAAGCCAGCAATCTTCGGGATTTTTTTCGTACAGTTCCGACAAAATCAAAATCGCTTCGTCGGAGCGGCCGAGTTCAATGCAGACCCCGGCCAGCAGATTTTGCGCTTCAAGGGAATCCGGATGCGACTGTACGGTGCGTTTGGCATAAAAATAGGCGGTGTTGAAATCGCGGCGTTCAAAATAAATGGAGGCGGCGTTCAGCACCGCGGTATAGAAATCGCGTTTTGTTTCCATCGCCTGCTGATAAAATTTCAGCGCTCCGTCAAAATCTTTTTTGCGATAACGCAGATTGCCCATCACCGAAAGCGCGGACGCATTCCGCGGATTGATTTTCAGCGCCCGCTCGGCGGCGTTCTGAGCTTCCGCGTAATCCTGCAGTTCATAAAAAATAATTGCCAGGTTGGCGGCGGCAATATCCGACTTTTTGTTCGCCTTCAACGCCTTGCGATAATATGCGACCGCTTCCTCCTTCTGCCCCAGCCCGTCGTAGCAATTGGCGATATAAACGAGAATGTCCTCGCGTTTCGGGTCTTCGGCCAGAACGTTCAAAAAAGAACGAAGCGCCGCCGCAAAATTCCCGCTTTGATAACAGGCAACCGCCTTTTCTTCCGCTTTTTGCAAAACCTGCCCTCCGCTGATATTGTCCAGATGATTTAAAATAACAAAGCTTGGTAAAAAAAATGTTGACGTTTGCAAAATTATCGGTTATTTGTTGGTTGTTTTACGGGGGTATGGCGGAACTGGTAGACGCGCTAGACTCAAAATCTTGTGGCCTCAGGCCGTGTCAGTTCGAGTCTGACTACCCCTACCAAATTGAAAAGCCTTGATTTGTTTCAAGGCTTTTTCTTTTTGCCGTTTTTTCATTCCGACTTTTTTAAGCAAATTCCGAACAAACGACATCAAACGGGCAGCAAACCAAGTCAGAACACAAAATAAGACAAACAGCCGGCCTTCCCGGCGGAAAACCGCCCCGTCAAAACCAAAAGCCCCCGAAAAAGAGAGCTTTTACATCAGACGAACGACGGCACGTTCACATCCGGTCATAATTTTTGCTGAATTTCCGTTTCCGGCGATTGATCCAAAACCGGATGCGCGCCGCAAACGTCAAACGGTAGGCGGACAACATACAATTAAAAACACCGGTATTGCCGATCCAAAACTGCTTCGGATCGCTGTTGGTGCCAAATTCCATGTCAACCACATCAATTTCCGGCGATCGGGAAACATAATCAAACCCTTTTTTGCCGTCAATCAGACGCACGTACAAAAATTTCACCCTTTTGTCGGGAAACAGCGCCTGCAAACGCTTGTAAATATTTTGCAGGCTGACCGCGTCGGCTTCTTTCCGGCCGCAATGCACGAACAATATGCTCCGGGCCTTTGCCGCTTTGTCAAACAGCCTTTTGATGCGGCGGTCGTATTTCTGTTTTACTCCCGCAAATTCTTCCGCCGGATCCGGACGGGCAAAGTCGTGAACAAAAACGACCCCACTCGGCATGCGGAAACGATAATGCCCGTCTCCTTCTTCTTTTTTCCCTTCCGGAATCAGCTGCGGCAACTCCAGAAAATCCCGAAAACGACTTTCCAGAAAACCGGCAAACAACTCCGGCGTCACTCCGTCCAACCAGTCGAACGGCAGCGTTTCTCCGTGAAGGCGAGCATGACGCAAATGATAGCCGGTCACGCAGAAATATCCCGAAGGAACAATAAAATCGAATCTTTCCATACCCGTATCCACCGACTGCCGTTCCCGTTTAGGGCCGGCAGCTCAAAAATCATTTGTATTCTTTGTACAACATCCTCGTTTTTTCACGGATGCGCCGGCTGGGGACAAGACGGCTCAGGGCGTCGAGCAGTTTAAACGCAAACTTTTTCATGACGTCTTTGACGTTTTTGCGAACCTTATACGCTTTCAAAACCGCTTCCACGTTCTTTTTGAAATAGACGAAGCCGGGAAAATTCTCGTCAAACGCGGCATCCCGATCACGATAACAGTCGTAATAGTCGATGCCGCCGCCGATTTCCCTTTTTTCAAAACCGGTCTTGCCCTCTTCCGTTTCCGCCAGATTGACAAACAACAGACGGTGATTCTTTTCCGGGTACATTTTCCGCAGCCGTTCCAGGGCGGCTTGCAGTTCTTCGTCCGCCGGCAGACGGTCCATCATATCCGGCGTATGAACATGCAAATACAAAATATCTTTCGAATCCCGAATCGTCTGATAAATCCGTTTGATCCGGCGTTCGTACTTTTCGCGCAGCTGCACGTATTCTTCGTCAAAATGCGCCACCTCTTTAAAATCGTGCAGAAAAAGCAGATTGTTGCGAGTATTGACATACCCTACGTTTTTCTTGGTATCCTTTTCATATTTTACCAAATCTTCTTTTTCAAAAAAGCCTTCAAATCCGGTTTCCAGAAAACGGACGGCCTGATCAAACGAAAGCGGTCCGACCCAGTCAAAAGGCAGCGAACGACTTCTCTTTTTAACGCTTTTCAAAGCCTGCGCCGAAGCACAGTAACATCCCATCGGAATAATAATGTCAAATTTCATTTCAGCTCCTTGAAGAATCGTACCGCGTTTGCATGACGCAATTTAACGATCCTTTTTTTAGTCATAACAAACCATGCAAAATTAGTTTTCAAATTAGCGATTTTTATTTTAGCTGTCAACATGTTGGCGTTTTTTTCGCAATGATATGAACATGCGGCAAAAAAAGGATCCTTTTTCTGTTACGAAAAAAATGATATCAAAAAATATCTTAAAAGTCATCTAAATAGTTATTTCTACACAATTTTATAAATATTAGTTTAAGCTGATTATAACCCTTTATTTTATTGTAAAAAAAGGATCGATAAAAAGAAGCGTTTTTGGGAATAACGGAATAAATTGTTCAATAACTATTTTAGAGGACTGGATATTATGATAAAAACAACAATAGGTTTTGCGCTGTTAGCCACGACTTTTTTGAGTTCTGCGGCAAGTGCGTTTGATATCACAACGGATGACCTACTTGAAAAACTTTCTAACTCTCCCAATGTCAGCTGGGAAGAAGTTGGGGAAGACAAAAAAGATGAAACAGATGTTATTGCCGTCAATCTCCCCAACGACCAAACCAAATATTTCCGGTATACATACAGTAAGCCGGACGGTTATGAAGTGATAACCAAACCGGAACTTATGTTACCGACAATTACCGACCCTTCAGAGCAAAACACTTATCAGACCGGCGGGGTGGCCGTTAACAATCCGGCAGGCAATAAATATGGTGACATTACCGGAAAAGTTTTTGCCAACAATAAAGTCAGCGGGAAACTAACAGGCACATCTAGCTATAATAATTTATATATTTTAGGCGGTGCTGTTTACAATGCCGGAGAGATAGGAGACATCACGGCCGATTTTATAAACAATTCGCTGACAGGAATAGAAGAAGGAAGCAACTCTCTATATCTCCGTGGCGGGGCGATTTATAATAGCGATACCGGTACCATCGGCAATATCACCGGAAATTTTATCGGTAATTATGCTTCAAAGGGCGCTGTCTATTCCGTACGGGACGCTGCCTATGGTGGGGCGATTTATAATGATGGTACCATCGGCAATATTACCGGAAATTTTATCGGTAATTATACTTCTTCCACAACGAAAACTGCCTATACCGGAGCGATTAGTAATAGCGGCACTATCGGTGATATTACCGGTAATTTTATAGCCAATCATACTCTTGTGAATGCCGGAGCGATTCTGAATGGCGGCACCATCAACAGTATTACCGGGGACTTCATCGGCAATTACACCAAACATAGTAATGGCGTTGGTAGCTGGGGTGGGACGATTTATAATAGCGGCACCATTGACAGTATTATCGGGGACTTCATCGGTAATCATATCGACTCTTATGGTATGGGAAATTCTGCGGAAGGCGGAGCTATTTATAATTCCGGTACCATCAATAGTATTATCGGCGACTTTATCGGCAACTATATTCAAAATGACGATAGCAGCAGTAACTTTATGCTGGGAGGAGCGATCAGGGCAGAGGGAGGCAGTATGACAATCAGTGGAAACTTTTTGTATAACTATGCCGTAAAAAATGATACGCAATCCATACAACGTCATGCTTTAGGGGGCGCCGTATATATCGGAGAAGGAGACAATCATCTGATATTCAAAAGCCGTGATCAAACTCTGTTTTTCTCCGGTAATTATACAAAAGATATAAATCGCGGCAAAAATTACAATGCAATATTTATTAATACATATTCAGGAGGAGACTCTAATCACATAATTAATTTTGACACCACCGGCGGCGGGGCATGGATCATCAATGATAATATTGATGGAGCAGATACCATAATGTGGGATATGGAAGGAAAAATTGATTATAGTAGTCATTATACCCTCACATTCAAAGGCGACGGAGCATTGAACGAAGATGGCTTAACCAACCAGTATATCTCAATCAACAATGATATTATCAATGCCGGTGTGGTGATAGTTGATGCCACCACTCTTCGTTTTGGCGCTTATCAGCATGAAGATCAAACTGCCAATAACTGGGACGGACACGGTCGTTTTATCGCTGCGCTTAATGCAGACGGCACTGCCGATTTAGATGCTGCCGCTGTCACCTCGCTGTCTTTGAACAACGCCGCTTTTGATCTCTACAATCAATATCAAGATACAGTCGAACTGGCAGGCTACAAGGCCAACAACAGTTTCTTGCATTTAGACGTCGACGTAGAAAATCTGACCGCCGATGTTTTGAAAGTCAACGGCAATGTTGAGGGAACGACTAAACTGGTACTTTATCCGACATCAGGTAAAGATATCCGCGGCGAGAGCATTTTGTTTGCCCAATCGGAAAATGACACCACCGGTAACGCCGATTCCTTTGCCGTCTGGCGTGTCTACCGCAGTCCTTATATGTTTGACGTTAAATACACCCAGACTGCAGAGAACGCTAACAAATGGGAACTGACCATGGGCGATGAAGCAAATGAATATGCCGGTGTGGAACCGGGCGAGCGTCCCAATCCGGATGTACCCGATCCCGAGATCCCGGATGTTCCGACCCCGGAAATCCCGACTGTCAACAACCGCAAAGTTGCCCCGGAAGTGATTGCCTACGGCGCTTTGCCGATGGCTGCGATCGAGCAAACCAGAAGCATGGTTGACAATGTAGCCAATCAAATCACCAACAACCGCGTTTATACCCGTTCTTGCAGCTTTGTCGATGCCTATTGGAATGGGGAACCGCATCAACAGTTGTGGGTCAACCCGACTTATTACACTTCCAACTATGATGCCCCGTTTGATATCGATGCCGATATTTGGGGTATTGAAGCCGGCGGCGACCTGCAGCATGACTTAAACAACAAGATCGGTGTGTTTGTATCTTACCGCAAGGGTAATTACGATATGAACGGCAATGGCAAGCATTATTACGCAACCATCGGTTCCGAGGTCGATATCGACAGCTATCTGGCCGGTTTATACTATCGCTATGATAAAAACAACTGGTATGGTTTCGCGACCTTGTACGGCGGTATCCAGCAGGCCGATATCAAAACCGACGACGGAATCAAATCCGATACCGACGGGGTTGAGTTCGGCGGCAGTGTTGAGGCCGGTTATGACTACGCGTTGACCGATACGGTTTATCTGACTCCGAGTTTGGGCGCCTTCTATACGCAGGTCAACTATGATGATGCGACCGACAGCGCCGGCAAGCGGGCTAAATACAGCGATCTTAGACAGATTGAACTTGAAGCCGGTGTTAAGCTGACCAAAGTCCTGAAAACGGACGACGGTCTGGCCAATGTCTACCTCAAACCGAGCATTGTGCAAACCTTTGTTGACGGTGACGAAGTCAACATCACCGGCTTGGGCAAAGTCAATACGCTTGACGATGACACGCTTGGCCGGGTTGAACTCGGCGGCCGCTGGGGCTTCACCGATCAGCTTTCGGCTTACGGCTGGGCCAACTACACCTTCGGCAGCGACTATGATGCCGCAACCTTTGGCTTAGGGCTGAACTACGCTTGGTAGTCATACCCCAAACAAAAACTCCCGGAAATCTTCCGGGAGTTTTTCTGTTATAGCAGATGATGTTTATTCGGCCACCGGTTTTATGTGCCAGATTTTGTCGGCATATTCCATTACCGCGCGGTCGCTTGAAAAACGACCGATGCGGGCAACGTTGCGAATGGCCGCCTTGGCCCATTCTTCGCGGTTGAGATAATCGTGTTCCGCACGATGCAGCGCCTGATTGAATTCGGCCAGGTCTGCCAGTACCATATAATAGTCGCGCGACAAAAGTTCTTCGTAGATCATCTTAAACAGCAATACATATTCTTTTTCGCAGAACATGTTTGAGTTGAGCGAATTCATGATTCGTTTGATATAATCCGAGCGGTCGTAAACCTCGTGCGGCTTATAGGAGTTGTTGGCATGCATTTCGGCAATTTGCTCTTCGCGCAGGCCGAAGAGGTAGAAGTTGTCTTCGCCGACGGCTTCGCGGATTTCGATGTTGGCGCCGTCATAGGTGCCGACAGTTAAGGCGCCGTTTAAGGCAAATTTCATGTTGCCGGTGCCCGAAGCTTCAAAACCCGCGGTCGAATTCTGAATGCTGATGTCGGCGGCGGGGATCAGCAGTTCCGCCAGCGAAACCTTGTAATCGGGCACGAAGACGACCTTGATTCTGTCATTGACCCGCGGATCGTTGTTGACAACCTCGGCCACGTTGTTGATCAGTTTGATGATCAGTTTGGCAAAGTTGTACGACGGCGCGGCCTTGCCGGCGAAAATGTAAGTTTTCGGGCAGGGCGGAACGGCATTGTCCTTAATGATTGCCAGATAGTCGCCGATTACCTGAAGAATGGTCATCAGCTGACGTTTGTATTCGTGAATGCGTTTGGCCTGAACTATGAAAATGCTTTCGGTGTTGACGGCCACGCCGGTGGTCTTGAAGATTTTCTTGGCCAGCCGTTCTTTGTTTTCCTTTTTGATTTTCATAAAGTCGGCCACAAATTCGGGGTCGTCGACGAAGTTTTCAATCTGTTGCAGAAGGTCAAGATTGGTGATCCAGTCGTCGCCGATCTTGGACGAAATGAGCGTTGCCAGCGGCGTGTTGGCGTGGTACAGCCAGCGCCGCGGAGTGATGCCGTTGGTTACGTTGATGAATTTTTCCGGCCACAGTTCGTAGAATTCCGGCACCAGGCGGGTTTTCAGCAATTCCGAATGGATTTTGGCCACCCCGTTAACTTTGAAGGAACCGACGATCGAAAGGTTGGCCATGCGGATGATCTGGTTGTCGCCGTCGCCCGATACGATGGAAACTTTGCCCAGTTTATCCGGCCGGTCGCCGAATTTGGTTTTGGCAAATTCGATGAAGCGGCGGTTGATTTCGTAAATGATCTGCAAATGCCGCGGCAGCATCCGTCCCATCATCCGGGCCGGCCAGACTTCCAGTGCTTCCGGCAGCAGGGTATGGTTGGTGTAGGCAAAAATTTTGGTGGTGACTTCCCAGGCGGTGTTCCAGGACTGTCCGTAAACGTCGATCAGCTGATGCATCATTTCGGGGATGGCCAGCGCCGGGTGGGTATCGTTTAACTGAATGCAGATATATTCCGGCATCCGGTGAAAATCGTTGCTCTTTTCCATAAAGCGGCGGATGATGTCCTGGATGGCGCAGGAAACGAAGAAATATTGTTGCTTCAGGCGCAGTTCCTTGCCCGATTCGATACTGTCGGACGGGTACAGCACTTTGGAGATGGTTTCGTTTTCGATTTTGTCTTTCAGGGCGTCGATGTATCCGCCTTTGTTGAAGACGTTGATGTCAAGCTGTTCGTCGCCTTCGGCCGAGAACAGACGCAGGTAGTTGACCGATTTGCCGTTGTAGCCGACCACCGGAAAGTCAAACGGAATGCCGTAGATGTGGGCGGAGTTTTTCCAGATGAACATCGGTTCTCCGTTAGCGGCATACTGGGTTTCCACCTCGCCGTACATGGGGATGGAAATGCGCCGGTCGGGGCGGGCAAACTGCCAGGGCGAGTCTTCGCCTTCCCAGCTGTCGGCCATTTCTACCTGATAGCCGTTTTCAAATTTTTGTTTGAACAGGCCGTATTCATAGTTGATGCCGTAACCGAAACCGGGAATGCCGAGCGAGGCCATCGAATCCAGGTAACAGGCGGCCAGCCGTCCGAGCCCGCCGTTGCCGAGCGCCGGATCGTATTCGGTGTCAAAGATTTCTTCCAGAGATTCCCACGGCCAGCCGTCGATCTTGATGTTTTTTAAGATGTTGAACAGTCCGAGGTTATGCAGGTTGTTTTCGAGCGAACGGCCGATCAGGTATTCGATCGACAGATAATAAACCCGTTTGGAGTTGACTTTGTTATAGCGGGCGATCGTCTGGTACATCCGGTCCATGGCGAACTCGCGCACCGCGAGCGAAATTACTTTCAGCGCTTCTTCCTTGCTGATCTCGCAGGTGCGCTTGCCGATAAAATATTTGGTATAATGTTCGATTGAAAGTTTCAGTCTGGCTTTGTCGATTTCATTTAATATAACCGAATTTTCCTTAACCATTTTGTCTCCTGTTTCCTGATAATATTGGTTTGTCCGAAAGCATACGCGTCAATTGTTTGAAATATCGTTAACAAACCGGAAATTTTATCGTTTGTCCGCACGCTGTCGATTGTTTTTGCGGCGAAATATTTTAATTGCAATCGGTAAAAAATAGAATATAATCAGCAAAGCTAAAGTTAAAAGAGGGATTAATAATGAAAAGATATTTTGCATCAGTTTTGATGAGCAGCGTTTTGCTGTGCGCTCCGGCTCGGGCGGAAACGATTTTCGAAGCTCTGGGCGAGGCCTATAGCAGCAACCCGGATCTGCAGGCTCAGCGGGCCTACCTGCGTGCGGTTGACGAAAACGTGGCGATCGCCAAATCCGGTTTCCGTCCTACCATTGATCTGACCGGCGGCTATTCCGACATCCGCAACAACAACGACAGCGACAATACCGATGACGGCAGCCGGGCGTCTTCGATCGGGGCAAAAATCACCCAGCCGCTGTTTAACGGCCTGTCCACCTACAATTCGGTAAAAGCCGCAGACAGCAACGTGCGCGCCGAACAGTACAATCTGTCGAATTACGAACAGTCGGTTTTTTTGAGCGCTTCCGAAGCCTATCTGAACGTCGTCCGTGACGCGGCTATCGTTGATTTGCAGAAAAACAACGAAAAGCTTTTGAAAAAACAGCTGGACGAAACGATTGAACGTTTCAACGTCGGCGAGCTGACCCGTACCGACGTTGCGCAGGCACGGTCGAGTCTTTCTCAGGCAACCGCAAGCCGTATCAGCGCTGAGGGCAGCCTTCAGGTTTCCCGCGCGGTTTATAAGCAGGTTATCGGTAAACAGCCGGAAGACCTGAGCGAACCCGACAACATTCACGAGTTTCTGCCCGCGACTTTTGAGCAGGCGCTGGCTTATACGATGAGCAACAACTATGAGGTTCTGGCCGCCAAACGGGCGCTTGAAGCCAGCGAATACACGGTTAAGGCCAACTACGGCGCGCTGCTGCCGCAGGTTGCCGCTACCGGTGAAGTCGCACAGACGAAAAACGATCCCAAACACAGCGGTTTGAACGATACCACCGTCGACAGCGTCGAATTCGGCATCAATATGACGATCCCCCTGTACGACGCCGGTGAAAACCGTGCCAAAATCCGTCAGAGCAAATATACCAAATGGCAGGCTCACGAGCAGGTTCTGAGCGCCGAGCGCGCCGCCGTTTCCGACATCACCAGCTACTGGGAGTCGATGGTGGCCAACGATGCCATGATCAAGGCTCTGCAGGATCAGGTCAAAGCCAACGAAATTGCTCTTGACGGCGTAAGAAAAGAAGAGGCTCTCGGCAACCGTACGGTGCTGGACGTGCTGAACGCTTTTCAGCTGCTGCTCGATTCCAAGGTCGAAGTGGTTAAGGCGCGCCGCGAATATTATCTGTCGGCCATGCAGGTTATGCAGGCAATGGGCAAGCTGACGGCCGAAAACCTGAAGCTTAATGTTGAATTGTATCATCCGAAGAAATATTATAAGGAAACCCGGGGCAAATGGTTGTCCTTGTCAACGGATGATTAATACGGGAAAATAATATGGCAGAACAGGAAAACAAAGAACTCTCAATGGCCGAAATTCTGGCCTCCATCCGTAAAATCCTCGAGGAAAGCGGAGCGGACGAAGCTTTGCGCCGTAAGGAAGCGGAAGAAGAGGTGTTTGAACTGCAGCCTTCGATGATCGTCCGCGAAGAGCCGGCGCCGGCGGCAAAGCCGGAGATCCCTTCTGCCGTTCCCGGACGCCTGATATCGGAAGCCCGCAAAACAAGAGTTGCGGACGAAGAAACGGCGGAGTATTTTGCCGGTGCAAACCGGCACTTTGCCGCCGCGGAAGAGTTTTCCACCGCCGGGGCGGACGGTTTTTCTTTGCCCGGAGTTATTGTCGGCCGGCCGGAAGAAAAAGCTGCCGCGGTTCGGGCCGAAGAAAATCCGGCCGAAGAAAAAAACACTCCGGCGGAAGAAACGGTTTTGCCGCCGGCAGTTTCCGCCGCGGAACCCGATGAGCGGGAAAAGGCCGCTCCCGCTGGTCGGGAGGAGACGTCGTCGGCGGATGTTTCCGAAGAAATCATCAGCAGTTTTACCCGGATGTTTGAACAAAACGATTTCCGCCGCCGCGCCGAACAGCCGGCTTTCGACGCCGATGCCCTTTTGCGCGGAATTGCCCGGCAGGCGGTTGCGGAAAAGCTTGATAACCGGATGCTGCAGGAAACGGTAAGGGAAACCGTGGTTCCGGTTTTGGAAGAATGGCTTTCCCACTATCTGCCGAAACTGGTTGCCGAAGAAGTTAAACGAGTGATGGTAAAGGCCGGCGGACGCTGACGGAGAATTTTCCGTCGGCGCCGGCCTCCCTGTTTGCTGCCCACGAAGCTGTGAAAACTTTGCGGGCTGTTTGCGTTTTTAGTGATGAAATCTGTTAAAATTGGAAAAATAATATGTTAGACAAGACTTACGATCCGAAAAACTTTGAAGAAAAAATTTATGCCGAGTGGGAAGCCGCCGGCGATTTCAAACCGAACATGAACAAAAACAAGGAAGCCTTTGCCGTCGTCATTCCGCCGCCGAACGTCACCGGCGTTCTGCACATGGGGCATGCGCTGGACGACACTTTGCAGGATATCCTTATCCGCTATAACCGCATGCTCGGCAAAAACGTTTTGTGGCAGCCCGGCATGGACCACGCCGGCATCGCCACTCAGATGGTGGTTGAGAGAAATCTTGCCGCGGAAGGAATTACCCGCCACGATCTCGGCCGTGAAAAGTTTATCGAAACCGTCTGGCAGTGGAAGGAAAAGTCCGGCGGCACCATTTGCAAGCAATTGCGGCGTCTGGGCGCTTCCTGCGACTGGTCGCGGGCACGCTTCACCATGGACGAAGGCCTCTCGCGGGCGGTGCGCAAAATCTTTGTCCGCCTTTATAAGGACGGTTTGATTTACAAGGCCAAAAAACTGGTTAACTGGGATTCGAAATTCATGACCGCAGTTTCCGATCTGGAAGTTGTACAAAAGGAAACCGTCGGCAAAATGTACTATTACAAATATCCGATCAAAGGGGAAGAAGGCGAGTTTGTTCATATTGCCACCACCCGGCCGGAAACCATGTTCGGCGATACCGCGGTTGCCGTTTCCAAAGACAATGAAAAGTTAAAACATCTGATCGGCAAAGAATGCATTATTCCGATCATCAACCGGGCGATTCCGATTGTGGCCGACGACCATGCCGACCCGGAAAAGGGAACCGGTGCGGTTAAAATTACCCCGGCGCACGATTTCAACGACTTTGAAGTCGGCAAACGTCATAACCTGCCGCTGATCAATATCTTGAACCCGGATGCCACCTTAAACGAGAATACGCCGTTTGCCGGCATGGATACTCAAAGCGCGCGCAAGGCAACCATTGCCAAATTGGAAGAATTGGGCTTTATGGAAAAAATCGAAGATCACCCGATGGTTATCCCTTACGGCGACCGTTCCAACGTCGTGATCGAACCGATGCTGACCGACCAGTGGTTCGTTGACGCGCCGACGCTGGCCAAAGAGGCGATTCGCGCGGTTGAAGACGGGGAAATGCAGTTTGTGCCGAAGTCTTACGAGAAAACTTATTTCGAATGGATGCGCAACATTCAGCCGTGGTGCATTTCCCGCCAGCTGTGGTGGGGACACCAGATGCCGATTTGGTACGGTCCCGACGGCGAGATATTCTGCGAGGAAAACGAAGAGGAAGCACAGGCGGCAGCCGACAGGCATTACGGATCCCGGGTTGAGCTGACGCGCGAAACCGACGTGCTCGACACCTGGTTTTCTTCCGGCCTGTGGGCTTTTTCGACTTTGGGCTGGCCGGATAAAAGCGAATATCTGGACACTTTCTATCCGACTTCGGTTCTCGTTACCGGTTTTGACATCATTTTCTTCTGGGTTGCCCGGATGATGATGATGAGTATGTACGTAATGAAAAAAGTGCCGTTCAAAAAGGCCTATATTCACGGTCTGGTTCGCGACGAACAGGGACGCAAAATGTCCAAGTCCAAAGGCAACACCGTCGATCCGATGGAAATCATCGAAAAGTACGGCGCCGACGCCTTGCGCTTCTTTATGGCGGCAATGGAAACCCAGGGGCGCGACATCAACGTTTCCGAGGCCAGAATTCAGGGCTACCGCAACTTTGCCACCAAACTGTGGAACTCTGCCCGTTTCGGCGAAATGAACGAATGCGCGCTGCCGGCGGATTTTGACGAAAACGGCGTTAAGCACCCGGTCAACCGCTGGATTGTTGCCAAAGTTAAGGAAGCAACCGTCGAGCTGACCGAAAATCTTGACAACTTCCGCTTTTCCGATGCCGCCAATACCGTTTACCAGTTTGTCTGGGGGGCGTTCTGCGACTGGTATATCGAAATGATTAAACCGATTTTGTACGGCAGCAACGAAGAGGAAAAAGCGGAAACCCGCGCGGCGTTTGCCTGGGTTTTAAATCGTATTCTGGTTATTTTGCATCCGTTTATGCCGTTTATTACCAGCGAACTGTGGAACAATACCGGCACCCGCAGCGAACGTCTGATCAATGTCTCCTGGCCGAAAAACGAGAGCTTTGACACTGCCGCCATCGGCGACATCGACTGGGTGATTGAACTGATCGGTTCAATCCGTTCGCTCCGGGCGGAAATGAATTTGCCGGCCGGTGCCAAGCTGACGGTTCTGCTGAAAGGCGCCAATGCGGATTCGCTTGCGCATCTGCTGCGCTTTAAACCGATTATCTGCTCTCTGGCGCGGCTGGAAGACATCTGCGGCTATGAGGACGAAATTACGCCCGACATGGTACAAAGCGTTTTCCGCGAAGCCTCGCTTTTGATCCCGCTTAAGGGCGTAGTTGATTTTGCCGCCGAGCGCGAACGCCTGCAAAAGGAACTGGCCGGACTGGAGCAAAATCTTGCCGGTTACGAGCGCAAGTTGTCAAATCCGAGTTTTGTCGAACGTGCGCCGGCCGCGGTGGTTGAGGAAGAAAAGCGCCGCCGGGCGGAGGCTTTGGAAAACAAGGCCAAAGTTGAGGAAGCGCTGGCACGGATCGTCGGGCTGTAATCAAAAAACAAAGCCTTGCCGCCTCATTGGCGCAGGGCTTTATTTTTGAATAAAGGTGCGGACAATGAAGTTTTTTTTGCGGAAAAAGGTTTATGCCGCCGCCGCTGCGGCGTTGACGCTGGTTTGGGTGCTGCTGTATGCAAACCGCTACCACATATACCGCTGTCTGCCGGCGCGCGACGGCGGAGAGCTTGTCCTTTCCGGCGGCGTACTGGTTGACCGCGTTGCGCACCAACCCTTCAGCGGTCGGGCAAGGCTGAAAAACGGAGAACAAACGCTGGTTTTGTCTTATGACGAAGGGCGGCCTGACGGGTTGGGGGTTGCCTGTCAAGACGGGCGGATAAAAGAAATTGTCAATTGGAAAAAAGGCCGCCGCGACGGCAAGTTTATGTCGCTTGAAAACGGCCATCCGCATGTATCCGGAACTTATCGGCAGAACGCCAAAAACGGAGAATGGATACAATATGACGAAAACGGGCGGATCGCTCTCAGTCGCAACTACCGGGATGATGTTCCCGAAGGCGTTGCCCGCCGCTATTACCCGAACGGCCGGGTATATATCCATATGAATTATCACGACGGCATTCCCGACGGATATTATGTGATGTATGCGGAAAGCGGCGAGCCGATTGTGGAGGCTTTTCTTAAAAACGGACATTTTGAAGCGGTCAAACGCTATAATCCGAATTATCAGCTGCCGGATCGCGACGAAAACGGCGGGATCGTTATTCGCGGACTGCAAAATGAAGAGGAAGGCAGGAACAGGCTGCTGCCGGTTGTTCAATAGCCGGAGAACGGAAAATGTTTAAACGCGGCTTGGGGCGTTATGTGTCCGGGCAGCAGTCAGCAGCGCGATTTCGCCGCTTTGTTCCGTTACCGACGGTGCATTTCTTCCTCGGGCGGCATCTTCCGGTTTAAACGCGGCTTGGGGCGTTATATGTCAGAACGGCTGCTGCATTTTTGTCGCTTGAGGATGCCGTTAACGAGGCGTTCCTGTTGTTTACGGCCTTTTGCAGATCCTTGGCCGACGTTTTGGCCGCAATGTCGGCCAAATCTTCAAGCAAAATGACTTTGTCGGCAACGACCTTTTGCCAATACTGCCGCAGTTCGTCATCGTCGATCGGTTTTTCTGTTTTGGCAACGTATGGACGCACCCGGTTGATCTCGTCCATCCGCTGCATGTCTTCGGTAATTTCGGAGGTCCCGGTTAAAAAGGCAAAGCCGCACAAAGCCAGTTTGGTGAAATTGTTTTGCAAACGATGCAGTTTTTCTGTTTTGTTCCGGTTGCCGACATTTTGTGCGGCGGCGGAAAAAGTAGCCGCGGTCAGGAGCAGAACGGATGCCGTTTCTTTGGCAATTTCCGGCGGCACGAGAAGCGGAGAAACGACGGCCGTTGCCGCTGCCGCTGCGCCGACGCCGCTCAGAAAGCGCGATCCGCAGACGGCCAGCCTGCTTTTGACGGAAGATTGTTTTGCGTCTTTTTCCATTGTCTGCCTTCTCTTTGTTACAGTCCGTATTTGCTCCAGTCGACGGGGATTTTCTCCGTGTGGCGGAGAGCGGTTTCATAATGGTCGGCAATCTCCTGCCCGCGGACTTCGACCATGATCGCGTTGTCCGTGTTTGCCAGCGTCTGCCGTATTTCGGGACTGATATTGTCGAGGATCACGTTTTGTCCGGGATTACGGACGAGCAGGGCATGTTTTCCGCCGTCGTACAGAATAATCGGCCGCTCTTTTTTTCCTTCCGGTTGCGGCAGAAAGATCAAGAGCTTTCCGTCTTCGTCGGTTTTGATGATGTAAAGTCCGGCGATCAGTGTCTGAGTCATATCCGATAAACTTTCAAAAAGAAAAAACCGCCGGCCGGTTACCGTGTTTTTGATACGGTTTTCGGCCGGCGGAAAATGCCGTTAACGGGACTCTCCGCCCCCTCTTCCGTAACCGCGGGACGGGAGCTGTCCGTTGTTGCCGGCATTTCCCGCGATGTTGGAATTGTTCTGTTTTGCTTGTTCTTTTTCCGCTTTCAGACGGCGCTGGATAGGGCTGAAATCATGCTTCGGCATTCCGATTTTCATGACCAGAATCGGCGGCAGCCCGATATCGGCCAGATCATTTTTGACGTTGTCGATTTCTGTTGACGCTTCGGTAAGGTAGGGAGTAACCGCGTCACGTGCCGCATTGCCTTTGTAAAATTCGTCTTTAACCAGTTTTTCGTATTCTTCGTTGATTTTTCTGGTTGCGCGAGCCGCCTGGGTCTGCTGCATGAAAGAGAACAGATTTTGGGCTGCTTCCGGCGGCATGTCACGAACCTGCATCTTTTCGGAACCGCGGATCACTTCTTTGAATTTTTCTTTTTCCTCGGGCGTCAGGGATTTGCATTTGTCGGAAACCAGATAGTCCAGGGTTTTGTCAGTGTTGTCACTGTATGCGGCATACAGTTTAGCGACGGCTTTGGCCGCGCCGATGGCGTCCGCGGCACCGTTCCTGTTGCCCGAACCGCTGTTTTTGATAAATTCTTCATATTTGTTACGCAGACCAAAGTCTTCCCACCAGTCACGGAACGGAGAAAAGTTGTAAGCGCCGATTGCGCCACGGATACAGCGGCAGTCGACGTTGTTTTTGTTGGCGGGGTCTTGCCAGTTGATTCCTTTTTGCTTCAGCTGGTGGGCAAACTGCAGAGCCAGGTCTCGCCGGTATTTGATTACCTTGGGGTTGTTTTTGCCGTTTTTGCCTTCCGCCGCGTCAATCATCTTGTCGAATTTGGTTTGCGACAGCTTTAATCCGACCGGAACGATCAGCGCCCGGCCGCAGGCGGCGCGGATGGAGCCTTCGTTGGCGTCGCTCATGGTGCCGAATTTGACCCGGCTGATGCCGGCGTCTTTGTAGGCGTCCATAATTCTGTCGGCATAAGTGTCGCTCAACGGTTTTCCGTTCGGCGTAGAGAACGAAATTTCCAATCGTCCGTCTTTGTCCATTTTAACGTAAAGCTTGCATTCGCTGCGAACCTTGACGTCTTTGGTTTTCTTGTCGATGACGCCGTCTTGTTCCATGTTTTCGGGATTTTCCTTGTCAAACGTGGTGAAGACAGTGTAACCGCTTTTGTAAGTGATAAAGTAGCTGAGGTTGCGGCGTTTGTTTTTGTCCATCCACTTGGTGAGCGATTCGACGGCGTTGTCGTAAGCGTTTGCCGGCGCTTTGTTGCGATCCGTTTTCTGAATCGGCAGCGTGCCAAAAGGCAGACCTTCGCCGTTGCCTTCTGACGCCTCGTTTCCTCTCTGTGTTTCGCCGTTTTCCCGGTCTTCTTCGTACGGAGTGTCGTTGTCGTTTGCAGACTGGTTGACGGTAAGCGCATCTGCCGCGCCGGAAGTTACGAACTCGTCGCCGCCGCGTTTGGTTTCGTTCTCGGCTTCCTTTTTGACCGCGGCAAACAGTTCTTCCGTCCTGGCGTCCGCGTTTTCAAGCTTCAACCCGTCCATGTCGACGAAGGAAGCAAGTCCGCGGCGGTCGAGCCAGGCGAGTATCTCCCTTAGCTGGTCGGGACTCATTCCGTTCGGATCAAAAGACAGTTTGCCGTCATGAATTTGGAAGGATACGTCGGCCGGTTTCATGATTTCGACGGCCAGAAACAGGTTGCCGTTCTGGTCTTCGCAGATTTTTGCGCGGGTTTTGTCGGTATCGCGTTCGTTTTCCTTTTCCCGGTTTTCGGTATGAACTTCTTCGTTGGCCGTTTCTTTCAGGGAAAAAAGGGTGGTGTAAAGTTCCGGATTTTTGTCAAACAACTCCAGATCGTTTAAGGCATTTTTATAAGCCATTTCCTCTTTGCGTTTACGCAGAAACGCCTCCCGCGCTTCTCGGTCGCCGCCGATTTCTTCCGGAACTTCGGTAACTTGGGAAATGCGGCTCCGCAGCACGTTTCTGACTTCTCCGGCAGCATGCGGACGCTTGTCGGCAAATGCCTGAAAGTCAAGCGGAATAAAAGGTTTGTCTTCAATGTTGTTGGTGGCTTTGGTAACCATAAAATCCTCCCTGCAAAAGGCTCTGATATAGGTTCATCATATCATGATTATACAAAAAAGCAAGCTGTTTTTGACAAAAAAAGAGGCCGCGCCGCCGCCGAAAGTCAGTGATATTTGCGGACGATGCCGCTTAAAATTCCCTGCACTTTCACCCGCGAAGGATGCAGTTTGCGGATTTCGTATGCGGGGTTGCAGGGTTTCAGCCAGATTTCGTCTTTTTTCTTTTGCCAGACTTTGAGCGTTGCCTCGGCGTCATCGATGAGGGCGACGACGATTTGTCCGTTTTCGGCGTTTTCGGCTTTGCGGATGATGGCGGTGTCGCCGTCCAAGATGCCGGCTTCGATCATGGATTCTCCTTCAACCGTCAGGGCGTAGAATTTGCCCCGGCTGACCATGTTGAGGGGAACGGTGATGCTTTCGTTTTCGTCGGCAATGGCGGCGATCGGCGTGCCGGCGGCGATTTTGCCGTAAAGGGGAATTTGGATTGCCGCCCCCTGCAGAGCCTGCCTGATTTTCTTTTCTTCCTCGATGATTTCCCGCGGTTTGAAGCGGGGAATGCGCAGAACCTCGAGCGCGCGGGCCTTGTGCGGCAGCTTTTTGATGAAGTCGCGTTCGATCAGCTCTTCGATCAGGGCGTGGATGCCCGATTTCGATTTGATGCCCACCGCCTGTTTCATCTCTTCAAAAGAAGGGCAGCAGCCGTTTTCCTTGATCGAATTGTCGATAAACATCAGCAGCTTGTATTGTTTCGGGGTCAGCATCTTCTTCTTTCCTTCGCGTTTATGGTTTGATTATCTGTTCTACTTTAGTTCTTTGCCGCCGTCAAGCAATTATTAGGTTGAAAAGTTTTCGGCTTTTGTTTATAGTGACGGAAAAACAAACGAGAACTTGAAAAGAACAGGAATTTACCAATGGCAACAGAAACCAACATCCACAGAGAATCCCGCCTGGCAAAACTCAATGCCCTGACGGAAAAAGGCTACAATCCCTATCCGTATTGTTTCAAACCGAATGCTTTTGCCGCCGATTTGCAGGAAAAATACAAAGATCTGCCGGCCGGAGAAAATACCGAAGACCGGGTGACGGTTGCCGGCCGCGCGATGGCGGTGCGCAACAGCGGCATGTTCATCGATTTGAAAGACAAGAGCGGAAAGATCCAGGTTTTCTGCCACAAAAGCCATCTTGACGAGGCCGGGCTGGAACTTTTGAAATGCCTGGACGTCGGCGATCTGGTCGGCGTTTCCGGCTTTGTCCGCCGCACCCCCCGCGGAGAGCTTTCGATTGCTGCCGAAAAGTTTGACATTATCGGCAAATCCCTGCAGCCGCTGCCGGAAAAGTTCCACGGCCTGACCGACATTGAGGCCAGATACCGCCAGCGTTACGTCGACTTCATCATGAACGACGACAGCCGCGAAATTTTCAAAAAACGCTGCCGGATCACTTCGGCCATCCGCCGCTATTTTGAGGAACACGGTTTCCTTGAGGTGGAAACGCCGATGCTGCACCCGATCATGGGCGGCGCCAACGCCAAGCCGTTTGTTACCCATCACAATGCGCTCGATATGGACCTTTATCTGCGCATTGCGCCGGAGTTGTACCTCAAACGTCTGGTCGTCGGCGGGCTGGACCGCGTGTTTGAAATCGGCCGCAACTTTCGCAACGAAGGCGTCGACAAAAAGCATAATCCCGAGTTCACCGCGCTGGAAGCCTATCAGGCCTATGCCGACTATAACGACATGGCCGAGCTTATTCCCGATCTGATTCGCTATGTCTGCGAACAGGTGCTGGGCAAGCCGTCGTTTACTTTTAACGGACAGGAAATCGACGTTTCCCGGCCTTTCCCGCGCAAATCGATCGTCGATCTGGTCAAAGAATATGTCGGCATTGACCTGATGGCGGCTAAAACCGTGGAAGAAGCGCGCGAAATGGCGAAGTCGATCGGTATTGACGCTTCCGAGTGTTCCAACTGGGGCAAAGTCGTGCAGCTGGTGTTTGACGAGAAGGTCGAAGCCAATCTGATTCAGCCGGTGCTGGTCATGGACATGCCGCGCGACGTTTCGCCGCTGGCCAAAACCCACCGGAGCAATCCGCGTCTGGTCGAACATTTTGACGCCTATGCCTGCGGTATGGAACTCGGCTGCGCCTATTCCGAACTTTCCAACCCGCTTGAACAGCGCGCCCGCTTCGACGCCCAGTGCGCCGAACGCGAAGCCGGCGACGACGAGGCTCAGATGCTGGACGAGGACTTTGTCAACGCGTTGGAAAACGCGCTGCCGCCGACCGGCGGAATGGGAATGGGGATTGACCGCCTGGCCATTCTTCTCACCGGTGCGGAAACGATCCGTGACGTTATCGCTTTTCCGACTTTGCGCAACAAATAAAAAATGAAGACGAAGGACGGAAAGGAAAGGCGGACGAAAACGGCGCCGGCAGGCTGGCGCCGCCGGCTGTCGTTTGCTGTCGGCGGTCTGCTGTCGTTTTTTCTGATCGGGCTGTCGGTCCTTTCCGCGGCCGAAAACGGCAATGTTGCGGAGAAAATGCTGCCGGCTGTCGAAGCGGAGAAACTGCCGCCGGCTGTCGAAGCGGAGAAACTGCCGCCGGCTGTTGAAACGGAAGACGACGGTTATCTGCAAAAGGCTCTGGAACAGGACGAACTGGACGACGACAACCTTTTCCGGCTGGAAGACGCCGTGGTGAGGAGCGAACCTGACGCGCCCCAGCCGCCGGAAAACGACTGGGAAAAAAAGGTGGCTTATATCAACGAGATTGAGCTTCCGTCTCAGGTTATCTATGATTTTTACGAAGAAAAACTGCCGGAAGACGTCATTGACACCGAAGCGCCGAAAAACGTTCACCCGAAAATCAGCGGCATCAAAATCGAAGTCAGCCGCAAACCGCCTTATTTCGGCCGGGAACCGGTAATTGCGATCGTGATCGACGACATGGGCGTCAGCCACCGGCGAACGGCCAACATCAGTTCCTTGGACTATCCGCTGACGTCTTCTTTTCTTACCTATGCTTCAAACTTGCGGCCGCAGATTGCGGCGGCCGAACGGGCGGGGCATGAAATTATTGCCCACCTGCCGATGGAACCCAAGGCCAGCATGAACGTTTCGCCTGACGTTTTGACGGTTAAGATGAACGAAAAACAGGTGGCCGAAGGCTTGAACGGAATGCTTGACAAGTTCCCCGGCATTGCCGGCGTCAACAACCATATGGGCAGCCGCTTTACCGAAGATGCGGAGCGGATGGACGTGGTGATGAAAGAACTCGAAAAACGCGGGCTTTTTTTCCTCGATTCCAAAACCACTCCGCATTCTGCCGGCGAAAAGGCGGCAAAGGACAACCGTGTCCGCTATGTGTCGCGAAACGTTTTTCTCGACAACGAAGACAAGTTCGACTATGTTATGCGCCAGCTTCGTCAGACCGAAGCCATTGCCCGCAAAAACGGGTATGCGGTGGCTATCGGACATCCCAAAGAACAAACTTACAATGCGCTTAAAGTCTGGCTTCCGACTTTAAAAAGCCGCAACCTGCGCCTGGTGCATTTGAGCGAAATCGTCAAAGCGCTTAACTGACGTTTCGTATACCGCTTTGTAAAACTTAAGTGTATATAAGATGTTATGCCGGCCTCAGCCGGTTTGTGTGCGGCAAAAAAACGATCCTTTTTTTGCGACAGGTGTTTTTCGCCTCTAAATTCAATCATTGCCTTAATTTCGGATAATATTTTTTTAACATTTTCTACCCATCATCTCCATCTTCCGCATATGAATATCCTCCAGTAAACCGGAGACTAAATCTACTTTAAGCTTAATTCTTTGACCAACACCAAAGACACGAAACAACATAATAAACTTCCATCAGCCGATGCCGATGGTATTAACTGTTTCGAACCACAAACGCCCTGCCCAAAAGCTTCGCAAGCCTGACGGCCGGGGCGGAGTACCTGCATCCGCCGGCTTATGTAAACGGCATCAGCCATTTTGAACTTCAAATGTCCGCCCCAAGGTTTCACAAACATTACGGCCGGGGCGGTATGACTGATATTCCCCCGCTTACACAGACACTCTAAACATCAAAAAAACCTCCGTCAAAACGGAGGTTTTTGTTGATCGGATACCGCGTTTACTGAGCGGAAGTGCGGATATCGTTGCCGACGGCATCTTCAATGATGTAGTCGTCTTTGCAGTTGGATCCGACACAGCGTTTCAGCACGGTGGCGGTACTGCCCGGCACCTGCCCCTTAACCGTCAGCGAGGGAACGTAAACCTCCTTGATCGTAATCTTAAAGGTCATGTAGGCCACATTGCCCTTTTCGTCGCTGAAGTATACTTTCAGGTTATAAGTGCCTTCCTGTCCGGGCATGGCCGTTCCGTTGAAGGTGCGGGTTTCTTCATTGTAAGTCAGCCATTTCGGCAGCGGCTTGTCGTCAATGGTGCCGGCGCGGCTGATAACTTGTCCTTCAAAATCCATCCGGGCAAGCGCCGAATCGGGAACTTTCACCGTAATCTTCTTGCCGGTTTCGCCTTTGACATCAGGCAAAAGCGTATCGGAACTGAGGTTAACCGGCGGACGTTTGGCCGGAATGTTTAACAAATACGGACGGTTGTCAGGCATAAAATCACCCTTGCCCCATTTCTCCAGCGTATTGCGCAGGTAAACGGCAATTTTGGAGGGTTTTTCGTTCAGCATGTAATACGGAATGGCATCCAGCCCGATGGTGGCATAAAGGTTACCGAGAGATTCCTGCAAGTCGGCATAGGACTTGAACGCCTTAACCTCGTCTTCGATCGCGCGGGAAGCTTCCAGCTGGCTCTTTTCAGCCTTGCTGCCGTCGGCAATCGTAAAGTCTTCGGCAATGTTTTCGGAAGTGGAGGCAATTTCCATATTGATCTGGTAGTCTTCCACCGCCGACATATACTGCGCCCAGGCCACGTAAACCTGGCTCAAAATCAGGGCGGTCATCCGCTGGCGGCGCAGATGCTCCATATCCAAAGCGTTCGGGCTGGCGGGATCTTCAAACACGCTCATGCCGAGTTCGCGGGCCTGCTTGGACCACAGGCGGTTATAAAAGTCCGGATCGTTTTTGTATTTTTTCAGCCCCGGATCCTTGAAGTCCTTGATAATCAGCTTCATCCGTTCGGCATTGACCGCCAGGTCGTGCTCGCGCAGTTCGGGACGGTTGCTCAATGCCAGCCATTCCAGATCAGCCAGCGAATTGCGGATTTTCGGCAGATCGAAATTGCCGTATTCGGAACCGACCAGTTTGAACTCCGTCGAAGGATGCAGCCCCATCAGGCTGGCCAGACGGGTCTGCGCCGTTTCCATATCGCGTTTGAGCGCGGAAAGGTTTTTGATCGCTTCCATATATTGTCTTTTCTTGACCAGCTGAGCCACTTCCGGCGTTTCGCCTTTTTGTTCCAGCTCTTTGGCTTTGGCGTTCATGTCGTCGACTTCCAAAGTCATGAACTCGGTCATGTCGTCGATCACCGGCAGCAGCCGCTGGGCGGTCAGCGTTTTCCAGTAAAGGGTGCGGGTTTCCTGCAAAATGTTGTGAATAACCTTGCGGCTTTCCTCAAAAGCGACGCTCGCCTTATACTCCTTGTCCTGGCTGAGGCAGTAAACCATGGAAATGTCAAGCATGTTCCAGGCCACTTTCAGATCCGGACTCATGCTGGAGTTGGTGTCGTTGATGTAGCCGGCGTGGCTGACGATTTCCGGCAGGCGGTTGACCGGCGAACGGCCGGCGCGGATGATGCTGTCTTCGTAAGTAATCAGCCGGCGGGTATAGTTGTATTTGAGCGCCAGGGCCATCGACATGTAGAGGTCGATCGGCTTTTCGATTTTGGTCGGCGTGCTGACGTACATGTTTTGCATGTCGACGTCAATACGGACGGCGCGGTCCCAATCGTTATAAAGGACGGCTTCCGGACTATACCCGGCCGGATCGGGAGAACTTACGGTGCCGTTCTGCCCGCAGGAAGCCGCGAACACAACCGGAACCAACAAAGATATCAATAGCTTTTTCATCAGTAAAAACCCTTTATGCACAAAAGATACAGTTATATGTTTACACTAATATTTTTGAAGTTGGTAGTATTTTTTTCTCATTTAATAGTATTTATTTGATTTTTGACAACTTTGATGTATAAAATTAGGGAAAGAGATTTATTTTGAGGTTAACAAAACGCCGATGTTCAGTATTTTTAACACCATTTTTAAATATAAAGAAAAAGAAAGCCCCGACAAGCTCGGCCTGTTTCCCGAACAGGTGCACGTGGACGCCATGCCGGAACGGCGTTATCTGTGGACTTCGCGCTTTCTGGTCATCATCGCCTCAATGTCTATCTGCTTCAACATGATGCTGGCCAGCGCGCTTTACGTGATGCTGCCTCAGCGCTCCAGCTCGCCGCAGCTGTTTTACATCGACCACTACTTCAGCCAGATCGAACGCGCCCAGCCGATGGAAATCAACTATCCGGTCGGCAACCTGATCAACGAAGAACACATTACCAACTACATCATGCTGCGTTATCTCATTACCAACGACTATGACGAACTGATCCGCCGCTGGGGACCGGGTTCTTACGTCTACTGGTATTCCTCGCCGTTCATTTTCGACGAATTCACCCGTTACGACGCCAAGTTCAACATGTTGCAATTCCGCCGCAAAAGCATGATGCGCGACGTGGAAATCGACTGGATCCGCCCGCTCGGCACCGGCCTGTGGCAAACCCAGTTCCGCACCATCGACTATATGCCGAGAAACCCCACGCCCGACGTCAACCTGTGGCGGGCGGTGATGCGTCTGCGGTTCGTCAAATTCAAAGGACGGACGCACGAAGACGCGCTGAAAAACCCGTTCGGTTTTCTGATCACCAACTTTTCGCTTTCCTATCTCGGCGCGCCCAACGCTTCCCAGCACTATCTTGAGGAATCAAAACGGATCACCAAGGAACTGTTCTTCAGATAAAGGATCGTTTTCGGGCAAAAAAGAAGACCCGGCCGAGGGCTTTCGACGATAAGCTTCTGCCGATTTACGCAAGCGGCACTAACCGTTCCGAAACTCAAACGCCCGGCTCAAGCTCCGCAAGCCTTACGGCCGGGCTGAAAAGTCTGCGTCTTCCGCTGACACCGGCAGTGTTACGTTCAAACCATAAAAAAAAGATCCCCTCGACCTGGCCGGGGATTTTCGGTACACAAAAAATCTCCCGCTTTTTCGGCGGGAGATTTTTGTTTGTCATGCCGGAAAGGCTTATTCCATACCGCCGCGGACGGAATGCATAATCTCTTGCATGACCGCCATGTCCTGCACTTCTTTCTGTCTGGCGGCTTCCCTCTCTTGTTTGATGCGTTCGACATTGCGGGCAAAACCTTCGGGATCGTTATAAGCGTCAATCGCTTTTCTCAGCAGTTCCACATTTATGCTGTCGCTATGATAACTTCCGATATCTTCTTTCCAAATCAACTGTCCAAGGCTTTCCCTGCCCGATTTGGTCGTGTCATGGCCGACGTAATAAGATCCCAGCTTGTCGTTTCCTTTCATAAGCTGGACGGTCATAACGTCCGGCACCTCCTTTTGAACCGGCACCGTTTCAGGATACCATCTGCCGGAAATTGCCGCTTCCCGGGGATCCGTTTCCTCAAGCATGCGGCCGGTTTCCTCATAAACGGTAATCTCGCCTTTTCCGGTTTTGAAATATGCCGTTTCCTTGCCTTGGCCTTCGACCAGAACGTCGATCACCGGACAACCGTACTTGTTTTCGGAAAAAACGAATACGTTTCCGTCTTCATCAGCGGCCGTACGGATTTCTCCGCCCCGGTCAAGCCCGTCATTTTTTGACAAATGTTTGGCAAGCTCTTCTTTATTCATGATATATTTCCTCTTAAATTGTTATTATAAATAATAATATCAGGATTACGGCTTTTTGTCAATTTTTTCAAAACAAATATTTCAGAATTGCAGCTTTGCATCCAAACGTTCCAGTTCGTCGATGTAACCGGAAATCAGGCTTAAGCCTTCGTTCCAAAATTCCGGATCATTCGGATTGAGGCCGAAAGGCGCCAGCAGTTCGCCGTAATCGGTAATCGCGGTTTTGGAAAGCATTTCCAGATACTTGGCAGGGAAGTTTTCCACCTTCCCTTCACGGCTGACCTGATAAAGCGAATTGACCAGACAGTCGGCGAAAGAATAGGCATAAACGTAAAACGGCAGGAAAAAGAAATGCCCGACCTGCGACCAGATGAAGCGGCTGTCTTCGCCGACTTCCACCGCCTCGCCCAAGCTGGCGGCCATTTCCTCCTGCCATATTTCGCACAGGCGCTCCTTGCTCAGTTCGCCGTCTTTCCGTTCCGCATGGGCGCGGCTTTCAAAGAAATGGAAAGCGATCTGACGGATGGCGGTATTGATCATGTCGCTGACCTTGGAGGCGATCAGCGCCAGTTTTTCCGGCCCGTCCGGCAGTTTGGCAACCATTGATTGGAAGGTGATCATCTCGCCGAACACCGAAGCCACCTCTTCGGTCGTCATCCGCGAATATTCGTTCAATTCGCCGTTTTTGACCCGGGTCTGGTGGTGGCAGCCGTGTCCCAGCTCATGCGCCAGAGTCAGCACGTCGTTGCGTTTGCCGGCAAAATTAAGCAACAGGTAAGGATGGGCTCCGGCGCTGACCGGCGCGCAAAAGGCCCCGCTGCGTTTGCCGTCGCGGGGCGGCACGTCGATCCAGGCGTTGTCAAAGAAGTCTTTGGCTATTTCGTAAAGTTCCGGAGAAAAAGACTTGTATGCGTCCAACACCACCGACACCGTTTCCGCCCAGTCATATTCCGTATCGTCGGCAAACGGCAGCGGCGCGTTGCGGTCCCAGTAGGAAATTTTGTCAACGCCCAGCCATTTGGCTTTCAGCCGGTAAAAACGGTGAGCAATGTTCTTATAGTTGGCACGCACCGTTTCGGCCAGCGTTTCCACCATTTGGTCGGAAACGTTTTCCGACATGTTGCGGGAAGACATCGGCAGTTTAAAGCCGCGTTTTTCGTCTTCGATCGCCTTGTCCTTGATCACCATGTTATAGATGAAGGTAAACAGGTCGGCGTTTTCTTCCGCCACCCGGTTGATCTCGGCGCCGGCTTTGCGGCGGGTTTCCGCGTTCTTGTCCAGCAGCAGTTTGGAAACTTCCGCGTCGTTATAGGTTTTGCCGTCGACCGTATATTGCAGTTTCGAAGAAGTTTCTTCGTACAGACGAACCCAGGCCGAAGAAGACGTCATCGACTTTTCGAGCAGCACCTCTTCCACCGCTTCCGAAAGTTCGTACGGTTTAAAACGGCGGACGCGTTCCAGCCAGGGCTTATAAAAAGCGGCTTCGGGATTTTTCAGCCAGTCTTCGATTTTCTCCGCCGGCAGCTGATTAATTTCCAGACTGAGGAAAATCAGCGGCTTGCTGTAATCGGTCAGCTTTTCGCTGATATTCTGATAAAAAGCGACCGCCGCCTGGTTTTTCATCTGCGTTACCATGTTGAGATAGGCAAAACCGCCGACACGGCTGCCGATTTCGGAATTCTGTTCATAGGCCTTCAGCGCGGCGGCGATCCCCGCACCGTCAAGCTCGCTCAGACGCCCTTTGTAGCGGCCGGCAAACTCAACGCAGAAAGCGCGGTATTTTTCCAAATCGGCGGCAATTTTTTCGTCTTCAATGCCGTCATACAAATCGCTCAGATCCCAGGCCGGGAGTGCTTTATCGTTCATTGCTGTCATTCTCCAATTGTTGATTGAGTTTTTGCAGTTCGTCCATCTCGGCGGCAATATCCGGTGTATTTTGATAATATTCCTCAAGGCTTTCCTCCGGTTCGACGTCGTCGGTTGCCGAGGGACGTTTTATTTCCGGCTCAAACAGATAATTTGACCACGGCGCCGGCTGCTTTCCCGTCATCCACAGCTTCAGTCCCTCTCCGATTACGCCGACATTGCAAAACGTGTTGTCGACCACGCTGCCCAGCACGCACATGTTCCTGCCGTTGCAGCCGCGGAGTTCCTCCGCCATTGTTTCGGTGCAGGGAACAAAGCCGCGTTTTTGTTCATCCTGATGCGGCGCCGCCAGCACAAGGGCAAACACGCACAAAAAGAAAAAAACGAAAATTGACACCAGCAGGCCGAACCAATGATCTTTGACAAACCGCATAAATTTTACTTTCCTTCTCTTTTCATCAGATATTGCTCAAGCAGCGCCAGTTCCTCACGGGTGTTGGCGCCGGCGACTTCTTCCGCCGGGCATTCGACCACGCCGCATTTAAGTCCGCGGGCACGGGCAATTGCCACCGCATCGGTAAGATAATACTCGTGCGCGGCGTTTTCATTGCCGATCTCGCGCAAAATGTCGAACATCAGGCTGCCGTCAAAGCACATAACGCCGGAATTGCAAAGAGTGATCGCCTTTTCCTCGTCGCTTGCGTCTTTAAACTCGACGATTTTCTCCAGCTCGCCGTTATTGACGACCAGCCGGCCGTAACGGGCGGCATCTTCCGGACGGAAGCCCAATACCACTACCGCATAGCCCTCGCGGCGTTTGGCCACCGCTTTCAAAAAGGTTTCTTTGGTGATGATCGGGTGATCGCCGAAAATCGTCAGCACGTCGCCGTCAAAGCCTTCCAGCACCGGCGCCGCGGCCATCACGGCATCGCCGGTGCCGAGCTGCTGCTGCTGGATGACGCTCCGGTGCGGCGCCACCTCTTTTCTTACCAGTTCGCCGTCGGGCGCGGTCACGACCACAATCTTGTCGGCGTCCATGCCGTCGAGCGTATCAAGGATATTGCGTATCATCGGCTTGCCGCAGATCGGCATCAGCACCTTCGGCAGATCCGACTTCATCCGGGTGCCTTTGCCGGCACCGAGCACAACGGCAGCAATTTTCGAGCTAGTCATATTTTTCCCTTTCTAATCTTTTTTTAATAACTGCATATTATATTAGCAAATATATTTTATTTGTTAACAAAGGTGTTTTTTTATGAAAAAACTTTTTTTTGCAATTTGTTTCATTGTTTTTTCTGCCGTGCTGATCAACCCCTCAAACGCCGCCATCAAACAAATGCGCGACGAAATTGCCCTCCAGCAGTATAACGCCGACAAAAGCATGCAGATCAAACCGGCGGTGCAAAACCGGAACATTCCCACCAGCTTTGAGGCGTTCCGCGATTTTATCCGCGAACGGGCACAGAAAGTGGAAAAAATGCCGATGTCGCTCATCCAGTCCGCCTCGACCATGAACGTTATGGACGACGCCGCGTTCATCGCCAGCCAAAAACAGGAAAAATCCACCTTTGAAAAAATTTACGACAGCGCCATGGAGCGCCTGAACCTACTGGAAAAACAGCAGCCCCGCGACCTGATCAACACCCCTGCCCTGATCCCGCAGCAAATAAAGCAGGAACAGCAGCAGGCACAACGGCAATGGAAGAAGGAAACCGGCATCGACGTTGTCAGCGTCACCCTGCCGACCGGACAGAGCATTCTGGTGCCGGCCAAAGAACACATTCCTTACCTTACCAGCAAAATCGACATCATGCCCAACGGCATTGTCCGCATTATAGAAACCGTCAATCTGGTGGCCAACGGACAAAAACTGAAATACGGCCTGTCAAAAGCGCTGCCGAAATATTCCGTTTCCCGCGACGGGGTCAAAAACGCAACCATTCCTTATCTTAACGGCGTGCGCATCAACGGTACCGAAGTTCCCTACCGGCTGAAAGACGCCGGCGACCGCTACCTGATTACGCCCCAAAAACAGTTTGAACTGCAGCCGGGCATTTATACCTACGAATTTGACTATATGCTCGACCGCAAACTGTGGTACTATAAAGACCGCAACGAATTTTACTGGGACGTCACCGGCAGTTTCTGGAATCTGGTGGTCTCTCAGGCGGTGGCAACGGTGCGTCTGCCGGTTGACGTCAACCCGCTCGGCCAGTCCATGTTCATCGGTTATCCGCCGAAAAACCTGACCGACCGCTATTCCACCATCACCAAAGACCGCCGCACCAACGCGCTCGGCTTCACCGCCACCACGCCGCTGTTTGCCGGCGAAGGCATGCATATTCTGATTTCGATCCCGAAAGCCGGTTTCATTGAACCCGATTTTAACAAAAAATTTGAATGGTTCATTGAAGATTACGGCGACATTATATTCTCTTTCCTCGGCCTGCTGGCAATCGTTTCCGCCTATCTCGTTTCCTGGCGCTTCATCAATTCCGACGCCAACCCGGTCAGGGCCGACCTGCAAAAAACCCCGGCCATGCTCAGGATGCTGGCAAAAGGAACTTTCGACAAGGTTTCCTTCTGTTCGTTCCTGCTCGATTTGTTCCGCCGCAACATCATCGACCTGAAAGCCGACCACGAATCCCTGCTGCTGATCAAAAAGACCGACAATCTGAGCCGCCTGAACCCGCTTGAAAAAAAGGCCTTCCGCCAGCTGATCGGGCCAAAGGAAACGGCGGTCGCCTTCAACCGCGCCAACGCGCTTAAAATGAAACGCGCCTGCAAGCTGATTGAAAAAGACACCGGCAAACGGATCAAACTGCTTTCGCTCAAACTCAATTCGGGTTACATTCTGTTTAGTGCCGCCATGTTGTTTCTGTCGGAAGCGGCAATCGCCTGGCTCAACGTCAACACCGCCGCCACCATGGGCTTTCTGCTGTCGGCGACGCTGACGGCTGCTTTTTACATCTGGATCCTGCGCATCAGCTTCAAACGGCGCTGGATCGGCATTACGGCCAAAATCTTTGCCGTCGTCATGATCGCCCTTTCCGCCTTAATGATGAGCCTGCACGTTCACGCCGTTTCCACCTTGTTCATTCTGGCCATGATCTGGAGCATTTTCGTTTACAGCAGCCTGTTTGCCAAAAGAAACGGACTGATCAAAAACAATATCAAAGAAGCCGTCCTGTTCGGGCAGAAACTGGCCGCCAACGCGCAGGCCATCATCCTCGGACGGGAATTCAAACAGCAGCAGGCCAACATCTATGCGCTGGACGCCGGCGACAGATATCCGAAGACGGAAGAAATTGCCGACGACTACCGGCTGGATCTGATGCCGATGGTCAAAAACCTGCTTTAAACCAAAAAACAAACGCTGACGCCGCATTTGCCGGCGCCACAAAAAAAATCCCCGGGTATACCGGGGATTTTTTGGAAATCGCTCGTCTGCACCAAACAGTCAGACGCAAACCGCCCGGCCCGGCCGTAAAACCCGTGAAGCCCTTCAAACCGGGGGCTGAAGTTTGAAACGGCCAATGCCGCTTACATAACGGCGGACATTTATTCGTCTTTGGCTTCTCCTTCGTTTTGCCGCTCTCCCGCATACCACGAGAACAGCGCTTCCCGCTGGACGACGGCCATACTGGCAAAAGACGCGCTCATCAGCAAAAACAACATGTTGTAGACCAGATCGCAGACCACGGCACCGACCGTAAAGACACGGCCGATAACAAAAGCGGCCAACAGATTATAATTAAGGAAAATGATGGTATTCAACACGATAATGAGCGTCAGCGCCATAATGATTTTCAGCGTATTGCCGGTGGTTCGCTGCCAAAACAGTTTCAGCGGCGGACGTTTCTGCCCGCCCAGCGCAAACGCGAAAACCGAAAGGAACCGCAAGGCCAGGAACGGCAGCCAAAACCCCGACGACGCAACGGCGAAAAACAGGCTTTCGATCCGCCAGTCGGGGTTGGGAACGCGGACGGCCAGAATATAGGTCGAAACAAGCGGCAGACAGAAACAGCCTACGATGATCAGGATGCCGCCGAACAGCTTCCAATCCCGGGCGGAAATAATAAACATTTCCCGTACGTTCAGGGCTTCGCCGCAAACCGCGGTCTTGTACCAGGTTTTAAGGAAAACGGCGACAATCAGCAGCCGGAGCAGGAAAAACGTGACGTAAACGGCCGGCGACGACGTACAGCCGAAGTACGGGTTTTCGTTCCATTCGGACAGGCCGCAGACATAGCTCAACTGCGTGGCAAAAGCCAAAACGGTAATCAGCAGTCCGTAAGCGAAGCTCAAAAACAAAAAACGCCGGAAACGGTACAAAAGGATGCCGATCGGCAGAAAACTCAGCTCCCAGAAAGGAATGCTGACCGGATTTACGGAACGGTCGTCCAAAAATTCGACATTGCCGATGCTTTTCAGTTTTGCGAGAACCTCGCCGCCTATTTTCTTCATCATGTTACATTTCCTTTACTGCCGAAACGCCGGGTATCGATTTCAGCTGCGAGATGATGTTGCCGCTGGTAAAGGCGTATCCTCCCGGCAGTTCGATCGTGATGTCCCATTCGTCGTTATCAGGTTTAATATATATTTTGTTCGGGCCTTTTTTATCCCGGCTCAAAACTTCTTTTACCGGACGAACCGCCGCCTTGTTATTAATGCTGATAACAATGGCGCTGGCCACGTCGGCAATTGCCTTGTCCAAAGTCTCGATATTGCTGATCATAACCCGCGGATTGCTGTCTTCGGTTTGTTTTTCAATCGTTACGCTGGCCAGAAGCGGCAGCCCGGAGTTGATCATTTCTTCGCTGCGCTGCAGGGTTTCCGAAAACAAAATGCCTTCAAAAGCGCCTGACGCGTCGGAGAGTTCCAAAAAGGCGAAACGGTTGCCCTTTTGGGAAATTTTTTTCTTAAAGCTGTTGACGCAGCCGGCCAATTTGGCCCGGATCATGTCACCCAGCTGGATGTTGCGGAACACTTCGCTGCAGTTTTTGACTCCCAGCTTTTCCATGCCGTCACGGTAACTGTCCAACGGATGGGCAGAAAGATAAAAGCCGACCGCTTCGGCCTCAAGCTTCAGCTTTTCCAGCTCGACCCAGTCGGGTTCGTCCTTGAGCTTGATTTTGGCCTGCATCTCTTCGTTGCCGAAAAGCGAAGACTGGCTGCTGGTTTTCAACTCGGAAGAAGAACTGATGTGCTGGATGATGTTGTCGATGTTGGCAAACAAACGACCGCGGTTCTTGTCCAGACAGTCGAACGCACCGGACTTGATCAGCTGTTCCAGCTGTTTGCGGTTGGTTTGTCTGATGTCGATCCGGTGCACGAAGTCGGAAATGTCCTTAAAAGGACCGCGCGCTTCGCGTTCGGCAACCAGCGCCTTCATGTTGGCTTCGCCGACGCCCTTGACCGCCGTCAGCGCGTAACGGATCTTGCCGTCTTCCACCGTAAAGTCGTAACCGGATTTATTAATGTCCGGCGGCAGCACCGCTATCCCCATCTTGCGGCATTCGTCCTTGAAAAACTGCAGCTTGTCGGTGTTGGTAATGTCAAGGCTCATGGTCGCGCTCATAAATTCGACCGGGTAATGCGCCTTGAGGTAAGCCGTCTGATAGGAAATCAGCGAATAGGCCGCGGCGTGGGACTTGTTGAAACCGTAGGAAGCAAACTTTTCCATCTGGTCGAAAATGCTGGTCGCGGTATCGCGTTCGATCCCCCGTTCGACCGCGCCGTCGACGAAGATGCTGCGGTGTTTGACCATTTCTTCTTTGATTTTCTTACCCATCGCCTTACGCAGCTTGTCCGCGCCGCCCAGGGTATAGCCGGCCAGTTCCTGAGCAATCTTCATAACCTGTTCCTGATAGATCATGATGCCGTAGGTGCTTTTTAAAATCGGCTCCAGCTTGGGATGCAGATAGGTAATTTCCTCTTCGCCGTGCTTGCGTTTGATGTAACTCGGAATGTTGTCCATCGGCCCCGGACGATAAAGCGACACGATAGCGATCAGATCTTCGAAGCGGTCGGGTTTTATCTGCTTGTGCACGTCCTTCATCCCCGCCGATTCAAACTGGAACACGCCGGCAGTGTCGCCCCTTTGCAAAAGCGCATAGGTTTCCTTGTCGTCAAGCGGCACCGTGCTCATGTTAAGCTCAATTCCGTGGTCGGCCTTTACCAGATCCACCGCCCGCTTGATCGTGGTCAGGGTTTTTAAGCCCAGAAAGTCGAACTTGATCAGCCCGGTCGACTCGATGTACTTCATGTCGTACTGGGTGACCGGCATGTCGGCTTTCGGATCTTTGTAGAGCGGCACCAGCTGGTCAAGCGGACGGTCGCCGATCACGACGCCGGCAGCATGCACGCCGGTGTGGCGATAGAGCCCCTCGAGCTTCATCGCAATGTCGAACAGTTTATTGATCTGCGGATCGTTTTGGCGCATTTCCTCCAGTTCGGGCACCTGCTCCAGCGACTCTTTCAGGCTCGGCTGCACGCCCTGCACCGGCGGCGGAATCATTTTGCTGATCCGGTCGGCCTGCGAATACGGCATCTGCAAAACGCGGGCAACGTCGCGGATCACCGCCTTGGATTGCAGTTTTCCGTACGTAATAATCTGCGCCACATGGTCAAAACCGTATTTGTTTTGCACATATTCAATCGTTTTGTAGCGGTTTTCCTGACAGAAGTCGACGTCAAAGTCCGGCATGTTGATACGTTCCGGGTTTAAGAAACGTTCAAACAGCAGGTCGAGCTTCAGAGGATCAAGTTCGGTCACCTGGATCGACCAGGCCACCATCGAACCGGCGCCGGAACCGCGCCCCGGCCCGACCGGAACGCCGTGTGTCTTTGACCAGCGGATAAAATCCGAAACGATCAGGAAGTAACCGGCGAACCCCATTTTTTCAATAACGCTCAGTTCATATTCAAGACGGGCATAATAACGTTCGTCCAGTTCTTTTTTCTCTTCCTCCGTCATGCCCTCGAAATAGACCTGGGTTTCCATCTTGTGCGCCAGCCCCTTGTAGGCTTCTTCGCGCAGGTATTCGTTTTGCGTCTTGCCTTCGGGACATTCAAAAATCGGCAGCAGCGGATCAACGTACTGCAAAACGTAGTTGCAGCGCTTGGCAATGTTAATGGTGTTGGCCACCGCTTCCGGCAGGTCGGCAAACAGCGCCACCATTTCGGCCGCGGTTTTCAGGCGCTGGTTGGGCGAGTATTTTTCCCGGTTGTCGTTGGCCACGTATTCGCCGCGGGCGATACAGACCAGTGCGTCGTGCGCCTCGTACATGTCGGCGTCAAAGAAAAAGGCCTCGTTGGTCGCCACCAGAGGAATGTCATGCTTGTAGGCCAGATCGATAAAATCGTTTTCGGTTTTGGCTTCCTTTTCGAGGCCGATACGCGAAATTTCCATATACAGCCGGTCACCGAATATTTCTTTTAATTTCAGCAGAAAGTCTTCGGCCTCTGCCGCCCGGTTCTCCAGCAGCAGGCGTCCGACGGTGCCGTCCACTCCGGCCGTCAGCGCAATCAGCCCGGCACCGTGGGTTTTAAGATCGGAAAGACGGATCTGCGGCTTTTCGGCAAAGTTCTTTTCGCCGAGATAGGCAATTTTCATCAGTTTGGTAACATTGGCGTAACCTTCGGCATTTTTGACCAGCAGCACGATCTTGTCCGGCTCCACCGTCCGCCCCTTGGATTTCAAGACGTCATCGGCATCACTGTTGCGGATATACATCTGGGTGCCCAAAATCGGCTTGATACCGTTTTTCGGCGCATAATCGGAAAAAGCTTTGGCACCGAACATGTTGGCGGTATCGGTCACCGCCATGGCGGGAAAGCCCATCGCCGCAGCCCGGCTCATCAAAGCCGGAATCTTCATTGCTCCCTCAAGCAGCGAATAGGCCGAATGCACCCGGAGATGAATAAACTGCGGTTCCATTTATTCTCCTTGTCAAAAACTATCTGACGGAAACGCCGCTGATGCAGCGTTCGGGCTGCTTTTCGCAGATTTCCTTATCGCTGTTCATTTCATGCAGGCGGTTGCGGTTGGGCGCAAAGTCGCCGGCCACGCATCCGCAAAGCGCCAACAGACAAATCGTCATTACAATCTTTTTCATTCGTTTTTCCTTCACAGGTTCAAATCGTGTTTTAAGACGACAAACACGATCAAAATCATAAAAATCCGCGCCAGATGCCGAAACCACAGGCTGCGGTTATATTCGGCGGAACTCCGCCAGGTGCCGATCACCATCGAACCGGCATAAAACAGCAGGAAACAGAGCGAACTGAAATATAAAATGGTGAGGATCACCGTCGACGTTTCCAGCCCGTACTTGCGGGTGGTGTAATAACCGAGAATGGTCAGCCCGCGCAGCTTGTGAAAAAGCATGGTGCCCAGAATCTTCACCACCAGATGAACGGCCAGCATTCCCAGCACGCCGAACTTCCAGAACGTGTCTTTCAGACTGAGTTCGCCGTCGATAAGCTTTTTAAACATAGACTTTGTCCCTTTTCTTGTCCGATGCCGTTTATAATGAGGCAAAGCTCTCGTTTGTGCAAGCGATTTTTAACAGTTTTACCGCACTTAAAAACAACGGACGATCCGTTTATAGGGTTTTACCCCCAGTTCCTGCCGCACCGCCGCGATTTTCTCCGACAGCGGCGACCAGACGGCATATTTTTCAACAAAAGCGGCGGCGTTTTCCTTTGATTTGGACAACTGCACCCGGACCGTTTCTTCCAGCAGCCGGTTTAAAACGCCGCCGACATTATCCAGATCAATCGTTATTCTGCCGTCCGCCGTTTCTTTGATGATACCGTGTTCACGCAGATAATTGAACTGGATCAGCTCACCCATGCGGTGGGGCAGCATCATATGCGGCCGGGCGGCCAGAAACATCCGGCCCGCGATGTAACTGACGTAAATCTTTTTCAGCGTTTCTTCGTCAATTACGCCGGCATTGACATATTCCGGCATAAAAGCCAGCGAAACGGTGTCCGCCTTATGTTCTTCAATGATGTGCTTATAAGCGCCGAGAGCGTTCTGATACGAACTGTCGGGACCGAGCGAATGCCCGTTTTCGTGTCCGATGACGAACAAATGGTCGGCCTCGTTGTCAAAATAGCGGTGCAGTGCCGGATCCAGCAGACGCTCCAGCATTTTGCGCTCTTTTTCCCTGTCAACGCTCATCCGCACCTGACGGTGATAGACGTTGCGCCGGCCGCCGCCGGTCTTGACCGACAACTTGTCGTTGTTGGGCAGGTTCTGGGCGGTGGTGATGCCGCCGCGGCACTGGGCATAGTCGCCTTCAAGATCGGCCAAATCAACGTCCACCATCGTTTGCTTCAGTTCTTCGCCGTCGAGGATGCTCTGGCGATAAGCGTCGGCAAACGGCATTTTGGCCGCCAGCTCGGGCAGGTGTTTTTTAAATTGCAGAATCAAATCCGTTCCCGCCTTGTTGACAATGCCGACGCGGGCGCCCAAAGTGTCTTTGCCAACCGCTTCAATGCCGTTTTCCGCCAGCAGGGCCTTCAACTCCCCGTTATCGTAGACGGCCGGCGTAATCTCATCATCATAATTTTCGCGGCTTAAGGTAAACTCCAGCGACGTATCCTGCAAAACCGCCCAATGTCTGTCGGCCAGCATGTCCATGTCTGGATTGTTTTGCAAAAGCGCCTGCGCCTGCCAGCCGAGATAATCCTTAAATGCTTCGTCGTCGGCATAATGGGCGGCCACTTCCAGCTCGTTGGCAATTGCCGAAAAAGCGGCGGCAAAATACTCCGTATAGTCAATCGCTTTTAATTCGCCGCCGGCCCGCCGAACCATTGTGCGGGCGCTCAGTATTTTCCGCACTTCTTCGCTTTTGCCGGCCTTCAGCATGGCAATCAGAATTTGCCGAAACTCTTCCGGGCTCAGATCGGCAGGATAAAAGTTGTGCCCGGGCAGCAGACGAATGCCGGCAAACACTTCCACAGGCTCCTTGTCCACTCCGTTATAGCCGGCAACGCCGTTCAGGGAATTGAACAGTTCAAGCGCCAGCGCCGCATGCGAACTGCCGGCGGCCGCCGCTTCTGCCAATGCCTTTTTCTGCGGCAGGTTCATGGGATGGTCCTGTTCCAGCGCCACGTCATTGACCATACGGGCGGCGGCAACCAGATGCGTAAGAGCTTTTTTGTTGCCCTCGCTCAAATTTTTATATCCCTCGAAATCCGGCGAAATCAGCCGGACGTCAAGCGTCTGGTTTTCCATTTTGTCTTTCAGTTCGGCTTCGTCGTAATTGATGTCGTATCCGTTAATTTTCATTTTCTTTTATCTCCACGGTTCTGAAACGGTAAACTTTAATTGCATTTGACCAATAGCTGGGGCTCATCCCTGCCTTCAGTTTTAAATTGTTCAAAAAATCCCTCTTGTCCGGCAGCTGCTTCCAGACCGAAGGCAAAAACAGTCCCTGGCGGCTGCCGTCGCGAATCACCAGACCGTCGACGCCCGCGTTCACTTTTGCCAGCAAATCTTCCTCGTTTTCGTAAGCAACCGGCTCAAAACCGGTCAGAAGCGAAACGGCAATGCCGATCTCCCCCAGTTCGCCGGCCGCAACCGGCGCAAAGCGGCCGTCATGCAAGGCCGCGTTGTAAGCATTTTCGGCAACGTCCAGAGCCGTCGCCCGGCGCGGCAGCAGCGAACCGATGCACCCCCGCAGCTCACCGTTTTTTTCCAGAGTAACGAACGATGCCCCTTTGTCAAACAACGGATCCGGATAATCGTCGCGGGAAGGCTCGAAAACCCGGCCGTGCAGCACCGCTTCTTCCAGCGCGGTGCGGGCAATCCGCAACAAGTCCTTTTTATAAACGGCAGCATAATCCGCAAGCGCGGCGGTCTCGCGTTCGAGTCCGCCGGTTCCGGCAAAGACCCAGGCGCCGTAACCGACCACCCTTTCCCGGCTGCCGGCAGTGTCGCCGGAATTGATCAGCGACAGAATTTCCGGACGCAGATGCATCATCTGAGCCAAAATCAGCGCGCTGTTGATGCCGCCGGCGCCGCAGGACTGATGATAGCCGATTTCGGGCGAAACTTCTTTGATTTTGGCGGCCGTTTCCCGGTCTGCCGCCTGCGCCTCTTCGTAAGTGTAATAATGCGACAAATCCGCGGAAACCACCAACAGCGTATCGTCCCTTTGCAAATACGGCAGCAGCGCCTCGGCCGTTTCCTGCGGATTCATCGCGCCGTAAACGATCGGCACGATTTCAAAATCCGTCAGCACCTTTTGCAAAAACGGCAGCTGCACCTCCAGCGAATGCTCGTCCCGATGCGCCGCATCATTTATCCTAAAACCTTTACGCGCTGCCAGCCCGGCCGTCATTTCCCGGTCAACCGGCACTTTTCCGAGCGGCGTGACAAACCAGTCGGCCGAAGATAAAGCCAGACCGTTCACCGGCACCCGGTGCGACGGCCCGAGCAGAATAACGGTCTTAATCCGTCCGGACTGATCCCTCAGCGGACGATAGGCGCGTGCCGCCGCCGGCGCCGAATATTGATAACCGGCATGCGGCACGATCAGCATCTTCGGCATTTTTTCGTAAGCGCCGCCGGCCGCCTGCAAATAGCCGGAAACTTCACGGTCAAGCGTTTGCGGGGCGGCGGCGTAAAACAGCCCGGCCACCGCGGGATTGCGGTATTTTTCCATCGGATCGGCCTTTCGGGTATAACGGGTGATCAACTCGCTGTTGGAAGAAGTCTTTTCGCGAAAATAAAGATAATTGAGCGCCAGCAGCAGCAAAATGCCGACGCCTGCCAGCGCCAGACGCAAATAATGCGGTTTTTCGCCATCGTTTTTTTGTTTCATGCGGACAGTCTCCGGGCAGTCAACCGGCCAGCGACCGGTAAAATTGTTCAAAATCGTTAAAATAAATCACGTCCGGACTGCCGGTCCTGTCAACTTCCGGACAACCGCCGACAATCCGTACCGGCAGTGCGCCGACGGCTTCGGCGCACATGTTGTCGAGCACGCTGTCGCCGACGACCCACACGCTTTGCGGTGCAATATCGCTTTCCGCAACCAATCCCTTCAGGGCGAAGCGGGCATGATCGCCGCAGGGTTTGTCATGCGCCGCCTCATGGCCGCAGACAATACGGTCGAAAAGCGAAACGTCAAACAAAAGCGGCAGTTCAAACTCCAGCAGTCGGCGGTCTTTGTTGGTCATGATTGCGATTTTCACTCCTTTTTGCCGGAGAAAAGCAAGCGTTTCGCGCACGCCAGGAAAAGTTTTGATCATCCTCGCCACGTTGGCTTTGTAAAGTTCGGCATATTCACGGTAAGCCTCTTCCGCCCGGCTGCCAAACACCAGCGGAAAATTATCCATGAAAGACAACAGTTTGTTCTGCTTTTCGCGGGTGCTCTCCCAGTCCGGCAGCCCGTATTTTGCCATAATCCGGTTAACGGCCCACAGCCGGGGGGTACGGGTTTCCGCCAAAGTGCCGTCCCAGTCGAACACCGCCGCCTTCAGTCTGCCGGCATCCAGTTTGTCCATTTGCTCCTCCTACGTATCATTAACATGAAAATAAAACAATTTGGCAAAAATACAAGGGAAACAAACAGGCTGACGGCAGTTTTTTGCCGGCTCCGGGGTTGCCTGTACAAGGTATTGTATATCCCGTCGTTTTGTTTTATAGTGGCAGGCACCGAATCCCGTTTTGAAAGAAAAACATGATGGACAAACGCTTTACCCCTTCCTATTCTTACCGGGCGCCGCGCGAAAACGCCGCCGGAAAGCCGGTCGGCCGCGCCCTTGATTTCGTTTTTGCCGCCGGCTGGTGGTTCTTTTTCACCGAACTCGGACATGTCCTGATCACGGTGCTTGCCAAAGGCTGCTATTGCGACTTTTCTTTGCCGGAAGTTCCCTGCTCCGGCGTTTATATGGTTATGTTCGAAATTGCCGTAACCCTGGCACTGTCGGTGCCGCCTTTTATGTATTTTTTTCGCGGCACGTTCGTCGAAAAAGTGGGACTCGGCAAAAAAACGCTGATTTTGTTGTGCTCAGCCGGTATCGCTCTGCTGATTTCATGGCTGCTGCCGCTGCTTGAAGAAGGTTTTTCCTCCCTTCTTCCCGACCTTGCCGCAGTTGAATTTACCCCCTGGGCCGACGCAGACATCGTTCGTTTCGTCCGCACCCGCGGCTGACAAATCCGCCCCATTCTCCCGCGGAAACTCCCGTCCGGCAAACTGCCGTTTTATTTGACGCGGACAGTTATCCACAACCGTTGCGAGTTTTTATTGATTTTTTCGTCTGTTTATGTTATAGATTATTTCCATAATGCGGTTGGTAGGCCGTATTTATGACAAGGCGGTTTTTCCCGCCTTTTTTTGTGCCCTTTTCCGCCCTGCGGATTTGAAGGGCGCTTTTCTTCCGGCGCGGCTCCTTTCTTCGCTACATCGCTCATCAACATCGCGCCGGGAGTTTTTTATTTAACCCGCGCCGGAACTTTCCGGCGCTTTTTTCAATTTGCAAAGGAATATGAAATGAGTAGATACGAAGAAGATGACGACATCCGCACGGCTCTGTTGAATATGTACGGATTAGACAGACAGATGACTCCGCGGCCAAAAAAGGAAATGACCACGCGCGAACTTCTCGAACAGCAGCTCGCCGGCTATGATGACGACATGGAACCGAGAACGCCCAAACCACGCGTAGAGCTGAAAAGCGACGGCTCAACCTTTACCCTGTATCGGAACGGCAAACCGGTTTCTTTTTGGCCCGCTTTTGGTTCCGAAGACATTCCGGAAATGGAATTTGACGGGCAAACCCTGACAGCAATTAATAATGAAAAAACGTTAAAATCCTGGCCCGCCATGTCCGGGAAACCCGGATATCAAAGCCGTGCGGCAACAGAAATTGAAAATCACGGTCCCATCCCCGAGGGCGTTTGGCACTTAAATCCGGACGAACTGCAGACCTATTCACCGGAAAAGGAAAGCCGCAGCTGGCGAGGCCCCAACGGAGAAACACCCTGGCAGGGCGGAACACGCTCATGGGGGAATTATCGGATCAGGCTTGAACCGGACGATTTTCGCACCGACACCAAACACCGCGAAGGTTTTTATCTCCACGGCGGCGAAGTTCCCGGATCTGCCGGCTGTATTGATACAACCGACAGTATGGATGAAGTGGCAAAATTCATCCGCGCCAGCGAATATCCAATGGATATCTATGTGAACTACAAATATGACGATTGGAACAAACGAAGAAAATAAATGCCGACCAATTATTGTACATATTATTTTTTCAATTAAATTTTTATCTAAAACATTTTTTCTTCAACTTTTGATTGACAGAAATAAAATTGCACTATATCTTTTGGACAGGTTTAAGAAATTGTTTTTTTTGCCTCAAAACAGAACAAAACAGGAACATATTTTACAAAACGTCACAGAAAGAAGAAAAAATGAAAGATAAAATTATCGCTTACGGCAAAGAATATATTGACAATTTTAAACAAAACCCTCTTTCCGCAACCGCCGTATTGATAATGCAGATTACCTTTGTCCTTGGATGGGGAGTGTATTTTTACTATATTTTGGGCAACATTATTACAATTGTTATTCCCGGGCAATCGGGGCCTAAAAGCAATATTTATGTCGAATGCGCGGATATTATAATTCAGACTCTTGTATATACCTATATATTTTGCCGATTGTTTCCGAATATGTTTGCCATCAACAAAGGCTTCCGCCTAAAACTTTACGCGATTCTTATCTCTGCTGTTTTTGCCCTGATTTCGGGAGAGTTCAGCATTGCGCGTTTTATACCCCGCTTCAGCGATAACGTACCAACTGCTTTCTGGGCTGTACAAGAAGGAGAGAAAAAATGACACAAAAGACTTTACCCGCAACAAAAACGTCTTTTTCAAATTTCCATAAACACCCGGGCAGATTATCGGCTATCCTTACGTTTTATTTTCTTTTCCTATCGGAATGGGGAGTATATTATTACACTCTGTATAAAGAATTCAGCGATTATATCTTTGGAGACTTTCCCGACAAAACAAGCTTTTACATTAAGGTTATTGCTGAAAGCGGTATCTTTATAATCTACACTTACGTCGCTTATAAAATGGCAAAAGTTATGTTTGGCAATAACAGTTCCTTTACCGAAAAAACGGCCGCGTTAATGAACTCGCTTTGCTGCCTTGTTTTTTGGTCTTTTTTGTCAGAATTACTTTATTCGGCATTAGGGATCTTGTTCATCTGAACAAACATTATCTTCTGAACCTTAAGCACCGAAGCAATACCAGCAATCAACTTTTGATTGACAGAAATAAAATTGTACTATATCTTTTGAACAGGTTTAAGAAATTGTTTTTTTTGCCTCAAAGCAGAACAAAACAGGAACATACTTTACAAAACGTCATTGAAAGAAGAAAAAATGAAAGATAAAATTATCGCCTACGGCAAAGAATATATTGACAATTTTAAACAAAACCCTCTTTCCGCAACCGCCATACTGACAATGCAGATTATCTTTATTCTCGGGTGGGGAACTTTTTATATGTTTTTGTGCGAAAGATACATAAAATATATAATTCCGGGCAGAACATATACAAAAAGCGCCATATACCCGGAAGCTTTTTCGCTGACAGTCATAGCCTTTGTGTTTTTGTTTTTCATTTGTAAATCTTTTAAGACTCTCTTTCTTAATAATAATCTTCTTAAACCAAAGCTCATAATTTTAGCCCTTTCGCTTTTATGTGCCATATCGGCATATCCTTTACAGTTACTGCTGATAGAAGCCGTTTCCTTTTTACCTCAAACCAGTGTCGCTTTTTGGGCCAACTGACAGATTTTAAAACTCCCAATTCAATAAACTGAAAAAATCAACTTTTGATTGACAGAAATAAAATTGTACTATATCTTTTGGACAGGTTTAAGAAATTGTTTTTTTGCCTCAAAACAGAACAAAACAGGAACATATTTTACAAAACGTCACAGAAAGAAGAAAGAAGAAAAAATGAAAGATAAAATTATCGCCTACGGCAAAGAATATATTGACAATTTTAAACAAAACCCTCTTTCCGCAACTGCCGTACTGACAATGCAGATTATCTTTGTCCTCGGATGGGGAGTTTTCTTTCTTTATCTTTTATGGTTATATTCTTCATTTGTTATTCCGGGAGTAACCAACCCCAAGGGCAACATTTATGCGGATACTTTATACACCATACTGCTTACCGCAGTTTACCCTTATTGTTGTTATAAATTCGGCAAAATGCTGTTTAGTTCTCACACTTCCCAGAAATTAAAATTATGGGCAATATTCTGCTCGCTGATTTGCGCTTTTTTGTTATTCCCGGCACACAACGGGGTTCAGCTTTTGCCTTTTTTCCGTTCAGGAACGTATACGGCCTTTTGGGCACAATGACAGAATTGTTTGATTTCCTACATAATCATAATATGGAGTTGCAGAAAAACTTTGTTTTTTCCGTGACAATTAATCAATCTTTTCATATCGCAACCTAAAGATAATCAACTTTTGACGGACGGAAAAGCTTTCGCACCGGCGGACGAACAATTTTTTCCCCGGGATAAATCAATCTCCCTTCAACGCGGAAGGCAACGATTTTTTTGTACAGTCCGGTCCAGCTTCGGGCAAGTCGTATCCCCTTTTCAAAACAGAAGGCGGCAAGGCGAAATATTTAACAATCAAGCATTGATTTTTATCTTCCGGCGCTTAATTAAAAGGTTGCAACAAGGAAAATAAAAACATGGAACATCCAATGCCCGTCGGAAAAACATTTCCGACGAACCCCAGCATCCCCCAAAAAGAAGCCCGCTCTTTCTCAATCAAAGATGAAAAAACGCCTATCATCCTGTCTCCGGATGAAATGTCGCCGGCCGGCAAAGCGGATTATGATTCCGCCAAAAACAATCAAGACAAAGAGAATCGGCAAAGCGACCGTCCGACAGGAAACGTTCGGCACCAGACGTTTTTCCCTCATTCCCGCAAGCCGGAACAAAAAGAAAAAGTTTTCCTGTCCTCCCCGGAAAAAAACAAAACCGTCGTTTGCGAAAATACGCCAGAAGAGAACGGCAGACGCTTCAGCCTGACAGGCCGTCCGAAAGCGGCGGACAAAACTCCGCAAACGCCGAAACGGTCCGTCGCGTTAAACAGCCGGGCAAATCGTTCTGTCTCATCCCTATCCGCCGCTTATACAGACAATTCAACAGACGCGGACATAAAACAAACCGTAACTTCCAGGAACCAAGATCAGAATGATGCCGCAAAACCGCACACAGGTTTAATGAACGATGACGGCGACGGACTGCCGACAAAAGAATTCACCCGCGAAAAGCCGATGATTATGCTGGCAACGGTAATCGTACAGCTGCTTTTTGTCTGCGGCTGGGGATTTTTCTATTATTTTCTTTACCGGATATATACGGTGATCATCATTCCCGGACAGACATATCAAGGCAATATATATGCCTATACAATATTTGCCGCGGTGCTGACAGTCGTTTACAGCTATTTCTTCTATAAATTCGGACAAATGATATTTGCCGCCGAAAGCAGGATCAAACCCCGGATTGTTGCCCTTGCCGGCTCGGCTTTGTGCGCGGTCATCGCCTTCCTGCTGTTTGCGGCAATTTACGAATTGCCGATTTTAAATGACAGCAGTTACAATGCCTTTTGGGCATCAGAATGACTCCCGCCGGCGAATCGGCAGACAAAAGAAAACAAAAATACCGCTTCCTTTTTATAACATGTCGGAAAATGAAAAATTTTATCCGGACAAGAATAAAAAAATGTTTATTTTTATAAAAATTCGTCTATAATAATTTATGTTTTTTAAGGTATTAAGACGAATTACAACCTATGGTTGTAAAATTGACAAATTTAGCAACTTTTAATTGACAAGCAAAATCGTTTGTATTATACAGTTTGCATAAACCGTTGCAAACTGTGGGGTTGTTATGACTGACAAAAAAACAAAATACGAACAAATTGCCGCATTTTTTACCGAAGACGATGATATTCATTTTCCGGTCTGGCTGGTTAACGCCTATAATTTGCTGCTCAATTCGGCGTTTTTGATCATATGGCTGCTTTTTTTCGGCTACCTGTTCAAACAAGTCGACGGGGCTTATATCGGCGTGTTCCGCAGTGCGGCCTCATACGGACGAAACATTTATATTTATATGGCCGTCCATTATGCACTGCTGTTTATATATCTTTGGATCGCCTGGCGTTTTTACCGGCATTACTTCCTCTGCCCGCGCAACCTGTGGCATAAGACTTTCATTCTGATCGCGTCCGTTTTTCTTTTTATCCCGGCTTTCATGCTGGCATATATTGACGTTTATTTCGTTGAGCAGCATCCGGAATGGGAAATAACCTCTTCGTTTTGGTTTGATTATTACCTTGAACACATCCGCTGACAGGATTTTGACAAGACGCTTTTTTATATCGGAGCTTATCATGAACAATAAATTCACTTCCAACAGTGTAAATTTTATTTTTGCCTTCTGCTGGCTGATCTTTTTCTCGGTTTTTGCCTTTGAAATTTTCAATTCCTTTTTCGGTAGACCGGCTTATTATATATCCAATCCCGCCAACATATTAAAACACCGGCAGATTTATTTTGCGATCGTGATCGCGTACGGAATTGCGTTCGCTTTTCTTTACCGCAGTTTTTTCTTCAAACAAGCGACTCTCGCCAAACGCGCGGGACTGCTTGCCGTTTCCCTTACCATGGTTGGCGGCTGCTGGTACTATGTGCATAATTTTTTGAAATTCTACTGGTACTAAAACAATAAAGAGAAAAATAAGAAGCAAATTTAACCCGTTCCGACAAAAGCGCCTTTTCGGCGCTTTTGTTGTTTTTATACATTTCTTACGGCCCCTGTTTACCGGGAATTGAATGCTTAGGTATCGGGACAACACCGCCACACGTCTTTGATCATGGGCAAACCGTTAGCTTGGTTGCTGTTTCAGAACCATCGGTTTACCGGGGGATATCCATGACGGGTGCTAAACACTGACTCGGCAAAGAGGAACAGGAGAAGGAGAAGGAGAAGGAGAAGGAGAAGGAGAAGGAGAAGGAGAAGGAGAAGGAGAA
>ERZ1694997.62-NODE-62-length-81555-cov-9.304356_pt1 | contig 81555 bp, 72 predicted proteins | sample MGYA00581604_ERZ1694997 | MGnify/ENA primary metagenome ERZ1694997 (study PRJEB42213, sample SAMN07424279) | human gut metagenome | biome: ENVO:00009003; feature: ENVO:2100002; material: ENVO:00002003 | host: Homo sapiens | place: USA | collected 2014 ... | reverse complement strand
ACGAATACGGCGAGCAGTCCTCCTGCGAAGAGGAAGAGGTACTGCGCCTTGAGCCCTTTGAACTCCACGCTGCGCCCGATGCCCTTATTGATCGTGTACTTCATGGCGGACACGCTTACAGGAAGAATGAACGCAGCACCGTGGCGCTTACGATCAGGAAGATGCACGCCCCGAACCAGCTCGCAGCGGTCTTGCTGGTGTCCGGGTCGCCCGACGAAAATTTGTTATAAACCTTGATTCCGCCGATCAGCCCGACCACGGCTCCGATGGCGTAGATGAGCTTCGTGCCCGGGTCGAAATAGGAGGTGACCATGTTGGTCGCGTCGTTGATGCCGGCAAGGCCGTTGCCTTGGGCCAGAGCCGAGAAGACGGCAGACACGACGAGGGCTGCCGACAGCAGAACTTTCTTGTTTCTCATAGACTTCGGATAGCTTTTTTGTTTTATGGCGCAGAGGGTGGATAAGCCCCTGCGCCGGGGTTCGACATGGATGTTTCAGTGGCTCGGAGGACAGGGCGTACCTATCCGTAATCTCTCTCTTTCATATTGTTTTGGTGTCGGTTTATGCGAAATCGCGGACGTCGAACCCTTCGGGAACCGGCGCCTGCGGGGATGGGCCTCCCGCATCCTCTGCGGCGATCCTCCGTTGGAATGCCGTGAGGTAGGCGTCGATCAGGCGACTCACTTTGTCGTTCCCGTCGGGAGCGGCTGAAACGATGGCCTCGAACATATCGGTCTGTTTCAGCCCCAGCAGGGTGCGTCCTGTCTCCTGCTGCTTCTCGTCTGTAAGGGGATTGTCGTGTGCTACGGTGCGGTAGGCTTCGCTGATCTGTTCGAAACGTACACCCTTGGCTAACGAACGGCCCGCAGGGGGCTGCGTATCGTCGTGTTCGCCTTCGTCCTCGTCCATCTCCCTCTCGATCTCCGCTTCGAAGTCCGGGAAAGGTTCTTCTTCGTAGAGCGGGGCCTCGTAGGGTTCCGGATCGTTGTTCTCGCCTGCGGGCGGGACGCCGAACACTTCGTCCAATTTCTCCGGCGGGATCTGCCGGGGGTATTCATGCACACTTGCTCCGGCAAATATACCGGCTTTTTCGGCCTCTTTTACGTTTTCCGAACCTGTGGCAGCGGTTGGCGTCGCTTGGCTTCGATGTGGCATCGTAAAGCGGCTTTTGCCGATGATCGCGGGCCGCGCCTCCGCTTTCGGGGGCGACGCCTGCTTCGTGCCCGCTGTCCGCTGCCCGCGCAGGAACCAGCGGGCGACCCATAGGGCGTAGCCAGCGGCGAAGAGCGCGAGGGCGACCAGTACGGCGGTTCTCAGCGCGTCCATTGCTTTCTGCCTCGTGAGGGTTTGCGACTGCGGCAGTAGCGGTCGATGCTCTCTGCGTAGTCTTCGAAGTGGGCATGCAGCACGTTGTCCACATAGGCTATCATCGACACCGCTCCGCTGCGGGCCGTGATCTGCCGCAGTCGTTCGTAATGCTCCGGACGGATGCGTACCGTCTTGCCGGAACGGAAAGCGCCGTCCCATCGGTTCAGGACATAACGTCTTCGGTAGCCGTCGTCCTGCGCCGTATCGGGACGGGGCTGCGGCTGCGGAGCGGTTCCCGCCCTGTGCGAACGCCGGCGGTAAATTGCCGCGCGGCGGATAAAGAGGGCCGCTGCTGCGGCCGTTGCGGCCAGCAGGATACAGGCCGTCGTCGTGTAGTGTGTCATAACTGAAAAGGTTTTAATGATCGGTTTGCAGTATATCGTCTATTCCGCTGCGGTACAGCTCGGCGATCTCGTCCTTGTGCTGGCGCAGATGCTCGGCCAGTACGTTGTCGATATATCCCCCTACGCTGATCTCCTTGCCCGCGAGCGCCAGCAGGTGTACCAGCTTGATGATGGAGCGGTGTATCTCCTGACTGATGTAAACGGGCTGCCGCGTCTTGAGTTCCCTGCGTTTGAGATACACCTCGTCGTAGCTTCCCCTGCGGCGACGGGACTTGCCCTTCGCGGTGCCGTCCGCCAGTACGGCGACCTCGTCCGCCGCCGGCTCCTCTCCGTCCCTGCGCGATGCCGCCGGACGCTCTCCGGCCTCCTGCAACACGGCATTTGCGGGATCGGCCAGCAGGTCGGCATCCTTGAAGGACTGGATGATGAGCGATTCGTCCAGCGGCCCGGCTTTCATGCGCTTAGCCATTGTCGCGGAGGTTGAGCAGGGTCAGTACCTCGTCCGTCAGCGCCTCGATGTTGCTTCCTCTGAGCAGCGAACGGTCGGCCGGGAACAGCGTCGAGCGGAACAGCGGGCGGTGGCCTGCGGACAGCTCGCGCCGGAAACGCTTGCTGTCGGGAATGAAGGTCTTCAGCACTTGCAGGCCCAGCTCGGCGATCACCTGCTCGTACACCTCGTACAGCTCCGACTTCTCGCGCCCGTCCACCATGTTCCACACCAGATAGGTTCCTTTGATGTTCGAAACCCCCGTTTTGCGGATCACGTCGTTCACGACCGTCATGTAGCGCAGCGTGCTCTCCAGCACCACGCGGTCGGCGCTGATCGGGGCGATGATGTAGTCCATGTTGGAGAGGGCGCGGATCACCGACGGATTGTTGACTGTGCCGGGCAGGTCGAAGAATACGAGGTCGAACGCGGCCTGCTCCGTGATGCGGTCGGCATCGTCTATGGCCCGTTCCGTGCTGCTCTCCACGACCGGATAGGCTTTCTTGCCAAGGCGCGTGAACTGTTCGTAGGCCAGCGCCTTGTAATGGTTGTCTTCCATGGCCAGCTTCAGGTCGCGCTGCCGCATCCCTGCGATGGAGTGCTGCGGGTAGTCGCAGTCCACGACCGCCACGTCGTAGCCCTTCACGTAGTGCAGGTACGAGGCGGCCAGCACCGTGAGCGTGGTTTTGCCCGCTCCGCCCTTCTGGGTGGAAAAGGCCAGATAAACAGGTTCTTTTTCCATAAGCATTGAAATATTAAAGCGTTTGACCGTGTATGTAAACCCTTGCGGGTTCGTTCCTTTATGGCTGCGACGCTCCGTTTTTGTACGGGAACGGCGCTTTGCGGAAATGCGGCCGTATGCCTGCATACCTCCATGTCTGCATTCCTGCATGTCTGTACGGCAATGCCTGCATCGGTATCGTCCGTCCATACGTCCGTGCATAAACCGTTATGGATTGTCCGTATATCTTTCGATATGGATATATGGATCGGCCATAGGTATCATGTGTCTGCACATACGCGCCGATACGCTTTCCGTACGTCGGTAATGAACCGTCGCAGCGTATCATTGCCGATTGTCCGCAACGGCAAAGAAACACCCTCCGGTACCCGGAGCGTGCGGCCGCGAACATTCGTGGCACCGCTTGGCGCAGGTTTGGCATAGGTCTGCGCTGTCTGCTGGCATACAACGGATTGCATAGGCCGGTATCTTTGTCCCGTGAACCGATTCCGGTCTTTACGGTTGCGCCTCTCCGTGCTGGCCGGCGACCGTGGCGGGACTGCCTCCGCAGAGGGCAGTCCCTTGTGTCCGGAGAACATTTCATGTTCGGGACACAGCAAGCTGTGTTTTCCGTTACCCGAAACGATTTCGGTAACGGAAAACAGCTTGCCCGCAAGGGGGAGAAAGCTCCTCCGAAGTCGTCGCTTTTTACGGGGCGCCGCCGTGCGCCGGAACGGAATTTTTACCGCACCGGGGGCCTTGCGGCCTTCGGTAAAAATCGAAAGGCATGGAAAAAACCGAAGCCCCCGTCCGGGGCAGGGGCGGTAGGCCGCCCAAAACGGACACGGCGAAAAATTGCGTGATGGTGCGCTTCACGGACGGGGAATATGCCCGGTTCCTCGCGTTGTTCGAGCAGTCGGGCACGCTCTCGAAGGCCGCTTTCGTCAAAGCACGGGTCTTCGGCGACGAGTTTCGGGTCATACGATCCGACCGGGGAACGATGGAATTCGCCGCGCGGCTGACCGCTTTCAACGCCCAATTCAGAAAAATAGGCGTGAATTACAACCAGATCGTAAAGGAATTGCACGCGCATTTTTCGCCTAAAAAGGCGCTCGCCCTGCTCTATAAATTGGAGAGCGAGACGCGCGAATTGGTCGCCGTGGGAGCGAAAATAGCGACTCTCGCCGAGGAATTTCGACAGCGATGGTAGCCAATATCACCACCGGAAAGGACATCTACGGGGCGCTCGCTTACAATCAGCGTAAGGTCGATCGGGGCAAAGGGACGGTGCTTGCGACGAGTAATATCCGTTTTCCGGCCGACGGACGCTTCGGTGTCGCGGCCCTCGCCGACGAGCTGCTCCGATGGATGCCCTCGCACATTCGCACCGAAAAACCGGTCGTCCATATCTCGCTCAACCCCGACCCCGAAGACCGGCTTTCGGACGATGAACTGACCGACATCGCCGCCGAATATATGGAGGGTATGGGCTGGGGCGGCCAGCCCTACGTCGTCTATAAACATACCGACATCGACCGCCCCCACATCCATATCGTAACGGTGCAGGTGGATAGTTCCGGACGCAAGATCGGCGACAGCCGGCGCAATGAGCGGAGCGTGGCCGAAACGGAGAAGATCGAGCGTAAATACAGCCTGCACCGCGCCAAAGGACGGAAACGGGGCGAACTGTGGCAGCTCGCACCTGTGGAACCTGAAAAAGGCGACCTGAAGCGGCAGATCGCTTCGGTGGTGAAGCCCGTTCTCTCGATGTACCGCTTTCAGACCCTCGGCGAACTGCGGGCTCTGCTCTCGCTGTATCGTATCGGTGTGGAGGAAGTCGGGGGTACGCGGTGCGGACGGTCGTACCGGGGATTGCTCTATACGGTACTGGACGAAAACGGAGAGAAAACGCAGGCTGCGCCGCTGAAAGCCTCCCGACTGGGTGATGACGCGTCGCTGACGAAAATCGAACGTGTCATGGCCTCTTCCGGGGAGAAGATCGAAGGGAAAAAATTACACGAACTGACGCGACACCGCGTCGGGGAAGCCCTGCTGGATACGACGGACGAGACAGTGCTGCGCGAACGGCTTCGGGAGCGGCATATCGACCTCTGCCTGCGGCGCAACGACACGGGACGGATCACGGGCGCAACGTTCATCGACCATGAAACCCGCTGCGTGTTCAACGGCTCGCGGCTGGGCAAGGCGTTCTCGGCCAATGCGCTGCATGAACGGTTCGCCGCCGGCCGGAAAACGGAGCCCGAACAGCTGCGGCAGTCGCGGCGCAGGCCGCAAATTCGGAAGACATATCCCTCGCGCCGGAAATAGCATCGCATAGAAAAGGGGCCGTCGGAAGTCTGGCGGCCCCTCTGGGATTTTGTTTCCGGATAAGCTCGCTTATCCGGCGTGGGGTTTCCAGTCGCTACGGACGCTGGTCTTCACGGCGCCGGGCGAATAGGACGAAATTGTCGCGGATGAATTGCTGCACGTCCGACTCCTTGTAGAAAGCCTTCTGGTTCAGCATCCGGTACTTTAGGCCGCACTTCGAGCGGTAGCGTTGCAGCGTGCGTTTGCTTACGTGCAGCATCCGGCACAGGTCGTAGTTGTCGAAGAGTTTCTCTCCGTTTTCCAGCGTAGGATACTCCTGCGCTTTGGGTGGCTTCTGGCGTTGTTCTATTGCTTCGAGCCGCTCCATGATGCGGCGCATCCATATATCGAAATATTCTTTTTCCAGTAACATGATCTCTGTTTTTTTGATTCGTAATGATTCGTAGTGCTTCCGTTACTGGTGCATGGCACGGATCGCCGCGCGGCAGGTATCGCGGGTGTTCTTCGTTCCGGCGGGTAAAAACGTAGGAGGGCTTCGATGCGTAAACGCATCGAAGCCCTCCTGCCGGGAAAATCGGGACGTGCGGCTTCCGGCCTGCCGTGTGGCGGTGGCATATCAACGGCCTCGCCCGCATATCCGCCCGCCTCGTCGGACGAACGGAGGTCGCATGCGGCGATGAATTGCAACGGCAAATATTCGGACGGCCGGTGCGGTGAGCCCCGCAATGGCTGTCCGCACTCCGGAACCTGCTCGTTCCGGCAACCCTCCGCGCTCCGGAAGCGTCGCCGCCCTGCGAACCGAGAAAGCCTCCGGAACATACGCTCGGAGGTTTTCTATGGTATAGACATGCAAGAACGATCCTCGCTGCCGTTGGCTGCGGAGCCATCGTCCGCGAGGAATCGGTACGGAATCTGTGTACGCTGCCTGCCTTTTATATCTGTTTTTGGCAACTATATCCCGTTTTACACCGCCGTACCTCCGAAACCCGACTGCCGAAGCGGGCCTTGTCCGAAGCCTCCGCCAAGGCGGGGTTTGGGGGTGACTCCGATCTGTAAACGCGGCTCTGCCGCGAACGCTCCGACAGCCAGTCGCGTGTAGCGACTCGGAAAACCGACGGAGTGTAAAGCAAGGTATGGCTGCCTCGTTTTTCTCAGGCCCGAAAGCCGGCTTCAGGTTCCCGTCTGCTCGTGCCGCCTCTGTGCTTCGTTGTGCCGCTCGACCGGTTCAGGGAAGTTGCAGCGGATGAATCCATTCAGCGCAACATAGTTCAATCCCAGATACCGGGCGATGGACTTCATACTCTCGGTCGTCGAGCCGTATCGCCGTATTTTTCCATGCTGCGCCGCGAGCCGGGCGGCGGACAGGGATGTCGTGCAATAGAGCCGGAGCGCTTCGGCATACTTTTCCTCCATTGCCGCTTTGGGGCATAGAGGCTTCCGCGACCCGTTATTTTGCCTTTGCGCTGTTGTCCGATCGCCTTTCCCCGAATCTCGATACGTTTGCCCATAAGCTCTTTGTGGTAGAACAACAGATGTTGCTCCAGTCCGCACGGGGATATATCGCAGCTCCGAGCGGCTTCGCTGACCGTGATGTAGCGATCCCCGCGTAGCAGCCTTACGGCCCCGGCATACCGCTTCTTGCAGAATTGCCGCGTGCCGAGCGGAAGGTGTCGCTCAGCCCCAGCTGCTTGCGCACCTCTTCGCATCGTTCGACCGCACCGGGGTAATGCATCCGGAGTTGTTTGCCGAGATTCGTGCTGTCCAACCCTAAGTAGCGGGCGAGCTGCGAAATGTTGTATTCGATGTAGTCCATGCTGCTGCACGCCTCGACCGCCTCCTTGTATTCGGCACGGGTGGCGGGCTGCTGCCCTCGAAGCTGGCTGAGCCGAATAGTTCCGGTTTTGTACTTGTCGCATGAAATATCGTATTGTGCCAGCATCAGGTGCCGGTGGTTTTTACAGATATGTCCCTTCAATCCGGAAAGACTCACGCCGCAGGTGCGGCTGATTTCTCTGCAAGAGAGTCGGGGCGAACGATAGAGTTCGACGGCCTTGCGGTATCGGTTCACCGTCTTCGGTCGGGAGTTTGGAGCGCTGGAGCCTCCGGCCGATATGATCGGTTCATTTTTCATCCTGTAAATAGTCTGGAGGCTTGGGTAGAGCCGCGTATTATCCTTGTTGTTTTCATCGGACAAGTACTTTTTCTGCGGCGATCTTCAGAACAGCTTGTTCGGTAGCTTGTACGCCTTGAAATAGTTCAGGTGTCCGTAGTAGGAGACGATTGCGGGGAGCCTCTTCGTCTGCCGCCGGGCAGGGATCCGGCCTGCTCTGTCGGCAGCATCTCCGGTAAGCATACCCGCACGGCGGATGCCCGTTCCGGAACGGCACGAATACGGGATCGGCCGCTATCGCACTGCGGCAGGGCAGATCGTTTCTGTCGTTACAGCGGTAAAGAATGCTGGCATCGAAACCCGCATCCGTGCATATATATCTCTCGCTGCGCTTCGTCATATAGTATATATGCCGGCCCGACTTCGTTTCGGAAAATTTTGTCTTGACTGTTATCCGGATCGGTTGTGACCGCAATTCCCTGCGTATAGGGTCAGTAGGTCAGTCCGAATGCCCAGAGGGGTATCGTGTTGCGGTGGCCGTACTCGATGTCATCCTTCACCACGTAGGCGTTCCCGATGTCGCGGATATGCTTCTGCGTTTTGTTGCGGCCGCCCACCTCGAACGTGAGCCCGCCGATCCGGAAGTCGGTCACCGAAGACGAAGTTACGGTCTGCGTCGGAGCCAACAACGAAAGGAATACCGTTTCACGGATGTTGCCCACGTCGGGCGTCGTGTCCGAGAGGGCGTAGACGAGGTTGGTATTGTTCAGATATATCTTGTCTACTTTGCCCAATGCACTGATCCCGTGCGTGTCGTCGCGCAAAATATTGATAAGTTGCGCCTTTTCCAGATAAACCATCTGATTGGCCACCATGTTGCGGTTGATGTTCAGGTCGCGGGCCAACTTCGAATAATTGGGTTTGAAAGGAACGCTTTGCGCGACGATATAGAGTAGCTTTTTGAGCTTCTGAGCCGTCGAGGGCGTCATTTCGGCAAATGCGGGAATGTCGCCCTCGACGACCTGATTGATGATGCCCAGCAGACGGAGATAGTAACCGCTTTCCCGAAAATAGGGATAGTAGCCCTCCTTCAGGTACTCTTTGAACAGCGCTATGGGGCGGTGTTCCGCATAGGGGAAGTCGATCTCGTTCCGTACGATCTGTTCGAGCGTATGGGCGGGAATACGGATATCCTTGCCGATAGCCAGGTATTCCCGAAAAGATAATCCCGGCAGGCGGTACTCCAGTTTGCGGCGGCTCAGATCGGCGCCGCACTTCTCCAGATCAAAGATGGACGAACCCGTATAACCCACGCGTAGCGTCGCATAGGTGTCGTAGATATTCTTGATCTCGGTGCCCAGTTCTTATATTTGTGTATCTCGTCGATATAAAATAAAGCACCTTGCCGCCATCCCGATAGAACTGCCCGGCCAGTTCCACGAGCGTATGCATCGAGAAATAGAGGTCGTCGGCCAACACGTAGAGCGTGGTCGCCGCATCTTCATACAGCTTGATGTGCTGCAATACGAGCGTCGATTTGCCGACGCCCCGCGCTCCGAGGATGGCCGTAAGGCGGCTCTCCCACGAAATCTTGTCGTGAATGTCGCGCACATAACCGGTCGGCATGTTCTGAAGCCGCGTCCGGAAGGTTCTTACCAAAGGATCCATACTCACTTGCTTTGTCCGTTTTGCATAAAGATAATAAAATTGCATGACGTAGCCTTCAGCAAAACTTTCAAGCGATTATATGCACAAGTGTCTTTATGTTTGATTGCTAAATAATTGTAGTACAGCAATAGATGTTCGGCTCCTTCATCTGCCAAAGTACCGTCACTCCACATAAATTCGTTCTGGAGCTTCCGCAAATAAAGGTTCCAATATTCGATGCAGACGTTGTATCCGAAATTTTGGAGATAGGCTTTTAACACCGACATAGCCGGCGAAGGCATATAAACATTTGCGGGAGGTGCCCATCCTAAAATGACTTGCTTTTTAGTTTGTCGTCCTTCATTCTCCATAGTAGTAGTTCGTATAATAGGTTAAAGTCTTTATCTTGAATAGATATTCGTATTTCGTCTGCAAGAGCTGCGATCGGGCCTTGACCTGCGTACTGATGGCGGTATTATAATCCGTTACGGTCGCGGCACCGAGGTCGTACTTGCGGGCGATCTGCCGGGCCGCCTCCTCGGCCGAGGCGACGTATTTCTGCGCTCCGAGGTATCGCTCCCATGCCGTGCGGGCATCGATGAGCGCCTGCGTAACCTCCTTCTCCACCTGTTTTTCGGTGGTACGCAGGGCGTATTCGGCCTGCCGTATGGCGAGTTTCTGCCGCTGCACGTTCTTGCGGGTCGTGAATTTGCCGAAAATCGGAATATTGAGCGACAGCGACACATAGCTGCTCGCATTGTCCTTGTATTGTTCGAAAAACGGATAGGCGTCGTAGCGATAGGTGCCGTCGGGATTCTGGAACATTTTCTGCCGGGCGTCCGAATAGCTCGACCCGTACCCGACCGAGAGTGAGAGCGTCGGCCAATAGGCCGTGCGTGCGATTTGCAGGTTGCGGTGGGCCAGGTCGATCCCCACGCGTGCCGCCTCCAGCTCGGGCAATCCCCGGGCGGCGTCGAGCACTTCTGCCGGGCTGTCCGCGATGTCGTAACGAGTCAGCTCCCCGACATCGGGCGCAACGGTCCGGAAGGTCGTATAGTCGTCGATTTCGAGCAGCTGGCAGAGGTTCAGCCGCGCGATGTCGTAGGTGTTCCGTGCCGTCAGCACGTCGTTCTCCGCATCGGCCAGTTGCGATCGGATTTGCAGCAGGTCGGCCGTCGTAACCTTGCGGGCCTCGACCTTCTTGGCCGTCTTCTCTTCCTGTATCCTCAGTTCCGCCACGACCTGTTCGGCGTCGCGGATCGTCTCCTCGGCACACAGTATCTCCAGATAATAGGCCGTAACGTTCATGCGCACATCGTTGCGCATCTTCTCCACGGCGAGCAGCGACGACCGCAGGTCGAGCTGCGCACGTTTGAGGTTGTAGTAGTTCTTCAGCCCTCCGAAGATCTGGATATTCGCCCCGACGGAGGTGTTGTTTCCGCTGACAGTCTGGTTCTCGATGAAGTCGTAGGTCGTTGGGTCGAGCACTCGTCCCGTCGAGAGCGAATAACTGTTCGAGACGGAAAGGTCGGGCGCGTAACTCCACTTCGATTCCGACAAGGCGATACGCTTCTCCTCCGAGGAGAGCTCGCTGGCCTTGATCTCGATGTTGTGCTCGTAGGCATGAGTGATACACTCCTCCAACGTCCAGCGGCGCTCCTGCGCCCGGAGGGAGCAGACGGCAAGCAGTGCGGTCAATAGGGCAATCGGTCGGCGCATGGTCTTAGCGGTTTTTGAACAGGGAGACAATGGGCTGGATGAAGCGTTCGATCAACCGCATGTCTTCGGTTACGATCTCCGCCGTGCCGTCCATCCGCTGAATCATCGGCAGCTCGCGCCGATACGATGTGGTCATTCCGTCGGGGAAGACGACCTCGGCGGTATAGGCGATGGTCGTACCGCTTTGGGTCTGTATCTGTTCCGGTACGGCCGACAGCGAACGTATCCGTCCCCGCAGCACGCCGAACTCCATGTAGGGATAGCCGTTGAGCTTCACGTTCACCCCTTGGCCGACCTTCACTTTGCCGAAGCCCGCCGAGGGAACCTGCAGGCGACCGATGACCTCCGTCGCACCGTCCGGAACGATGCTCGCCAGTTTGTCGCCGACAGCGACATGCTGGTTCTCGCTCCAATAGTTCACGAACGTTACGCGTCCGGCGACCGGAGCCTCCAGAACATACTGCTGCCGCCATTGGGCGATCTGGGCCGCGAGCTGCTGGCGGCTCTGTTCCAGCGCCCGCTCGTATTCCGCCGTTTCGTTTTCCTGTTGGAGCGTCAGTTCCACCAGCTGCTGCTCCGACTGGATGATCTGCAGCTCGGTTGAGGTGAGCGTGGCGTCGAACCCTGCCTTCGTGTTCTGCTTCGAGAGGTAGTTCTGGGCCGTGGTTTCGTAGTCGGCGGCGGAGATCACGGCTTCGGCCAGAAGCAGCGAATCCCGCTCCAGTGTGCGGCGGCCGTAATCGAGATCCTGCAGCAGCAGCGAACGCTGCCGTTCGAGTTTGGCGTAATACTCACGGTTCTTGGCGATCTGTTCGCGCAGAAGCTCTTTTTTGCGGGCGATATTGTCCGTCGCAAGGTAGTGGCGGTAGTCGCGGCAGCGGCTTTGAAACTCGGCGAAGGCGGATTGCAACTCCCCGAGCGCATATTCTCCGTCGAGCCACGGACTGGCTGCGAGGGCGGCGGGCGCGAGCGTATCGGCGGCGAGAAGATGCTCCGAGAGGCGCTCCACGTCCCGTCGCTCCGCGGCATTGTGCAGCACGGCGATGAGCTCTCCCCGTTCGACGAGCTCTTTGTCCTTTACGCAGAGCGTGTCGATCAGCCCGTCGTAACGCGCCACCAGATCGGAGGGAGGATTGACGGTCGTGATGACCGTCGGCGCCTCGATCGTATCGGGATACTTGATAAAATAGCAGCCGACGACGATTCCTGCAAAAATCAAAAACACGACCGTGATTCCCCATCGTACCACCCACGACGGTGCCCGACCCAGAATCGCTTGGGCCTCGTCACTGTAAAAATTGTCTCTTTGCGGCATAAGATTTCTCTTATAAATTATTATCAAGCCCTGCTTTTTGAGTTGCAAATGTATCTTCAAAAAATCCGCTATGATTAACCTTCACATTGAAAGAGTGAATCAATGTGATTTATATGGTACTTATTGTGAAAAAATAATATCTTCCAATCAGCACATATCATGGGTTCTGTCTTTGCGTTATATAGTCATATAAGTTCTGTAAAAGTTCCTCTTGCATACTTTCTTCCCACTCTTCGGGATTGCATTCGGCCATTATTGCATCGGTTCCGTTCTCAACGAACTTTTGGGAACAAGTTCCCAAACATACCGGCACATATTTACACTCCCGACATTTCGGATTATCGAAGATCGGTTGCCGCGTATATTTGTAATAATTCTCGTTCCATACCGGTTCGCCTTTTTCGTTCAAATACCCGACAGAAGCCTTGTGCGTTGCGAAATCTCGTGCTGTACATTTGAAAAGAGTTCCGTCAAAATTGACTACGATCTGATTGACGACATCTGCATAGCATCGTACGCCGGTGCAATATTGTGTTTTGTTATAATTGACTTGAACCCCTTGTTGTCTGATATACTCTATTTGTTGTTCCAGTTCTCTTTCTATCGATGCTTCATCCTCGATATCCCGAGTCTGCCAGACACGCTGAAATGTAAAGTAGATCTTCGAACGATTCTCCGGAAATATATCATTCACGATTTGCCCGATCCCTGCAATGTTTTTATTAGTGTAGTTAATCCGGATATTGATAGAAACATCGGTTACATTACAGCAAATGTTATTTATATTGTCGATAATACGTGTATAACTATCCTCGCCTCTTTTTTCAAAACGAACTTTGTTATGTACCTCCCGATAACCGTCCAGCGTAATTTGAAATCTGCTGAGTTCTATCTCATTGAAGCCTGCTATTACATCCGCATCTATCAGATATCCGTTAGTTGTTATCGTATTGACAAACGACAGTCCGTGCTCCCGGCAAATTTCTTTGATATACAATGAAATCGGCTTGACCACTTCATTGAAATACATAAGCGGTTCTCCTCCGAACCAGTCCAAATGTAAGTTGAAAATGGGGTACGTCTTTATGATATGATTTACATATTGCCTTACCCGTTCCATCGTATCCTGGGACATGATGCTGTCGATGTGTTTTTCATAACAATACCAGCATTTGAAATTGCACAATAGAGTTGGTAAAACTGTTAATTGAAACGAATTGTTGTTGTAGAACACCTCATAGTGTCTCCGATGAAGCAATCTTGCATATTCGTCGACATCATCCTCCACAAGGAATCCTCCAGTAACCAAATCCGCATACAACGAAGAATCGTCAGTTAATCCATTTTGGATGTAACGTTCATAGTCCGTTGCTTGAAGATATATCTTAATTCCAGACATTAAATTGATCCCGCTGTACAGATTCTTATACTGGTGGAATATATTATAGCAGCTTGGCTTCATAATTTTAAGATTATAAGGGAGAATAAAGGGGGAGAGAAGCTCTCTCCCCGATTAAGATCAGCCCAATTAAATAGTATCAAATTCTTTTATCGGACTTAAGTTATCTGTGCAATGACAACCTGTTGCATTGTTCAGGTTGTCTCCAGATCCAGAACACGTACAGTTCTTTTTACTATTGCGATCTATCCCGTAAAGAGTTGGTAGATCGAGGGATTCCATTCCACCCTTCACTTGATTCAACTGCTCATCGGCAAGCAGGTTCAATTTCTCAATTGCTTTCATTGTTCTGTAATTTTAAGTTAAACAAATACCCATAGCGGCCACTATAGTTTTTCCAGTATAATCTCCGCAGCGCGTTCCAGCACGCGGTCGCGTCCTTCGATGTAGTCTTCGAGCGTCGGCGTAAGCTCCTCGTCGGGGACGATGCCTCCCGCACCGAAGGGGCGGCCATTCTCGGGGTAGAGGTATTTTATCGTGCAGATGCGCACCCAAGCGTCGTGCGGCAGTTCCACGACGAGCGGCGAACCGGTCGTGCCCGCCGTGCGCTGCCCGATTATAGCCGGCCGGCCGGGGTGTTCGTAGAGTTGGATGAGGAACGTTTCGGCTGCGGACATCGTGTGCTTGCCGGTCAGAATCACTGTGGGCATTCGAAGCACCCGACTGCGGTCGATGCGGAGTATCTCGGCGGGGAGCGTGTCGAACGCACGGTCGGCATAGTAGGCCTCGTACTCCGGCTGCCAGTTGCCCTGCGAACGGCCGTAGGCGTTGCCCGTGCGTGTGAGCGCCTTATAGGCAGCTATGCTGTCCGCGTCGACCAGCCGCCGAAGCAATATGTCACCCACGAGCGATGAGCCGCCCGGGCAGTAGCGCAGGTCGATGACCAGCCCTTCGGCCCGTTCGCACAGGCTGTCGAGCATCCGCTCCAACTGCGGGATGTCCTCCTCGTCGAATCTCCGAATGTCGAGCCAGGCAATTCGTCCGCCGGCGAGCGAGTCGCAGGTAAGCGTTGCGTTGCGTCCTCTGCGGAAATCCGCCCAGCCCCACGTCCGCAGCGTCTTTCCCTTGTGGCTGCGTCGCAACATCTCGCAGCGCATTGAGAAGCGTTTCTCGCTCCCGTCACGCAGGCGCAACACGCCGCAGAAGCGGCTGCCGGCCACTCCCGCCCCGATGTAGTTGGTCGTCGCCATGTTCGTTTTCATGCGCTCCGAGCCGCCGGTGATGAGCGGATAGTAGTTGCGGCGCACGTACTCCCGTGTGGGTTCGCCCTCGATTTCCACCAGTTCGGCTCCAAGTGCGAGCGAGTCGAGTCCCGAATCCTCGGTCAAATAGCCGAGGTAGTACCGTCCGCCTATCTCCTCGAAACGGGCGGGTGCGAAGTCGTGGAACCGGCTCCAGTTGTAGGAGGGGTAGCCGACGTTGGTGTGCCCGTTGTTGAAACAAACCATGAAGCGCCGCAGCTCGTCCATGAACTCCACATCGTTCTTCGAGGCGATGACCCGTGGAAGCGTGGCGCGGTAGAGGCTGTCAATGTCGAAATCCACACAGTCAATATAGGCGAAGTTATACTTCACCTCGGCCCATACACGGCTCAGAGCTTCGATCTTCTCGTCACGGGTGAAGCGTTTCGGAAAACGCGGCGTGGCGCGGCCCAACGCCGGCATGTGACCGAAAGCCAGCAGGAAGCAGAATAAAAGAATTCGTCTCATAATGATTATGGCTATTTGTTAATTTCCTAATTCCAACTGATTTCTCACCAGTTCGTAATAATATCCACGTTTAGCCGTCAGCTCGTCGTGCGTACCCTGTTCGACGATGCGTCCATGGTCCAGTACGACGATTTTGTCGGCATTGCGGACCGTCGAGAGGCGGTGCGCCACCACCACGACCGTCTTGTTCTCGAAGAGCCGGTCGAGGCGCTCCATGATCGTGCGTTCGTTGTTCGCGTCCAAAGAGTTGGTCGCCTCGTCGAAGAAGAGGTACTTCGCATCCTTGTAGGCGGCCCGCGCGATCAGAAGCCTCTGTTTCTGCCCGACGCTCAGTCCGTGTCCGTCGGCACCGATCTTCGTGTTGTAGCCCAAGGGCAATTCGTCGATGAAGGTGTCGATGTTGGCGATGCGCGTGGCGCGGCGCACCCGCTCCATGTCGGGCCGTTCGTCCGAGACGCCGATATTACCGGCTATGGTATCCGAAAAGATGTATCCCTCCTGCATGACCGTACCGCACGCCCGGCGCCAGCACGACGGGCTGTACTGCGCGATGCGGCGGTCGTGGAGCAGCACTTCGCCCGAGGTCGGCGTGTAGAAGCCCAGCATCAGCTTGAGCATCGTGGTCTTCCCCGAGCCGCTCGCCCCGACAATGGCCGTAACCTTGTCCGCCGGGATCGTTACCGACACGTCGTCGAGCGCTTTGGCCGAGTGCGGGCCGTCGTATTGGAACGTTACGCCCCGGAATTCGATGTCGGCATTGTCGGGAATCATGCGGATGCGCTCTTCGTCGGCCGGCTCCTCGTCGTCTTTCTCCTGAATTTCCGAGAGGCGTTCGAGCGAGATCTTCGCATCCTGCGTCGCCTGCACGAATTGGATGAACTGCGACAGCGGTGCGTTGAGCTGACCGATGATGTATTGCAGGGCGACCATCATGCCGAGGGTCATGTGGCCCTCGATAACGGCCGAGGCTGCGAGGAACGAGATGACGACGTTCTTGGTCTGGTCGATGAACGTGCCGCCCACCTCCTGCGTCTGCCCCAGCACGAGCCCTTTGATGGAGACCTGGAACAGCCGCGCCTGAATGCGCTCCCATTCCCAGCGTTTCTGTTTTTCGCAGTCGTTGAGTTTGATGTCCTGCATACCGTTGATGAGCTGCACGATGTTGCTCTGGTTGGCTGCCGCCTCTTGGAAGCGCATGTAGTCCAGCTTGCGGCGACGCTTCATGAAGAGCAGGATCCAGCCGATGTAGAGTGCACTGCCCAACAGGAAGATGCCGAGAATCGTCGGGTCGTAGCCGCCCATCACGGCTCCGTAGATGACGAACGACACGACGGCCATCGCCATGCTCAGCAACGAGCCCGTGAGGAACGACTGAATGCGGTCGTAGTCGCCGATGCGCTGCATGATGTCGCCCACCATCTTCGAATCGAAGAAGGCGATCGGAAGACGCATGAGCTTGGCCAAAAAGTCCGAGATGAGCGAAATGCTGATCCGGGTGGTCATGTGCAGCATCAGCCACGAGCGGATGAGGTTGTTGGCCAGCTGGCCCAACACCAGCACCACTTGGGCGATGAGCATCATCACCACGAACGAGAGATTGCCCGTACCGATGCCCTTGTCGACGACCGACTGTGTGAGGAACGGCAGGATAAGGCTCAGTATGCTGGCTGTGAGCATCGCCAGCGCGAGCTGTGCAAGGTAGTTTTTATAGGGCCGCAGATATTGCAGCAGATAACCCAGTTTCAGCCGCTTGTCCTCGTCGCCCTTTTCCTTGTAGAATTGGGGCGTAGGCTCCAGCAACAGGGCGATGCCTTTGCCGTTGGCCGGGCCGGCAAGGAAATCGGCGGAAGCGAGCGAAGGGACTTCCTGCTGCGGGCGAGCGGCCGATTCCGTGCGGTTCGGCAGTTCCCGACTTTGTATCCATGCCTTCAGAAACTGCTCCTCGGTGTATTTGAGCAGTCCCGATGCCGGATCGGAGACATATACCCACCATTTGCCGCGTTTGCGGGCGATCCTGTAGACCACCACGAAATGCTGCTGGTTCCAGTGGACGATGCACGGCAGGTTGGCTTCGTCGCGCAGTTGATGCCACGTGATCTTGACGCCCGTAGTACGGAAACCGATCGACTCCGCAGCATCGCTGATCCCCAGCAGAGAGACGCCTTCGCGCGTGATGTGGCACCGCTCGCGCAGATTTTGCAGCGAGTAATGCCGGCCGTAGAACTGCGCGACGATCCGCAGCGACGTCGGGCCGCAATCCATTGCATCGAGTTGGGTATAGTGAGGGAACCTCATAAAAACATTTTCGATAGTTTAGTGTCGTATTATCTTATGTACATCAGATTCAATCAACTTCAGTGTATCTGTAATTAGCATATTACATCTAAGAGGATTGTCCCAAACATCTATAATTGCATCATGGGTTACATTCCATAATTTTTGAAATTGTTCGGAACGTACTATTTCCCTTACGTTGTCATGGTTGATATTGTAAAATTTTCCATTATTTTTTAATAATTGTATTTGCCGGTGAATCAGAAATCAGGATGGCATAATTGATAAAATCGGTCGTAGCTTTGTTGTTTAGGAAATGTCTGTTCCCCTGTTGCAGAAAGCTGCATACTCTGATCAAGTCCGAACAGTCCCGATACGGAGAGTCTTTGCCGTCAATTTGAAAGAGTGTCAGATCCGATATTTTATTTCTCTTCAGGAATCTGATACCTTTGAAATACTCCCTCCAGCAATCACCGATTCCCCAACCTCCTTTTTCGAGGATTCGGGAGGGGCGCTTGGCGGATTGTCCCCACAGAACCTTGCTTTTCGTGAGATAGCCCATTATCGTAACCACCTGATCGGGGCGATAGACATTACGCTCGAGAAGCCGGGCGAAAAAGGAGGGGGATTCGGAGTCGCGCGATTTGAGTATATGGTAAAACCCCATTCGGACGAACTGCACGCCCGCGTCGAATCCATAATGGCGCGACAGCGCGACGTAATTATCGAAAATGGTAGATTCCCGTTCTTCCCGACAAACGGTTCGGCTTATGTTGTCCATCAAAAGTTCGAGATCGAAACGAACTCCGAACCGGTCGAACATCTCTGCTCCGCGGGCTTTGTAGTCGTTCAGGCACCCTTTCAGCGCATCCAGCTGCTCTTCACGCGGTACGGATATTCCGTCGAGCAATTTTTCGTATACCGATCGCATCCGGGTAAATCCATTATATGAATCGCAAATGTCTTCCATTCGCTCCGAAAGGTACCTCATGGCGAATTCGTATGAATAGAGGGCATCGGTTCCTATAACGGTGATCCGGTAATTATTCTCGCATAGTATCTTACGCAACGATCGCCACTTGTTGTAACATTCCATGCTTTTCTCTTGGGGCACCCGTTCGCCGTATTGGAGAACCAGACTCTGCAGCAGATCGTCATCCCCCGAGAGCAGATATTCGTTGAAATAATAAGCCAAACAAAAATCCACTTCGGGCAGGTAGTAACCGAGCCGCCTTTCTTCGATCAACCGTTTGAGGACAATAAGTTCGGCAGTCTCGGTTTTCGCCGAACCGTGATAGGCCCCGAACCCGATGATCTTAACCTCCGAATCGGGTAACGGAATCGCACAGCGACGCATATCAAACCGGTTTGATGCTAGATACTCGTTTTTGTCGGACTGCGAATATGCTCTATTGCTACAAAGGAGGAATAACAACATTATGGATAGATATTTTATCATGTGCATAAAGGTCAATTTCCCCAATCAATTAATTCAGCTATTATAACCATGGTTTGTAATTGCTTTTTCTGGCTAATAAGCAATGCTCAACAATGGGGTACGTGAATATTATGGCTCATCATTAACTATAAATAGTATCTGAGAACGAATATACAAAAATAATTTTAGATATACTATATTTGCCTATAAAAATTACACATCTTGCGATTTGCACAATGTAATCACCTGATAAATATATATTTATTGCCTTAATGAATTTATTGGCAAACCTAAATGTGTTTTGAATTAAAATTAAATAATTATATTGATATACAAAAAATACATACAACAGAAATGATGTAGAGGTGAATCAAAATACCTTTTCCAAGAAAGTGCATTTGTCTACCTATTCTCAAGATAAAGGGCTCAGAATAACTGAACCCCTAAATAGTATCGGCTAGATAGCTGAAGTTATAACCAACCCGAAGGCTCAGATCGTCTATCTTCTCACGCGTTCAGAAATCTCTTAGTGCCGGCTGTAGAACTGCGCGACGATCCGCAGCGACGTCAGGCAGCAATCCATGACACCGAGTTGGGTGTAGTGGGGAAATGGTATAAATTTATCTTTTATTCAAATTCTATCGGATAATACGGGATTTGCCAATCGGTATCGATATTCGTTACACCGTCTTGTCCCAGTTTGAAAATATCGGCAGCATCGCCCCGCACGCTTTGCGGGTTTTCATGATACCTGCGCTCGTAGCGCAGATATTGAGTGCGCGTTACGGCCGTCGACCTCATCGGGACATACTCGTATATCGATTGCGAGTCAGTTTCGATTCCGATACACTCAAAAGAGTAGGTTCCTGTTTGATCGACAGCGCGTAGAATGATTCCCGGCAATCCGTGTAGTTTCCACGGACCTGTAGGGATAGGAATTTGTAGCGTATACCACGCTTTCCAAACCCTTCCCCGAAAGTGGGTCTGGGCGATTTTGCACGCATAACCGGCCACGCTGTCTGCACCGTCGAGCAGTTGCCATTCCATCTCCGGGATGGATTCGTCATAGACAAACGGACCGGAGTGGCTTCCCAGAAGGTAATTGCAGCACGTAATCCGCAGTGCGTTCTCGGATGGGAACATCGTCATTTCTGCAAAATAGGGATGATTGCAATTCCCGTTCGATATCAACTCCGCCTGCTCTCGATCCGGCACGATGCCGGGAGTCTCCTCCGAGATTTTACGCCATAGATTCGTAAAATAGACATGCAGGTCGGTCTGCTTGACGACCTTCCGTCCGACCTGCATCTTCACATTACTCCACATCGGCGAAGCGGATGTGTCGACACGGAATTCGTGTCGATAGATCAGATTCAACCGACTTTGATCGAGCAACACTGAATCTTTGTAGATGTACGGCTGCCCGAGATAGAAAAATCGGTCTTGGGCAGATGAGAGTCCCGCATGGATTAAGAATACGATTAAGATAAACTGTTTCATTGGAATAGATATTGAACAAGAGCAAATCGGTTTAAGGCAACCAATGAAAAGTTGCCTTAAACCTTGATACGAACTATTCTACTATACGACCGGCAATCGCATAATGTCCCGGCCCATAGAGAGAAAGCACCAATTCTGCAGCTTCGCGGGAACTGCTCACACCGTCAACGGTAATACGATTGAGGAAACGTCCATCTGCTGCATAAACACTGACTTGATACTTTCCTCCGAGGATTTGCATCATCTGCTGCATCGAGAGCTGCTGTGCAGCAAAATTTTTCATGGTTCTCATAATTGTAGTTTTTGAGTATGAAACAAAAAGTTTCCAGACTTTTTCGTTTCGACGGATGTCCTACAACCGTCGTTTTCCGGATAACATTCCGTTAATCCGGAAAATAATGTTACTTTTGCGGTGCCTTTCTGCGTTTTAGTTGAACTTATGAGCTGTCACACTCGGTTTTTCTTTTTCGCGGGAAGGTTTTTCATATCCCGGAGCGGGCAGGACTTCGGAACATGATAAGACCTCTGTCATAATACTATTTTCAAATCTTCGACATCATACACGTCCGGCAAACGTCGGTTGTCTATAAGTACCGTCGGAGTTCCCGTAATGCCGATCTTGCGGCAGTATTCCATCTGCTCCCGTAAATCCGCCTCCGCTAACGGATGTATTCCGAGCCAATCCGGCAATACTCTCCGGTCGAACCATTCGCCGATGATCCGGTCGGTTCGGGGCCATTCGTTCACAATCCCCGATGAAATCATCCGCACTGCCGCATCTAAGGAACTCTTGTCTCCTTCGTTCACGATAAATATCAAGTCGATACGATAATCTTCCAATCCACGGAGTGCCCGGTGGACCCGGGCGCATTTCGGGCAAGAAGGATTCATTACGACCGTTATGGTATGTTCGGCCTCGACGAAATTGCTTGTCGGGGACGCGGCATCGCTGTGAACCGGCTCCTCGTTCTGACGGGCGAGCAACTGCCAAAAGAGGTCCGGGTCGCTCAACAAACGCTCTCGTGCATACTTTTCGCGGGGATATTTCGCCGCGACTTCTACCGTCACGACGATGCGCCGTATAGCCAGCATTGCGATAGCGAAACACACACCGAAAGTCAGCCAGTCGAAAAGCAGGAACGGCCGACTGGCTGCTGTCGCAGTATTCTGAAGAAGCAATTCCGCCCCGAAATCGGTCAGCAGGATGGCATCGATCGCAAGACACAGCGTACACCACTGTCTCCGGCGGATTTGCCAAATCAGCGAATAGCCGACGAACGGCAATGCCAATATGTCGAGCCCGAGGAATACAGACGCGGGATTCGTCGCTACGAATACGCCCCATACGAGCGATGCGACAAAATAAGTCAACGACAATTCGCCGAGCGAGATCCATCCGAAGAGCTTCGCCCCGGCCGAACGGAAAACCGCATTGCAATCCGAATGTTTCCCGAGACGGCAGAACCGCTGCACAAGATGCGGGTCGAACGAGGCTTTGACGATGGCCACGAGCGAAACGACGACGCCCGCCGTTTTTACTAAGAAACGGGAATCCGCAAGGTCGGGCGAACGCAGCGCGATGACCGACAGCAGCACGGCACACAACCCGACGAGCCAATAGCCCCATGACCGGTCGAGAAACGCCAACCCCTGCCTGATCCAATATACCGGTACGGAGGTCTCTTTCGTCTCTTCGCCTCTTTCAGCCAAGAGCACCGTGCCGTCCCATAGTGCGCGGAAGCTATCGAACGGAACTTCGAGACGCCGGCCCGCAACCGTGCGCAGACCGATCACCTGCCGCTCGCGGTCGAGCGATTCGACCAGAAAGAAAGGATATTCCTCCTCTCCTGCCTTGACGACAAACGGACCCTCGATCTCGAAGAGCTGCCCGAACTCCAGTCGGCATACCATGTTGGGTACATGCAACTCATCCAGCGTGTCGCTGAGCGACCGGATGCTGTGCGGCAGCGGATGGTCGGCATACGCCTCCCGAATCCGAAGCAGGTCGATGCGCATGCGTAGCTTTCGCAAAAAAAGATGCAGCAAAGACGGTATGGTACGATTCATATTCATTTTATATCGCTTATCTCAAACTGAACTTGATCGTGAACATCACCGATGCAGGTCGCAGACGGTAGGAATATACGTAATCCGTAATATCGGACTGGAAAGCAGAGCGGAACGCACCGCAGTCCAGCAGGTTCCGGGCTTCGATGCCGTACTCCATGCGCTCGGTTTTCCATGTGAGCGAGGCGTCGAGGAAAAACATGTGCCGGTCCGCCCCGCCGATTGCGGCATTGTAATAGTGTTCGCCTCCGAGGCGGCAGATCCAACGCTTGCGGATGATGAAGTTCACCGCGACATCCTGCCGCAGCACGTCGATCGGATCGAGCGCCGCACCGTCGATCCGGCTCATGCTGCGTCGGTATTCCGCCGTATAATCCATCCGCACGGCATTCGTGAACTGCGTATTGAAGCCCAGCCCGGCCGAGGCCATATCGTAGCGGGTCGGCATCAGCACCCCCTGCCGCAGCACCTCGCTCCACGAGCGCGAGAACCCTCCCGAGAGGTTCGCCGTCGTCGAGATGCCGTCGAAACGCTTGCTGATCTTGCCGCTGACGCTGAAGCCGTCCGAGCTGTTGTCCATCGCAATGGCCTCGATGCGGCTCAACGACCCTTCGTATGTCGTGCCGTAGATAAGGTTGCGCTCGGAGCGATAGTAGGATGCGTCGATCGAACCGAACAGTGCGCGGATGGCATTGCCGTAGGTGAGCGACGCCGTATAGTTCTGCATGCGCGTGCGGCTGATGTCGCCCTCCTTGCTGGCGATCATCCGGTAGTCGGAGAGGATGTAGCCGCTGTAAGTGTCGTACAGTCCGCCGATCAGCTCGTTGTACGATGCCCGGGCCGAGAACTTGAGGTTGTAGGTGAGGTTCGACTGCAGCGACAGCGATGGGGTGATGAGCAGGCGGTTGTCCGTAACGGTCCGGCCGAGATTGCGGTCTTCGGTACGCAGCGACATGAAGTCCAGCGGCACATAGAGGGTCGCCGAGAAGCGGTCGCCGATATGGTAGCCGACGCTCGGCCCCGCGACGAAGTCCAGACGCCGCCAGTAGATGTCGTTGCGCAGGGTGTCGGGCGCCGGGAGGGTTGCGCCCGCGGCGTTCATGGCCGAGAGTGCCGATTCCATACGCTCCGCCTGCGCGTTGAGCGCCGCATTGAGCGTGAAATTCCACCGCCCCACGATATAGGAGGTAAAGGCCGAGTTACGGGTGCGGAAGCGCCGGCTGTCGAGCGTCTGGAGCGCATCGGGATAATCCGCCGGGGCGTCGAAGACTTCCGGGTAGAGCATCGGGCGGATGCGCAGCGACGTCGGTTGCGTCGTGTAGTCGGTCTCCGAGCGGAAGTTCACCGCCCAGCGGCTCCAGCGCCGCACGCCGGTGAAGAGGTTCCGCAGCGTGATCTTCGGAAGCCGGAAGCGCTGGTCGACCCGCTCGCCGTCGTTCACTACCCGCCCGTAGTCGGTGTCCCACTGACCGCCGAAGGTCAGCTTCTCCTGAAGGTAGTGTCGCTCGGTGTTCGAGCGCAGCTGCAGGTTCACCTCCGTGCGGTCGGTGCGGCGGTCGGCAAAGGTCTGTTCCTCGATCACGAGCGGTACGGCATCGGGCAGGTAGTAGGTCGTTACGGACCCGCCCTCCGAGGTCTGGAAATCGTGGATGTAATGGGCGTTGGCCGTCAGTTCGAGATCCTTGCGCAATTTGACGATGGCGTTCGTCGAGACGGTATGGATCTCGTTGTCGAGGTATCGTTCCTTGTCGAGCGAAGGCTCGGTCGGACGGTGTATGCCCAAGAGCGACGAGGTGGCGTCCAGACCGTCGTAGAAATTCGTCAATTCGCGCGAGACGTCGTCGCCCGTGTTGTTGGTCTTGTAGGTGTCGATCGTCTGGAAATTGCGGCCGAAGTACATCGCCGTCGCCTCGGCGTTCCACATCCACGGCTTGTAGCCCGCGCCCAGTTGGAGCGTGGAGTTCCACGTCCCCCTGGCCTCTTTCTTGAGCTTGAGATTCAGGGCCGCTTGGTTCGAGGCGACGAGGTCCTTGAGCGCCTTGATCGGCTGGTGGTTCTCGTAGACCTCGACCGAGGCGATGTCCTGTGCCCGCACGTTGTTCGTCGCGATGCCGTAGCGCCCTTCGAGCATGTCCAGACCCTCGATGTAGAATTTGTTGATCGCCTTGCCGTTGTATTTGACCTCGCCCGACTTCGCCACCTCGATGCCCGGCATCTTCCGCAGCACGTCCCCGATCGAGCGGTCCGTCACGTCGGCATATTTGGCCACCGTGTAGGTCAGCGTATCCCGACGGCGCGTAACGGCCGGAGCCCTGACTATCACTTCGCGAATTTCGGTCGGGTTTTCCCTGACTGCGAAATCCACCCGCTGCGTCCGTGCCGCGACGAAACGCACCTCTTCATGGATGTTGAATCCCGTAACCGCCACCGCCAGCGAGTCGGCATCGCCCCGATATTCGAGCCGGTAGACGCCGTCGTCGCCCGTGATGGCATAATTGTACACGGCACGCCGGGCCGTGTCCTGCAACAGCACGTTCGCACTCTCCACCGGACGCGACGTCGCCGCATCGCGGAGTGTACCGCTGATGATTATTCGCTCCTGAGCCCGGAGATTTTCGGCGGTTCCGAGGAGCAGCAAGGCAACAAAAAGTATCGAAAGAGTACGCATGGCAAGGGTGGATTTTTTTTTGGGGGGGGGCAATATTGAAGCCGTAACGACATTTCATATGTGTCCATATTCAATTATACCATAACAAGTTATAAAGACATTTCATTTAGATTATTTCTCTTTTATTAGGTGCAAAGAAACCTCAATATCGGAGTTCGCCAATTCTTTTATCTTTTCCGCAAGAGCATCTCCGTGTAAATTGAAAGAAATAATACGGCGTTTTTTATCCAAAAGGATATTTGCGGGAATAGCATTTATCGCAAATTTATCAATTATGTATTGATATTGTTTATGGCTTTTAGGCAACATAACGTGCGAAAAAGATGTTCGAATCTCGTACTTGTCAAGTGCCTCCTGCCAGACATCTTCCCAATAATCTAACGAAACGGCATACACGGAAAGCAAATCGGGATATGCCTCCTTTATTTTCAAAATATTCGGAATCTCGTCACAGCACGGGCTGCACCAAGAAGCCCAAAAGTCGAGAAGGATATATGGAGAGTTTATAGCCGCTAAACTTGCAGTTTTTGTTTCTAATGTATCAAACAAATGAATATTGATAATATCACCCTTTTGATATGCTTTAGGTGTGATATAGTTGTCTGGAAGACAGGTCGTAGTTTTTTTGCGTTTTTCAATAGGAGGGAATCCCATTATATGTAGAATTCTATTTACGGTAGCAATACTTCTATCAGATGCTGGAGATACGCTTTCCCCCGTACAATTATGCATCCGATAATGATCATTTGGGAACCTCTCTAAAAGAACCTGTCGGATACTGTCGAGTTGTTCGGACGGATAATCATCAGTATCCAGAAACATTACTATAAGGTCGCTAACATGTGGGCTTTGCCGAATATATTTATCATCCAACATTTCGATCAATAATTTTTGTCTGCGATAAACGTCAACACGATGTATACTATCTTCGAGAATTTTATATATTGGATTTTGTATATTTGTCTTGGCAAGTGAATCCTTCAAAGAAAGCCATATTTTTGTTTGCTTTTCAATTGCATCCTCCAGTCTACAATGTGCCATGTTTGTTAATGTTCCTGGAATCGATAACCGACTACGTGTTATTTCGGATGTGAGACTTACGTTCAAATGGTCTCCTGGCTTCATCCAAAATTCATATTGATTCTCGGTAGCTGGCACTAATAAATAGTATGGTAATTCATCAGGAAGATTAGATCTCAATTTGCACTGCAGATTTTTGACCATACAAGAGTCGGCAATAAGATATTCATTGCCGTCTATGGCGTAGAGATATAACCATTTACCTTCAGCTTTCCCGTATTTTTCTCGTTCCAGTGTTATTGCAATAGTCGATAAATTACCCTGCTCACATGAACAGATAACAATACAGAACAAGATTATGAGACTCCGATGCATTTCCGATTCCTATTTAGGAGAGCCGCAACTGCGGCTCTCCGAGTTAACTAACAACGACAATTAAGCGCAGATGTATTTATAGCCATCTCCTTGTAATCCGGCATATGCTAATTCCCGATTTGCCGCGTTCATGGCATCCCATGCGGTGTAACCACATACGTAACCGGAACTACCCATATTTCGGCCGTTTCTGTAAAGGGAACAGCTATAAGCCCATTTCCCTCCTGAGCAACTGGCCCCACCATTAACTTTATTCATCTGCTTCTTCGAAAGCTGCTGTGCAGCAAAATCTTTCATCGATTTCATAGTTGTAGTCTTTGGTCGGTTTTAATACTATTCGGATTAGGACTTTTGCATCTCGACAGGTGTCCTGAACTGCCGTTTCCCGATTCATATCCCGATGATCCGGAAAAGAATTCCATTTTCTTATGCCTTTCTGCGTTTTAGTTGAACTTATGAGCTGTCGCACTCGGTTTTGTTCCCACCATGGGAGGGCTTTTCGTCGAATCAGGCCGGCAAAACCGGATTCAACATATATATTGATGTTTTCCCGTTCCAACGACTCCACAGTATCATGTATCAATCATTGCTATATCAAGTATTTTCAGTAAATGCTGTCCGATTCGCTTGTAGGTTTCACTCCCGCTCAATCGGGTTATAAGGGATCGTCCAATTTTTATCCGTTAAAACTATATAGCCTCCAGTTCCATTTGGCACTCTTACCAAAGCTGGCTGTCCCGAACTAGCAACTACATAGGGTTGTTCGTGGCATAATCGTTCGTATCGCAGATATTTTTCCCTACTGACATTGCGACTTTCGTAAATATTCAGTTCAATAGGCTCGGGTTGTTGTGAAATAGTTTGGCATTCAAAAACGAAATCTAAATTCGAATCCGCAGCCCAAAGAATTAAACCGGGCAACCCATTGAACTTCCATGGTCCCATATTCACAGGGATTTCAGGTGCATACCATACATACCATGTCCGTCCACGGAATTCCGTATGCGCCAGCGAGCACACATAACCGTTTATATTTTTCAAACTGTCCTGCAACACCCATTCGGTTTCTACATCCCGTTCCTCGTATTGCCAGGGTCTATTATTTTCAAAGTAATCCCCGCATATTGATATGTAATTATTCTTTGCATTGTCATAAATCATTTCTACGAAGAAATTACTCGGCCCATTCCCGGACAACGCCATTTTTTCTTCGACAGCGATTTGTTTTTCTTTGGGAATATTTTCATTAAAACCATTGATCTGTTGTTTTGAATAAAGCAACCACATATCAGTTTGCAAGACTATATGATGTCCATATTGACATCGGATTATCGTCCATTTTTCCGAATTGTCGAATCTCTTGCGAGTCAACCGATAAGATACGGTCAAATATGTGCTGTCGACTGTTTCCGATCCTTTTTCCGTACATATGTGCATCGAAAGGTAGTTCTGATCTCCCGCCTGCGCATATTGAAGGAAATATTGAGCATCCGCACAAAATGGCAGTGCCAGGATTCCAATTATCACGAATATAATTTGTTTCATTGGTTTGATCTTTAATGCTCCCAGCCCATGAAGGGCTGGGAAAGCATTCATTAGGATTTGCAGTTGGCAACCTTATAACCAGACGCATTATTAGCCGCATCGAGCCATGCCTCATTGAATGTTGCGCCTTCGCCTTTCACTGTTGCAATCTTCTTGTCATTCAAGTCAAGAACATCACACGCAACAACGACCGCGCCTCCGTATACATGGTTCATTTGCCGTTTAGTCAGTTGCTGTGCTGCGAAATTTTTCATGTTCGTTTTCATAGTCGTAGTTTTTGTCGATTTTGAATTCTGTTTTGATTCGGACTTTTGCGTCTCGACAGGCGTCCTGAACTGCCGTTTTCCGATTCATATCCCGATGCTCCGGAAAAGAATTCTATTTTCTTATGCCTTGCTGCGTTTTAGTCGAACTTATGAGCTGTCGCACTCGGTTTTGTTCCCACCATGGGAGGGCTTTTTCGTCGAATCCGGCCGGCGAAACCGGATTTAACATTATATTGGTTCTTGGAATATTGTTTCGGTGCGAGTTTTTACCTCGGCAGCGTTTCCCGAAACGTTATTCCCGTTGCAGTTCTTCGAGTTTCGAGCGCAACGCATCGCCGCGCAGATCGACGGCAACGATCTTCCCGTCGGCATCCAGCAGGAAGTTGTGCGGGATGGTCTCGATGCCGAACATCCGGAACAGACGGTCGCAGTCCGGATCGTCCTCGCGCAGGATTACATGGGTCAGCGCCGTGCCGCTCCCGTCGGCCTCTACGGCCTGCTTCCAGCGGTTCAGGTTCTCGTCGATGGATACGGCGTATACCGCAAGCGTTCCTTCGTAATCGCGGGCCGCAGCCAGCAGCCCCGGCATCTCCTCGCGGCACGGACCGCACCACGAGGCCCAGAAATCGATCAGCACGTAAGGCATTTGCAGGCTGCGCCACGACGTTTCCTTGCCCTCTCTGTCGGGCAGACTGAAGCTGACGACGGTATCCCCGCAGCGATACGGGATCGCCGGTTTGTCTTCGTCTGCATCCGTGGGGTTGTCCGCGTCCGAAATTGCGGAACCCGGAGGGGCTATCGTGAGTTCGAATCCGGCTTCTTCTTCGGCCGGGTCCGGGTAAGGGAGCGGATCGCCTACGATGCAGGCATAACGGTTGAATGCCTCGCGGCTCTCGGGCGTCATCGCGGGTATGGGTTCACCGGAAGGAGTCGTTCCCGTAAGCATCGAAAGATTCGCATTGTCGGGGAATTTTGCACGGATATATGCGTATGTCTCGGTCTGTTCGCTCTCCGACAGATCCGGCAAAAGATTGAGGCAGGCATATACCGCATTGAACCCGCTTCGGGTGGTTCGCAGCAGCTCCCGCCACAACAGCCCTTCGGCGCGGAAGCAGGAGTCGATACGTGTTGCGAGTGCTGCACGGCGGTCGTCGTCGGGCGACAAATTCAGAGATTCGGCTTGCAACCGTTTGCGCAGCGTTACGACCGGAGCCCCGAGGATGCTGCACAGCTCCTCTTGGGATTCGGACCCCGATACCTCCGGACGGCCCATCCGCCCCAGCGGCGCGAATGCGAAGTCGATCCGGTCGCCGCTTCGGACGACGATCGAGCCGGAAGAGAGCGGTACGCGTTCGATGAGCACTTCGGCCGCCACTTCGTCGAACGGAATCCGCCCCTCCAACACGAAACGCCCGCCGCAAATCCGGCAGGAATCGATGAAGGCCGCCTGATTGTCGAAATAGGTGAACAGATAAGCTGTGCGGCCCTCGGCATCGAGACTGTCGGCGACCGAACCCGATATGCGAATGGGAGACGGGCTCTGTCCGCAGGCAACGGTTGCGGAAAACAAAAAGACCAAGTAAATAAACCAATGTTTCATAATGGCGGTTTCTAAAAGATGATGGAGGCAGGTAAGAGACAGTGGATATCCCTCCTGCCTTGTTCGAATGCCAGAAATTTCGTTTCGCGTTTGTCGTCCCCGAAATATAAGTCGCCGTACCCGCAATACTTGCATTGCAGGTTACATGCATCGGTAACCTCAAAGGTTAATTGACGTAAATTGACCAATGAAGATAGAACTTCATCACGTGTAATACGTCGATCATTCAAAATTCGCCGATTATCCATACTCGTGCTCACATTTAATAAATTCCACCCGGTACTGTACACCGTATCCGAACTCATATCCGATACTTTCGCAACCCTTCAGAGGATCTGAATCGTATAGATAGCCATTAGCCCACAACAAATATATACAAAAAACATTTTAGATTCAATTTATTTATCTAAAAAAAATGAGTGAAAATATTTCCGGAATATGATTTCGCTCGTATTTTACCGCTTACCAGCGAATTTGAGTTGCCGAGCAAAAAAAATATAGACTTATTGGATATGTGTTAAAATAATATTATATATTTGTATATACAAAACAACGTTATGCATAATACGAATATCAATATAGGGGTTTAATCCATCATCAATATTCATATGAAGAGCTTCAAAATCGACTACGCAGCGTGTAAAACGAGCCCGGGCGGCAACATTATGGCGAAGATTGAAAATTTTCAATCGCATTTCAAAGAGCATGAAAGAATGGGGCTGAATATATATGCCCGATCCCCCATGATTTCCGCATGTGATCGAGAAGTCGAAATTTTGGACAGGCATACCGGTCAGGTAAACAAGATGCTGATGTTCGGCTCTAACAGCTATCTGAATGCAACGATTTGCCCGGCGGCGGTCAAGAAAGCTGCCGAAGTAATCCAGCAATGCGGCATAGGTACGGGCGGAGTGCCTTTGTTGAGCGGAACATCGGATTATCAGAATAAATTGGAGAAAGAAATTTCGCAATTGCTCGGATTTGACGATACGATCTTGTTTTCCTCCGGCTTCACGGCCAATATTGGAGCCTTGGTAGGTTTGGTCGGTTCGAATAATTTATTGGTATTCGATAAGCTGAACCACGCGAGCCTCATCGACGGAGCATTGATGTCGGGAGCGAAAATGACACGCTACCTTCATAGCGACATGCGCTCTCTGGAAAAGATTCTTTCGCAGAATGCGGAACAATATCCATACGGAATCATGATTGTTACCGATGGCGTATTCAGCATGGACGGAGACCTTGCGAATCTGCCGGAATTGCTGCGCCTTGCAAAGAAATACAATGCGCTCTTATTGATCGACGATGCACATGCGACAGGTATTATCGGGGACGGGGGCGCCGGCACCTTGAGTCATTTCGGTATCACAGAGCGTGATAACATCATCGTGACCGGCACCTTGAGCAAGGCGATCGGGACAGTCGGCGGATTCATCACGGCAAGTCAGAAAATCATCGATTACCTGAGAGTTTATGCACGGAGCAACATGTACTCGACGGCCCTTCCTCAAAGTGTATGCGCTGCCGCATACGAAGTGTTGCAGGATTTCAAGAGACATCCGGAACAAAGAGAAGCGCTCGACCGGAATCACAATTATGTACGTTCACGATTGAATGAGATGGGATTCAATACATTACATTCTGTTACACCCATCATTCCCGTAATCATAGGCGATGAGTATGTGCTGACTAATCTGATAAAAGATATTTACGACCGGGGAATATTTGTAAATGCGATCTTCCCGCCGGTCGTTCCGCCCAAGATGTGTCGTATCCGAATCGGCGTGATGTCATGCCACACTCAAGAAGATTGCGATCGCTTGCTCGATGTCTTTTACGAAACAGGTAAAAAGTACGGAATTATCTAAACTCGACTACCCACCATCGAAGCAGCCATGATATAACGACGAATAAAAGAGAGAACGAGAACTGAATTCCCGTCTCTCTTTTGTTACATCCTTATCATTGATCTAAACTGTAGGAAGAGCAAGAATGTTCGATGCGGTCTTGATTGCAATTAACCGCAAACAGAAATAAATTCTTGCCATGCCATCCATTTTTCACTATTTTTGAGGCGGAATTATACATACATTCATTATAACTATAAATCGGATTATACAAAATGGCAGGGAGGGTGAGACGCACGAATGCTGAAATAGACAATGCCGTCATGACCGAGCTCGAGAAATTGGTCGTCCGAAACGGATTCGACAAAGTGCTTGTAACGGAACTGATGGCCAATGCCAGTTTGGAGCCTCCCGTCTTTTATAGACGCTATGGCTCTATCGACAATCTTTATGACAAGTTGGCCCAAAGATACGACTTCTGGATCAACGACACGATCAAGATGTCGGAGCTAAGCGATTTGGGCCCGAAGTCGTTTTTTGCGAAAACACTGAAGACACTGTACAAAGAGTTATGCAATAATGCCGTCATGCAGAAGTTATTGCTCTGGGAAATGTCTACGGATAATGATACGACCAGAAGAACGGCTCAGATAAGAGATCTGATGAACCTGAATCTGGTCGAATATTACGATGTCCTGTTCAAGTCTGCCCATATCAATATCCGCGGCGTTATTGCCCTGCTGATTTCGGGTGTCTATTATTTGATCTTGCACAGAGAGCGAGCCCCTTTTTGTAAGATCGATTTTAACACCCCCGAAGGTGAAGCGGCCTTTTCGGAAGCAGTGGATATATTGGTCGGGATGTTGTTCGACCGAATCGAGGGGCACAACCAAAAGCGGGAGAGTTACGAACGTATGATCAAAGATGGAATCAGCAAGAAAAAGGCTTGCCAATACTTGGGGGTCGGCGTCAACGAATTCGATTGAATTTTCTATGGCATGCCGGAGAAGTGGCCTCGCGTGTTCCGTTTTTCAACGGATCGAATATGCTTCAATATTTTAGTATCAGATGCTTCCCGTGGATTTTTTCTTCATATGCCATTGAAATTTTACCCGTGATGTAGCAGGAGGGAAGCATTCGGCTTTCAGATCATACGACTGATAACCGTGCAAACAATCCACATCGAACGAATTTGTATTCGCTCGATCGTCGTATCATCGGCGGCGGTTTCTGGCGAGACGGCTAATCGGAGTCGCTTCGAATTCCCGGGAGATTTGTATACACGACGCACAAGGCGCAGATGATCGGCAACGATGAAGTACATATTTCCATAACAAATTTCCTCTGCCACAGCCTTCTTTCGTAATAATAATACCGACTTGCGAGAATCCGGGTTGAACCGCTCATCGGCATATGTGATGGCTATCTGCGCATTTGCGGCAAGAGTCGAAGAAAATATAAGTGTTTCGTCCGCTGGAAGAACCGGCGGGAATAACATCGTTTCATAATTGTTATAGAGCGGAATACGGACAATATTATTGTGAAGAGTTTCTTGAGAATCGTTGTCGCCGTAAATAAGCCAGTCGATAGAATATCGCGGAAATTTCTGATGAATGATATTTGCCATATTTTTGCTGATCCCGCATTTTCCGCGCAAGATCTGATAGAGATTTTCCGGACGCTGAAACCCTATATGACGGGATAGTGCGTATGTACTCATCCCTGCATTTTCTATGACTATTTTCAATCGCTCCGCGGGAGTGCTATTGGATTTTGCCGGCATATGTTATAGAACAACGAATTAAAAAATAAGAAAGTACGAACCCGACATTGTCCAGATCCGAGGTATCGCCAAACACCCACTTACGGAACAAGTCAGGCTCGTGCCGCACGATAATAGTGCAATACACGAGCCCAGCTTGTCTATTCCCGTAAGTTGAAGTTGGCGATTTTCAGATCTGGAATAAACAGCTAAAAGCTATCTTATGTCAATTCTTTCGTCTTTCCGGTTCTTGTATAATTATTTAGTGAAACAAAGGTAGTAAAGAATTTTGGAAAATCACTCGATTCGGATATATTCCGAGTATCGGATATCGACATATGGGTTATCCCCGGCTATGGTCTGGTGTATGGCTTTCACTCTACGCCAGAACCACCAGCCCTTATATTCGACCCACACGGCCTGCCACAGCGTTATAGGCACACGGATTTCACCTTTCAGACGTCCGTTCTCGATAAGCCCCGCCAACTGGATATGGGGCGTTATCATCTCCACTTTCTGACGTAATATCGGTACGGTATCCCGTATGACCACCGTATCGCGTACCACTGCATCTATCGGCCCGGTAATCTCGATTTCATGGTGCGCCGCAGCTTCGAGGTTTTTTGACTTTCACGCCGAGTCTTCGGATCTTCTCGGCATCCTCAGCCCGTAGGCGTTTGTAGTTGTCGATCTGCAGCAGCAGGCGGTAGTCATCGCCCATACCGAGGCAGGCGCTGCGGATCTTTTCGGCCGTGACATACGAATTCCGATCGCAGAGGCTTGACCTTGATTTTCAGCTTTTTGTTGATGTGCTGGGCTTCGAGGCTTTTGCCGGCCGCTTTGGTTAGCCTTGGCATCCCAATGAGAAGAACGAACGGTGAGTTTACAGCTGAACTGCAACATCGTACCGTTGATCGTGATACCGAACCATAATGGGGACCTGACCGTATTTTTCCGACAGCCTTTTCACGTAGAAAAAGACTTGGAAAGTGCTGCGTTGCATGATAACTCGAACATTGAGGGTTTGTTAAACGTTAAGTCAAGTTATTTGTTATGCGGAAGTTTGATGTAAAATGTTGAAAAATAATGTTTGCAAAAAACAAAGCATTTCAGACAAGTAACGGATAAGTAGCTGAACTTACCGCTAAACCTGCCCGTTTTTGCGGCTTCTATTACTCTAAGCAGATGCAAAACAAAGAACTAATATACTGTAAATAAAACACTTGTTGTTTTTCTGCACTCTCGTTATCTTACTAAACCCTGACCGAGATAGGGATGTATCAAAAATCTGCGTTTTGACACAATTCCGTCTCTTTATGCTCCTTGCTCCGGCGGTAGCAGCTTGCACAGCACGGGGTCTTTGCGTAGGCGGTCGAGTTCCTTGTCGACGATCTCTGCGGCTTCGGTCTTGATGCGGTCGTAGTTCTCTTTGATCGTTTCCTGCATACGATCCACGCCGTTCTCGTCCGTGAAATCGGTAATTATGGGTATCTTCACGTAGCGGGCCGTTTCGGCTTTGACCTTCGCGCTGTCCACGACGATTTCGGCGTGGAATATCTTCTGCTCGATAGGCTGCTCGAAGCTGTCGGCCACAGCCCCGACGAACATCCCCTGCGTGAGCGTCGAGATCTTCGAGGCCGGGATCAGGCTGTCCATCTGCGTCGATATGGAGGTCGATTTGTCGTTACGGTTGATCGTCATGGACTGTCGCTTTTGCAGCACCTTGCCGAACCGTTCCGAGAGCATCTTGGCCGTTTCGCCCACTACCTGCCCGGAGAAGATGTTGCCGACGGTGTTCATCACCACGGCGGCCTCCTTGTCGCCGTAATCGCGTTTGAGTTGGCTGAAGTCCTGAAATCCGAGCAGCACGGCCACCTTGTTGCTCCGGGCTGTGGCGATGAGGTTGTCGAGGCCCTTGAAGTAAATCGTCGGCAGCTCGTCGATGATGACCGACGATTTGAGCTGCCCCTTCTTGTTGATGAGCTTCACGATACGGCTGTTGTACAGCCCGAGGGCTGCGCCGTAGATGTTCTGCCGATCGGGGTTGTTGCCCACCGTCAGCACCTTCGGATCGTCCGGATTGTTGATGTCGAGCGTGAAGTCGTCGCCCGACATGACCCAGTAGAGCTGCGGGGAGATCATGCGCGAGAGCGGAATTTTGGCCGAGGCGATCTGGCCCTGTAACTGATCCTGCGCCCCGCCGAGCCACGCATCCATGAACGGACTCAAATAATTTTCCAGCTCCGGATAGCTCGTCAGAATCGGGAAGATGTCCTCGTAGCGTTTGTTCAGAAACTCGATGGCGTGCGGAAAAGTGCAGTACTTCCCCCCGTCGTAGATACGCAGGAACCAGATCACGGCGGCGAAAAGGATAATGGGCGACTCGACGAAGAAATCGCCCTGCTTCTGCACCCATGTCTTGTTCAGGTTCAGCATGATGGTATAGGCGCTCTCGTATGCGTCCGAGATGTCGTTCATAAAGGCTGGATTGATCGGGTTGCAGCGGTGCGAGCGGCGCGGATCGTCGAAATTGATGACGTAAAAGGTCGGTACCTTCTTGTAGCCTTCTTGGTGCATCAGCAGGTGGTTGTAGGCGATCTCCGCGAGGTCGGGAAACTTGAAATCGTAAACATACATCGTGTACCCTTTTTCGATCTGCTGTTTGATGAATTGATTGACAACAGCGTAGCTCTTGCCCGACCCCGGAACGCCGACGCAGATACAGGCTCTCTGCGGCACTACGACGTTGGCGAATCCGTTGTGCCACAGCTTGTTATAATAGAATCGCGTCGGTAGGTTCACCGAGTATTCGTTCTCGACGAGGCGCGTTTCCTGCATGAAAGATTCGTTCTCGTTGTTGAAAGGGTCGTCCATCATGTTGTTCTTCAACAGCCGGCTCATCCACACGCCGCCCATCAGCAGGCAGATATATCCGGCCGATAGCGTCAGGATGTAGAACCCCACGACGGCGGACAGCGGCAGCGGCAGGTCGAGCAGCCACCAGTTGAAAAAAAAGAGTACGAAGCCGGCCGCGAGCGCCGCGATGATCCGGCGCCATGTGATCTCCTCCTCCTTGACCCCTTTGGTGCCGAGGCACGAGAGGCCGAGAAAGAGCACGGCGAAAAGTTTGGTGTAGAGTATGCTGCCGAACAGTCCCGCCGTGCGGTCGAAGCCGAGCAGAATCCTGTCTATCACGCCTATATTGACGTTCCACGCCAAAATCTGCCCGTAGCAGTACCAGTAGATGTGGATTACCACGAATAAAATACTCAGGGCCCGCATGAAGTCCATGACCTTGGACAAACCCCTCAGATCGTCCTCCTGTGACATATTCGCATCGTTATTAAATGGTTCTGCTGCGAATTTAAGACGACGCGGACTGCGGACGACGGTGCGGTGCCGTTGTGGCAGTCGTCGGCATCGGAGTGGCAGCCGTTGGCACGGGGAACGGACATGGCGTTGCGAACTGGCGGGAAAAAGATTATCTTTGTACTGCTGATTGGAATTATGGCGAAGTTGACGATCGAAACAAGACAATGCGACCGGATATTGCGGCGGGCGGTCGAGGCAGACCCTTCGGCTTTCTATGTCGGGGCGGATGGCCGCGCCGTAACGGGAGGCCGTCTGACAGCCGAGGCGGCAGAGGGCGTGGTAACGATCCGCAGCAACCGGTTATCGGAAAAGGAACTGCGCAGAATCTTCGCGGCGTTCCTGCCCGAAGCGCAACCGGAATGAATCATAATGAACCTATAAACGATAAGAATATGAATTATATTCGACGTCGGAGAGTGTAAACATGAAATCTTCGCCTTCGAATCGTTCGATGTTCCTGCGCACGGCCTGTTTCAAAACGCGCGTTTCCACTTGGTAGAGTGCCGCAAGGTCGAAGTCGAGCATCACGCGCTGGCCGCGGATTTCGTAGATTTTGCTCTGGATCGTAGTGAGTTCTTCCATCGGTTCGAGTCAAAATGAACGGCTATTCCTCTTCTTTCGGGAGTTTGAACCCGATGGGCCGAGGCTTTTTGCGGGCCTCGGGCACTTTGACCGATAGGGCCGCGATGGCTTCGTAGATGTTGTCCAGCTCCCTGCGCATGTCTTCCGAAAGGTCGTTCACCGCCTCGGCATTGTCCTCGTCCGCCCGCTCCAATAGAGCCAGTTTCGCCCGGATTTCAGCCAATTCCGAAGTAACGGTTGTAGCTGTCGTAATATAATTGCGCATGGCGACAAATGCTTTCATAATAGAGATACTTACTTGTATTGCCATTCCACTGCGCAATACCGCAGAAAGCATCGCAACTCCCTGTTCGGTAAAAGCATAAGGTAGGGATGCCTTCGGCCGCTTCACTCTGGATGTCGTCACAAATTGTGATGACATATTTTCCCATTCGATTTCGGAAATGCGGAACATGAACTCTTCCGGAAATCGTTCGATGTTACGTTTTACGGCCTGATTCAATGCACTGGTCGTAACTTGGTAGAGCGCCGCAAGGTCGAAGTCGAGCATCACGCGCTGGCCGCGGATTTCGTAGATTTTGCTCTGGATCGTAGTGAGTTCTTCCATCGGTTCGGGGCTGGCAGGTATGTGTTTTATTTCTCGATTTGGCTGTCGTAATAATCAAACCGCTCTTTGCAGACTCGTTCGACGGTTTGTTTCAGCAATTCGATTTTCGGAACAAGGGCGTCGATTTCTTCTTTCGTAACGACGAAATTGTCGTTATACCGAGCTTCGACATAGGCTTTGCATAGCTGGTCGAAAACATGCCGCTCTTGTTTCGTTTTGCAGGGAAAAATATTGACCAGTTCCAGCGTATGACATTTGCACTTTTCCAGTAGAAAATCGAGATCGTGCTCTTTATATCTATAAAGGATAAATACTAAGGGAATGGATTTTAGTAAATATTCGGTCGCTTGGTGCAGGAAAAAAGAAGAATGAGTATATTTTTTATTCTCGATATTTCTGATGGCATCTTCCCAATAATCAAGAGCTTTTTGTAAACTGCCTTGATAATAGCGTTCTGCTAATTGCTTAATCTCCGTATAATTCAAATCCCGGGGAGTAGCCAGTTCGCAATCGTCGGAATCATACAACGCAATTCCCTCGTTTATCACATCGACGTAGAAATAATGACCTTGCGACAACGCATTGTTCAACTTGGAGATACTCTCGCTGACAAGCTGTACTTTGGTAACATCGTTTGCATCTTTACCCTCGGCAAATCGGCTGCGGATACGCATTTCCACGGTTCCTTCCCGTTCGCCCAGTCGCTTGCGGGTTATCACCATAATATCATAATCGCTGTGGTATTCGGTCGTTTCTCCGTTAGGCCCGATCTGAATGTCGTGTATCACGTAGTTGCCTTTAGCGTAGCTGCCGTAAAGAATAATCATCACGACATCCTTTATTTCCTCACGGATCAGTCCTACCAATTCGTGAAGATCGCATTGGATATATTCGGGCAGAAAATCAATGGATTTCTTCATACCCACAAAATTAGCAAGATTTTTCCAAAAACACACGCCCGAATAGTGTACAAAAGAATATTTTTACCTATATTTGTCCACAAGTCTGAAAAGCATACATTGCAGTGTTGGTTGTATTGGGTCGGCACAAGCCGTCCGGGAACGAATAACTGCAAGAACAATGCAAACGATTAGTAGCTTTCAGAACTCGGCATAGCCGACGGACATAACTATAAAGGGTAAACAACTCTTTATACCAGTAAGCAAACGTGGAAACCTCTTCAGGGAGGGTTTGAGATCGGTATAATGGTTGTCAGTCCTTGTTATGTCCCGCATATTTTTTGCGGGACACGACAGGGGCGCAGGACAGTTTCCGATTTCGGGTTTTCCACGACCTGCTTACTGGGGCTGACACCGCGCCCCCTTTTTGTTTTCTGCGGGCGCATCATCCACTAACCCGAAACCGTCATGCGCCGCCATTTGCCGAATACATTACCTCATACGGATTGCACCCGCCGAACGACCGCCGGCGGGCGGAATCGGTATGCACGTATCGGCCGCGGCATTGCAAACGCTCAGGGTGCGGGACAAATGAATTCTTCACGTCGACGTTGCGTCACCGATTTATCCCTCGACGGTTCCGCACCCGTTTTCTCTATTGTATGGCTTACCACAGGCTCGAACGACGCCTCCGCCGCACCGGACTGTGCGGCGGAGTTCAGGCGCAGGAGCCATGCGACACCGACCGCACGACCTTTCAGTCGGTTGGCGAAATGTGGAGACCCCTTTGGGGGCGGACGCTTCCGCCGTACCGTCGTGTACGGCGGAGCGTCCGTTTTTTCGAATCGGAGAACAGCCGCCCCGATATACGGTTCAGTCCCGCACCTGCGCCGTACAGCTATCGTCCCGGCTGCGAACGACCATACCCCCTCGGGAACCGGCATGACCGGTGCGAATCCGGAAAATCCTGTTCCCGAAACCATGTTACGACCCATGAATCCCGACTTTACGACCGTTCTGACCGCTTCCCACGACGCCAATGGGTGCGCAGGCCGTATCGTCTCGCGCGGTCGTAACACCCATGCGGCCGCCCGCCGGCCGCGCCGAATTCACGGAGCTTCCGAAGAGCCGAACCACCTTGCTCCGCACGAGGACAGGCCGTCCGCCACAGAGGCGTCACCAAGCAATGATCGGATGCGCCTGTCCTCCATTTTTCACAGGATCGTTGCATACGACGACACGCAATCTCTGAATCTGGAAGTAACACCTTTTATATCGGGTGTGTCGTCTGCAACATCCTGTTTTGAGTTCGAAGACAAGAAGAACGGACGGATCGGACGTCCGTCGATGCACGTGGGCACGCACGTCGGCCCGATGCCCTTTTCGGGTGCCGTCCTCTCTTGTCTTTCACATACGACGGCTTCGAATGCTGCATCTCCGTCCGTCCGGCGGCCGGATGGATCGGCGAACGCCTGCGAAGCCGTCGTTCGGCATGGAACCGACTTGGGGACAAGTACATTGTCAGGATCGCGGCGAATGCCGCGGTCAACGCCACCGGGGTCGGTTCCTTCTTCTGGCGGTCGTTCGCCGAACCGCCGCGGGGGAATGGCCCGGCATCCATAGGCGGAGCCGACGAGTGAGTCATCGACCGTTCCGGAGCCGTTCCCCCTTTTTTCCCAATCGGGTCTGCCACCGATCCAAACAAGGCAGAAGCAAGTTTTATCTTGGTTTTAATTATTTTTAGGTTGCCGGAGCGTCGTGAGACGTTCCGGTTTTTTGCGGCGTGCCGTATCGCCGGGTTTTCCGCCCGGCACCCCGGGACACTTCCCGACGATATTCCCTCGGCAGGCCGGAGGCCGCCGAGGAAAGCCCCTCCTTCCCCCGGCCGCTTTTCCAGCCGCTACCGCCGCTCCAGCACGACGATCCCGGCCGGGCGGTCGTCCGCGCGAACGCCTCCCGCATCGCCGCTTGGTTCGGAGAAGGAATAAACAGTCCGATCGAGACACCGATAACCGATGAAATGAGAAAGCCTTGCAAGGATAAAATGCAAGGCTTTCTCGTTTATAGTTTGATTTTCTTGGATGGAAAATCATTGTCCGTGCGGGGCGGAACGCTTCCGATGATGATACGTCCGCCGGAGGCATCGGCGATCTGCCGCAGGCGTGCGGGAATATGCCGTTGCAGGCCATCGGCGGCAGGCGCTTCCTGTCGCGTGTCCTTCTCCTGCCGCTGCTCCTGCTGCTCTCCGGCCTCTTCGCCGTCACGGTCGCTGCCTACGGGTTTGAGCGCGAGTTGTATCTGCCGGTCGAGCTGTTCCATCTCCTTTTTCAAAGCCGCGAGGTCGGCTTCTTTGCGCCATGTGCCCTCGATGATCTGCCGGAGCTGAGGCACGTCCTTTTCCAGCGAGGTGCGCTCCTTGCGGAATTTCTCCAGCGTCGGTTCGATCGTGCCCAGCGCATGCAGGGGGTTGAGCGCCGCCGTGCGAGGGTCTCCAGCCAGATTGCCGTAGTTGTACTGGTAGAGGTATTCTCCCTCTCCCCGCACGTAAAAGCGGTTGCGAATGGTCTCGAAATCCTCCTTCATGCTCTTTTCGCTCTTGACGATGATCTCGAACCCGTAGATGGAGCCGATCCGTTTCTCACCCGTTCCCGTATCGACGGTTTTTGCGATATGGTTCAGTTGTTTGCCGATGAACTGCGGATCGTTGCTCTCCGCCCCGTCCAGCGTGATACGGTTGCGATACGATCCGTCCTCGTTGAGTTCCGCACGGCTCCTGAAAGCTTCGAGGTCTTTTTCGATGCGTCCGATCCTTTCGTCGAGTTCCCCGATTTTTCCGAGCGTATATTCCAGCTGGCTGCGGCTCGACGACTTGCCGCGCACGAACGCCTGACGCTCGCTCTCCAGCCCCGCGATCTTCTTTTCGAGGCGGGCCTTTTCCAGCAAGTCGGTGTTGCCCGACAGCACAGCGACGTATTCCGAGAAGTTCATGCCGCTGCCTTCGTCCATGCCGCCTTCGTCGATGGTACGCACGCCCATACGGTTCTGTTTGAGCTGGCGGATGAACAGCTGCTTGTTGTGCAGCAGCCCGAACTTGTAGGCGTCGAGCGACTTTTCGACGGCGTAGATCAGCACGTCCACCGTGTTGTCGGCGTAGAGTTTGGCTATCTCGTTGCCTTTGCGGATGCCGCGTCCTTCGCGCTGCTCTAAGTCCGAGGGCCGCCACGGACTGTCGAGGTGGTGGATCGCCACGCACCGCCTCTGGGCGTTCACGCCCGTACCCAGCATGTCGGTCGAGCCGAACAATACGCGGATGCGTCCGGTGTTCATCTCTTCGATCATCTTCTTGCGTTTGCCCTCGCTGCCGGCTGCCTCTTGTATGAAACGAACCTCGGAAGCCGGAATACCGTGGTCTTCGACCAGCTTGCGCTTGATCTCGGAGTACACGTTCCACTCGTCTCCCGGCTTCCATGTCCCCAGATCGGAGAAGACGAACTGCGTACCCTTATGCTGGTCGTACTTACGGTAATAGTGCGCGATCTGCGCGGCGCAGTGGTTCGCCTTGTTGTCCGCATGATCGCCGTACAGCTCCGGGTCGATCATACGCATATCGAGCGACATTTTACGGGCGTAGTCCGTAGCGATCAGCATTTTGGCCTTCTCCTCGCTTTCCGTGAGGGGTGCCCGTCCCAACACCGTGGCATCGCCCGTCTTGGCGAAATGCACCAGCTGGTCGATAAACGCCTGCTGGTCGGGCGTGGGCGGGATGTTATGCAGTATCTCGTTTTTGTGCGGTCGGTCGATACCGATGTCCTCGGCCGTGCGGAAATCCGTAATTTCCGAATAAAAAGCCGCCAGCTCCGGAACCTTGATGAAATAGCGGAACCGTTCCTTCTGCACGATCTGGTTGGTGACCGAAAATTCGTAATCGACGCTCTTTTTGGCGAATACGGCGGCCCATGCGTCGAAGGTGCGGATGTTCTGCCGGTCGAGTGCTTTCGGACGCAGGTATTTGAACAGCAGATACAACTCCGTGAGGGAGTTGGAAATGGTCGTCCCCGACAGAAATGTCGCCCCCAGATCGCGCCCCGTGCGCTCCTGTATGGTTCTGAGAGCAAAGAGCATGTTAAGCGCCCGCTGGCTCCCGTCGGGGTTGCCGAGGCCCGCCACGCGGTCGTGCCGCGTATTGAACATCAGATTCTTGAATTTGTGCGATTCATCTACGTAGAGGTGGTCGATACCCATACGGCGGAAGTCCACCGCATCGTCCCTGCGATGGTCGAGGGCGTACTGCGCCTTTTGCAGTTTGGCCTCCAGATTGTGCTGGCGCTTGATGCAGCCGGTCAGCATACGTTTCGATACGTTTTTACCTTGTGCCTTGAGCAGCATGAGGTTCTGCTCCACGCTGTCGAGTTCCGCCCGCAAAATCTCCTGTTGGATTTCCGGCGACTGCGGGATCATGCCGAACTGCTCGTGCGAGAGGATCACCGCATCCCAGTCGTTGTTCTTGATCTGCCGGAATATCTGCTCGCGCTTCTTCGGCGTGAAATCCTCACGGCCCGGATAGAGCACGCGGGCCATCGGGTACGCTGTGCAGAACGTCTTGGCTATCTCGTGGATATTGGCTTTCAATCCCGTAATCATCGGTTTGTTCACCAGTCCGATGCGTTTTTTCTCGTAGGTTCCGCAGCACATGATCAGGGTCTTGCCGCCGCCGACCTCATGATCCACGATGCCGCCGCCCAGCAGAATATCCATCCAAATAGCGTCTTTCTGGCTCGGATAGAGGTCTTCGATACCTAACGCCTTGCGGTCGAGGCCGGGAAAGGTCAGGTGCGAGCCGTCGTACTTCGGACGCACGAAACAGTTGAACTTGCGGTTATACATGTCGGCCAGACGCTCCTTGAAGTCGGCGGACTGGTCACACAGCCAGTCCGTGAAACCGCTGCGGATCTCGTCGATTTTGGTGTTGGCCTGCTGTATCTTCTCCCCGTCGCGTACCTTCACCTCTTTCCACTCGCCGTCGATCAGTTTGCGGGCTTTTTTGGTGATGTCCGGAATCGTGTTGTGCAGGGCGTGTTTCATCAGATGCAGTCCGGTATAACGGCGGAACTCTCCATGAACGGCATACTGGTTTTGTATCTTGATATTGTACTCGTCCTTGGCCGTAATGCCGAACTCGTCGAGATCGGCGAGGTAACCGATCTTGACCTCCGTTTCGAAGAGCCACGAGGCGTAACTGTCATAGATGCCCGTAGGTATCCACCGCTCGCCGAAGTTGAAGTCCAGATCCTCGAATGCGATCGGTTTGGGTGTGGCCTCGTGCAGCGCTGCGAGGGTTTCCCGTGCGCCTTCGTGATCCGGATTCTCGTCGAGGAAGCGCTGCACGCGGTCGGCCTTCTCGATGACGTTGCCTGCGATGACACGTTCGGCGATTTCGTACTTCCCGCTGTCGGGGTTGAAATAGATACGCCCTTTGAGCTGTTCCAGCACCTCCGCTTCGCTCGCCCCGGTAAGTTCCGATATATACTCGATATTGATGTCCGCATAACGGTTCATGCTGGCTGCCAATGCCGTATGCACATCGTCCGTCTTTTCGATCTCCGCCGGATTGAAAGCGACGGGATGGTCGAAGATGTCGGCCTTATTCACGATACCGTCGGTGTAACGTTCCAGCGAGAGTATCTCGTCGGCTCCCGAATCCATCCGTATCTGGTCGATATTCTGCGGTTCGTTCAGCCAGCCGAACCGCTCCACGAAGTTGTCGTAAAGGCTGTTCAACATTACGCGCAACGCGGGGTGCGGGGCCTGCGTATCGGCCTCCACGTTGTAGAGGTGATGATAGGTGTCCCGCACCTCGATATAAAGCGACATTTTCACCCGCTGTTCTTCGGGCAGGTCGAGCGGATGGAACATCGGGCGCAGGGTTTTCAGGTCGCTCAGGTATCCTACACGGTTCTCCTTATCCACAATGAGCGTCCCGTCGCGGTAATGTTCCAGCCGTTCTCCCTTGAAAGGCCGGGGCGAGAACGGGTCTTTGGCCGCCTCGTCGCCGTGTGCCGCAGTGCGCGGCGCAGCGGCTTCGGCCCGTTCTCCGGAAACGCTCGCGGACGGGACGCCATGCCGTACTGCGCTGCCTGCGGGTATCGGATTGTCCGCAGCGGCCCCTGTGACGGCAGCGGCATCCGCAACACTGTCGGGAACTTTGCGAGACGGTTCCGGCCGCTCCCTTCCGTATTCCATTCGGGTCGCGGCCTGCGGCTGCCCGGCTACGCCGGATTGCCCTGCCGCAGGCTTTGCCGTATCCTGCCTGTTTTCGGTTATCGTCCTCGGATGATTTTCAGCAGACGTGCCTGTGAAGTGTTCCGCCGTAACGGCGGTCGATACCTCTGCCGGCTGTCGTTCCTCTTGATGCGGCCGGTTCAGCATCAGCCTCTCCCGCCAATCCATGGGACGTTCCTCCTCCTGTACGGGCTTGGACGCCTTCTGGGAAGAAGTCGCCGATCCCTGTTGTGCAGGCCGGTGTTGTACCCGCGGCATCCCCGCTGCCTGCCGTTTGCCTTTCGGTTTCGGCCCCCGTTTTTTTGGGCGATTCACCTGACTGCGTTCTTCGGCCGAGAACCCGAACAGGTCGTAGAGCGTAAGCACCGGTTCCTGCTGTACGTTCAGCATTGGCTCCGGTGCGGTCTGCGTATCGAAAGCATCGAACAGCGATCCTGCGAACCCATCCTGCGAGGGCTGTCCGGCCGCTCGTGTCTGCGCTGCTGTTGCAGCGGGTTCCGCAACCGTCTCTTCCAGCCCGTCGTCGGCCGGGCGTACCGTGCTGTCGGCAGGCCGTTCCGATTCCTGCGTGGACTGCGGCTCTTGTGCCGAGGCAGGAACGTGTGCAGGTGCCCGCCGTGCAGCGGGTTCCATAACCGCAGGTTCGGATATTTCCGGCCGGACACTCTGTACGACGGGTTCCCGACGCATCTCCGATGTATCGGCCTGCTCCTTCTCCGGAGCTGCGGCCGCGACCGTTTGTACGGCGGGTTCGGCGTATCCGTACATTTCCGGCGAGGGCGGATAGTCTTCCATAAACCGCCTCTCCCGCTCCTCTTGCCACGCGCCGAACTCCGCCCAATCCTGCCCGGCAGGCTGCCATGCTTCCTGCGTAGGCAGTGGGGGCAGGGATTCGTTCGGCATGGCGGCACCCTCGGCCTGTACGGTCGCTTCGTTCCGTATTTCCTCCGCTTCGGCATCCTCTATGGGGATCATCTCTCCCGTTTCGGGGTCGAGCCGGTAGCCGTCGGAGGCGGCCTGCGTAACGGCATACCGTTCTTCCATCCACCGGTTAAGGTCGCGCCACTCCTCTTCGGTAGGGTGCCAGAACGGCCCTGGCTGCTCATCGAAAGGTGCGGGTTCCTGCATTCGGCCGGCCTGATACCGTTCCGCTTTCTGCCGCAGGTCGGAAAGCACTTCTTGCAGTACCTCTCCGGCTCGGCGCGGGCCGCCGCGCCGAGCTGTTTCGGGAAGAGGAACAGAGGTTGCCGGCTGCCGGAATTCTGCGGTTTGTCGGGACGGGTGCGGCGAAGCCGGAACGTCCGGAAAGAGCGTCGTTTGCGCGGATGAAGGTTCCGCCTGCCGCCTTTCGGCACGGAGGGCCTCTTCCGTCCGGATGCTCGCCTCGGCCTCGTCCGGAAACCAATGGTCTTCTATGGCCTGCCAGAACGGATCGAGATCGGGAGGGTACGGCGGCTCGTCGTCGAATATACCGACCGTAGTTTCCGAAGGCTGCACCATGGACGGTGCAGCCTGTCGTGTCTGCTGCCTGACTGTTTGGCCGGATAATTCTGTTTTTTGCTCCTGACCAATGCCGCCACGCTCCGTCGCAAGATTTTCCTGTGCGATCTCTTCGTTCCCGTGCTGCCGCAATACCGTTTGCCCGGACAGTTCCGTATTCCGTACCTGCCCGATGCCGTTGTGCGCCTGTCTCGGACTTACTGTCTCCGTCTGCTGTTCCCTGTACTGACGCGGGACGATCTTCGGGACATGGCTTTCGTACAGCTCCCGGTTGAAATGCCGCTCCATATCCTCCGCGAGCATATCCGCCAACGCACGGGCGATGCCTTCCACGCCCCCGGTGTAGGTGAACTCCATCGCCGGTTTCCCGTAGGGGTTCGTGCCCACTTTGGCCGAGGTCTGCACCACGCGGTCGAGCGATCGGAAGCTGTTATTTACCGTAATGCCGTTCGAAAGCGTGCGCGTTTCGATAAAGTCCCGCTGCCGCTCGGAGAGGGGGCGGGCGACCGAGTTCTTTTGCAGGATGATAAGATCGCTGCCCACCTCCGTTCCGGCATGGTCGGTAAAGAGGTTGTTCGGCAGCCGTACGGCTGCGACCAGATCGCACCGCTCCATCAGCCATTCCCGCACGGGTTTGTTGCGTTCCGAATCGACCATACCCTGCGAAGTGATGAAGGCGACGAGGCCCCCGTCGCGCACCAGATCGACCGACTTCATAAAGAAATAGTTGTGTATCGCCCATGCACCTTGTCGGCGTACCGGATCGCGCGAATTCGAAAACGCCGGATCGAACAGCGAAACGTCCCCGAAAGGGATATTGCTCGTAATCAGGTCGAAGTGCCCCTCGTAGACGGGTTCTATGGTTTCGAGGCCCTGCACCCGCACCGTATCGTCTGGATAGAGCCTGCTCAGGATCAGTCCCGTCATCGGGTCTTTCTCGAAGCAGGTGATCTCGGCCTCTTCGTTATAACGGCGCAAATACTCCACGAAAGCCCCCGTCCCGGCGCTCGGTTCGAGTGCACGCACCGGAACGGCACCCGCATTATAGAGCATCCGCGCAATGGTGTCCGTCACGGGTTCCGGTGTGTAGAAGGCCGTCAGCACCGAAGCTTTGATGCCGTCCATATAATGTTTGTACTCACGCTCGCCGTCCGTGTTCTCTTTCAGCACGGCGTGCAGCTCTTCGATCAGGGGCGTAAGCGCCGTTTTCTTTTTGTGCGGCAGCGGTTCCAATACCTCTTTGATCGCTCCGAAGCCGCTGTACACCCGCAGCACATCCCGTTCTTCGGGCGTAGCCGCCCGCTGTTCCCTTTCCAGCGCGAAGGCCCTGCGGATCGCTTCGATATTGCCGCGCAGGTGTTCGGTCTTATTGTATGCCATTGTCGAGCAGAATTTGAACGGTTCCCGTAAGTTCGGTATAGAGCAGAGCGTACTGCGGCGTGGCGGCGAAATCGTCTGCAAGCTCGTAGCTTCGGGCGACCTCGCGGGCCTGCGGCAGAAGGATGAGGGCGGCCTCGCGGGCATCCTCTTCGGGAATGATGTCCGCGAACTCGCTGCGGATAACGTTTGCGAGAGTACCGTATAGCGAGAAATGAAGCCTGCGGTAGAGTACGGCGTCGGCCTCTTCCGCCGCTTCGATACGGGAGCCTCCGCTGCGTATGATACAGCTGTACGCTTCGGCCGCAGACTGCGCCCGCGTGCGGATAAAGTCGGCATCATTCGCCAGGTCGGGATGGCTCTCCCGCAGATAAGAGAGCAGCGAAAGGCCGTAATAAGATAACCCCGTTTGCGGGGCGTTATGATGATCGTTCGGCATGATGTGGATTGTTCAGTGGTGTGAAACGAAAAGGTCGAAGGAAGAAAAGGCGCTCCGGGTTCCCACCCGAAGCGCCGCCACTGAGCATCCCTGCCGAACGCCGAAAGCGTCTATGGCAAGTCGTTCAGCGGCAAAGGTAAGGATTATTTCCGGACTTTCGCCGCACCCGGCTTACGGGTCTTGCCGCCTTGTTCGAAAGCGAATGCGGTGCGGTAATCGCCGTCGAAGACTACGGCGGCCTCGAACGTGCCCCCGTCCTTCTTGGCGAAGCCCTTGATCGTCGGGGTTCGGCCCTTGACAAGCAAGGCTTCCAGCTGGCTGTCCGTAAGCTCCTTTTTCGCTATCGTCCGGAATACGGTCAGGCCGCACTCCGCATTTTCGCATTTGGCGGCCTTCGGGTAGAACGTTATCCGGCCCCCGCAGCGGGGGCACGGAGCGCCTGGACGCCCGGCAACCGACCCGACCTGCACCTTGAGCAGTTCGGAAGTAATTTGCGAGGCGTAAACTTCGATACCTTTACGAAAGGTGAAGGCGTTCATCTCTCCGGTGGCGATCTTCGCAAGGGCCAGTTCCCAGCCGCCCGTCATGGCGGCGTCGGCGATACGCATGTCCTTGACGATGCCGTACACGGCGAGACCCTTTTCCGTGGGCACGAGCGACTTTTTATCCCTGCGGATATACTCGCGCGAAAAAAGCGTCTCGATCACCGCTGCACGGGTGGCGGGAGTTCCGAGGCCGGAATCCTTCATGGCCTCGCGCTCGGCTTCGTCTTCCAGCTCCTTGCCGGCGGTCTCCATTGCCGCGAGCAGGCTGCTTTCGGTATGCAGCGGGCGGGGGCGCGTCTGCTTTTCCTGAAGGTCGCATCCGCGCACCGTGAGCATATCCCCCTCGGCGAGCTCGGGCAGAGCCGCCGCATCCTCCTCTGTACGCTCTTCCGGCTCGCCCCATACCTTGCGCCATCCGGCGCTCGTTACGATCGTGCCGCGTACCTCGAACGGAACGCCTGCACACTCCATACGGACGGAGGTGATCTCTTTCAGACACGCGGGCGAGAACGCCTCGACCATGCGGCCGGCGATCATATCGTAGATTTTGGCATGGTCTGCCGCAAGTCCCGCGGGCGTATGGCCGGTGATGAGCAGAGCATGGTGGTCTGTCACCTTCCTGCCGTCCACCGAACGGCGGTTCAGCTCTCCGCCCGACAGGTCGGCAGCCTGATGGCCGAAACCCGTATGGCCGGAGAGCGAGGCCAACAGCGGGGCTATCTCCTCGAACACATCTTGCGGAATATAGCGGCTCCCCGTGCGGGGATAGGTGATGAGCTTCTTTTCGTAAAGTTCCTGCGCGATGCCGAGCGTCTTTTCTGCCGAGAATCCATGCCGCGTGTTGGCCTCTTTTTGGAGAGCGGTCAGGTCGTACAGCAGCGGCGGTTGCTCGGTTGCATTGCGGCGTTCGACCTTTATAATCTGCACGCCGTCGCTGCCCCGGACTGCGGTACAGGCTTCGTCCGCCGCCGCTTTCGTATCGTATTTCGGCGTCGAGAGGGCGGCGAAGGCCGTAGCGTCTTTGGCCGTGTGGAGTTTGAGCCGGAAATAGGTCTGCGGCGTGAATGAGGTGTTTTCCAGATAGCGCCCGCACACCAGAGCCAGCGTGGGGGTCTGCACCCGCCCCAGCGACCATGCGCCGCGTCCGGCGGCGATGGCGAGTGCCTGCGAAGCGTTGATGCCCACGATCCAATCCGCCTCGCAGCGGGCTCGGGCCGAGAGGTAGAGGTCGTCATACTCGCTGCCGGGACGTACGGCTGCCAACCCCTCGCGGATGGCCCGCTCGGTGAGGCTGCTGATCCACAGCCGCTCGAAAGGCGTCTTGCAGTCGAGATAGTGATAGATAAAACGGAAAATAAGCTCGCCTTCGCGTCCGGCGTCGGTGGCCGCGACGATTCGCTCGGCGCGGGAGAACAGCTCCTTGAGGACGGCGAGCTGTTTGACGGCTCCCGGATCGGGCTTGTACTCCTTGCTGCTTTTGACGCGGCGCGGTTCGAGGATAAAGGTTTCGGGAAGGATCGGAAGGTTCTCTCTCTTGAACCCTTCGATGCCGTAGGCTTCCGGCATGGCCGGGCCTACGAGGTGCCCGAAGGCCCATGTGACGGCGTAGCCGCCCCCTTCGATATACCCCTCTCTGCGGGTGGTAGCGCCCACGACGGCGGCGATCTGCTGCGCTACCGAGGGCTTTTCTGCTATGATGACTTTCATTCGTCGTACGTTTGTACTTAGTTAATTAATTGAATTAATTTTACAGTATCAGGCATGGACCAAGGCAGATCATTCGTTGGTTTTAGAAACCGTACCAAACGTTCCGTCCCCATGCCTTACATCTTAAAACCGGACAGTTCGTTAGGCCGTATAGAGCCCGTGTTTGCGACGATGGTTTACAAGATGTAGTTTCACTTAAATTCTTTTTATTATGGTTTACATCGGTATCGACATCAGCAAAAGCAGTTTCATTGCAGCTTATCCATCAGTGAACGGCTGCCATACCAAGGCTTATCCGAATACTACTGCTGGAGTGCGCAAGTTCATCGGTACGCTTGCTGTCGCTGAGCATCACTGCGTCATGGAAGCCACAGGCAATTACGGGTTTCTGCTGCTGTACCTGTTACATCAGAGCGGTATTGCCGTCAGTCTGGTCAACCCCAAGCAGATCAAGCATTTTGCCCGAATGATGATGGCTGTCACCAAGACCGATGAGAAAGACGCCTGCATGATCGCCATGTATGGAGAGAAAATGAATCCTCCCATCTATAAAATGCCCTCGCAGGCTATCTTACTGTTCAAACAGAAGAAGACCGTCATCCGTCAACTTCGTAAACAACTCGTTGCATCAAAGAACCTGCGTGAATCGCTCGTCGTACTGCCTTATCGGGACAAAGCCTGTTTGCGTGCACTGGACAAAACCATTGACTTCCTGACCAGGCAGATCAAACAACTCGAAGCGGAACTGGCAGAAATCGCATCTGAGGAGTTTGACAAGCAACTCAAAGCCTTGACATCCATCAAGGGGATCGGTATTATGCTCGCTACGGCGCTGATCCTTACGACCGGAGGATTTACTTACTTCGACAATGCAAAGCAACTCTCCCGCTTCATCGGAATATGTCCAACCTACCAACAATCCGGAACCTCCATAAATATCAAAGGACATATAAACCGCAATGGCGATGAACACTTACGGGCCTTGCTTTATGTCGCCTCGTGGTCGGCTTTGCGTTCAAATGCCGCCTGTCGGGAATGCTATTTCCGATTAAAGGCCAATGGAAAACCGTCTAAAGTAGCTCTGATCGCTGTGGCTAACAAACTCGTCAGACAGGCTTTTGCTATCGCTACTACCGACTCAATCTATATCGACGGGTTTGTCTCGACTAAAAAATAAATCTCTGTTCATTTTTTTATCTTTTTATTTGTTTTTAAACACAGTTCGTTCGGTTTTTCGGATGTTTTCAGTGGCTATTTATTTTGCTGCGCCGCCCGTTCTTTTTCCCTTTCGAGACGGGCGATCAGCTTGCGGTCGTAGTAGATGTGGTTGCCGTTCTCGTCGTAATACCGGCTGTCGTCGTCCTGCGTTTGTTCCGCATCGGGGCATTTGCCGATATAAAAGAGGATCAGCAGGGTTACGACGGAGAACGACACCGAGGCCGCGATGATAATCAGAATGGCAGCGAGCATGTTACAGACCTCCTACGCTCTTGGACTTCTTCGGCTGAGGCTTCGGCGGGGCGACCTGACGAACTTCGCGTTCGGATTGCCGCTTCTGCGGCTGTCCTTCGGCCTGCTTGGGCGGCTCGTTCGACGGGGTTCGGGCCGGAGTCTGTGACTGCGAGGAGGACTGTTTGCGTGAGTAATCCGGGTTCCAACGGTAAGATTTGATCTTTCCGGCCTCGTAATCGGGTTTTACCCAGCGATCCGCACGTTCCGGGCTTCCGGGAAATTGTAATCCCTGCAAGTAGGTCGCTTTGACATCTTTACGCTTTTCGGGGAAATTGAGGGCGTCCAGCCATTGATTGTAAACTTCTTGGGGCAGCTCCACACCGAACACCCGCTTGGGAATGAACATGGGACGCGGCCCTTCCGGCAGGGGATTGCCCTGCTCGAAACGTTTGGCGGCATATACCCCTCGGTTATGCTCCTGATAGCGCCGTTTGTCGAGGCCGCCGTGGTCGAACTCGATATTGCCCTCCGAGGCGTCGATCTGGATGTAAGCATCGCGTTTGTAGCCGGAACGGGTGGTATAGCCTTTCAGCAGGATTTTACGTCCGGAGTAGAAGTCGAGCTGTTCGCCCTCGGAGAGGTCGGCATTCTTGATCGAGGCGCGTTTATCGAAATCCGAGACAGGCATCGCAACGAGTTCGTTTGTCCACTTGTCGCGCGAAACATAACAGGGCGTCATTTTGCCCGGCTCCAGCTCCAAGTCGATCGCCTTGCCTGCATGACGGGTTTCGATGATGTTGCGCTTGGCCTCGTCGTCGAGCAGCACGTTGTGAAAGGGCGCGTCGAGATCGCACTTCTCCCGATAATAGTGCGGCACGACTTTCAGCGTTCCGTCGGCCTGTTCTTCGAGCGATACGCGCCCTTTGGTGGTGACGCGCATGCCGCCGGGTTCCATCTCCGGCCGCATTTCGATCAGTCCGTGCGATTTGTGCCCGTAGGACATCGCCTTCAAATGGGGTTCGAGGTCTTCCATACGGATACCCATGCGCTCCATACCCGCCATGTCGATTTTCGATATATCCATGGGCTCGAAACGGGGAACCGCGATCTGCTGTTCCATTTTTGCGAGCTCTTCGGCCGGATCGACGCGGTAGTTTTCGAGCAACTGCGGATCGAGGTCGATTTTGATGAGTTTCTCCAGCACGCTTTCGGCCATGATGAAGATCTCCGAGATACCCGTTTTTACAGGGTCTTGCGACTGCTCCATGAATTTGGTGAAAAACGCCTCCAAAGCAGGTTGATTCGTGTTCACGTCGAACAGTTTGGCGACATTTGCCGCAGTGGGATCGAGCGTCTTGACGTTTCCGTCTTCGTCGATACTGCCGACGGCCTTCAGTTTGCCGTCCTGACCTTCTCCGGTCTGCCTGACGAGCATTACCTTCTTCTCGTCGTTCTTTACTTTTTCGTCCATCTTTACGAAATATTAGGTTAGCACCAATAGCGGTGCAGGGGACGAATTTAACCCGTCTGCGGACGGCCCGGACAGACAGACCGCCCCCGTTGTCGCGGTTGGAACAGGTGTTGGAAGAGGCTGGCGTCGGTACGGGTAAAATGCAGAAACGACGAACGGTCGGAACGACTATCGTTTCGACCGCCCCGGTACAGTACCTTCCATCACAGATATTGTCTGGATATTCGTCCCTGCCTAAGCATCTGAATAGTCGGTATGAGTAGTGGATGTGTAGGAAAAAAGCGCTCCCTTACGGGAGCGAAATAAGATTGCCCGTCTGAAAAAATAAAGGCGGATTCGCATCCACCTTTACTAAAAAAGTATTATTTTTGTATTTGAAGAGTTATTTGAAAGCATGAGAAATAGAGTGTTTCTGAACACTTTACTTTTTCTTATCCGTTAGCTTATCTCATGCGAGTCCTTCATAATCTGCTCGTAGTCAATTAAACTCTCTCAGACTACATCAAAGATACGAAAAACAACCGTCCTCCGCAACTTTACTCCGAGGGAAACGACCGTCGCACGCGGCAGTCCCGCTCCGCCGGAGCCGGGAAATTCCGAACGTCCGCACCTTCCGCCACACAACTTCCGTGCAATATGCCTTGCGGCGTGCTCCTTCGGTCCGCCACAAAAACCGGAGCCGGACTTTTCCCTCAGGAAAAAGATCCGGCTCCGACCTGAAAAAACTTTTTATTTCGATCAACGCTTTTATTCAAAATCAATCAAAATCATCGCATTCGGCCGCAGGTTCCGTCGCGGTAATCTTCACGCCTTTCGAACCGACACGGATATCGACTTTCTCACCGTCCTCCTTATCCTCCACCGCGATCTTCACCCGGCCTTCCCCGGCACTCAAATCAACCATGCCTTCGGGTGTATCCACTCTTAACAAAGAGTTATCGGCAGATCCGGGGTCCGGCAAAGCCGGTAATTCCATATCCGGATCGTAGCTTTCCGTCCTTATCTCATACCATTCATATCCCCGCTCACGCTCCCGGACCGCAGAAACACCCAGGCCGATAATAATCAATATCCAGATTAGGAAAGTCGTCAGGACGGCCCGGCGGCTCGGTTTGCGGGAAGCAATCAGGCACATCAACACATAAATCAGCAACAGCACCGGCACCAACGCGGTCATAATCCCCAGCGACACCGTCCAGATGCCCGCATCGATAGACACAACCTCCGGACCGGCCATCCCGACAGCAAACAGACCGATAATCAATGCGCATGCACCCAGAATCAACCCGAATACCAGCAAGCCGGCCAGGAGTTTCAATACAATCAGGACGACCTGCCCCAAGGCATAAACGGCCTTGGCAACGACCGGTTTGGCATCGGCATCGACATCGTGATTCGCCGCCGAAGCCTCCTCGATGGATTGTACGGTAATCCGCTGTCCGTTTTGTTCGAGCTTCTGACGCGCAGTACGGGCTGCCGGTACAGCGAACCACATAATCAGGTAGCAAATAAAGAACACGCCGAGCAAGTTGCTCATCAGCGGCACAAGCCACCAGAAAAACGGAATCCATCCCAACAACAGCAACAGAATGAGCGGCAGGAACATCAGCAGACGGATCCACGTGGGACTGGTCCCGAAATACTTGGCCACACCCGAACAGACACCGCCCAGGCGCGCCTGGTCCATATCCCGGTACAGGCGACGCGGAATCCGGCCTTCGCCGCGCGGGGCTTCACGGCCCTCCTGTTCCCGAATGGCTTCGGCAGACCCCATTTGAGCGATAATCTCCTCGACCAACGATAGCTCCACCACTTTAGAATTATCCTGGTGCGAGAGAATCAGCTCGGCGATACGGGCCTCGATATCCTCGACGATCTCCTTTCCGCCGTCGGTATTTCTATACGTATCGTTCAAGCTCTCCAGGTAACGCGAAAGCACCTGAAAGGCATCGGCCTCCATCGTGAAGGCAATCCCCGAAATACTGCATTTCTTAACCTCTTTCATCGCGATCGGTCTATTTGAGTTCGTTATTCGCTGCACCGCGAGTAGAACCGCCGCTCGTATCGGCAGAATTCACACTGCACGGTCCAGCATAGGAAACGCTTCCGGCGCTCGACGTTCGGGATTGCAAAGCCTGCTCGCAATAGACCCGAATATCGGCAGCGCTCGACGCCTCCGCCTCGCAGAAGTGTGCGACCAGCTTCCGGGCATCGATCGACGCAGCGGAAGAGGCTTCGAACACCGCTTTCTGCACCGCCCCCTGCAACAGAATCGACGATGCACTCGAAGCATCCGCTTCCAGACGGTCCGCATCGATCTGCGCCACGACTTTAGCGCTGCTCGAAGCGTCGATTTCACACGTTTCGACCTGTGCATCCACACGGATCCTGGCTGCGCTCGACGCTTCGATCTCCAGCATTCTGCCGGTAAAGAGTGTCTTGGCCACGATCTTCGCAGCGGAGGAAGCCTCCAATTTGCGGATATTTCCGTTGTAAGGTACGCGCACCAGGATCTGCTCCGAAGGCACTGCATGAATGCGAGGAGCGACCGTAATCTTCAACTCGCCACCATCGATCCCGACCCGCACGTACTCGATCAGGTTATCATCCGCACAGATTTCGATATCGCCGGGCTCGTCGGTAAGCAGGACCTTCACTCCGCGCGAAGCATCGATGGTATGAAAGTTTCCGACCGCCACGGTGCGGGTTATCAGATTTCCGCTTCCCTTGATCCGGGTTTGACCGAAGATACTGCCTCCGCACGCTGTCGTACCGAACAGAACGGCCATCATTGCCAACAGGGCCATCATCAATTTTTTCATCGTTTTCAGTTTTTTAATTAATCAATCGGTTATGCCGGGTCGTTTTCCCGGTGGCGAATCATTTGAATTTGTCCTACCAGTTCCTCCCACGCTTCATCCAGCGAAGCCAGGTACTCCCGCCCCTTGTCCGTAAGGGAATAGTACTTGCGGGGCGGTCCCTGCGGGGACTCTTCCCACCGGTAAGTGAGCAGGCCCGCATTCTTCTGCCGCGTCAGGATCGGATACAGCGTCCCTTCGACCACGATCATCTCCGCCTCCTTGAGTTCGGCGATGATCTTCGGAGCATAAGAATCCCCCTGCGAGAGGATCGCCAGGATGCAGTAATCCAGAATACCCTTGCGCATCTGCGCCTTTACGTTATCCTCAACCATATCATCGTTGTTTATACATTGAATTTCTTATTTCATGTTTCAGCTCCGGGTCCGGTCCGCATATCGGAAATACGCAACTCTTTCCCCGGGCAGTTTCCGGGCTGTCCCGGATTCGGCCTACCGGGAATTCCCTTCGAGCCGTTTGGGACCTTTGGGTACGACGATCCACAACAGGATATAAACCCAAATCGACAAACCGCCGACCAGTACCAGGAGCAGCGTCGCCAGCCGCACCTTTCCCGACGGGAGTCCCAAATAATCGGCTACTCCGGCGCACACACCGGCAATGACTACATCGTCCGACGAACGGTACAATCTCGCATGATTTCTTTCTGCTTTCATAGATTTCCATTTTTAGAAGCTGTTTGAATTTTATTCGAGATTATTCGAAAGCCGTTTTCGAGTAGATTCTTTTTGGGTAGTTGCCGTAAATTGCGGGCTATTTTCAAAACCAGCTAAAAAAGAAGATACCGAAAAGAGGCTCAAAGAAGCCGAAACACTTTCTCACAGCGAATGTTCAACTCATCTATAAAATTCAAAACAGATTCTTAGATTTCGAAGAGATACAATTCAAAGGTTCCGACGGAATCACGATCCACAGGATGATGTAAACCCACAGCGACAGACCGCCGAAAAGAATCAGGAACAGCGTGATAAGGCGCAGGATCGTCGAGTCGATCCCGAAGAACTCAGCGATTCCGCCGCACACGCCTGCGATCGAACGATTCGTCCGCGAACGGTACAAGTGCCGGGAACTGACGCACGAGGCACTCTCCGCATCCACGGACGCCTCGTCTCGCTTCTCCCCGGTCGGCAGCTCGCCGAATTCCGAAGGATCGCCCATTTGCGCCATCGCCCCCTGCACCATCTGAAGGGTAACGACCATCATCGGCGATGAAATCCTGGACCGGAAAATCTCTGCCAGTCGGGCTTCCACATCGTTGAGAATTTCCGGATCACCGGCCGGCAACCGCCGACGGATCGCATCCAGGTACTCCTTCAACCGACGGTAAGCATCCTTGTCGAAAGTAAATGCCTGGGAAGCCAAATTTACGCTAATAGTCTCTTTCATGGTCAATATCTATCATTAATAAATGAGTTGTATATTCTTTACAGTTCTATCACACTACAAATATAATGTAAAAGTAATTACCATGCAATACATAGTACTATTTTTTCAACAAAAAATTTCGTTTACCAATAATTTCACCTCTATAAATATAAAAAAAGCGCCAGAGGTATAATCGCAAAATTCATTTGTACCGATTGTAAAATTCAAATGTGCATTTTTTCGTGATTTTTGCACTCCGAACGAAAAGCGTTTAACTCGTGTTCAAACTACCTTTGTACAAAGGAATTAAACGATCGGAATGTTTATGCGGCAACCTTGTCGAGTAACATTATGATGTTTTCTTTTATCTTCCGTTTGTCTCGGTTCCACTCGACCGGTTCGATTCCTTTCTCATATTGCGGATAAGGTTTTTCCGGCTTTATGAATCGAAAATGCTTGCAAAGCGGGTAAATGTAGCGATATGTTTTTATCTGCAGCACTTCCAAATCGCCAATCAAATACGCGATATTCGAGCGTAAATAAGTGGATAACGACGTCGTATCTGTAAGGTTTTGTTCGTGTATGATTTCCTCGGTTCGTTTATTCCGCAGGAACCGCGTATAATGGAATCCGTAATACCGGAAATTCGACGCCTTGTATATCGTTCCGCAGCCGAGGCGACCGTCGGCGAAGCTCTGAACGGCGACGATGTTCGGATCAGCTTTGCGCAGCAGTTTGAGTGATGCGGCAATCAACACGCTTTCGGCGTTCTTCCCCAGCGTGTCGTCGATCCACATGCGATTGAGCTCGCAAACCCACGCTTTCGGGTTCGGGTGCGTAAATATCTTTGCGGCGGGGTTTTTCATGTACCCGTAAACGGCAACGCCGAGGCATTTGTCGGGTTCTTCCGCCCGGAACACTCCGAAATTGTACTTTCCGAAGCCGCCTTCGTTCCACTTGTGCGAGTAGTGGTTCTCTACGATCATACGCTTTGCCTCCTCTTTGGGTACGCCCTTGATAATCAATTTCCCGAGCGTGGAGGTCTCTTTCACGATTGCCAGCCCGTCGATCGGCTGGGCTTCTGCTTGTTTCTTACATGTCATTCAGCATAAAGCAATGTTTTTAGGGATTTATAAAATGGTGTTCAAAATGTTTTCCTATCTTTGTAGTCTCTTACCTCTGCACACCAGCAGGACATAGAACTACAAATGCGAAAACGCCGATACGCGACCAAAGGATTGCCCTCGGTTGTGCGTATCGGCGCATTTATGTTAGTGCAGAGGTAAGAGACTCACTAACGGCCGGGGGCTTTTTCATGCCCCCATGTTATGGATCAGTTTTTCATCATCGGCGGTCGTTTTTCAGGTGGGATGTATGGATATTTGCGGTTAGGGATGTAGGTGATCCACGCGAACAGATGCCGCCACCATCGACGGGTATAAGAGGGATCGTGCTGGTTGTAGATCGCCTCGGTTTCAAAACAACTGTTCCCATAGGCGCGGTTGTAGGGCGGCAGGAGAACTTCTATTGCGACCGAAAGGCCGTAAATCAATAAGGGCGCCGGAACGGCCGCCAGCATCCACCATGCGGAAACCCCGAACAGGAGGTGTGCCGCCACCGTACCCAGCAGACAAACGGCGACGATCTCCAGTTGCTGCCGCATGTGGATTTTCTCGTGATTGAGTAGTCGGGCCGTCAATGCGACGCCCTCTTTCACGAACAGCCAGACCAGCACGGTCAATGCCGTGAAGCGGCCGAACGGAATAAAACGATTATATACGATTTTCATCATATTACGGAAACTCTATAACAGGAATATTTATCGATATGGCCGTTCAACATCATAAAGCTCAAAGTAATCAGTTTCGAGCCTTTGGGGATGGCGATGCTCGAATTGGCGGCATCGCCTGCCAGCAAAAGAGAAATGGTCAGGTTATTCTCCAGTCCCGCTATGCATCTCAATACCAATTCGATAATTTGAAGCGGAGCGGATCCTGCCGGAATCGTACTGTCGATCGCAAACGAGGTTTGGGTTCGTCCTATCTCTCGTATATACGAAACATATCCTCGGCCTTCGAGGTAGCTTACATTGGAACTTAATTTCAATGTACTGCCGAGGGTCATTGTTGAAGATGAAATTAGACCTTGCGTTGGAATGACATCCAATTTCTTTTTGTCGGCTGCCGACATCAGGCCGTTTGCCGACCGGGTGGCTACGGCCGTCGATGCTTTGCCGTTCCAGGTCGTTTTCTCCGCGTCGCTTACGAAGCGGTGGTTCGCGTCTTGTGTGATGTTCGAGGCCGAAACAGGCCCCTCAAAATTCCCCCCCCCGACATATGAGAGGGCGTTCCAGGCAGTGGCGCCATCTCCGATTTTGTGTTTGCGCGTGTCGGATTCATAGACGACCTCTCCTTTCAGCAGGACGGGATTTTTGGCCGTGAGAGTCGCTGCGGTATGTACCGGATGCTGGATCCGGCTCTGTATGGTTTTGTTCATATCGATCAGGTTTCAAAAAAGGTGACGAGTCCGTATATCCGCATCCCCAAAATGAGTGCGCTGTATCATATTTCCCCCCGTAGGAGTTCATACTTTCTGCGTCCCCGTCACCAGAATATTCAGATATGCAAGACTGACGGTGTCAAACCGCAGTTGCTTGCAGCAACTTTGAAATAACTGCGCGGTCCTTCGATGCGTCTTTGGGCATCGCCGACGAAAAGGACTACGCCGGAGTAGAATGATACGTACATTTTTAGTTTTCCGAACTCGTCCTGCCCGGCCCCTCGCCCGCAGATGTTGATTCCTCTGTGCAGATCGAACTTGACCTTCCCGCAATAAGACGTATCGCTGATCCGTGTCACCCACCTGCCGAACAGGGCCTCGACGGAGATCACCGGAAGCCAGCCGCTCTTGTCCGCTTTGTCGGACTCGAACGGGATCGGATCGATGCGTGTCGATGTCCACGACAACTCGTCGCGTGAAAATCTGTCCTGCACGAGTTTGAACCCGCTGCTGGTCGGGCGCAGCTTCGCAGCGCTCGACTTTCGGACTCGTGCATTCTTGTAGTGGAGTATTCCGACGCTGCAGCGTTTAAGAATCGGATCCGCAGGGTCGGTCGCGGGTTTGACGTAAAGCATTCCCCCTTGCACCTTCCACCGCAATGCGGGTACTTTTTCGACATCGGAGGCATAGGCCAGTGTGTTCCAGGCCGTCGTGCCGTCGCCGAGTTTGTGGCGTCCGGTATCGGATTCATAGACGATTTCGCCCTTGAGCAGGACGGGATTCTTGGCGGCAAGTGCCTCCGCCGTATAGACCGGAAGTTGTGTCCGGGTTTGGATTGTCATTTTTGCTGCCATAGCGTCAATTCATTCCGGGGATTGAACATTGGATAATCACCTCGCCGTCCGTCAGGTCGTCGAGTTTCTTCTTGTCGGCCGACGACATCAGACCGTTTGCTGACTGGGTGGCGACGGCCGTCGATGCCTTGCCGTTCCAGGTCGATCGCTCCGTATCGGTTATGAAGCGGTGCGTGGCGTCCTGCTCGATCATCGAAGCCGGATGGGAGGCCGGGTGCCGGTAGTTGTTCGCCCCCGATGAGATTCCCGCCAGCTTGGCCTTCTCCTCGGAGGTGTAGTCCTCGGTGGAAAGGCCCTTGCCCGCGACCTTATCGACCTTTCGGCCGATCTGCGTGGCGACGGTCGTAGCGAAATTCGGATCGTTGCCCAGGGCGGCCGACAGCTCCTTGAGCGTGTCGAGCGCCGCAGGGCTGCCATCGACCAGTTCGGCGATGGCCTTGTCCACATAATCTTTGGCCGACTGGAGCGTCGCGCGGTCGCCGCTCTCGCGGGCGGAGGCCTCCTCAGCGACGGCCGCATCGGTGTGTTCATTGGCTGCTCGAAGGGTCGCGGCATCGCCCTGCCCGCGCTTCTGGGCCTCGTCCGCCACGGCGGTATCGGTATAGGTCTTGGCCGAAGAAAGGGTCGCGGCGTCGCCTTGTGTCCGCTCCTCGGCTTCCGCTGCGACAGATGTGTCGGTATAGGATTTGGCCGAGGAGAGTGTCGCGGCATCGCCCGCGGCCAGCTCCCTGCGGATCGCGGCCTCTTCACCTTTGGCACGTTCGATCTCGGTGTCGAGTCTGCCGTCGAGCGCCTCGATGTCATTTTGGACCTCATTGAACGCCTTCTCGGAGGAGGCTACATGGACGGAGAGGTCGTCGGTTACTTTCTGCACTTTCTTCTCCAGCTCCCGTCCCTCGGCCGTATTGTATTTCCCGTTAAGCTGATCGGTAAGCCCCTCGACCCCACTCATCGGGATTTTGTCCTCGGTCTTATGGAAGAAGCTGTCGAAGAGGTCCGAGAACTGCTCGGCCGTCGGGTACATTCCCCGGCCGAACCATTTGCGCAGCTGCGCACGTACTCTGATTGCCATTCTGTAATCGCGTGATAAGAGTTTTACTTCGTCCGCATGACATAGGCCAGCGTATAATAGGGCGGGCGGTTCTCGTGCGAACCGCCGCCGCCCGTGCGGTCCGTTGTTCCGAAAGGCGTCGTGCGGTCATGCCACGATACGGCTTCGGGATAAGAGTTGCTGCCGCCGCTGCGCCAGCTGCCGTTACCTCCGGTCCAAAGATTCTCCCCGTGTGCGTGCGAAGGTATCTCATCGACGGTGAGCGTGTGTTTCTTCTCGCCGCCCACCTTGCCGTAGCTGCCGTAGTCGGCATCGCTGACGTTGTAACCCACCACGAAGCGGCCGCGCAGGTCGGGCAGGCGGAAATAGCCGCTCGTGGTCGAGAGTTTCCGGCCGTTGCAGTCGTAGGCGTTGTTGTAGGTGCTGCCGATGGCCTTGTAGAGTTCGGGGTACTCCGACTGCTTGAGCTGCTGCCCTTCGCAAAGGGCGTAGCCGTCGGGAATGCGGGATCCTGCCCAGATTTCGACCATGCCCAGCGGCGTGCGTTGAATCTTGGCCAGGGCGGTCTGCAACGCCACGATCTGCGCTTCGAGCTCGGGCAGCGACTGCGCCTCGCGGAAGTCCGCCCATTTGTAGTTCTCCTCGCCGACGCCCGGAGCCAGCGACCGCTCGACGTAGGCCTGCGGATATTCGTACCCCTGGGCCTGTACCGGGATCGCGGCTTGTTTGAGGCACATACCGCCCGAAATGGAGCCGCCCTCCCAGTAAATGACCTCACCCTCTGGAAAGTCCTTTGTTTTCAGAAAAACATAACCCGCCTTGCGGCGCGTGCCGTTCTGCTCCTCCTCGCAGCCCAGCAAAATAGTCTTGTCTCCGGCAAGGTTGCCGAGTACTTGCAAGAGCGCGATGTTGGTCTGCAAGGCGTCCAGCGTCTCGCAATCGACCGGGAAATTCTTGTTCGGTTGCAAAAGGAATCGTCCTACCGTCTGTTTCATTCTCAAATGTAGTTTATCGAAAACCGTTTCGACGCCAGTTTGTACGTGCCGACAATAGCCCGCAGGCGGGAGGCGTCCACCGTGTCGTATAGCGAAATCGGGATGTTCACCCAAAAATCGAATCCGTTGATCCCGCCGAAGCCCCGGCGGTTGATAATAAAAGCCCTGCCCGTGTCGCGGGTCGGCAGCAGGAAGGCCTGCTCCTCCTCTCGCTTGTGAAGCATCAAAACACCCGCGCTCGCTGCCTCCTCCGTGATCGTGATACGCCGCTCGATCGGGTCGAACTGGTCATTCAATACCGCCCGTAGGTAGCACACCTGCCCGTTGTGGGTAAGGCGGTAAACGGTATCGCGGCGGAACAGCACGAAACGGGTATGCAGGTACCCCAGCGGCGAGACCATTGCATAGGCGAGCGTCGCAAGGAGCGGTTTGCGCCAGAACGTCGGCAGCAGGAGCAACGCGAAACGCTTGATATTTACCTCGTACTTACTCATACACGTACCTGTTTATCGTTATCGTCCCCGCCTTGAAATAGCCCGCGACGGGAACATGCCGGGCGTTGATCGGAACGACTGCCGTTTCCCCGTTCGCCGAGGTCGTCGCGCCCCGGAACTCGACGATCTTCACCCCCTCGACTTTCTGCAACTCATCCACGAGTGCCATGTTCGTATATTCGCCGTTGAACGGGAGGTCCTCGATATATGCCCGCACCGTCTCCCGGCACGCGCCCTCGACCTCCTCGGGCAACAGCATCGGATCGTAATAAATATCGACCTCGCAGTTGAACGTGTCGGCGTCGATATTTACCAAGTTGATGCGCACCCCCGCGTCCTTGAACTCGGCGATATATGCCGCGAGCTGCGTTTCGGTCTCCCCGTCCAACCTCTGACGTACCCCGCCGTTTTCTCCGGCAACCTTGATCGTCAACAGCGAAGCGTCGCTGCTTTCGGTGGCCGCCGCATATTTCACCACACGCGCCGCCTCTATGTCGGCATCGCTCATGCCCGCCGTGTCGTAATAGTCCGTATCAGCCACGAGGATTTTATCTTTCATAAAGGCCAGCACTTTGTCACGATACCATTTGGGGCGGTGCGGCAAAATCTCCTCGATACACGAGTTCACCTCCCGCCTGTGCTCGTCGAAAAGGCTCTCCACGATCCACGCGGCGCAGGCGAAAATGTAGAACAACACGCTTTCCACCGACGCCTTGCTGAAATGCGCCGTAAAGCTGTCGCCAGCCTCGAAGCCGTAGGCACGCGCCACGTCCTCGTTGCGCATGAAATCCCCGGCGATGCCGTCTTTTATCTCTGCAATAGTCCTCGCCATTAGCTCACTATAAAATCAATTTCAATTCCCATAAAACCGATACCCCCGTAGGGCACACACGCCAAGTCCTCCGCCGAAATGTCGGTCGCCGGGCGGACGCCCCGCGCCTCGTAACGCCCGAGAACCAGTTTATCGACCACCGGGGCGGTCTCGAGCTCCACGTCCGGGGCAAGCTCGCCCGATACCGGGATGTCGTTTTTGATCGACATGCCGAGGGCACCTTCCACGCTGCCGCTCGTTTGCAGCGCGACGTCGATAAGGCTCTGTCTGTCGAGGGGTTTTATCTTGTTCATTACTCTATCGTTATGCGGTTGTCGTCGATCGAAACGCGCGAAACCGGAACCCCGCACGTTTGGAGCATCTGTTTCGCGTTGTTGCTCCAAAGCGGATCGCCATTGCCGTTTGCCAGTTTGGTAATCTCGGCACCCACGAGCGGGTGTTCTTTCAACTCGCCCCGGGCTGCCAAAAGCACGCATTCGGCAACCTGTTCGGTATTGTCACCGAGTGCCAGCGCGCCGTCCTTGACCTGCAAATCGCCCGTGTCCGGGTCTATTAACATTCCAACCATTCGATCAATGTTTCACTTTTTCATCCTCGTAGTCCGATACCGCGACGCTCGGGTGTTGGCTCGTGATTGCCGGAACCATGACCGGAGCGGGGTTTGACTGCGCCGTTGCGCTGCCCGCCACCGCAACGACACCCGTCGGAATCTCGTGCGTGTGGCTGTTGAACGCCGAGATAAACTCGTTGAGCTTCTGCGTGAGCTGCTCGATCTTTACCATGCCGCCCAAACCGCCGCCGTTGATGACAACCCCCTCGGGACTGATCTTTGCCGTCGTGTCTCGGACGGCAATATCGACCTGCCCGTCCATTATCTCCGCCGAGGTGTCTCCGATTTTGAGGTCGATTTTATCGACTTTCTCCGCAAGGACGACCACCGCCACCGATGCCCCGAGAAACGACACGACGACGTAGCTGCCGACCGCAGGAAACAGCACGACGCCCTCCCCGCACTCTTGGTTGGCTTGCAGGTTCACGCCCACGAGCGGCGCACCCTCGTCGAGCGGGGTGCAGTCCACCGTGCGGGCGTCCTCGTCCACCGCATCGACCGTGCAGACCTTGCAGTACGGTTCTGTGCCTGCCGCCGCCATTTTCCGGATTGCTTCCTGTATCGTCATTCTGCCACTCTCGCCCCGAGGGTGATTTCCTGTCGGAAACCGCTCGGGGAGTATTTTATTACGTTTTTCTGTACTTGATAGACGCCTTTGCGCTCGCCGTCGATCTTGATACCCACGTTGTCGAGCTTATCGACCAGCTCCGCGCCAAACGTCGTAAACGACCCTACGAGACCGTCACGTTTCAGCCGTTCGAGTTCCTGTTTCGCCCATGCCTTTAACTCCGCCTCCTGCTTGTTGTAGGTGTGCAGCGTCCGGGTTTCCCCGTCCGTGTCGCCCACCTCGACCCGGATTTTCTTGTTGTTCGGCATAAGCGAAACCGCCTTGACCTTGATTTTCACGTCGGCGGCATTCTGTACTTTGAGCTGCGTGTCGTCGATAAGGTTCAGACCCGTCGCAAAGACCTGTTTAGGACTCTTGCCCCGTTCGAACAGCACACCCGAGTACAACACAGGTTCGTCGTCCTCGATGCGGATAAACGACCGCACCCCAGCGTGATCTTTCAACTGTCCCAAAAGTGCGCTCAACGTGTCAGCCGTAACGCGGTACTGCCCGATCGACTGCTCCCCGAAAACCTTGTACCCGATGCCGAGTTTTTGATCTTTGAGGATTTGCCCGATCGTGGCGTCCTTGTACGTGAGCTTCTTCGCCTCTCGCTGTTTGAGACGGAACATGTAATCCTCGCAGGTGATCGTCGTCGGGGTTTTCAGCCCGAGAGTCGTTATGAAACCTCGGAAAGCGAATTGCAGGTCGCCGTCGTACCCCAGCCATACCGTCACCTCATCGCCGCGCTTGATCGGAAGCGTACTTTCACCCTGCCATTTCACTTTTTTAGGCAACTGCAAAACGCACGTGTCCGTGAGCGTCTCGATGTCGCGGGTGATCTCCACCGAAGCGACCTTATCGAAAACCCACGTTTTCGCGCTTCTGATCTCTATTTTTGCCGTTAGCCTAAACATTATTTAACCGCTTTTCAAATGCCGTTTAATATTCGGTACTCTTGATTACATAATCCTCGTCCGAGAGTGCCCGCACCTCGATCGTCTGACGATTCGACGCCGTTTCCTGTTTGAGTGAAAACCGCGTGACGACCATACGCCCGATGCCGAAGATCGATAGGAACACGCTCGTCACATCGACCGCCTTGTTTTCGTCCAAGAACTCCCGTATCTTGCGGATGCCCTCCTTCGGGTATTCGTCCACGATCTGCCCGTTGGAATCCACTGCGACAATACCGACACTTATGCTGATGTCATAGTCGCCGTTGCAGATGTACTCCTTGATCGTACCGTTCAGACCGACGAGCGTCGTGCGGACGATGTGTTTCTCCTGCGTGACGGTGACGACCGCATCATTCACGACCAGCGTTTCGCCGTTTTCCTTGCACAAGGTCAGCTCCGTGAGCACGTAACGGCTCTCCCAAAACGTCCGGTCGGTGATCGGCGTTGCGACCTCTGCCCCCTCGATTGTTCCGTCGTGTCCTTTCCACGAGGGAACCTCCTTGTTTACCTGCGAGGGGACAAGGTGCGCAAGGGCAACACGAGCGCGACGGGCGACACCCGCCGCCACGAACTCAAAACTTATAGGGGACAATCCGCTCATTACATTGCATAGTTTACGTCGTTCACCGCCCCGGTCAGAGCCTCCGCGACCATTTCCTTTACCTTGCCGATGTCCTCGTGCATGTTGGTCGTGTGTATCTCGAACTTGTCGATCACCTTCTCGATCGTGACGTTGATGTTTTTGATTTTATCCGCCTTGTCCGGACTGCCGCCGATGCCCGCCAATCCTGTCGAAATAGCCCCACCGCCCGAATCCGGAGCGACGACGACTGGATCGTCCGTGTCGCCCGCCTCCGCTTTCTTCTTGGCTTCCTGCTCCGCCTTGCTGCGTGCCATTTCACCCTCGTAAGCGTCATTGAATGCCTTGCCGACGCTGCTGCCGAACTCCGAGAACCCGCCTTTCAGCCGATTGATCGCCTCCTTGATCCCTTTACCGTCGAGCGAAAACGCCGCTTTGATAAGGTCGCCGATAGACCCGAACACGTTTTTTGCCAAATTCCAAATACCCTTGAACGTGGCGACAAACGCGGCACCGAGACCTTTAAGCACGGCACGGAACTTTGCCGAGGTATTCCAAAAATAGACGCCCAATGCGATAAGTCCCGCGATTGCGGCGGCAATCCAGCCGATGATCGGGATGTTCATAATAGCGATACCCACAGCCCGGCACGCCGATACCGCCGCGACCTTGAACGTGGCAAAAGCTCCCGAAGCGATGCCCGCGAACGTCGCCGACGCCGTGCCGCCCGTGACAAGGGAGAGCACCCACGCCCCGAGAGCCTTTATACCCGAGAGCAGCCCCACCGTTGCAAAACGAACGACGGCGGCGGTCGCCCGGGTGATGTTCCCGAGGAATCCGATAGATACCATTTGCCCGGTACGGAGTTCGGCGTTCATGAAAAGCAACTGGTAACGCGCTGCCGTCACCACACGCGAAAGAGACGAGAACACACCCGCGAAATTGATACTCTTTACCAGCGTCATAGCCTTGCCGACGCCCATAATAAGCGGCATAAGCTGCGAGAGCGGAACGAGCGAACCCGCGACCGTTTCGACCCAAATGCCGAAATCTCCCGTCGCGTTGAATATCGAAATGCGGAAATCATCGAACCGGGCTTGTATCCGGGCTTTCTTCTCGTTGTACGATTCCATGATGATCCCCGCCTGCTCGAATGCCGTATTCGTTCCGGAAATGACGTCCGTGTAACGATTCACCTCGTCGATGCCCTGCACCAGAGCCATTGCCGCGTTGCTGTTCTCACGCCCGAACAGTTTCGTAAACAAAGCCGTATCGTCGAGCACGGTTTTGAGGGGCTGCAACCGCTCCGTGAGGGTTTTCGACTTGTCCGTGAGTGCGTTTATATCCACACCCGCCGCCGTGAGCTCCTCCTGCACGTCTTTCGGCAGAAAGCGCCCGGTGGCGAGTATCGACATGACGTTTCGCAGGGCGACACCGCCCTCGGCTCCCTTTTTGCCCGCTTTGTCGAGTACCTGTATCGCGGCATTCGTCTCCTCGAACGATACGCCCGCCGCCTTTGCAGCCATACCGCATTGCTCGAGCGCGACTTTGATCGTCGGCAGCTCGGCGGAACCCGCCTGTCCCGCCGCCGCCATGACGTTCATCATCTGCGCCATTTTGCGGCTCGCCTCCATAGGATCGGCAAGCGATACCCCGTACTGGTTCATCGCCGTTGTGAGCACCTCGGCGGCAGCTTTCGCGTCTCCGCCCATCGTCTTGCTCAATACGGCGATATTGTCCCCCATAGCTTTGAGGGCGTCCGGAGTTTTGGCAAGTTCCGGGGAGAGCTGCGAGAGCAGCAGTTTGTACGATTCGACGCTCTGCGCTGCCGAACCGCCGAACGTCTTTGCCGCATCACGCGCGTAGCGCTCGATCGTTTTGAGGCTTTCGCCCGTCTCGCCCGAAATTGCCGACAGGTCGGCGAGCGAAGCGTTGAGCGCGGCACCCGGGGCGAGCGTTTCGTCCACCGTGCGCGAGAACCCCTCGACAAACTGCGATAGCTGGTTGAACGCGACAACCTTGCCAGCAAACGAGTCCCATATCCCGGTAGCCTGCTTTACGGTATTGTTCAATGCGGTAACATCCCCCGTAATCTGCTGCGCAGCGGTGGAGGCGTTTCCGGTGATGTTGAACGAATAGTTAAAAGCGTAGTCACTCATTCTCTGGAGTCTCGAATAATTTTGCTAAAATCTTGGCAAGGTTGGTCAGTCGCCTCCCCTCGATCCATACAGCCTCGGAGAAACGCTGCGCCCACTCCTCCTCGGAGAGTTGGCGCGGGTCTATGTGGAAATTCGCCCGGATCAAGGCGCACCCTTTGGCGATGTACTGCTCCCCGTCGTTATCGCTCAGTTGGTACGCCTCTACACGTTTTTTAAGGTACCCACAACACGGTCGAACATCGCCCCGAGCTGTTTAATAGCCGCCATGCGTACCAGCGTGTCGGTTTTCATTACCGGATCACCGCCGAGCCAGCAGTTCTCGAACATGACCGAGGTACTTTTCACCTCGTCCTTTTTGGTCAGTTGGTTTACCGCCGACATGGTTTCCATGCTCGGGCGGCGGAAATAACCGACAAACAGGTCGCCGTCATCCTCGACCTCGATCATGTGTACCTTGCGGTGTTCGCCTTTCCACACCTTGACCTGCTCGTCCGACACACCGCCGTTGCAGATGTTGAGCGTCTTTACAGTCTCTCCGGTGTCCTTGTCCTTGTAGGTTCTCACCCCGTCCTTGTCCGTGAACACGAGCGTGCGGACTACTTCGCCTTTGGCGTCCTTGATCTCCTCGGTGTTGTTGTTCTTGTTCATAAATTACTCGATAAAAAGGGGCAGGCAGTCACGCCCGCCCCGGTTAAACTTGCTGTTACTTGTTGTGCCACTTGATATGCGAGGGCACCAGCTCGAGATCGACGAGCTGCCGCGTGTCCCCCTCTTTCCAGTTGCGGGCGTTCTTCTTGAAACGGCAGTTCATAATCTTGTCGGTTACGATCTGCCCGTCCTCGGGGATGTACGCCACAACGATAGGGAACGGTGCGAGGTCTTGCAACCGCCCGGTCGGGCTTTTCGCCTGCCAGCCGATCACCTCGCCCATTGCGACGGTGATCTTGGCGCTCGGGGTTACTCTGCCTTTGGAGTACGAGACCGGGAAACGCCCCGCCCCGTAGTGGTTCTCGACAACTTGGTCGTCGCCGTACTCGATCGCCGTAATTCCGACGACAGGCACGCCCCCGACGGTCGCCGTGATGTCGCCCCACGAGTATTCGATACCGTTGATAAGAGGGATTAAATCCGTTGCTTCTGCCATTCAGCCGATTGGTTTATGCTTTTTTTGCAAAGCCGATTTTACATCTGATCCTGCGCAATACCCCGACGCCTACCTGCTTGATGACGAACTCCAGCTCGGAGGTCGATAACACGTCTTGATCGGGGTCGATTTCTACCAACATGCCGCTCAACTCGCCCGCTTTCTGCATGTCCTCGAGCGGCTTGTTCGCAAGCTCGGTGAGGTATTCCACCTCGTAGGAGGCGAGTTGCCCGGTCTCCGCGTTCACGTAGAGCTCGCCGCCGAGTTTCGGGAGCAGGGCTTTACGGATGCCGCGAACCGCCTTGTCCATAGTACGGACGTTCTCGATATAGGCGTAATCGCTCACCGCATCGTCCATTGTGTGCGAATCGTTGAAATACGAATCGGCAAAGCCGTCGTAAGTCACGAAAAACAGGTAACGCGAGACGTCGAGGTTCTCAACGATCGCCGTGTCGAGGTCGCGCAGCAGCGTTCCGTCGCCGAACGCAGGCAGGTCGATACCCGTCGGGAATTTCTCGACCGAGGCGATCGACTGGTGTACCGCCGCTTTGGAGGTGATGCCCAGCCACACGCCGAGCCCGGAAACCGAGGCTTTCCCCGTGTTGCCCTTGTCGGCGTACAACTGCGCCCCGACACCCTTGCCTGCCTGTCCGATGATGACCGAGACATTGCATTTCCCGGCTCCCGCAAGGCTCGACGGTAGCGACGTGACGGAGGCGACTTTCGGAGCGTAACCGATTGAGAGCGGACGGTCGTATTCCTGCAAATAGGTGGCGATGCCCTGCAACGCCGTGAGGTCGCCCGCATCGAGCTCCTTGTGCCCGCACCACACCGCAACCTGCCGCAGAGAGCCGCCCGCGTAGTTTTGCAGGCTCTTGACCTCCGAAAAGGTGTAGGTGCCGCCCGTAGGCTTGGCGAAAAGACCGACATACAGGCTGATGCCCGGGTTGAGACGGTAAATTTCGCTCAAATGGTAGTGCAGCATCCGGATTTCCCACGCCGCGCCCTCGTCGCTGGTGATGCCGAGTTTCTCGGCGGTCTCGATCGAGGAGCACGCCTGTATGCGGTTCTCCTCCGAGAACCCCTCCGGCAGAGCCGTCACGTAGGCGAGGAACCCGCTGACGTGATCCTGTCCCGCCGCCGTCTTGGGGATGTTGCCGTTGGTGCGTTCAAATTTGATACTCTGCATTCGGCTATCTCTTTACGGGCGTTACCGCCTTGTTGTTGAGCGTGCGGGCATGGTTGTCCGCGTCGTTTTTCTCGTAGAACCCGCGACCGTCTGCCGTCATGTACACGACCGACATATCGGGGTTGCTTTTGAGCAGGGCTTTGCCGACCTTCTGCACGGCGTCCGAAACTTTCGGCTCCGATTTTTTGGTCGGGGTTTTCGCTGCGGGTTCTGCATTGTCGGCAGCACCGCCCGGGGTCGGCTGCTTGCCTCCCGCCTGCGGCTGATCCGTCATGCCCTCCCCGGTGTTGTCCTGCGGGGGTTCCTGTCCGGTCGGAACAGGTGCCCCGGTCTTGTTTTGCGGGTTCTCCGCCTTATCTTCTTTTTTTGCCATAGTCAAATGGTGTTTGAATGGTTTATAAATGCCGTTTAAGTTTCCACACCAGCCACACGACCCCCGCAGCGACGGCAATCCCCCCGAGGGTGCAGAGCAGACGTTGCAGGGGATTCAACCCCCGCCGTTCGTGGGTTTCGGTGTCCGTGTCGGTATGCGTACTCTCCCCGCTGGTTGTCTGTAATTCCGTTTTGGCAGCTTCGCGGCTGCTTGATTCGCCGGATAGTTCCCTGTGTTCGTCGATCGTCTGCCCGGTGGTCTGCGTCTGCCGCCCCGCATCCGTCTTGCGCCGCGTTTGGGTGGTTTCCCGTTTGAGCGGCGGCGTCCCCGTGACGGGATCGGTCGGTTTGTCCGTGTCGTACTCCCGCACGGTGGTCGTTACCTCCTCGTTGCTCGTCAGCTCGGTTGTCGTTTCGGTATCGGTCTGTTCGTGCCGATCGCCGACCGCTTCCAAACTTTCGGTGTTGCTCGTTTCTGTTTCCTCCCCGTAATCGGCAGCATGTTCGAGGTTACTTGTCGTCGTGCTCCGGATCGTCGCATTCTTTGTGCTTGCGCAACTCGTGAGAAACAGGGCAGTCAGCAGCGTGAGGGCAAAGAGAAATTTTGCCGACGGCTTTTTCCAGTCTTGAAACATTCGTATTCAGTCGTTTTACCTGCACCTCCAAAGGGTGCACGATGTTCTGCATGATAATCTCGTTTCCGACACGCACGTTCTCCAGTTCCTTGCGGTTGGCATCCGCACGGGCAGCGGCAACCTCGGCGCGCAGCCTTGCGATTTCGGTATTGTATTTCTGCCGCGTGAGTTTCGAGGCAAGCCACGAGGTGACAGGTGCCGCAGTAATGCCGATAATCGCTAACAACAACTCCGTACTCATTGCACAATACCGATAGATTTCAACCACGCGGGAACGTCGAACGAGGGGCACGCCTTATGCACGCCCGGCAGGTCGCGGTGCCCGACGATCTTCACCCGGGGATGCCGGGCGTGGAACGCCAGCACGTACCGCTTCAAGGCTTCGAGCTGCTGCGGGGTGCGCGTGTCCGCCGGGGTGAGTGCCTTGTTGTTCTCACAACCGCCAGCATACACGATATGCCGCGACACGCCGTTATATCCGGCGGCTCCGTTCGTGATCTCCCAATCATCAACCCACGCATCCTCGTTGTTAGCGACAAGCCGCTCGACACTACCGTCCAAATGAAAAAGGTCGGTATATCCCACTTGCCGCCACCCTCTGCCTCGCGGTTGGGGAGCCGTGTGCCACGCCCGGATTTCGTCGGCTGTTACCTCGCGTCCTCGGGGTGTGGCGGTGCAATGGATAACCAAGTATTTAAGCTCCTTTTTCATTTGTCGGGTAGTTTTGGGATTACTTGTTGTCGCCCGCGCTGGCGGTCACCTTGGCACTCACGATCGCGCCCATAGCCTCGTTTTTGAGGGGCAGGCAGATCGAGTAAGTGCGGAAACTGATAAGGTTTTCCTGCGTGGTCGGGTTGTTCTTCGCCTCCGATGCGTAGGTCTTGACGCTGCCGTTGGCTTTCATCATGCGCGTAGGCGAGAAAGCGATCGACGCCTGCATGTCCGTATCCGCCGGAACAGAACCGTATGCGACCTTTTTCAGCGTGGTAGCGTTGTAGTACGGGCAGTCGTCATACTCGTAGATTTCAAAGCCCAGCACCTTGTTGATCTTTCCGCTCTCGGCGTTATAATACTGGTTGTAGAACTTCTGGTCGTTTTCGAGCAGGTCGGCGACATGGTCGCTGCACAACACGAGGCAACGCCCCGCCTTGGGCACCTTGTTCTTGTCGAACAGCTTTTTGAGGCGCACGATGTCCTTGCGCGTCATAATCTTGCGACCCTCGGACGCCTCGCCGCTCGTGAGGATCACGGGAGTTGCCGTGCTGTTTTCGTTCGGGGCGATCGCGTGAATGGCTCGGGAGTATTTCTTCTCCGAAATAGCCTCCTTGTGGCGTTCGATAACCGTCGCCTTTTTGTCGTAAGAGAGCGAATACAGCTCGTCGTCGGTGATGCGCGTCGGCTTGGTCTGATACTTGTCGAGCGTCACAGCCTTGTCGCCGTCCTCCAGTTCCTCGATCTCCAGCGGGTACGAGGTATTGTTCACCAGTACGGTAGGATCGCCGCCGATATTCACGAAATGGATCACGTCTTTTTCGACATACTGGTCGAACGAGCGGATTTTGCTGTACCAGCCCAGCCCCTCGGGATCGGTGCGGAACGCTTTAATCATAAAGCCCGTCCACGCCTCGGTGTAAAGTCCGGCGCAGGCAGCCCCCGAGGGCATGAAACCGCCGCACAGCCCGGACAGGAAAGAGACGCCGTTCACCGCCAGCACACCGTACACGGGCTGAACCCCGAGCGCGGAGGCTCCGACAGCTCCGGCGGCGCAATTCACGGAAATCGCGCAGATAAAGCCCATAAGGGCAAAAAGAAACTTTTTCATTCTGTTAGAAAGGTTTTGAGTGTTACTTGTCGATCTTGGGGACATAGCCGAACTCGGCTTTGAAAAGTTGCATGAACTTCTCCGGGTTCTCTTTTTCGAGCTTACGGAGCTGCTCGTCGGACATTTCCGAGTATGCCAGCTCGACGCTCGCGCTCGAAGCCGCTCCGCCCGCCGGGTTGATAAGCTGTGTCGGCTTCTGTACCGGGGTCAGCATGGCGATAGTCGATTGCAGGACGTCGAAACCTGCCTTTTTACCCAGCGTGATAAGGTGGTCGCGCTTGTCGGCGGTCGTCTTTCTTGCCTCGATAGCAGCATCGACCGCCGCCTCGATGCGGGAGAGTTCGAGCGTCTCGATACGGGCGACGTCGCCCTGCAACTTGGTGATCGCGTTTACCGCGTCGTCCTCGGTAGCCGTTGCGGGCAACCCGAGGGTCAGTAGGATTTTGTTCATCGAAAAAAGGGTTTGATTGTTACCGTTGTTCTCTTCCGGGGCAGGCTCCGCCGCCGGGGAGTGTGCGTTTTTGAGGAGCGGGACGATCTCGCTGTCCGCGCCCGATGCCAGCCGCAGGATTTTACCGCTCGGCTCGTATAATTGCAGGGCGTCGTCGTTGGAACCGATGTCCGCAATGGAGACCTCGACGAGCTTCGAGCGCACGACCGTTGCACGGGATTGTCCCGGCAACAGGTACTCGGTCGCCGTGCTCAACTCGACGGGCTCCAGCCCCGCCGAACACATGCGGATAAAATCCTCCTCCCACTTGCGGGCGATCTCCGCCGCAAACGGGTCTTTCATGTCGAACACGGGGGTACCCCGCAACTCGTCGCCCTCGACGCGGATATTCTCGACGCGCCCGATCGGAGTGCTCTTGCCGTCGAAACCGCGCGTGTGCATGTAGAGGAGTACCGGGTTGCGCTTGTACTGCGTGAGGTCGATTCCCGGGGTAAGGACACGGGTGCCGTAGCTGTTAAGTCCGCTCGTGTTGATGATAAAGTCTTTTGCCATTCGTCAAAAAATAGGGGACGGCATTTTTCTTTTAAGGGCTCCACCGTCCCCGTCGGTCATACTTCTAAAAAGGGTTTTTGTAGCGGGAGGCGGACTCGAACCGCCGACCTCGAGGGAATGAACCTCGCGAGCTGCCAACTGCTCTATCCCGCGATATTGTTGCGGAGGCAGGAATCGAACCTGCGACCTTGAGGGAATGAACCTCACGAGCTGCCAACTGCTCTACTCCGCGATGTTGAACGATGCAAATTTGCGGGGTTTGCAACGCCCTAACAAAAAGAGTGTAAATAGTTTGCAACCTTTTTTATTTTCACGGGGCAGTCACCGAATTTTGCATCGTGGAAAACTCCCGTTCGGGAGCACGAACCAATTAAACCGCATCTTATGAATGGCAAATAAGGTCTCCGAGGAGAAAAAGGAATTTGCCCGCGTGCTCTACATGTCGGGCGAACAGCAGAACATCATCGCCGAGAAAGTCGGCGTTTCAAAACAGACCATAAACAGGTGGGTGGCAGAGGAAGCGTGGGACAAACGCAGAGCTGCCCAAAGCGTCACACGCCCCGAAATCGTAAACAACCTGCTGCGGGCAATAAGCAACGAGGTTGAAAAGCTCAACGAAGAACGGGATGCCGAGAAAGTAGCCGGAGCCTGTGATAAACTTTCCAAACTGGCGGCGACAATAGAGAAGCTCGACAAAAAGGCGAGCGTCGTCGATGCGATCGAGGTGTTCATCGGTTTCGGCAAGTGGCTACAACACAGGGCGACCAATGACGAGGAACTCACCCCCGAACTGATAAAGGCGATCAATCGGTTTCAAGACCTGTATGTCTCGGAACTTTTAAGCACGAAAGGGCAATAATGTCAGTCGCAGGAGTAAATGACGCCACCAAACGGTGGAAAGAGTGGTGCGACAACGTACAGGCGCAGACCACCGTAAACCGGGCTGAAAGCGAGGCGGACAAGCAGGCACGCATCAAACGGGCACGGGCGGATTATGCCTTTTTCGTGAATTACTATTTCCCGCACTACACCGACGACCCGGCAACAGGAAAACATACCGAGAGCGCGCCGTTCCACATCGAAGCGGCGAATAAAATACGCAAGAACCGCAACCTCAAAGCTGCGTTCAAATGGGCGCGAGGACACGCCAAGAGTACCCACATGGATATAATGATCCCCATGTGGTTGAAGTGCCAAAAGGTGCGGGATATAAACGTAATGGTGCTCGTCGGCAAGTCGCAGGAGAACGCAAATACCCTGCTGGCGGACTTGCAGGCGGAGTTGCAGTATAACCAACGCTATATAAACGATTTCGGCGTTCAGTACAATTCCGGAAGCTGGGAAGAGGGCGAATTTGTTACCGCCGACGGGTGCGCATTTTTCGCCCGGGGACGCGGGCAGTCGCCCCGAGGCTTGCGGTACCGGAACCACCGCCCTGACTACATCGTGATCGACGACCTCGACGACGACGAATTATGCGGCAACGAAACCCGGGTAAACAAACTTACCGACTGGGTAAAAGAGGCGTTGTTCGGTGCCCTCGACGGCGGGCGCGGGCGGTTTATCATGGTCGGCAACCTTATAAGCAAGTGCAGCGTGCTCGCCAATATCTGCGCAACCGACGGCGTGCTGGTCTCGCAGGTGAACGCGATCGACAAGCAGGGGCGCGTGGCGTGGGCGTCGAAATGGTCGATCGACGAGCTCCGCGACATGGAGCGTTTCATGGGGTACCGCTCTTTCCAAAAGGAAATGATGAACAACCCGATTACCGAGGGCGCGGTGTTCAAACACACGTGGATCAAGTGGAAGAAGCTGCCGAAGCTCTGCAAGTACGATTACCTCGTGGCGTATTGCGACCCCTCGTTCAAAGGCACCAGCAAAAACGACTACAAGGCAATCAAGCTGTGGGGAAAGATCGGGACGGAACTGCACCAAATCGAGGCGTTCGTGCGGCAATGCTCGGTCGCCGAAATGGTGCGCTGGTGGTACGACCTGCACGAGCGGATGATCGTCGCCGGGGTGATATGCTATTACTACATCGAGGCGAATTTCCTGCAAGACATCATCCTCGACGAATTTACCCGAGAGGGGAATTTACGCGGGTACCAGCTACCCATACGGGCGGACAAACGCAAGAAGCCGGACAAGTTCCAGCGCATCGAGGGAATCTCCCCGCTGTGGGAGCGCGGGTTCGTGTTCTACAACGCCGACAGGCAGAACGACCCCGACACGCTCGCGGGACTGGAACAGACCCTCGCGTTTGAAAAAGGAACCAGCAGCCACGACGACGCGCCCGACGCCGACGAGGGGGCGATCTACATCCTGCAACAGCAAACAAGAATAAAAACTTTCGCCCCCAAGTTCGGGCGGCGACCAACCTCTAAAAACTCATGGTAAAGATTTTCAGAAAGTGCGTAAAGGCATACAAGAGCTATGTGCTTTACATCCGATGCAAGCGGGCAATCAAACGAGCCGACCGAAACGCCGTAGTGACGGGCAAAAAGTGGCTCGTGCTCATGTACGGCGGCAAACCCCTCGTCGTGAGCAAACAGCACCTCAAAGCCAAGATTAAGGAGGGCGCGTTCTGCAAGGGTTTCACGCCCGAAAAGGCGGAATCGCTCGCAATCTACAAAACCCGGTAACAATGTTTCTCACCGAGGACGATTACAGGGTGGTATGCGACGAAGACGAACTCGACATACTCACCCGCAGCGAACCCGAGACCCGGCAGAAAGCCGAGCGGGTCGCTATGGAGGAGGTCGCAAGCTACCTCCGTCCGCGCTATGATACTGAAAAAGCGTTTGCCGCCGAGGGAGACCAGCGCAACGCGATGCTCGTGCAGGTGACGGTAAATATCGCCCTGTACTATCTCGTGCACTGGCTCCCGCAGAACTTGGCTCTCGACGGACGGCAGGAGCTTTACGACAACGCGATCGCATGGCTTACCCGCGTGAGCAAAGGCGGTTCAATGCCGAATCTACCGACGTACACCGGAGAGGACGGGGAAACCGATACCTCGAACCCGATACGTTACGGCGGCATGTCCGCCAGCAAATACGATTATTAAACAGCGGTTAAACGCCGCTTAAATTGTGATTTTATGCTGAATGCGTTTTTTTGATAATTTCCTTTCAATGATGCCCGGAACCTCGGCTCGGCACAGGCGCGACGTGCTCAATCTCGCCGCGCAGGTAAAGAAGAAAAGGGACGTCCTTATCGAACTGAACCAGCAGACCGAGAGCCTCACCAAAAAGGACATCGCCACGTGGCGGCAGGCATGGCAGGCGGCGATCAATTACGAGCAGCCGAACCGCTGCGCCCTGCTCGACGTGTACAACGACGCGCTGGTCGATCTGCACCTCTCCGGCTGTATCGCCCAGCGCAAGGGAAAGACCCTGCAAAAACCGTTCGTCCTCACCGGGAAGAACGGCAAGGAGGACGACAAAGCCCGCCTTATGTTCGAGCGCGAGTGGTTCAACGATTTCCTCGACCTCGCACTCGATAGTCCTTATTTCGGGCATTCGTTGATCCAGTTCGGAGACATCACCAACGAGAACGGCGTAATGTCCTTTACGGGCGTCGAACTGGTGCCCCGCAAGCACGTCGTACCCGAATACGGCGTTATTACCCGGGAGGCGGGCGACGACTGGAAAAACGGCATATCGTACCGCGAGGGCGACATCGCCGTGTGGTGCATCGAGGTCGGGAAAGCTCGAGACCTCGGCGTGCTGCTTAAATGCGCCCCGCAGTCGCTCTCCAAGAAAAACATGCTCGCCTACTGGGACACGTTCGGCGAGGTGTTCGGCATGCCGATCCGTATCGGCAAAACCATGTCACAGGACACGAAAGACATCGCGCGGATCGAAACCATGCTCGCCGAAATGGGTGCCGCATCGTGGGGGTTGTTCCCGGAGGGCACCGAGATCGAAATCAAGGAGACCAGCCGGGGCGACGCATACAACGTGTACGACAAACGGATCGACCGATGCAACTCCGAAATTTCCAAAGGCATACTCGGGCAGACTATGACGATCGACAACGGCAGCTCTTTGTCGCAGTCGGAAACGCACCTCGAGGTGTTCGAGAACATCTGCCGTGCGGACGCCACGATGATAAAGTACCTCGTGAACGACCGACTTATCCCGCTGATGATCCGGCACGGGTTCCCGCTCGCGGGGGTGACGTTCGACTGGAACGAGGCGACGAGCTACACCCCGGCAGAGCAGCGCGAGATCGAACGCCTGCTCCTGCAGGAGTACGACATCGACCCGAATTATTTTGCCGACAAGTACAAAATCCCGATCACCGGGGTTAAGAAAACCAGCGCAAACAGTTTTTTCGAGTAGGGGCTGACGCCAGCAAAGGCAAGGACGCCAGCCCCCGGGAGGTGCCGACAAAGAATTTCCGGGCGTTTTACCGGGGTCTTGACGATGCGGTCGAGGGTTTATACCGCGACGAGCTTTTAACGCTTGCAGACGACGAAAAAACGCCCGATTTCGGGTTTGACAGCCGCGTATTTGAACGTGCCGCAGAATGGGTGCGCGAAAGGGGCGGTTTTACCCCCTCCATGTTGCAGGAACAGCCAGCCCGCGACGTGATCGACGAGACGTTTCGCATCCTTGGAGGTGCCGTGTCGTCGTCAATAGGCGAGGAAATGCCCGCAGAACTTACCGGGCTGCTGGAAAACAACGCCTTTATTTTCTCCGGACTGAAAACATACCACTCGTTGAACGAGGTCGGCTTGTCACTGATCGGGGACGACGGAGGGATAAAACCGTTCGAGAAATTCCACGAGGACGTCGCAAAAATCGACGCCAAGTATAACCGCAACTATCTGTATGCGGAATACAATCACGCGGTAACGTCGTCCCAAATGGCGGCGAAATGGCACGATTTCCAGCAGGACGGCGATCGGTACAATTTGCAGTACCGGACGGCGAACGACGAGCGGGTGCGGGAGGAACACCAGCGGCTGCACAACATCACCCTGCCCGTGAGCGATCCGTTTTGGGAGCAGTTCATGCCGCCCAACGGCTGGAACTGCCGTTGCGTCGTCGTACAGGTACGCAAAGGCAGGTACCCCGAGAGCGACAGCCAGCAGGCGGTCGGGATCGGCGAGGAGATCACCGAGGAACCCAAAAAGCGGATTTTCCGGTTCAATCCCGGAAAGGAGTTAAAAGTGTTCCCGGACAAACACCCGTATAACAAGGCTCCCGAAGCAGCAAAAAAGATCGTCGCAAAACTCGCCGAGGAGATAAAGACCCCCGAACAGGCGGTGCGATTCATACAGGAACAAGAGGATCGCCGGGCATGGTTCGAGCGCGGATTTAAGACTTTGGAAGTAACGAGACGAAAAGGCGTAAACGGTTCTACCGATATGAACGGAAATATCGACATGACCCGCGAGCGGCTCGATCGGGTATTGTCGGGGCTTACCAAGCTGCGGCAGGGCGGCGAGGTTTCGTTCGAGGAAGCGGACGCACTGGCGACCTTTTGGCACGAGATCACACACAACCGCAACAAACCCGGCAACGAATACCTTACTACGTTGGCGAGGCGGTATATGGAGCTGGCGAATGAATTTGTAGCGAGAAAGACGCTGCCTGAATTTTACGAATCGTTCGGAGGAAAGATGCAGCATCCCGAGTTTATGGACGACCGACAATCGACCGGATATAATACGTGGGTACGCAATTATTGTTCGC
>ERZ1694997.32-NODE-32-length-106703-cov-29.117817_pt1 | contig 106703 bp, 131 predicted proteins | sample MGYA00581604_ERZ1694997 | MGnify/ENA primary metagenome ERZ1694997 (study PRJEB42213, sample SAMN07424279) | human gut metagenome | biome: ENVO:00009003; feature: ENVO:2100002; material: ENVO:00002003 | host: Homo sapiens | place: USA | collected 2014 ... | reverse complement strand
ATACCTTATCAATCCGGACGCTGAAACAGTAGGTGAAAATCTCGCACGTTACATGTACGAAAAGAATGGTGTAAAATTCGTGAAATAAACTCTATTAAATAAAAAGAATATGGATTTGTATAATTATAGCAATCAAAACGGTACTGGCGATGTACTGGGCGGCATGGATTCGGCAGAAATCTTGAAAGCGATGGAAGCAGGTCTTAAGACCGGAATGCAGTATAACAACGAAATCAACAATGGTGGTGGTCTGAAAGTTGAATCCCTGGATTCAGTCTTGAAGATTCTGGGCAACCGTATGAACCAGTTGGTTTATTATATGGAAATGCCTAAACATAAGATTGACAACACTGTACACCAGTACAACCAGTTGTACAAGTATGGTGAGGAAGTCGGTATTTTCAACGCAGAAGGTGAAACTCCGCAGGAAACCGATTCTCAATACAGACGTAAATCAATCGTAACCAAGTTCATGGGTGTTTCCGGACAGGTTACACATCCGGGAATGTTGGTTAAATTGGCTGGCAATATGGACATGTATCAGAAAGAAGTCGAGAATAAGACTATCCTTCTGAGTACCATTATCGACACACGTCTTGTTGACGCTGATTCTTCTTGTGTAGCCGAGCAGTTCGACGGTGTTTTTCGTCAACACATGTTGGGTATCAACGAAATGGACGGTGGCACGGCAGAAGGTAAGACTTCTGAACAACTGTTAGACGGTTATTTCAACAGTCCGGCAGTTATCGACGCACAAGGTTCTGTGTTGAATGACAGTCTGATTCAAGACGCTGCAAACGTTGTAGTGAACGTTTATAACGGTTATATCGACCGCATCATTTCTAACCCGATTGTGTTCAACAACTACGTTAAGATGTTCCACGAAAGCAAGCGAGTTATTGTAGGTCTTGCTGCCTCTGTAACTGGTGCAACAATGGGACAGTCTGTAAACGACGTTACAACTCAGTTCGGTAAGATTAACATCAAGAATGACCGTTTCTTCGACGAACGTAAACCTATCACAGCAGGAAAGGGAGCTTCAAGTGCAAAGGCCCCGGTTATTCCGGTTGTTGGTACTAACATTAAGGTTAATGCAGCCGATACCAAGACTAATTTCGGCAACCATGCTGGCTCTTATGGCTACTTGGTAACAGCAAAGAATCGTTATGGTGAATCTGCACCTCTGGATATCACATCTGCTGGTGCCCGGGCTGTAGCTGCTTCTGAATCAGTAGAATTTGGCTTTACTGCTGGTGTGGGTGGTGCATATCCGGCTACTTGCTTCGTGGTATACCGTACCAAGAAGAATGCGGTTCTGAATGCAAACACTGAATACTATCCTATCTTTGAGGTTCCGGCTTCGCAGATGGCAACAGGTTATGACGGCGCAGCCGCAAATTGTGTACGTGACCGCAACCGTATCATTGCAGGCACCAAGTCAGCTTTGGTATACTACAATGACAGTCAGATTAACGAATACTTGCAGTTTGCTGATACTATGAAGATGGACTTCGCTGTTACATCTCCAAGCAAGCGCTTTGCAATTCTGAACTACGGTACCCCGGTATTGTATCAGCCTGCAAAGATTGTACGTATCGTTAACATTGGTGAAGAAGGCTTGTAATTAGCTTGATATAAATTTATAGGTTTAAGAAGTGAAAAGTGAAAGGGAGGGAGTAATTGAACTCCTTCCCTTTTTGTTTAAAAAATTTTGTATTATGGAAAAAGTGATTTTAAAAAGTCGGGTGTATAACAACCATAGAATTGTACTTAATGGTGGCCCGGTACAGTTTGTTAACGGTAGAGCGGAAGTATCGGAAGAACTCTATCAAGAAATAGTAAGCCGTAAACTTCCCGATATTTACAAGGAAGGTGAGGAACCGGAATTCAAAACACGCCTTGAAGAAAAACTTCGTTCGGAAGTGAAAGAAGGGAACAAGGAATATGAAGAGGAAATAAAACGTCTTAAGAATATCGTCGAGGCGCAGAAGGTTGAAATTTCCAAGAAAGAAAAGGAAATTGAAGTATGGAAGAAATGCGTCGAGGACTTGAAAGCAGGAAACAAGGAGACGCAGGCAGTAGTCCCCGAACCGGAAGCAAAGCAGGAAGCCTCTATTAAGGAAGAAGAGGACGACGAGGTAAAGACGGCTCTTAAGAAAATGAAGGTTGACGAACTGAAAGAACTTGCAATGACAGAAGACGGAGGTTCTTTCAAGGAAGAAGACCTTAAAGGCAAAAAGAAAGAGGAAATTATAGATATGATTTTGTCTAAATAAAAATATTTTACAAAGATGGGTGGTCGATTGACGTTTACGATAAAATACAAGAAAAATTCCGGACTTGTGTTGTCTGTAGCCGAGATATGGCAGACGTACCTATATGGGATAACCATTGACGGAGGACAGGGAGCATCATTCACGGACGAATCCATGCGTTTCTATATAGAATCAGCACAAAGAGAGGTTGAGAATTGGTTCAATTTGAAATTTGTAAAGCAGTTAATCGACCAGTCTTTGACTTATTACCAAAAGGACTATTGGCAGCAATTCCCTATATTGTTCCCGTCATATCCGGTAAGGGAGCCGTTAAGCATGATTGGGATGCTCAATAAGATAGAGCAGATTATATACCCCCAAGGATGGCTGTCATGCGAGTATGACAGTGGTATGGGACAAGGGAAAAGAAGGCTGAGTGTTGTTCCTACAGGGTCTTCCACGACACAGGGAAATGCGGAAATAATATTGACAGGCATAACGTCTCAGATTGGTATGCAGCGTTTCCAGTATATACCGGATTATTGGAGGGTACAGTATATAACCGGGTGGGATGTAGACCAAATGCCTATGGACTTGATTAATCTGTTAGGAAAACTTGCATCATTCGGGCCGCTTAACATAGCTGGAGATTTGGTTCTGGGTATTGCAGGCGTTTCTGGACAGTCTTTAAGTATAGACGGATTAAGTCAAAGCATAAGCACAACGGCTTCTGCGACATCTGCCGGGTATTCTGCACGATTGATTCAATATCAAAAAGAGATAAAGGAAACGGTAGGAAGGTTGAAGTTGGTGTATGACGAGGTTAAATTTGCAGTATTTTAAGTTATGGGAGAAACAAGAAATATATTACAGTCTCCATCTTCTGGATTGAGTAATTTCCGACCGGAATTTTTCAAATCGGAGTTCGACCAGGCGATACAAGCCAAAGGTTACGATGTGGAGATAATGCGCGCTTTACGTTGCCCGTGTCATGGAAAAGAATCTGCACTGCCAGACTGTCAGAATTGTTTCGGTACCGGATATTTCTATGTGAATGCGATACATACGAAAGCACTGATAACAGGGATTAATTTTACCGACAAATACAAATCATGGAGCCAGGAGCTTTTAGGTACAATGGCGGTAACAGTGAGGGATATAGACAAGGCGAATTTATCCTATTATGACAGGATTTCTTTCAGAAATGAAATATCGTATTTTTCTGAAAATCTCCCTATAAGATACGATGATATGGGACAGCCGTTTGTGTTTACCACATACAAACCAGTACAGGTATTGGCTATGTATCTGTTTGAGGCTTCAAACAAACCTCTTATAAAGACGGACAAGGGACATGTAAGCGACGTCAACCCCTATTGTATCATATTGGACATGGAGATAGACGCTTTGCCCGAAAACGGTTTTGTGTCGGTATATTACAAGCATAACCCGGAATACCATGTTATAGACTTGCCGCATGAGATACGCGCTTCATGGGTTACCGACAAGAAAAGCGGACAACTTAATAAGATAGAGCTTCCGGTTCAAGCCATTGTAAGAAGAAGCCATCTTATAGCGATGGAGAAACCTAATTTTGACGGTAGCGGTGTGATATATAATGAGGACATATAATTTGCATCTTTGAAAGAAAATGTTTAGTTTTGTACAAATTTAAGCATTTTGTTAGTATGAGAGCAAAGAAAGTATTGGAAGTCCTTGGTATAAGTCGGGCAACATTATCCAATTATGTAAAGGAAGGAAGGATAAAGACCCATAATTCCGCTACACAATGGATAGATTACGACGACGAATCCGTATATGCGATTGCGTCTAAAGGACAAAGAAAGAATGTAATATATGCAAGGGTCATGAACAAGCATAATCTTAACAAGCATATAGAAGCATTGGAAAGGTATTGTAGGGAAAACGGACTGCACGCCAAAGATGTATATAAGGATGTGACATTTAACGTTACATTGGCGCAAAGAAAAGGGTTCAATAAGTTGTTGGACGATGTGATATCCTATAAGATAGGAACGGTAGTAACACTGAGCCGGAAAAGTCTGTCGGGAACGGACAGTGATTTTATAGAGATGTTGTTTGCAAAATTCGGGTGTGATGTAAGGTATATAACGGAAGAGTAGGATGTTACCTCTATATGTTGACATATCGGAAACAGTTGCGGAATTCGCATTGACACCACAAGAAGCGGAATTCCTTGGAACACGTCTTGTTGATGATGTGGTAAAGGAATATATGCGAAGATGGAATGCGCTTGTGGATTCTGAACTGCATCAGACACGGGGAATATATCGGTCTGCCATGCAGGTAGACCGGACTTCTGCCACCTCTGTAGAATTCGTGCTGTCTGCAAGGGCAGCAGGGCCGCTTCCTATGATGCTGGAAGAAGGAGCAACACCTTTTGATGAAAAGATAGGGTTCCAGCGTTCGGACAAGGCAAAGATAAAGAAGGACGGTTTAGGATGGTATCTGACAATACCGTTCAGACACGCCACACCCGGAGCAATAGCGGAATCCGGAATATTTAGCTCTGTTATGCCTAAAGATGTGTACGATATGGCACGTAATGCAGGAGGACAGCCGTTGAAGCTTGCAGACTTGCCGATAAGCCAGCAAGTAAAGGGAAGCCGGAAGGAAATAAATATACCCGGACTGAACGTACCGGAATACATGCACAAGTCAGCAAAATATGAAGGTCTTGTAAGGGTTGAGGCTCGAAGTTCGGACCAGGAGAAGAGAGGTCAGTATATGACATTCAGAAGGGTTAGTGACAAGTCAGACCCTACAAGTTGGTTCAATGGCGGTATAACGGCCAAAAAACTTATGGACAGGGCTTTGGAAGAGGCTCAGATAGAATATGTTGCTGAAATGGCGATAGACGAGGCATTAAAACGAATTAAAGGACTATGATTGAAATTGTGAAAGTAAAGCAGTTTATAGTATCAATATTGAACTATATACCGGAAGATTACAGACTGCACCAGGGAGACGAACAGAATACCTTCCTATACAGACTTCTTAACGGAATGAAGGAAGGGAATTTTGATTTTTACGACCAGGCGAAGAAATTGTTTTTAAGGGGAATGACAAACCCCCGTAATTTAAGGGTGTTGTTTGAGTTTCCGAAAGACAATACCGGATTGCCAGCTTATGTGATAAGGGAACCGGGGGCAGACCCAGGGACGGCAAATTCCATAGGCAAGATGAACGGACAGATATATGATGGCGGAGCATGGCAGATAAGAGACAGCCGTTTCCATAACTTTGAAATCATGTGCTTGTCGGACAACATGCTAGAAAGTATAATTATGTCGGAAGTTCTGTATGCATTGATAATGGGTTCCTACAACTGGCTTTCCACCCAATATGATTTGGTGGAGGTAAGGATAACGGAATTAATGACGAACCAGAATGTATTGCCTATTCCTATATTCATAAAGTCTGTAAGGCTTGACTTGACTTTGGACCAGATTGTAGGAACACTGATAAACGAAGAACTGCTTAATAAGATTGCATTTGAGAATGCAGGGATAGCAGCCGATAAATGGGGTGCGGACAATTACCAAAGAGACTATGAGTTGCCCGGTGTAGAATCAGATATTGATAAAATTGTGACTAAATAGTTGGTGTAAGGAATAAAAATGTTTAACTTTATACCGAAAATGTATGAATGTAAGGATTTGATAGGGAAGTTCTTGCAGAATTTCGTGGACTAATAAAAGAAAAATAATATGGCATCAACGTTTATTTTCAACGGTCGGCAGATTTCATTGCCAGGTGTCTACTCCACTATTGTAAGTGGGGAAATGAACCCGGCACGAAATCTTGACTATGGAAAAGTCCTTATTATTGATACAGGAAAGTATTCAGCCGGATTTGGTGGCGGTGCTGGTATCAATGGCGAGAATGCGCAGGGACAGAACGCTATCTATACTTTCGACAATATCGCGGATTTTCGTGCTTTCATGAAGGGAGGTCTTTGGTGGAGAGTTGCCGAAGCTCTGTTTGCACCGGACCCTTCAAACCCCGACGCAGTAGGAATTTCCGAACTTGAATTTGTTCGTGCAGCAACAACTACAGGTGCAAAAATGACGTTTGCGACGGCAGCAGGCACGTTTGCGGTAAAAACATTGGACGAAGGTTTGGTAGCCAACGGTTCGTTATTGAACGACGAGTTATTAACAAAGGGTTACGGTATGAACTTTATCGCAGGACGAGAAGACGCTACCAAGTGGATTTTGCAGTTCTGGAGAGGTACATATACTGGAACATACAGCGATGGTTTACCCTACGGAGACATCACGCAGGAAAACAGTGACCCCGAGTTGGTTCTTGAATCACCGGAATTCGGCACTATGCAGGAACTTGTGGATTGGGCACAGAACGATTCCAACTTTGCTTTGGCATTCGTGCTTGACCCGTCTACTAATGTGGAAGGCGACGGTGAGATTACCGAAGGGGACATTACAACGGCACTGGGTGGTAAGCCTTATATTTTGGCGGTAGGAGGTACAGAAAGTTTCGACATGGACGACTTTAACGCTGTACTGGACCAGATTGTAGGTCTGGACTACAGTAACGTCATTCTGGACCAGGTAGGAGACAATGCATATTCGGCAACAACCCGTGCATACCTTACACACATGAACGGAGTAGCCAAGTTCCAGCATTTTCTCTATGTGGCAGGATATGACAAGGGAGCGGATTTCTCGAAGGAAATCGATTTGGCGAAAAAGTTTGACAGCTCGTTTGTGCAGCTTGTACATGGTGGGGCAGGCGTGGTGTCTGCGTTCGACGCCCAGAAGATACGGTGGTGGGGAGTTATGTATAACTTGTGTGCCATTGTGGGACGTATTAGCGGCAAACCGCCTTATGTACCGCCTACATTCAAGTCAATCGGAGTTGACAGACTGCAACACGCATTGACTGATTCCGAAAAGAAGAAGGCATTGAAATACGGTATTTTGACAACTGTATTGAATGACTACACCGGAAAGTTCAATATCTTGCAGGGTGTGAATACATTGCAGGACAACGCCAACTTGTTCAACGCAAAAGGACAGTCCTATTCTATCCAGTTTATGCGTATCGTCGCACAAATCAATAAGGAATTGATTGTAAATGCGACATTGGATTTGCTGGGACAGGAAAACGGTGTTAACGCCAATACACTGACAGCAGGAGCGGTTAAAGACTGGACTGTGGCATACTTGCAGTCAAGAACTGCAACGGACGCACAAGACAATCTGATTTTGTCGTTCAAAGACGTAGTGACAACAAGAAAGGAAGACGCTTATTTCACCACCTACAAAATTGTGGTAAATAACGAAATCACTAAGTTGTTCTTTACAGGTTATTTAATTCGTGGATAACAAACCCTAAAAATTAAAAGATTATGGCAGTTTTTACAGCGCCTAAAGCGTATATTAAAATAGATAATCAAGTAGCCGGGTTTGTTCGTAATCTGCAATTTGCAGAAAACATCACCCGTGCGAACGTACAAGGGCTTGGTTCGCTTCTTAACCAGGAGGTTCCGGCCGTACAGTATCAATGCACATGGACGGTAGACCAATTCTTTATTGACTTCAAGCAGCCAGTAATGGAAGGTATGATGCACCGTCTTGGTTCCGTCAAGTCTATCGTGGACACCTTGATTTTGGGCGAGCTTGGTTTTGCCATTGCTATTTACAGCAAGACAATTCAGAGCCAGGATTCGACTACAAAGATGGTGACAGCAGTAGACCCTACCGGACAGACTATGTGCATGTTGAATCCGTGTTTTGTAAATAATCAAAATTTTTCATTGCAAGAAGCTGGCATTGCCGGGTATTCTATATCGGGAATCTATCTTTACCCCGTATCAACTTTGGAATTTTAATTTTGATTATAAACAATTGATAATTAGGGAGTTACAATTTAGTAACTCCCTTTTATTTTTGGTTATAAATAATTACAAATTGGATTAATTATAGAATAATAAAATGTTATGTAATTTGTAAAATATTTTTATTATAGTGAATTATTGGTATTGTGGAATGATGTTAATAAATCCACAATAAAGACATAAGCACTTGCGTATGTCATAACATAATCTTATCTTTGCAATGTGATAAGGAAAGAAAGTCAAACAAATAAAAGATAAAGATGAAATCAAATGTAGAAAGAATGACAGAAGATTTGAAAAAGGTGTTGTTTTCAAATGTATATAGCTTTGAGATTGAAACGAAAGATATAGTTTTCGGATTTAATAAGGTGTTGAAGAAAAGAACTAAGTCGATGGCAAAGGCTATCGCTTTGGAACAAAAGCTGAGAAAAGATATTGGACGCTATTTGTCCAGTACGGTAGTGATTGCTTCTGTAAGAATGTATAAAAACGGAGAGTTGAGATGTGAATTAAAAGCAAATAATTTTTGATTGTCAAACATATAAAGATTGAGTGTTATGGAAAGAAAGTTACTTTATTTACATTTTCCTTGCCAGATAGTTGTTTGTGATAAAAACATAGAAGACGAGAAAACACACGATTTAAGGGAGTACGCAAGAATAACTCCAAAAACTGAGCCTATAGGAGGTATATGGTTGACAAAATTTGATTTTGCAGGTACAATAGAATGGACTGAATATGCAAATTTGTTAACGGAAGATGAACGAAAGGAAATCGAACTGAAAGCTAAAGGTATTGCAGACGCCTATAAAGAAGAAACGCAACGTGCTAAAAACCTGCAAGCGTTTCAAAGAAAAAGATATGCGAAAGAAATAGCGGAATTTGAAAGTTAATGTTAAGTTGTCAAACAAATAAAATTTAGAAGTTATGAATGTTTATAGTAAGTTTTGTCCGAATGTATTTTTAGCAAAATGTGAAGAAAAGTATGAAAAAGGGGAAGTTATCGAAGTAACGACCAAGTATGGAAAGGAAAACGAGTGTATTGTTTTTAATCTGATATACGAAAAAGATGGATTCTATTACTATTCGATAGTACGTGCAGACGGTTTCAATGTCCAGGAATGGGCGAAGCAAAGAGCGGAAAGACGCAGAATGTGGGCGGCTTCGGCAGAACAAAAGAGTAATGAGTATTACGAGAAATCCAATAAAGATAGAGACTTCCTATCATTGGGAGAACCTATCAAGGTCGGACATCACAGTGAAAGAAGGCATAGAAAGGCAATAGATGACGCTTGGAACAATATGGGCAAAAGTGTTGAGTTTAGCGACAAAGCTGCTGAACATGAAAGGATTGCGGAATACTGGGATAAGAAAGCGAGTGTAATAAATCTTTCAATGCCGGAAAGCGTAGATTACTACGAGCACAAGTTAGAGGTAGCTAAAGAGTATCATGAAGGTTTAAAGTCCGGCAAATATCCACGTGAACACCTCTATTCTTTGACTTATGCGAAGAAGGCGGTTAATGAAATGCAAAAGAATTATGATACAGCAAAAAGATTGTGGGGAGAACAAGAGAATTGAAACAGCCATTGAAAGGATAATAGAATATCTTTTCAACTATACCCCTAATTTTAAGAGAACCCGGTCAAAAATAGAACTCATGGAAAAGTTCTGGGAAAAGACCGGGATTTCCTCTAATAGGGCGTTATGGGAATATATGGTGTTTCAAGGGTCTATGATAGAGAGCAGCCGATACAAGGAAATAATATTCGACCCCTATAATTTGATAGGCCCGAAGGCAATAGAGAAGTGGAACAAGAGAGGAAGATACCAAGTATTCAGAGCTAACAAGTATCAGCGAGAAAGAGGATGGATAAGCCCGTTTAAGGAGAAGGAAGAGGGTTTATCTGAAAGATACAGGGAGATGTTGAGGAAAAAGTATTGGAACAAGGAGAAGGGGTTTATACTTTGCAGCCAGTACGGAGGATGGTTATTCGACAAAAATAGATGCAAGGATTGTATATTTTATAAGGCTTGTGAAAAATGACATAATAAAATTTTATGTTGTGAGATAATATTATTATATTTGCAACCATGAAAAAGACAGTGAAGGAAGAAGTTAGACCGTGTGTTTCTTGCAAGGAGAATCATTTCATATATGACCGCAACAGATGGTTATGTAAGGAATGCTACGACAATAGAAAGAAATTGAAACTGAACCGAGCTTCATTGAAGGAAGAGGAAAACAGGCTTAATGAAGTGTTTGTCAAGGTATGGGAGGAGAATCCCCATTATTGTTTCCATTGCGGAAAATGGTTGGGTCTTGAAATGAAACCTATTTTCTTCTCCCATATATTGAGCCGAGGAGCACACCCAGGTTTGCGCTGTGACCCGGAAAACATAGTTCTGGCATGTATGGAATGCCATCAGATATACGATTTTGGAGACAGGAAAAGTCTTAAGAATCAGATACCGGAAGAAAGGATAGAAAAACTTTTGGAGAAAGAACATGGGAAAAGACGTTGATATATTAATAGGATGTGCGGAAGTGTTTGCCGCTATAGGGCTGAAAAGGGCTTCCAGAATGATAGTGGATTACCTGGAGAACCCTAATAGCGATAAAGTGGAAATATTTCAGAAAGAGGTTGAGGTATGGAAAAAATACGAGGAACATTCAAAAGGCAGAATGTTTGTGTTCAGTGACGGGGAACACGCCCTTATGAAGTATTTTATTATATCGTATGAAAAAGACTGGTATTCGGACGGGAACCCGGCTATAGTGATAAACAAGCTGGCAGATGAAAGCGCGTCATTCAAGGATAACCCTATAAAGAACTTATGGGTAGTGTATAAGAGTGAGGAAGACCGGGACAGGGATTTTGAAAGATTGTTAACAATAAAATAAAAGTATGGGAAAATTTTTAATAGAAGATGTAAATGCGAAAGGATTGCTTATCTGGATGAACGATAATTTCCGGAAGCAGAACGGGAAACGGTTTACCCGTAATGATGTGCAGGCATATATAATGAGAGGACATTTGCCCGAATATCTGGGAGGAAACGAGATTGTAGTAACCCCTAAAAAGCACTGTACAATTAAGATGTACAACGTATTGGAAAATGACAATAACCTGGTAGTGGAGGAAGAAAATGAATGTATTGGTAGCATGTGAAGAAAGTCAGAGAGTTTGTGAGGCTTTTAGAAAACGAGGACATAACGCCTTTAGTTGTGACATTGTAGACTGTAGCGGTGGGCACCCTGAATGGCATTTCAAGCAGGATGTTTTGCAGGTTATTCCCAATTTCGGAGGAAAGCTGCAAAACGGTGAAGAGTATTATTTGCCGGAAGGCGAAGAATGGGATTTGATGGTTGCACACCCACCTTGTACTTATCTATGTGTGTCCGGTGCTGCATGGTATTATCACCCGGAAGATAAGGGGCTGCCGATAGAACAGAGAAGACCACATCCGAAATATCCAAACAGGGCGAAAGACCGAGAAGAAGCCGTTAATTTCTTTATGGAGCTATATAATTCGGGCGTAAAAAGAATTGCCATAGAGAACCCAGTAGGGATTATGAGTACAAGGTTCAGAAAGGCAGACCAAATCATAGAACCTTGGATGTTCGGGGATGAAGCAAGCAAGAAGACTTGTTTATGGCTTAAAAATCTGCCTAAACTCACTCCTACAAAGATTGTCGGGAAAGGTGAAGTGGTGGAAGGAAAGAATGGTTTTAGAATGCAGAAATGGTATTGTGATGCCTACGGACTGCCTAAAGAGGAAAGACAGAAGATAAGAAGCAAGACATTTCCGGGCATTGCGGAAGCGATAGCGGAACAATGGGGTAGTTTAAAATAAATTTTGGTAACGTGAAAACAAGTAGTAATTTCGTGATTGTCTATGACTTTGAAACCGGGGGATTGCCAAGCAAGGAGAAGCAGGCTTTTTTGGATATCCCTTTGGTAGAAATGGCTATGTCGTGCATAGACATGAAAAAGTTGGAAATAATAGACCGTGCAGAAATGATATTCCCGTATAACTACAAGGAAGGACTTGCAGGATATTCGGAGGAAGCAACGGCAGTACACGGCATAACAAAAGAAGTCCAAGAAGAGAATGCGGTGCCATTGAAAGAGATATACAGCACTTGCAAGAAATGGTTCGCCAAATACAAGAACCCGCGTCAGATGTGTACGCTTGTAGGGCACAATATCGTAGGATTCGATAACCCGTTTCTGAAAAACTTCTTCGCCTACATGAACGATAATATAGACAATTACGTAAAATACTACATAGACACGATGCAGTTTGCACACATGGAAGCTTTAGAACAGATGGACTACAAGCTGGGTACATGCTGCCAGAATGCAGGCATAGACCTTGTGGAGGCTCACAGGGCACAACATGATGTGGACGCGAATGCAATGCTGTTTATCTCCTATGTGAAGAAGTTAAGAGGTGAAGGTATGGAAATGGTGCAGAAGAAAGAGAGGAGATATAGAGAGGACTTTCAGCTATGTTGACAGGTGACGGAAAAGGAATACTTACAAATAACCAGCTTACATATCTATACAATGCAGTAGACAATATCATAGAGAGACTGCCGGAAAAGGCGCTTAACCAGTTGCTTGAAGGATATGGAAACGACGTTGATACCATGCTAAGGGAAATGGTTTATCAGTCGGAAAAGGCGCTGTATCTGGGACGTACTATGGATTCGGAAAGTTTATCCTATGTGGACAACGTGAAAGCCTCTATGGACAATACGCTTAAAATATTGTCCCTCAATTATTTTATAGCAACCATGCTGCCTAAATTCCGGTTAGGGTGGCGTAATATAGAGTGGGGCAATCTCACGCAATTATACCCGTGGAGCTGTTATCTATGCGCGCGCGCGAGTGGCAAGTGCATGAGTGCTGATACATTGGTTGTAATGCATGATGGGTCTTTGAAGAAGATTCAAGATATAGAAGTTGGTGATAAAGTGATGGGTGTCGATTCGACACCGCGCACAGTGTTGCAATTACATAAAGGTGTTGCACCTATGTATAGAGTGCAGCAGTCCAAAGGAATGACTTATGAAGTGAATGAAGGACATTTGCTTTGTTGCTATTATAACGGTTACTTTATCGACGTAGAGGTAGATGCTGTATATAGACAACAAAAAGACATAAGAAAGTTGTTTCTTGGATATAAAGTCAAGGACATAGGAGGAAAAGAGCCAGAATTTGATTATTCTTCATTGAAAATTGAACTTATTGGAGAAGGTGAATATTACGGTTTTGCATGTGATGGAGACCATAAGTTTTTATTGGAGGACGGAACGGTTGTGCATAACAGTTTTCAATGGTCTTATGCCTTCATTCTGTGGCGTTTATGGTCGTACACAAGACCGACCGCCTACAGACAGGATACGACAGATAATGCCAACCGGAAAGAGACGTGCTATATCACTAATACTTTCACCCTGGCAAAAGTGCAGATAGCGAAAGTAACGGAAGAGATAGAAGCAAACGACTTGATAAAGGAAAAACTTAATCCCTACAACAAGGCTTCAATCGGAGAAACAGCCATAAAGACGGAAACGGGGAGTACGCTTCATGTACGCGGTAAGGATTCAATGATTCGTGGTTTGCACGTAGGAGCTTGCTTGTGTGACGATATGCCGGACGAAAGCTCTTTATATTCGGACGAACAAAGAGAGAAACTGAAAGAACTTTTGAAGGGTACAATAGAGCCGATTGTGGAACCGTACGGTTATTTCCTTGTGACTGGCACACCCTATTCTTCCGCACCGAACGAATTGTACCAAGTATTGAAGGCAGACAAGCGTTTCTATTGCTTTGAATATCCGATATTGTTTCCAGATGGTAGACCGCTTGCACCGGACAGATACACGTTTGAACAGATATTGGATAAAAAAGAGGAGCTTGGAACGATTGTATTTAATCGTGAATACTTGGTGGTTCCTATCAGTGACACGTCAACGATATTTCCGTATGAATATCTGATGCGGAGTATTATAGGGATGGAAACGATACGTTTTGCGTCAAGTATAGATGATTTCCCCTTCAAGCTTACAAGAGTACATATAGGTGTGGATTTTGCGGTTTCCGGTAATATCGGAGCGGATTATACGGTGTATTCGGTATGGGGAAAAGATGCGATGGATAACTACTATCTGTTGTATTATTACCGGAAACGCGGTATGTCGCATAACGAACAGGTAGATAAGATTGTACAGCTTGACAGGCTTTTCCACCCTAATAAGATACGGTGTGAGGCTAACGGTTTCCAGTCTATACTATCCGGGCTGGCAAAGGAAAGAGGACTTAAGAACATAGAACCATTCACCACAACGGAAGGAAACAAGAAAGACTTATATACCGGATTACCTTCTTTATCCGCAATGTTTGAAAGAGGTCAGATAAAATGCCCTTATGCGATGGGAGAAACGAGGCAGGCGGTTGACTTGATGTTCGGTGAATTTTCCTCTATTACGTTCAGAAGTGATAATGGGAAACTGGAGGCAGCAAGTGGACACGATGATGTGGTAATGGCTAACTTCCTGGCAATCAATAGTTTACGTGAAGATGACAAAGAAGTACAAGTAAGTGTAGATTTGATATAGAATATGGTTTTACGTTTTATAGATTTATTCGCAGGGATTGGAGGAATCCGTAAAGGATTAGAACTGGCCGCTATTGAAGCTGGTTATACCCCTATTTGTGTATTTACTTCTGAAATAAAAACACATGCTTTAAAGGTGTTGAAACAGAATTATCCTAATGAAGAAATAGTGGGGGATATTACTAAAGTGGATGCAGCCACTATTCCCGATTTTGATGTATTATGTGCTGGTTTTCCTTGTCAAGCCTTTAGTGTTGCTGGGAATAGATTGGGGTTTGCTGACATTAGAGGTAATCTTTTCTTTGATATAGAGCGTATTCTGATAGTAAAGAAACCCAAAGGATTCATTTTAGAGAATGTGGATGGATTATTGAACCATGATAACGGCAGGACTTTTAAAATTATCATGGAACATTTAAAAGCTATAGGGTATAGAGTGAATTTTCGTGTATTAAACTCAAAATATTTTGGTGTACCACAAGAAAGAAAAAGGATTTATATAGTTGGGAGTTTTAAAGAAGAAATAGATTTAAATAACTTTCCAGTTTTAGAGTGCAATTTATGTGATGTGTTGGATAAAGGAAAACCAACAATTAAAAGTAAATTTATTGATTTATTGTTATTAAAATATGATGTTTCAGAACTTTATGGTAAATCAATTAAAGATAAAAGAGGTGGGGAAAACAATATACATAGTTGGGATATTGATTTGAAAGGAGAAACAACGAAAGAAGAAAAAGAATTACTTAATTTGATTCTTGTAAAAAGAAGAATGAAAAAATGGTCTTACTTATGGGGTATAGATTGGATGGATGGAATGCCACTTACCAAAGAAATGATAACCACTTTTTACAATAATACTAATTTGGATAAAATGTTGGACGGATTAGTAAAGAAGGGGTATTTGGTATATGAACATCCTAAAAAGAAAGTTACGATTAATAATATCATTAAAAGAGAATACGATACGACAAAAGAGAAAGGTTATAATATAGTGACAGGAAATCTTAGTTTTGAGATAAACAAGATATTAAACCCATCTTCCATAGCTCCTACTTTGGTTGCTATGGATATGCAAAAATTAGTAGTAATAGATGGAAAGGGTTTAAGAAAGTTATCTCTTAGAGAAGGGTTAAGACTCTTTGGATATCCAGAAGATTATCAGTTTGATGTATCAGAGAAAGAAGGATTTGATTTATTGGGGAATACAGTTGTGGTTCCGGTTATAAAAGCGGTATGCAATAGACTTATAAAAACATTGTTTTAACATATTTTACACATAAGCACTTGCGTATGTCATAACATAATCTTATCTTTGCAATGTGAGAAAGAGATAAACGAAGTCAAACAGATAAAAGATAAGAAAATGGAAAACGATATTAAGGTTCTCAAAGAGTTGTACAAGTTCATTTGTGTTAGTGAAGGTATCAAGGCAATTGCATTGAAGTTTTGTAAAGTTGGAAGGGGCGGTGCTTGTTGTTCTTATGTGGCTAACAAACCGAAATCAATCTCTATTGACTTGAATAGAATCAATGTCGGTTCTGCCTATGCTTTGTGCCATGAAGTAGCGCATCAGATTTGCATTGCAAATGAAGGTAATGCAACACATAATGCAAAGTTCAAAAAGATGGAAAAGGAATTGGTTAAGAAGTATGCCAATTGCACTATTGCAAGAAATTTAATTTGGTAATGAAGGGAGGATAAGGTTATGATTACTGATAGAAAGAAAGCCCCGGCATGTTTGAGATACAATGTCAACAATAATTCCGGTTCAATCAACAAGGAATTCGGTAAAGACCAGCAAGCAGCATATGATTTTGCAAGCCAAATGAATGAAACAGCAATAATTAGAGGATATATGTTCGTGAAACATAAAGGTGAATGGGTAAGAAATACGATTTTTATAGACCATGTTTTTAAATAAAGAAGGAGGGTAATGTTATGAAAAAGGATTTGGTAAAGACGGCTTTAGGATATAGATGTTTTCTATCTATTGAGGAAATTGAAGTGACAGACCCTAAAGATAAGAAGGAATGTAAGATATTTGAAGAATTTAACGATTCTACAACTATTAAGAAAATAGCATTGAAGTATACCGACAACAAGCTGTTCCACGAGATAACAAACCGATTGATTGAACTTGATAAGGTGGATTTGACAGAAGAAGAACATGCAGAAAGACAAGCGTTAATTACATTGTCTCAATATTTTAGAGTTAAGTTTTGATTTAACCGATTAATAACGTATATTTGTAACGAATAATGTTTTGTGATTATGGAGGATAAGATAATTAAGATTAAGGGACATGAATATAAAATGTCCTTCCCTACAGTAGGACAATATTATGAGATAGAAACTCAGAAGCAGTTTTTAGGTCGCGGATATTACAACACCTTGTTGGGAAACAGAACGCAGGCTGCGGCTGACGCTTTGGATATGATAGATATTGAAGCGACGCTTACAGTAATGTTGCCCGACTTGCTGGCAGATATGAAGGTGACTTCTTTCAAGCAGCTTGGTATCAAGGACTATGTAGAGGTAAGGGATATTTATAACAAGGAGGTTTTGCCCTTTATAAAAGAAGTTGAAAAAATGATGAACCCCAACCGATAAGAGTATTCGAGCGAGAATTACTATAGTTTGAATGTTTAGTTATTCAGAGGAGTGTGGGGGTATAGTCTGTTATGGGTTATACCCCCACTTTTGATTGATTTTGTATGATGGAGCGAGATAAAAAGGAAGATTTCAGAACGTTTGTAGTCAGATGGAATAATAAATTTCCGCTTGACAGGTGGTACAGGAAGAAACATAACATTGCTTTTATGTCCGAGGAACACAAGAAATGTTCTTTCTTCCAGCAACTTTTCGAGTTCGAGGAAGACCGGATGTTCAAGCAGGCTTTGGAGGACGAGGAAAAGAAAGTTGAATATGTTCCGAATATCGGTGAATGGCTGAAAGATTCCTATGACGAAATGGTAGACCAGGAAACCGATACCAAGGAAATAACGCAAAGTCAGATTGAGGCTTTCCGTGAAGAAATGGCGCGGATGGCTGAATACGAGGAAAGCCAAAAGAATAAGGAGTGATGGCAGAAGACAAGAGGATTAGGATTGCGGCCGATACCACACCGCTAAGACAGTTGAGAGAAGAAGCGGTTTCTTTGTACCGCGAGATAAACCAGACTTCCATGCAGAGCGCACAGGAAGCCGATAAAAGCATTTCACAGCTACGGGAACAACTTGCATTGATGGAAGACCGTAACGAGCTGGAAAGGCTGTTACTTGACCTTAAAAGACAGTCTGCCGCCATTGATGCAACCACAATACAAAAACCGTCTCCTATGCCGGAAAGACCGATAAGGAGACAACCGCCTACAGAAGAACTTCCAAGACCGGAACAGCCTATTATAGACCCCGAAACCGGGTCTATTACATGGGACGTATCACCGAGAAGAAAAGAGGAACCCGTACAGCCGGAACCAAGACGGAAAGAGCCAAGACCGGAAATGGAAACGGATGTAGAAGAACCTTTGTCTACAGAAGAACCGGAAGAAAAACCGACACCAAGAAGAAGGAGAAGGAAGGTCCAGGAACCTATAACGGACGTGGAGCCTATCATAGACGAGGAAACGGGTTCTATGACTTGGGACTTGACACGGAAACCGCAAAGGGAAAGAGTTATCCCTACAGAAAGAGGTGCGGAAAGGGAGGAACCGACAACAAAGGAAACACAGAAGGAAATATTAAGGGAAATAAACAGACACGTCGAAAACATAGATGAATCCGTTACGAATGTCGATAATTCCAAGAATTTCCAGGATAACAGCGAAAACAGAACGGACAACTCACGGCATACGGAGAATGTAACCGAAAATGTTGTGAATATTGAAAAGAATACCCAAACAATAACGGAGAACACGACCGCTATAAAGGAAAAGGGTAATTTAAATGCCGTTTCCGAACAGTCAAACAGACCTCTGTTAAGGGAAGATGACAGAATACAGAGAAGACCGGAAATCACGGATAATGGACAGACGGAAATCAAGTTTTCTGACGAGGGGATAATACGTGCCATTACAAGACTGGGAGCGGTAACGGATAACATAGGACGTGACGTCATTTCCGCTTTGAGAGGACTTGAAAAAGGGTCGGGTGAGGAAAATCAAAAAACCAGTATTACCCGTTACCTGGAAACTATTGCAAATTCTGTATCTGTTATAGAAGACAGTGCAGAAAACATATTGGAAGAAATGCAGAAAGCCACTTCCGGTTCGGGTTTCGGAGGTGGAACAGGGACACCTGGAGGTATTGTACCACCTACCGGAAGCACGGGTGGAATAGGAGGACTAAATATATTCGGAGGAGGATTAAAAGGAATATTGGGCGGTCTTGGAGGTTTAGCGGCATTCAATACCGCTAAAAACGTATTGTCAGAAAGATATTTCCGGCAGCAGGAATTTGAAGCACGTTCTCAATACCAGGGAACAGTGGAAACGGCCGCAAATTATACACGGTTACAAGCCGCTAACCAGGCAGATGCTTTTAGATGGATTCCTCTAATTGGTGATACGATAGCGAAAAGCATAGAATTGCCAGCACAGCTTGCAGCAGAAAAGATGATGGCAACTTTCGGGAAATATGCGGAAGGTGAAAGACGCGTTATCCCGTATGCACAGGTTATGGGTGTATCAGCCGGGGAAGCTTTCAGACAAGCTGGAAGGGAAGGAAGTTATGCGGCTGAATCGCTTGGTATGGATTATGCTTCATACCTTGGAAGACGTGCCGAATTGATACGTGCAGGAGGAGGACGTTTTGTCGGTGGCAATGAATACGACCCGTATGCAGTAAGGGAAACGCAATCTGTTATGGCTGCTGAAAGATTGTTCGGATTGTCGCCTAATGCGGTCAACCGTTTGCAGGGTGCAATGAGGTTCGGAGACCAGGATTCGGGTACCGGGGCTTCTGCAATTATCAGAGAGTTCGAGCAGGCAATGAAAAATTTAGGCATTCCGTTTGAACAGATAGCCTCTACAATGGAAGAAAGTTTAGATACTTTCATTACACAGTCTGACCAGATTCTTTCAAAGCGAGGCGATTTTGACGCAAGACAACTTGCAGCGATGTTTAGCGGAATACGCCAGGCAACCGGATTGCAAGGAAGACAGCTTGAAAGGGTGCAGCAAGCATTCACCGGACAAGGAATGTCAAAAGACGAGGTGACGAATGCAATGCTTGTACGGTCTATCCAGGAAGTTATGCCGGACAAGACATCCTATTCGGAAATCCAGGAAGAACTGGAAAAGATACGTGCAGGGGAAGCAAACCCCGAAGTTATGGAAAACTTTTTGAATAGGGTTGTAGAACGTACTGGGGGAGGTTCTGAACAGTTACGTTTGGCAATGTCCGAAATATTCCCTAATTTGTCTTGGAATGACATCAATTCAACGATACAAAAGGATAGTGACCCATCCAAGCTTGTGAGCAATCTGTTTGACTTGTATAAACAAGCAAGCCAAAGGATTAGGGAAACTCCTACAGAAGCTTATGATAGGGACGCAGCACGAAGGACTGTAGGCACAGGGGAAACTATTTTGGCAAGTAATATGAACCGCCAGATGTCGGAAGGAGCCAATATTTTAGGGGAGATTAGAGATTTGGTGAGAGAAATAAACGACAGAGGTAAAAAGGTTGCTGATATGGAGTTGGAGGTTCCGAAAGAGAAGATAATTCAGCAATCTGCCACAGGAGGAAGCGGTTTAGTCAATATGAGTACAGTAAGCGGAGGAGTGGATGCCGGACGAGCTATTTCTCAATGGTTTAAACGCGCTTTAGACGAGTGGGCAAGAGAAAGAGTTAACGGTGTGTCGGAAGCAAATAAAGTGATACAGCAAGAACGATGAAAGTAAATATATTTAACATACAGAGCTATAAGTACAATGTAGAACCCCAAACGTTTATAGACGATTGGCAAAAGGGATTGGGACCAGATACACCGGAAGCAAAGAAATTATCGGTTCCGGAATTTATGGATGTGGTAAACGAGATTTCCAAAATTTCAAACCTGGACGCCATTTGGGCCACATACGACGATTGGGAGAAAGAGAAGTACAAGAACGAGTATTCAAACAAGAATTTGCCGTATATCAAGCCGAATACTCCGCTTTCCTTCCCTATAAAGGATTCTCCTTTGCTCATACAAAAAGCGTCAAAGAGCGATATGTTCATGAAGCAACGCGATTTTTCGGCTTATTGGTCTGAAAATTTGACAAAGCTTCTACAGGATAAGGAAGGATATGTAGCTGACAATGTGGTTGCACTGGACGAGGAAATGTCGGTAAGGACAAAAGTACAACCTATAAACATTAAGGTGTGGATATACTGCAAGGCTATAAATAAGGTTGTGGATGTAAGCCAGTTTGTCAATACATGTTCTACCGACAAAGGATTCAAGAACGGCACGTTTTCAATTAACATAACACCCTTCAAGGATGCCAATATGTCGAACGTGTACGGTGCAGGATATTATGATATATTCCCGGTTGTAACTCCTAAAGGATATGATTATAAATCCTATCTCGAAAAGGTGGTACAGATAAATGATATAGTGTTTATCCGGTTTGAGCGGTTGAGGCTGGAAGGAAGTTCGGACAGTGAAAATGCCAACGATTTGTTTGTACCGTTGAACAAGCTTGCCAATAACGGGCCGAACTATAATGTTTGGGATATGATAGGTTTTGTAGACAGTGTAATGGAGACCTATTCTTCGGAAGACAATTCAAAAAGCACTGTCATAAACGGTCGCGACATTGCAAAAATGTTTGTGGAGGACGGAAGCTATTTCATACCGCTGGAAAATGTCAATGATACTATACAGAATTGGCTGATAAGGAAAACGGGTGGTATTTGGGATGGACGAAATATATTCAGTGGAGAATACCAGTTTGTATGGAATTTGGGGTACAAAACAATAAATGAATGTATTTGGTTCATTATTAATATAATGTCTTCTATCGGAGTATGCAGTGATGAAGTGTTTTCTTCATGGGGTGACAAGCGGATAACGGCATACAGCATTCCGGGGCAGCAGGATTTGAAGGTAAGAGGTATTTGGCAGATTGTCAAGCTACAAATGTCCGGGGATATAATGGAAAGGATTGTGACAGATACTGGGCTGGGGAACCCGAACGGAACACTGATGCAGTACATGGAGCGTATTTGTCAATATCCTTTGACAGAATTTTTCTTTGACACCTATATAAACACGATTGATGTCATTGTAAGACAGCCACCGTTTACGGAGAAGGCGATAAAAGATGCCTTCAAGTCTGAAAACTATATTACGATAACACCGGATAATGTAATATCGTATAATCTGAGCTACGACCCACGCGTTTATACTTGGTTCCAGTTACACGCACAGAATGCACAGGTAGGTGGACGTGACAAGCCGGGATTGGCTTTCGTTCCTATTGTGTACCTGGAAGAATATGTGGAACGATGGGGCAACAGGAAAATGGATTTCGTGGATATGTACTGTATTCGCATGATACAGAATGGAGCGGAAAACCAGAAGATATTTTCTACTTACCAAGCAACAATGTTGAATGACTTGATATACCTTGTAGAAAGCAACATGTATGTACCTTTTACCCGGTGCGGAACGATAGAGATAAACGGGGACAGGCGTATAAAAGTGGGAACATTCGTGCTGAACCAAAGTACGAACGAGTTTTTCTATGTGACGAATGTAACCAACACCATATCATTTAACCGTGACGGGGTAGATAGGCGTACTGTTTTACAGGTGGAAAGAGGGTTCTATGTACCTATACTTAAAGGAAATCTGATGGAAGCGGTAAAAAGAAATGACAATTCGGTTTCTGAAAAATCAGCGTCCGGATTTACACCCGATTACTTTAAGTTGGTGGATTTAAGCGGTTTGAGACAGAAGGCGAAGGAAGCGGAAAGCGGACAGATAACCTCCTACGACAACCCGACTGTTGATAAGCAGCAATTTGACTATTTTTTGAACAGGAAATATTTCGGAGGACTTGACTAATGGCAGGAGGAGCACCAAGAATAAGCAGTAACAATTTGCCGCCTATAATGAAGGGGTATATAATGATACCCACGGATGTAGGCAGGGAAGCGTATATAGATACGGTATTTAGGACGAATATAGTAGCCGTGATGATGGAAGGCGGTATATTCCGCAATGACGCACGCATTACCAACGAGGCTATCAACAATATATGGTTTCCCGAAAAACCGGGTGAGAAGGGATGCCAGGTAATGATAGCGAGCAGCGATTTCCTTAACCAGCCTACAGTCATAGGCACCTTTATAGGCAATGATGAGGTTCCGGCATGGAGCGAGGATGTTATACGGATGAAAAAGCAGGTGGAAGGGGTAACTATGTCTATGACGATAGACCCACGTAACCAGGAATGGAACATGAACCTTACCTCTATAGATAAGCCCGTAAATTTCAACGTTACATTAGGAGGCAATGAAAAACATAAGATAAGATTGCAGAGTTCGGGGGAAGCCGAGATAGTGGCTTCCAAGAAGGTGAAGGTAACCGGATATAATGAAGTCATTGCGGAAGTCGTTAATGTGGTCGAGGATGTGAAAGAAAAGGATAAGGAAATAAGGCGTTTTACTATGAACATGGAGGAAGCCAATTTTACGTGGAAGACCCAAGACAAGACAACCGTAATAAAGGCTGACCCTAACACTGTGGACGTTAATTTTCACGACGGGAAAAGCCATATGACTATAGACGATAACGGTGTAGTATTGGGTTATGACAATGATACAGAAATGATTCAGCTAACGCAGAATCTAATAAAGCTTATGACTGGACAGAAGGTCAATATAAACAATGCGAAGGAGCCTTTAACACTGGCGAATACATTAATACAGTTATTGAATAATGTAGAGAATCAGATAATGACGCTAAAGAACGCATGGCAAACAGCGCTTGCAAGTTCGGCTGCGATGGATGGAGGTAAAGCTGGATTCGGTGCCGGGGTCGGTGCGGTAGCGGCAGTAAACCCGTTGCAGTTCGACGGAATAAAAAGCACGGTAACTTTTTCGGATTGATAATTATTTCGTATTTTTGAAAACGATAAGAAAAGATTATGGCAAATGTCGCACAATCAGCAATACAGAAAGCAGGGTCTTTGATAGAGACGGCTGGAAGAGCTATATTAGCATCTCAATTTCCGAACGATTTTGAGGTATATCTCTGTACACTTGAACTGGCAGATTCAAAGAATAATACGATAGATTTTTTCACATTTCCCATCACCCCGAATGCGATAAGCAAGACGGAAGCGAAGAGGGAAAATATAAGGAACACGGCAGGAGGCGTAACGGTATTATCTTCTCCTACTTTTGTACCACAGGACATTACAATAAGAGGCGATTTTGGACGAACATTTAAATTGCTATTGTCGCTTGGTGGCGGTGCGTCAAGTCTGGCAGGAGCGGCCTATAGTCTATCGGCTGGGAAATGGAGTTTGAGCGATATTTCGGGGAAAAATACGAACTCTTTGAAGTCAGCTTCGTTCGACCCGTCCGTCAAGAACGGGTATGGATGTACGAAAATATTACAAGCTATCATATCAAAAAGTAATGGTGTGGATAAGGACGGTTTGCCATTTCGTCTTTACTTCTATAATATGGCTTTGGGTGAGAGTTATTTAGTGACTGTCCCTCCTACTGGATTGGTACTGAACCAAAGTTTACAGCGTAATATGATATGGGAATATTCGCTTACAATGACAGCGATAGCCCCTATAGAAGCGGTGGCAGGAGAACAGAAAGCAAAAACAGCACTTACTAAAATTTGTACGGCTGCTGCAATACAGAAAGGTGTTAATGATTTGGCGGCTTCACTTGCAGCTTTGTTATAATAAAGGAGGTTAAAGGATGGACACAGTAATGGAAACGGCATACGCCAAGTTCAAAAATATTACCGGGTATGACATAAAACAGTTCTTCCAAAATTATGTTGATTTTTGTAACAATTACTATGCTTACATAGTGGATTATTACCAGGGAGGAGAACTGAATGCAGAATCATTCTATCAGTTGGATAAGATGATAGCGCAAATTAATATCGTAGAGCCTATGTTCCAGCTTCACGAAAACAAGTTGGACGATATTTCTATGTGGGAAATATTAGACAACTTTTCGGAAGTGGAAACAAAGATATTGACAATAAAAAATTCTGACAGGTGGTTAAGAAGCGCAACCATAGGAAGACAGAACACCCTACAACTTGACAAGCAGTTAAGGACAGGAGAAACATTCGAGAATGTTGCGGAAGAAATTGCAATGACAGACCCAGAGGACGATTGGACTTCTATAACTACACCACAATACATCATAGAAGAAGATTATGAAGCAGGACGGGGAAGTAATACATTTGCCGTGAATCTTCGGAATGTCGGTGTGAATTATGTGGATAATGTGGTAGATACGCTTGTAGGGGAGAATGTGTTAGGCAAAGACATAGATACCGAATTCGAGTTTAAGAATGACGATTTGAAGGTGAAGAAATTCGGTACGTCTATGGAACAAGCGTTGAAAATTATATTGGAAGCCTTGAAAGGCTGTATTCCGGAATTCAAGGATTACGGGTTACCATCCGATTTTATCGGACAGACAACGAACGCAATACAATATCCAGTGATATTTAAGGCTCTTATGAACATGTTCCAAAGGGATAACCGATGGGCGAGTGCAGAGCTTTTGGATTTGGTAAAAAAAGAAGACGCGGTATTTATGAAGGTAAAGGCTACAACCGTGACGAGAGAAGATTTTGTTATTAATGTTCCTATTTAAATATATTCAAAAATGATTACTAAGACAGCGAATACGATTGCAAATTTAAAGAATTTGTGGATTGAAATGTTTTTAAACAAGACCGACCGTGTTTCAAACATTGCGGACGGTTCTGTACTTAATGGCGTCGCTTATGGTACCGCAAAGGTGGCGCAAAAAGCGATAAAGGATATTGCCATAGTGGAGGCGCAGATTTTCCCAAAGTCGGCAACAGGCGATTATCTGGACAAATCGGCCGCGTTGTTTGGTGTAAGTCCGAGAAAAGAAGCACTTGGTTCCTCTACTTATGTACGTGTTTTTGCCGAGCCTGGCACGCATTATGAGGTAGGAACAAAGTTTATTTCAAAGAACGGAGTGCAATTTACTGTAGACCAGCCTTTTACGGTTGATAAGTCGGGATATGGATATATCAGTGTAAGAAGCGTTATCACTGGGTCTGCTACCAATGTGGAGGCAAACAGTATTACGGAAGTATCGCCAAGACCATTGACACATATAGAGTGCACGAATGAATATGCGGCTATCGGTGGACGTGATTATGAGGACGACGAGACATTCAGAAACAGAATAATAAATTATAATAACAAGCTTTCCACTGACACTATGGAAGGCTGGACGCAAATATTCCAGGATTTAGACCCGCGCATTTTAAAGGTAATGAATGTCGGTTTGGGTGAGGACGGAAAGACACACATTTACCTTGTAACCCAAAACGGGTCTTTCTTTACGGATGATGAATTGGAAGAATTGCTTACAAAAGCTACACCCTATTTCGGACTGACCGAACTTGACTTGCAAGGGAATACGCTTGGAATTGTGATAGAAAATGCAAAATGGATGTATGTAGGCGGTGAAGAGGGGGTGGATTTCCGTGTGGAATTGTCGCCTAATGCAGTGATTGCGGATGTAAGAAAAAATATCCAGATTGCAATGACGAAGTATCTGGATTTCCGTTTCTGGGAAGCAGGCAAAAAGGTAGAATGGGATGATTTGCTGGAAGTGGTGAAGACTGCGGAAGGCGTTAAGTATGTACCGGACGAATATTTCTTTCCCTATTTTGACGAAGAGGTGCCTTTGAACATGTTGCCGCGTATCAAGGGATTCAGAATGCGAGACTTGGAAGGAAATATTCTGTATGATTCGGGCAGCAGTTTGTCCAATATTTTTTATCCGGCAGGAGAAAGCGATATATATAAAGGTTCTCAATCGGTTATAGCATCACAGAAATATCTGTGTTCGTTTACCGTAATTAATACCAAGAATGTAGCCGTACCGGGCGCATATATAACAATAGGAAACAAGGTAATCATTACGGACAGTAACGGTACGGCAAACATTCTTTTGGAGAACGGGGAATACACATACATATTGTCAAAAACGAACTGGACACAGAAGACAGGGGAATTTGTCGTTCTGAACAACCCTATTTACATAAATATAAATGATTTCATTGCGACGCCTTATCCGGTTACGTTTACCGTATATGAGGGTGAAGCGCCTTTGCAGGGGGTAACTGTGACAACAAGCGTTTACACGTCAGAAACGGACGATAATGGACAGGCGGTCATTAATTTGGAGCCGGGAACCTATGAATACAAGCTTGAAAAATCGGGTTTCCAGACCATAGAAAGTGTATTTACGGTCGAAAATCAGCCAGTAGATATATTTCAAAGAATGTTCCTTACAAAAATGAATGTAAATTTTGCTGTAATTGACAGAAACAGAAGTATTTACATTCCGGAAGCAAACATCACAATAAATAATATAAAGGAAAAGACGGATAACGAAGGGCAGGCAAGCATGGGGCTGCAAACCGGGAAATATGAAATGAGGGTTGCAAAAGAAGATTATCAAGACCTTGTAAAGGAAATTGAGATTGTCGGGGAAGACCCTAATTGTATTCTCGTCGAAATGACGGCAATTCCGTATGCGATAAAGTTTACGGTGCTGGATTCTGCTACCCACATGGTTCTGGAAGGAGCGACGATAAAGATAAATGGTTCTACCTATCTGACCGACAAGGAAGGTATAGCGATTATAAGCTTGCCGAACGGAACCTATGAATATACGGTTTTCAAGTCCGGTTATATGTCCGTTAATGATTTTGTAGTGGTGGAAGGTTCGGAAGTTTCTAAAATTGTGGAATTGGAACAAGCTTTCTATACATTCCGCTTGACTGTACGGGACATTGAAAACGGTAACTATATCCAGGGTGCAGAATTGCAGATAAACGGAGAGACGCGTGTAACGAACGTTAACGGTGTTGTAAGCGTGACACTTGGAAACGGTGACTATGAATATACGGTAACGCACAGAAACTATAAGAGATATACCGGAACTGTGACTATCAAAGACCAGGACGTACCGGAAACAATTTACTTGGAATTGAGAGACACGGTAATAACATATACCGCAACGGACGCGATAACGAAGGCTCCTATTTCCGGTGTATATATCGAATTGATAAATAAGGGGACTGGAATTAAAGTGGATTCCGGTTACACGAATGATATAGGTGTATTGCAGCTTGGAGCGGAAGCAGGAGAATATACTTGGAATGCGACACACAGATATTATGACGCAGTAGAAAACCAGGCGATAACACTCGAAAAACTGAAGGATATAGACCTTCCCTTTACTATGACAAGAAAGGAGATAGAGCCAGAAGTAGATGTAATAGAGAATATTCCCGGTGTGTCCGGTGATGCTACTACAGTAAGATTCAGTGGTGAAAATACAGCCGAGACGTTATCCAATGATAGTTATTATTACATAGTTCATACACCGGAAAACTTCGTTGTTCCTAACAAAGGAGTGACGTTTGATTTGATGGAACATGTAAAGACTTTCAGACGTGCAGAAATTGGTGGTGAGGACGAGCCATACGATTTTGCAAGTGGAGGTGCTGAATTGAAATTCAATGTATCGAATGATGAAATAGCTTCTTTGGAAGGCACGATGTTGACAGTGCAGCCGAATGTGACACGTGATGCAGAGCCAAGAACTTTCTATGTGGACGTGACGATAACGACCCCGGTAAGCCAGGTGACTGTAAAGATAACTGCTGAACAGAAAGCTGCTTTGAACTTCAATCCGGTTAAGGCCGGAATTGTTATTTCGGTAAAGAACATGTACAACGACAATGTACGGGAATACACGACGAATGCGGCAGGAAAGATATTTCCGGAAGTAATGCCGGGTATTGATTATCAGTTGACAATAAAAGAGAAAGGTTTCTATGAGAATGAAGGTCTGTTAATCAAGAACTGGGGCTTTGGTGCGAGTGTACCTACACTGATGGAAATTACATGCTCGAAGAAGGCAGAATTACGGGTGAAGCAGCAGAACACGTTAAGACCGCTTGAAAATGCGACTATAAAGGTGTCCGGAATGTCACTGCCTCAAACCGTTACGTCCGGAAGTGATGGTTCGGCAAGAGTGTACATTTCACCTATTGCAATGAGCTATGAGTGTACAGTAACAGACCATACGAAAAAGACCGGAACATTCACACCCCCGTTGTCGGCTGATTATATGGATATAATCATGGGTTATGCTGCAATGACATTCAGTCTGACATTGACAGCAAGTAACCCCTATTCCAAGGCGGCAGAAAGTTGTCCGGTAACGGTTACGAGTGCATGGGGTGGAACATCTTCACAAGCATATAGTTTTTCTGGAACGACGAATGCAAGCGGACAATTGACATCACAAGGAAATGGAAATTTCAATATACCGCCTGGAAATTATACGATAACCTATGGAGGTGGAAACAGTAATTTCGACGGTAAGACAGAAAATATCTATCTGCCTACGGACAAGACGCATTCAGCAGTATTAACAAGAAGAACGAAATCAGTCACATTCACGGTAAAGGAAATAATACCCTCTATTTCGACTACAGCATCAAATCCGGTAAAGACAGGTCTTGTGCTTGCATGCTATTACAACGACAATAGTACATCTTCGGGTGCGAATGTAACGACGAATGCAAGCGGACAATTTACAAAAACAGTGTATGCAGGAATTGCAGAACGTTTCCAGGTGCAACCAATAGGATTCTATTCTGGAAACGGTGCAATAGCTACAGTCAATTATAAAGATGCAAACACAAAAGACCTTGTATATACATGTTCAAAGAGAATTCCGGTATATATCACATCCAATCTGTATGGTGAGTTAAGTGGCGCATCAGTGACGTTCAACGGAATGTCTGTGAACCAGACAGGAACGACGAATACAGATGGAATAGTGCAAATGTACATATCTCCGGTAAATATGTCTTACAGTGTAAGCAAGCAACATTACAATACCAAGACTGGGAATTTCAAGCCTACCGGAACAGAAACAAGAATGGATATTGAATTGGAGGCGAAGGAGTACCCGGTCACTTTCCATGTGTCAACACAAGGAGTTTTGCCACCGGACGGAATTTTGGTACGTGTGACAAACAACGCATTGCCGGACATTGTATTTGAGGGCGAGACGAACGCGGAAGGAACGATAGTCATGCCGAATGTTCCGGTAGGAGAATACACCTATGAGGTTCTTGCAGGAGAGGTTTCATCCGATACATTCTTCCATCCTCAAAGTGAAAGCGGTACAGTGTTGGATGTAGAAGTACAATATGAATTGATTAACGCAGGTATTCAAGTTTCGGAGGTGTATGGAACAGCCGGAAGAGCATATTTGTCAAATCAGACCATTACAATGACATCCAAGGCAGGAACGATAAAGCTTACTTTGGATGAGAACGGTTATACCAATCAGTTATTGATAAAGGGACTGGAATACACGTTCACAACTGATTCGTATCCTAATTTTTACAGCAATCCGACACAATCCTATACATGGACCGAAGACGGTGTGATATGGCCGTTCAACTTGAATGTGACCTCAAAGATAACGGTCAATGTAAAGGATGTATATGTGAAAAACAATATCCAGGGAGTAACGGTAGCTTACAATGAACAGGTAGTGACAACGGATGCAAGTGGTAACGCTTCATTGTTCCGGTCAGCACTGACAAAGGACTATTCTTTGGATAAAGAGGATTATAGTACAGTAAATGGAACCATTGCACCTACTACAGCCTCACCGCTTAATGTTACTATGTTGAGAAACAAGCATGTGGTGACAGTACAGCAGTATGAAGTGATACCAGGTGGTGCGAGTGTAATTTTGGACGGTGGTTATAATTTTACTCTTAATTATACATCAGCAGCAGGAAACGGAACTATTAGTAGTGGTACAAATACATTTGAGGCATATATCGGTATTCCTATCACATTTGCAATAGTAGCAGAGAACAGAAGGGTATTTTATAGCAATCCAACTCAAACCCATACATTTACAACGGCAGGTGAGAAATGGGATATGAATCTTACTTGTGCAAAACAGATAACTGTAAATGTAAAGGATAATGTGCCTGGAACAAATGTGCAAGGAGCTACGATAAACTATTTTACACAGACAAAAACAACAGATGCGAGCGGAAACGCAGTCTTTTATTGGAGTGGTTCAGACCCACGTAATATATCAGTAAGTGCTGCAAATCTGGAATCTTATACCGGACAGATAGCTTACAATTCACCAAATCCGTTCAATGTGGTAATGACACGCGCAGCCAATCCGGTTACACTTGTAGTAAGAGAAGTAACGCCAGCACAAACAACCTATTATCAGAACTTGCAGATAAAATACACGGTAGGAAGTGCAACCGGAACACTTACTACGGATGCGAACGGTGCAGTGACATTCAACGGATATATAGGTACGGAAACGACGTTTACGGTAGTTGGGCATCCGGAATTTTACAGCAATCCGACACAGAAACACACCTATACAGCCGCCAATCAGTCATGGACTATGGATTTGACGGTAACGGCAAAGATAACTATAAACGTCAAATCAAACGTGCCAAGCGGAACAAATTTGAGTGGTGCTACGGTATCATATTTCCATCAGACAGGAACAACGGACAGTAGCGGTAATGTATCACTGTATAGGAGTTCTGTAACGAGAAACGTAGATATCACAGCCACTTATCACGGTAATTACAGAGGTAGTATAACGTCAGACACCGCGTCTCCGTTCAATGCGGTAATGACACGTTCAACCGCTACAGTAAGTCTTGGAGTGAATGAATCTATTCGAGTTACTCCTAAATATATGCTGGAAATCACTACGGACGCAAGTTCTACCGTAACGCCTAGATTAGGCGGTTTTACATTCAGCACACCAACGAGCGCTAACAAGGAGTTTGTGGCATATTTTAGAGCAAAGATTCCGACAGGAAGACAACTGGTTTTTACAAGTAATGCGACAGGAGATAATACAGTAAGAAAATGGGTTGATTCTAATAATGGAAATGGAACAGGAGGATGGTATACTTATGCCTATTATGTAAGATGTGGTTCTACTGGAAGTTTTTCAACGACCAACTATTTCTTTATAAAAGATGGAAGTAGACCCGTTACGTGGTACCTTGAAATGGCAACCGTATTCGACATAACAGGAAGCAATGTTCAGAACAAATCGAATGCAGAAATTCTAAGTAAATGTACTTTTGATAGAATGTTGTCGGGCAATAAAGACTTTTTGTTCAATGAAGGTTCTAATGGAATAGGAAGGTACAATAATTCTAATACAAATGCTGTAGCAGTGACAAGAAAGGCGGCATCTGGAACAGATACGTTCAGTTTTGGAATGGGAATCTATTCATCCATGAAGATGAATTTTAGTCCGGCAGCATCTACAAGTCCATTAACGTTAGATACAAACGGCAATGTATCGTTTGTATGTTATTTAGGTACACCAGTAACATTCACACCAGTAACAAGACCTAATTATTACAGTAATCCAAATACTGCATTGACTTATACAGCAGCAGGACAGTTCCAGGGAATATATCTGATTTGCAACCAAAAGATAGTGATTAATACAGTAGCAAATATTTATAATACAAACAATACACTTGCTGGAACAATCACCTATTTCGGTCAAACGCTTGCATCTGGAGGAAGTTTCTATAGAAGTGGATTAGACAGACAAATGACAGCCACGGCACAGTATTTTAACAATTATATAGGAACAGTAACCGCCACACAGACATCACCCTATACAGTGACGATGAATAGAACGACGCGAACGGTGACATTGACGGTTGTTGAGAAACACCCGTCGTCAACATCTACCCATCCGTTAGGTAGTGCAGTGATAGTTAGAAGTGTGCCTACAGGCTCGAATGCCCCGGCAGGAGAGATAACCTTGGACGCGAGCGGAAAGAAAACGAATACTGTATATGCAGGAATAAACTACACCTATACACCGAAAAATTATGCAAGTTATTATAGTAATGCTTCGCAGGGTCACACATGGACTAATGAAAATGAGAAGTGGACTATGACATTGAATGTGACGGCACGTCTGACATTCAACATAAAGAGTTCTAATTATGGGACAAATATAAGTGGAGTGTCATGTTCCTATTTAGGACAGACAGGAACGACGGATAGTAGTGGTAATTGGACTGTATATAGAAGCGGTATCAATAGAGGATATTCATTTTCAAAAACGAACTATAATGCGTTGTCCGGTACATTATCATCTACACAGGCAAGTCCGCTTAATCTGAAAATGAGTGAGACAAGTTCTTCTATTACAATAACGATGAAGGACTATTATCAGAGTGCCGTAAAAGGAAATGCGAATGGATGTCCGGTTACATTGACGAATAAGAGTTTGTCGTCTGTCACGTTTAGTGGAACGACGAATAGTAGTGGACAAGTGTCATTCGGCCCGATGATAGCAGGTTCATATACATTGTCATGGGGTGGAGGTACGAGTTATTGGGTAGCCGGAAGTACCACGATAACAATGCCTACAGCAACAACTACACAGAATGCTGTAAGATTGACGAAGAGTGTAGGTACAGAGTTTAGAGTGAAAATACCATTTTCAACCCCGGTATTAGGATATTGGGGAACTGATAATCTGGTAAAGCCAATATTCACAACGGCAGGAGTAGCAACAACAGTATCATTGACGAAAAATAACGTAGTGTATTATTTGGCTAGATATACATGGATAGCAGGTCTTACTACAACGATAACGGCAAAATTGGCGAATTATTTCGTGACAGGTACAACAACGACTGAAACCCCTTATTCCATCACTCCTAATTATAATTTCAGTAATATAGGACACAACAGTGATGCTAAGGCATTTTACTCTACAGCGATAAAGAGTATTGTAGTGACAGTACAGAACAGCTACACAAATGCGGCCGTAAGTGGTGCCACGATAAACATGTACGGTATAAACGGTAGCTATCGGACTTCCGGTGAACCGGGTGCAGGATATGCGACGCAGAGATTGACTACAAACTCGTCCGGACAGGCGACTGTATATGTGTCCGGTCTTACAAACAGATATGTAGTAAGTGCGACGAGATATGTCACTCTAAACACGACAAATACGAACACTTCCAACTTTACTATAAAGCTGGTACCGTCGGAAGTGACAATAACAATAAACGTAAACATCGCGAGTACAGGTTTAAGAGTAGGAAGTGGTGTAATAGTGAAGCTGTCAAGCAATAACAGCAGCACGACATATAGCGGCACTACAAACTCGTCCGGACAGGTGGTACTGAAGATAAAGCCGGGCAATTATTGGTGGGAAGCAGGAGGTAGCACGACCTGGGGAGGAAACGGAACAGGAGACTGGAATTATCCGAACCGTTCCACCACTGCAATCTCCCTAATCAAAGACCAATCCATAACGATAGAGGCTCTAAAGGTAGGGGTGTGGGTTGATAGTGGAGGTGTATATTCTGGATTCAAAAACGCAAGTATTAGTAGTCTTTATTCTGGTATAAACAGAGAGTCTGGGGGAAGTGATTATATAGCTCATATTGGTAGTAGCCAAGCATTTGTGATGGATATACCATCTGATGTAAATTCCACATATTATAAAGTAAAAAAATTCTTGTATTCATTTTCAAGACCGGAAATAAGTGGACCATATATTAATACTTCTGTAATAACAACTACCAGTAGTGGTTCTTTTTCAAATACTATAAGTGATTTACATTCGGCTGAAATTATAGAGGCAGATTTTCTCTATCTATCTCTTTGGGATGAAGCTTGTTATAATTATACTTTTGTGGTATATAGTGTAACACGATATTCATTAATAGCTTATTATTGTCAGATAAGAATTTTAAAACAAACTGGTCAAATACAACAGTCTGTATACTTTTTGGATGAAGTAAGTTACGATGATTTGCCATACATAAAAGATATTGTGAATAATTTTTGTTACAAGAATTATTACGTTCCTTTAGTGAATTATGGAGAAAATCAAGATGATAATACTGTATATGTAGTGACGGGAATAGATTGCTTGAGAGTTTCTAATTATCAAGTAGTATATACTATTGATTATCAAGATGCCGGGGGTTACTGGAATCGAACCAGAATAGAATTAACTGGGAATACAAGGGTAAGCAGTGGTGCCGTAAAAAGATTTTTATTTACACAAAGTAGTCATGAATTATCTGTATTAGTATATGGCAAAAAAAGCGAAGTGGAAGGTAAATGTCATGCTGCCGTAATGTCATATAAAGGTTCGTTATGGAACGGTATAAATAACGTTTCAAGTCAGAATCTTTGGTCTATATACGATAATTTCCCAGCTGCATTTACTGATAAGATGGGTAATAATATGTGGGTTTCAAATAACTTAAAATGGATGTTTGCTGTTTTATATGGTACTACAGAAAAGCCATACGGGAAAGGACTTATTACTGTAAAAAGTTCAACTCCTATTATCGGGAAAACTGGTTGGTCTTCTACTTCTTATTACATAGATGATGATTCGACATTAGAAATAAGAAATGCAGTAGCAAACAAATATGTTCTCGATATAATATTTAATAAAGCTGATTATAAGATGATTATATTGTGTAATAGTCTTATAGGTTCTGGTTATGAACAAAATCCTTATTTAAGTTTTATTAGTCCGGATTATTTATATTGTTTTATTTATAATGGAAAGAAATGGATGGAATTTTCAAAAGAAAGTGTAGGAATGAGTACGTTATGGGATAGATATAATAATTACAAAATTGTTCCGGGTAGTGGAACAGAGGTTTATTTCAAACCTTATTTCAGTGTTACGGGTAATACTGGTATATATGATAGTAATAGAAAGATTTCTTTTGTTTATCCGGCTGAATATTCGACATATAAACCAACAGCTTATGAATTCGGTCTGACATTCGGAGATTGATTTAAAATGACGGGCATATTTAATTTGTATGCCCGTCTGTTTCTATTTAATCATTAAAAGTAAGAGAAGCATAATATGCTGTCGCATTCTCACTATACGATGGATAAACATAACTCATATCCCATGTGTTCCCTAAATAATTCTGGTTAATACTAAAGAATGGTCTCAATTTACCACTTCCGGAAGCGGTATATTTATTCCAGAAATTAGTAAGTCCTACCGCAGGGAATGGTATATTTTTCCATTTCCCGCCACTTAACACTATAAAACAAAATATATTAGTCGGATGTATACCTTCAACATAAGAATCAGCAATAATTGTAGCTCCTTGTGTTCCTTTTTGCCCGTTACACAATACAATCATTTTAGAACCATTTTTGTTAAATTGAATATCAAGGACATAATAATTTGCAAGAGTGTTTCTAACTTCTTCTGTATAACTATCATTGATAGCTGGTGATGCAACAGCCCAACCGTTTTCGTTGAACAGAAAGGAAGCGCCTCTTGCTGTATTTATTCCTTTTGATGCTCCCCACGAGCCTTTCCCAATGTAAAACATTATTCTTCCGTCTGGACTCATCCAAAAGTTGTTTCCCATATTGCTTGTAATGGCAGAAGGTACGTTGTTATAACAATGCCAATATTGCAAACCATTATAACTATTTATATAATTCCATGTAGGTGATTCCTTCCATACCAATACATAAAAATCAAAAGTCAGATTTTCTTGTGAAAAAGTTTTTTGAGGGCCGCTTACAAGTAATATTAATTGACGTTTAGAGTAACTGACTTGTACTCTCTTATAAAAGAATATATTGATTTTTCTTCCGACAGAAGGCCCGGCAAGATTTAAATTATAAGAAGACATAGTGGAACCAATATCATACCCCTGAATTAACATACTAATTTGGTTAGTAGAAGAGGGTGTGCTTGGTATTGCCACTATTTCTTGTGCATTAAGATTTTCATTAATTGAATCCACTTCTTTTTGTGTTATCAAAGTACATAAAGAATTTCTTACAGAATAATTATTACTATTTTGGAATACTGAACCCAAAGTAGAATCATTATTTCCTTTTACATAATTCAACGAACCTCTCCTTATATGTATCTGTCCCCATGTAAGCCTATTTGTACCAGCAAATCCACAAAGTACATAATTTAAGTTCTGAAAATCACCATCAGAAGTAGAACTCAAATAGAAGCTTCCTTGTATATAACTATATCCATATAGTCTTTCTGAATCTGTCGTTGCCGCAGAATCAAAAAGTGTTGACGCTCCATAAACATACGGGGAATCAGTATAAAGGGAAACAACCGTTTTTTGAGAAGATATAGCCATTTGAGCCGGGTTGTATGTTAATACGGCAGCACATGAACTACTTGGATAAGTTTTGTTTGCCTCTATAATCGGTTCTACATATAATCCAGTATATGAATTTTTACGAGATGTTGCCGTTCCTCCGAAATTACTACTACTCCATTCATTCTTCACCCACACCCCTACCTTTAGAGCCTCTATCGTTATGGATTGGTCTTTGATTAGGGAGATTGCAGTGGTGGAACGGTTCTACAGTATTTTTCGTCGTGTTTGTTTTCGTAATATCTAAAATAATAGTATTTTTACGGTGCAATTAATTGTATCTCAACATGGAAAAAAGAATAAAGAAAGAAAACCCGTGTGGGGGATTATTTTTACCCCAGTCCACACCCATATATGATAATTTGCCTTTCAGTCGTTTTTTTGAGGAAAACGACAAGGAAGTAATACGGTGGGCAGAAAACGTGCTTGAAAAATTGGAAGGAAGAGGAGTTTTGCCTACATTCCTAAAGAAGAAAGAGAACGAGGATTTCCGTGCATTCTGGGGAACCATAACCCATATATTCGCCTTGATAGTTTTGTATGCAAGACAATATAAAAAGATAGACACGAATCAGATTTTGTTCGAGATGTTTATTCAGAACAGAGGTCTTGTTACTAACATGGTGGACAGCCAGGAACAGATGAAATACCTATTCTATAATTACCTGGAAGAATATTCAAAGCGTGGAAGACTTGACATCATAAGCAAGGAAGGCGAGATATTGGGAGAATTGTTGCGACTGATAAGATACAATTCGTTGGACGAGTTTATATTTGCCTTGTTGAGACCGGAAGCTACGGGGTGGGCGATGGGACATAGTTCGCCTACATGTGACCGGACGAATACGGTAATGAATGTATCAAAAGCGTATGAATATACAAAAGGAGTAGAGGATTTGAATAATTATCCTCTATTGATACCGGAAAGTATAAGTATAACGCAGGACGAAAACGGGAATGATGGAGAGATATTCAACGCTATGACATTTTTTGGCAACCAAGCCGTGGGTATAGACGGAAGGGTGGATTTGGACAAGCTTATAATCATAGACCCGAACCTATCCTACGAAATATCATTGCAAGTAAAAGTGTCGGCTACGGACAATGAAAACCTAAAGTTTGGAGTAGCTGGGTACGAGACGGTAGACGGAGAGCCGTTGTCTATGGGAATATTGGAAAACGGACAGATAACCGGAAGTTCCCTTTGGTTCCATGAAAACGAATATTTGGATATAAAGAATGACGGCATGTATTACTACATAAAAGGAATACTGCTGTCAACGAACGAGAAGTTTTTGAAAGCGCCTGCACTTAATTTCCCGTCTGGGCGTGCTTTGTCGATAATGCCGGGAATGAAGTATATCGCACCTATATTTATCCAGGAAAGAACGGTCGGAAATCACCCATATGTATATATATACGATTTTCATGTGAAACCCTTATATCTGCCGTTTTCACAAGGATATTTGGGTGAACGTGACATTATAGCCGCCTATTACAAGAACAACGCATATCAGAGACAATTTACTGTAGAGACATTCCTAAAAAACTACCTTGTTGGATATAAGAACATATTCGGCAGTGAACTGATACGTCCTTATGTAGGAGAGGAAGAATATCAGATATTGTTCAAGGTGTTTTCAAACCGGAATAAGTACATACCCAATGCGAAGATAACAGTAAACGGTGAAGAACTGATAACGGACGTTAACGGTGAGGCAAAGATAACGTTACCGCGCGGACAATGGTATTACGAGGTGGAAGCCGAAAACTTTGAAAACGTGGAAAACTCCTTATTAGTGGATAAGGATGCTGTAGAATATGTACAGTTAATGGGAGCCGCCTATGAACGGGTGGTTACGTTCTTTGTGCGCGACAAGGAGACAAAAGACTGGATGCAGAATGTGAAAGTGTCCTTTGCAGGAAAGGTGCAATATACCGGAAGCAACGGTATAGTGACATTTGAGGTATTTCCCGGTATATATGAATATGTGGCAGAATACGAGGACTATTATACGGTAAGAAGAAATGCCGAAATAGTGGATTCTACCAACATAGAAATAGAGATGGAAAAGATACCTTACTATAACGTGACTTTCCGTATAAGGGACGGTGTGGAGCCAGTATCGGGTGCATCTGTATTAGTGACGGGTGAAGATATTCCTAACCAGACTGGAAGCTCGAATGCGCAGGGACTTGCAACCGGGTTTATATATCCGGCAGGAACGTATCATTATAAGGTCGTGAAAGAAGGATATATAACCGTGGAAAAGGATTTTACCATATACGGAAATGCGGTTATAGACATACAGTTCAATCCCATACCGAAATACAACATAAACTTTGTCGTGAGAAGCAACGGGTTGCCCGTAGCGAAAGCGGATGTTACTTTTAACGGCACAACCCTACAGACGGAAAGAAACGGGGTTGTGACATTTGTAGAGGTGGCAGGTTCCTATGCCTGGAAGGTGTCAAAGACGGAATTTAACGGGCAGGAAGGAACAGTGGAAGTCGTGGATAAGGACGTGACGGTAGAAGTTGACTTGGTGCAGATAGGCTATCTGATTGATTTTTATGTTACGGACGAGGACAACACTCCATTAGACGATGCTTTGGTAACGATAGGAACGGAAGCGATAAGCACGAGTGGAGGACAAGCGCAGTTTGTCCGGATATCGGGCGGCTATAACTGGACTGTACAGAAAGAAGGATATTATACCAAGCAGGGTGTAGTGACGGTGAACGGGGAGAACAAGCGCGTGGACGTGCAATTGAAGCTTGTCACCTATGATATCATTTTTACCGTGAGAATGAACAACCAGCCAGTAAGGAACCAGCCCGTTGTGCTTGGAGTGGGAGAAGGAGAACAGACAGTCAATACGGATGCAAGCGGAAACGCGGTATTCAACCGTGTACCAGGCAGTTACCCGTGGAGTGTAAATAAAGAGGGATACGAACCGAGAACTGGAACGGCAGTTTTGATAAACCAGCCTTTAGCCATAACGGTAGACCTTGTTAAGCAGACCGGGAAACTGACGGTAAAAGTTATTGACGTAGAGACAGAACAGCCTATACAGAATGCAGTGGTGACGATAAATGGGGAGACGAGATATTCCAACAACAACGGTATTGCTGCAAGTTGGACGTTAGAACTTGGTGTATGGGAATGGAGTGCCTCACAGCAAGACTATAACCCAGCAAAGGGTAATGTCAACATAAAGGCAGGAGAAAACGAGTACACCATAAAAATGAGCGAGAAGTCCGCGGTTCCGTTCAACGTGACATTCAACGCTTCGATAGGGGCTGTCCAGGCTTCGGGAGCCAAAATAAACATTGTGGGACAGACGGAAGAACTCGTAACAAATGAGTTTGGTTTGGTATCTACACAATTGTTTTCGGGCACATACGACTATGTGGCAACTTATCCCTATTGCTATGACGTGGTGAACTCGTTTACCGTGTACAATTCAGACACCCGTGTTCCTATCAATTTTACCGTAAAGAGGGTGAATGTGAGAATACAGGTTGTTAATGGTGGCAATATAGGTATAAGCGGTGCACAGGTGACGTTTAACGGAATGACACAGTATTCCGATGGGCAGGGATATACGACCTTCAATGTGGAGGCAGGAAGTTCTGGCACGGCTACGGCAAGCAAGTTGCCTCAATACAACGAGAACAGCACCTATGTGACTGTAGGAGAATATGATACAAGTGCGACGATAGTTCTTGGCGTAAATACCTATAAAGTTATTTTCGATGTGGTGGACGAGAAAGGGATATCCATAAGAGGGGTACGTATTGTATGCGGAGGTACGGCAAAGAACACGGATGGAGCCGGGCGTGCGGTATTCGGAACATACGTGCCGCCCCAGACATTAAGCTGGCAGGCGTCAAAAGCCGGATATCAGAGCCAGAACGGTTCTGTAAGCATAAACAATAGCGACGAATATGTTAACGTCGTAATGACGCGCAACAAATGCCAGGTTACATATAACGTGCGTACAAAGAGCGGTTCTCCTATTTCGGGCGTGACAGTGGAAGACAACATAAGTTCGGGCGTGACAAGTTCGAGTGGTACCGTATCATGGATGGTTCCGTGTAACGATACCTATGCGTGGGTGGCGACGAGCCAGAATTACTTTACGGAGAGCGGAAGTTACACGGTAGGTCCGGAAGAATTCAGCAAGACGATTGATATAATAATGGAAGATGGTGCGGTACTGGAAGTAAGGGTGTCAAATGGCACGAACATAGTGTTGCCCGTACTTAATACCTCCTCTACCGGGCTGAATAATCTTCGTGTTAAATGGGGAGATGGTGAGCAGACAGTAGGAACAAGTTCGCATACCTACAGTTCCGGAGGAACAAAGATAATATTGTTCGACTTTAACGGGATGTCGGCCAATTTATCATGGAGTGCAAACGGATTTTCAAGTTTCCAGAATTGTTTGACAAGAGTAATCAAGTGGTTTACCGAAAATGTGAGAACGTCGTGGAATAAAGGAGCGTTTAAAAATTGTAGTAGTCTCCAATCTGTTGTAAGCTGGACTACAAGTCTTATGAGCGGTTCGGCAGATTCATTTTTTGAAGGATGTAGCAGTTTGAGAAGTGTCCCGGCAGGATTGTTTGAGTTTATAACAAGCGGCACATTTGTTAGCACATACAAAAATAGCGGACTGAGCGGTTCGGTGAACTTGTCGAGTGTGCTTGCAGGAAATGTAATAAGTGATTATACCTACTGTTTCTGGGGATGCAAGAACATATCTTCGGTACAGGGACAATTAAGGACTTCCGGCAATGGAACGAGGTTAAGCTACATGTTCGCAGGATGTACCGGAATGTCGAGTATAAGTAACGACATAGGAGCGACGAATATAGCGGATTGCCAGCATATGTTCGAGAATTGCAGTAATTTACAGTCTCCGTGCCGGATAACGTTCAAGTATTTTGCAGGAGTTTCGGCAGTGGCAACAAGATTCTGCATAAATTCCGGCATATCGTCCTTACCGTCCAACATGTTTTCGGGTTCGGTAGACGGTCTGTCAATGAACCAGGCATTCTACGAATGCAGGAATCTTTCAAGCATAAGCGCAGGGGCATTCAATTTTACAGCAAGAGAGGTTTCTTGTGTCAGAACGTTCGAGGGATGCAGCAGTCTGTTGAATGTGAGTGGGGTAACAATCCCTAACATAGTCAGTGCGGTATCAATGTTCAAGAATAGCGGATTGACAACGATAACATCTTCCTTGTTTTCTGAATCGACGGAATGCGCTTCTTATGAGGAGTGTTTCAGCGGATGCAGGAATCTGAGGACAGCAGGCTCCATGGGAAATCCTATTACGCCCCCGGGACATTCCGTAACAGTAGACATTTCAAGCATGTTCGAGGGATGCAGTAATTTGCAGACAGCAGAATATGCGTTTGGTGACGAGACTTCAGACAGACCTGGACCTACTGGAACCGATAACAGTTATATAGAATCTGGTGTTTTGAAACATATAAACAGTTGCGTGAATACATTCAATGGTTGTTCAAGTATGACGGCACAACCAAGATGGGATTGTATAGTAGCAGGAGTAAAATTACCAGCAGCCTATATGCCTCTGTTTTTCTATTTTAAAAAATTATTTCAACCATATCAATTCGGTTTTCCGGATGTTGACAGTATATCCAAAAGCGGATGTTTCAGAGGATGTACAAAGATGAATGGTTACGACCAATATATTAGTGCTTATCCAGAATGGTTCTAATTTTGTAAATAAAAATTTATAAATATATGGCGCAGATAAATGTTAACAGAAACACTTTCTTAGAAAAAGAAGAAGTGATGAATATGCAGTCTTTCCTACAGAACTCTTTGCTTGGAAAGATTCTTATTGCCGGAAGTTATACATTCGGCATAGTGACAAACAACCCTACAAAATTCAAGTCCGACTTTGAGACTGTGGACACCTTTATAGACAACAAGGCGTTCGAGGTGCAGCAGGGAACACAGGGAGGAACGGTAAGGATATTGCCGGGTATGGCGGTAAACTCATTGGGGCAAGTAATAAACATTGTCAACATATACGATAACTTTGCCATCCCGGCAGACAGCGTGTATTACTGGCTAAAAATCGGGTATTCGACAAAGAATTACGAAAACGGATATGTGAGTATCAACCAGAAGGGTGTAGTGACCGGAACCGTGGATTTTTCCGGTAAGGTGAGAGGACAGGCAGGGAAAACCCCGGTAGCGATAAAGTTTTTGAAGGACGACGGTTCACAGCCCCTAAATAATGGTGTATATGAGATAGTCAATATAATAGATAACAAGAATATTGTATTAACGTCCGAATCCGATTTTGTTGCGGAAACAAATTTGCAAGTCGTGATACTGGGAACGGTACCTCTTGGAAAGGTATTCACGGACGCACAAATGGAAGGGCTTTACACCTATGATTGGTTTACGTTGGGGCTGACACAGGAAGTGACCTTGGAACAGCCGCCTACCAAGTCGGTAAACGAGTTTTACATAGCAAGAGTGAGAAACAACGGTGGTACGGTCACGATTGACAATACGGCAAAAACGGAATATTGGTCTTTGGCAGGCATGCCGAAACCGAAAGAATAAGAAAGGAGGAGAAAATGAAATTATTATATACAGTAAGTTCCGGATATATGGCAGAACAGCAGAATGTTTCCTACTCGATAGGGGGATTTGCGTCTTCCACGACAATACCTAATGACATGTTCGGTAATTTGTTTGACGAATTGAGTGTAAACACGATAAGAAATGCGAGAAACGAATACCGGGCTATAGTGCTGCACAATGACAGCCAGGAGGTGGCAAAAGGGGTGAAGATATGGTTCGAGAATCCGGAAACAAATGTGTGTTCGTTTAAGGTAGGTGCCGTGGGAATGATGGAAGGTGCAGACGGAAGCCGATATATGGGCAGTGCACCTAATATATATAGCAGACCCTATACAGTCCAGTTTTATGAGGCTACAGAGGAAAACCCGGTGTCTATCGGGGATATGCAGCCAGACCAGATGATAGGTATATGGGTGGAAAGGAGTATAGATAAAGAAAAGGCTTTGGAAGAGTATAACAACGTGGCTGAGAGGGATTTAACAACCGAAACGAGATATAAGCCTATTCAGAAGGAAACACAAGAAATGTTAAATATGCAATTTTATTGGGAATAAGTTATTGCGTATGTCATAAACAAATATTATCTTTGTGGTGTGATTGATAAGGGAGCGTTAAAACTCCCTTTATTAATCGGGTCAGACATAATAAAATATTATCTCAAATATGAACAATATCGTAGAACTTAGCGGATTGATAGGTGTAAAGGATGAAAAAGTATTCGCCTATCTATCAATTGAACCGGAAAAGGTAAGGAAGGCTTTGGAGATTGAAATTGCTTGTACTGGGGCTGATGATAACGGGGCCTACAATATCTACTTCGATGATGAAGGAAGCATTTGTTGTGAGTATATGCAACGTTGTGTTACAAAGGAGTTTAAGAAGGTGGAAACGATAGAGGAAGCCGTGTTGTGGATGGAAGGTTATTTTAGATGAAAACACTAATTTTTGATGTGATGTTGAATGAGCAATACATTCATACGTTCAAGTACAAGTATAATCCTTTGTTTCCTATCGAGGAGGAAGAGTTAAGGAAGTTTGTAGAAGAGAGATTGCCGACATTGAAAGGAAAGAACTTTAAAATATTGTTTTGAGGTATGAATCTGATTGCTATTATAAAGAAATGGTTCTGTCGGCATGAATGGGAGCTGATGTATGAAAGGAAGGTTACGGCATGGGATGAGTTAGGATGCAATAAATATATCGCCAGATATTACGTCTGCAAGAAATGCGGTAGATATAAGAAAACAAAAAGTTATTGATTATGAAACCAATAAGGAACAAAGAAGACATTGAAAATCTAAAGACAGATGAAAAATTGATTGAGTTCTGTTTGAATGGTAATGTAAATTATTACAGGTTCTTATGTTTCCATCCACGAAACAAGAATTATGTAATTCTACTGAATCATTGTGAAGAGCCAGAAAGGTTTTACGTTAAGAGTATTATAGACCGATTTTATACGGACTGTACAACACGCGACATAATCACCTATAGGAGGGATTATGCTTTGAAAAAACTCGAAGAGTACGAGCAGGCATTATCCGAATTTAATAAGGAGGAGAAAGAATGAAACAGACAGTAGAAAAGGCGTCAATAGAATATGCTGAATCGGTTATTCGTTCATTTGGAATATGTGGGGTACCGATTGGAATTTCTGACATCAAGGAAATGATTGCTAATGGTTTTAATAGTGGCACCGAATGGCAGAAGAAGAAATCTATCGAAGCCTTGTCCTCTGTACTGGAGGACTGGGTACATGGCGGTGATGCAGATTGTATAATTGCTGAACTTGAAGAAAAATTGAAATAAAATGGATGAAAGGAAAGTTCTTTTGTTTAAGAAGGTATGTTATGATGTTGGAACACGTTTTTCTTTTGTTGTAAACGGTTATAAGTGATGTAATGATTGATTATCATAAAAATATCAATTATGAAAAGCATTCTGTAAGGTATCATTTCTGTACTATGGACAAGTATTCATTCGACGAGTTTTCTGAAAGAGAGTTGGAAGATATGATACGCAGGGGAATTGTTTTATGTATTGAGTAATAGAAAAGAGATTGAAAATGATAAAGAAATGGTATGAAGTTTCGTGTGATTTGTGCGGAAAAGGTTTAAATCACTATGCAGAATTAAAACCTACTTGCACTGATTTAAGGAGAGATGGTTTTAAAGTTAAAATCAATAACGGAAAGGTGTTTGTTTTTTGTAAAGAGTGCTATGAAAAGATAAAGAAGGAGACAAAGAAATGAAAGGAAATATATTTGACAAAATAAGAAAAGCATCTAATAAATACATAGAGTATATGATTGCTTGTGACTGTGTAGCCAAAGAAGCACAAAAACATATAGATTGGGACAATAATGTTTCGTGTGAATATTATCCCGGTGATGGAATATGTATAATGATAGACGAGCATGTTTGTTATGCTAATACATTCTTTGACTTGGTAGAAGAATCAGAAAACGGTATGCTTGATAGGGGAACTTTTATGAGAAATTGTATTTGACATGGAAAGATATAGAATCATACGAGGAGAAGGGTACAACGGTTGTATTCCTATAATAATATATTGGGTTCAAGTCAGAAAAGACAAACGTCTTTCGTATGAATGGGTAAACGTAAAGGGCTTTGATACCTTGAAGAGAGCGAAAGGGTTGTTGAATATTTTAAAAGGGTATTGATATGGAAATAGTTCCGGATTTGACAAAAAGTAATATATCTAAAAACCAGGTAGAATATATTCAAAAGAAACAGCATGAATATAAATTGACAGACAAGAAGAGGAGGGTTCCGGGCCATATTTTATTTTCATTCAATCTGAAAACGAAAGAGATAAAGAGAGCTTCTATTACCAACGAAGTTTTAATTGGATTAAACGGGAAACCTATAATGAAAACCAAAACAGTTATTGAACCGGATTGCTATTATGAACAAGCTTTGAATGAAAAGAATTTTAGAAAAAGATTAAAGAGGATTGGGCTAATATGAAAACAATTAAGATTTCAAATTTACAAGAAGGAGATGTGTTTATGTACAAAGGCGTAATGTATGAGATTGTACATAAGGACAAATGGGAAACCTATTGTAAATGTGTCAACGATAAATATTCATTAGGAGGATGGCTTTCAAGAAAATATCTTTATTGTAAATTTTGTAATTATACAAAAGTGGAGGTTTAAGCATTATGAGTAAATATATATATACAGGGAAGTGAAGAATTATATCCACAACGAACTAAAGTTGACTAAAGAGGATATAAAGGAAATTATGGTTCCAATTGTGAAAGAGGAAGTTAAACGTATCTTTCAAAACACCTATGGGAATGATGTCGATATAGAGAGGTGGGTTCGTTGTATGGTTTCCAACGAGATACAAAGACATGGTGATTACTCTATGATAAGGAATTTGTGCAGGGAGATAATTAAGGAGGAAATTACCGATAGGTTGTCAATTGATATAAGCCTTAAAAAGAAAGAGGGGTAAAATATGCAGAATGAAATTTCTTGGAATGAAAATACTCGTTATGAGATTTATAATTCATATAGTGATATTTCTCCTTTAGAACCGTGTGATGTACCCAAAATGAGAAAATATCGCCTAAAAGATGATAGATGTACAAACAAGCAGATTGCGAAACGCAGGAAGAGGAATAAGAACCGTAAAACACATAGGAAATGAGTAGGTTTGAGAAAGAGATACTTCCTTTCATGGAAGAAGAAATTATGCGAAAACTCCGTACATACAACGTGTACAGTACAAAGGAGTATGAAGATATACGAAAGGCAGTAAGGTATTCAATTAGGTTTTGCAAGAAACATAAAATAGTTCGATGTGAAGATAAAGATTTAAACAAATAAAGGAACGAGAAATGAAAAAGTACAAGGTTTTATTTTGTGATATGGACGGCACGTTAATAGAAACTGCAAGTGGTGAGACGTTTCCAAAGGGGATATGGGACATGAAATTTAAGTTTGATGTCATGGATGCAATAAAGAATTTGAATCCCGAAGAAATTTTTATCGTGACAAACCAGGGAGGGATAGAAAAAGGGTTGGTTCCAGAATCATTTATTTATGTAAAATGTGAGTACGTGAGTTACAGTATAATGGATTATTGCGACATTGATACGCGTTTTAAGTATTGCGGAAGCAATGACAGAAGCAACCCTATGAGAAAGCCAAATACCGGAATGCTTGAAGAACTTTTTGATAATTACAATACATGGAAAGATTTCAGTTTGGAGGTAGAAGATTGTTTAATGATTGGTGATGCAAGCGGCCTCGAAGGGCAGTTTTCAGACAGTGACAAGAAAACAGCCGAGAATTTTGGCATAGACTATATGGATGTCAGCGAGTTCGTAAATGTTTACGGGAAAGGGTGTGATTATGGGATTTAATAGAGGAACAAAGTTAGGCGCAGAAAACAGAAAAGGGCATAGATGGATAAACAACCCCAACAATGCGCATAGAAAGTGTACGAAGTGCGGCTGTATGGTCGATGTGACTTCCTCAAAAGGAGAAAGTATCTATACATACACAGACAATAAAGGTAATAAATCGGCTGAATGCCCTAATTGTATTTGATTATGGAAGTAAGTTATAAAATATTCGATTCAATAGAATATAGTATTCGTTGTGAAGAGCATGATATATATTATCCAAACGGGCCTTATCCTACTGTAGAAGAGTTTACCTATAAAGGCACTGGAAAGGTGGTAGGGTATATAGATGGAGGCTTTTTTTAGGAAAGATAAGTTTTTGATAGTGGATAAGGAAACTAAAAAGTTTATGAAAGTGAAAGTAAGTGATTGTGAAATATTAGAATATTGATTATGGAAGTAAAGAACGGAATAATAATAGATGGAGTGCTGCATGAGCTTGTAAGACAAGAAAGTAATGACTGCAAAGGATGCTCTTTATACTATACTTGTCATACATATCGGTTTACTTATGATAAATTATGCGATATAAATTATGCGAAAGGGATTATTTATAAATTCATCAATCGTGGCAAAGTAACGGATATTAAGATAGATAAGGAGGAATAAATAATGCACCAGTGTAATTATTGTTGTTGGTATAACGAAAGATACGGGAATTGCGATTGTCCGTATGTAATGAAGAAGTCGGCTTGTGATAAAGCTATAAAGAAGAAAGAAAGGAGTGAGAAATGAAATTAAAACATCCATTAGATTGGTATAACAAAAACACACCATCAGAAGATGAAGAATACGAAAAGGGATGTCTATCTATCGCCTTGATAGTAGTAATCATTTTCATTGCATTAACGGTTGTAATTTTATCTTACGAATTATGAAATCAAAACAAGTATTATCAATAGAACAAATGAAGCACTTGCAGGAGCTTGGATTAGATACAAGTGATGCAAGTATATATTGGGCAAGAGTGTCGCATGGAAGCCGTATTGACGACAAATCAAAAGGTGTATGGTTTTTGAGTTTACATAAGGAATTTCAGACTTGTGGATTTATGTCATATGAAATCCTTCCTACTTATACTTTGCAGGATATTCTGGATAAGTTGCCAGAATCAGTACAGGTATATGATTTGTACATATTTAAGAAAGTAGGGTTGTGGTGGCTCAAATATGTAGACGTAACGAATAATGGAACCGTTCGTTTAGAAAAAATGCCGAAGTTGATAGATGCAGCCTATTATATGCTGTGTTGGTGCATTCAAAAGGGGTTTGTTAAAACTAATAAGGAGGTTAAAGATGGAAGAAAAGAAAATTGATTGGGAACAGAGGCGTTATGAACTGGCAAAGGCTGCAATGCAAGCTTTGATTTCAAACAGTTTCTTTATGAAAAATTTGGGTATGTATTTGGATGAACATCCAGATAAAAAGATGGATGCAATAGAAGTAGTAGCTATTGAATCAATTAATTATACTGATGTATTGATAAAGAAACTGAAAGGAGAATAATCATGGAAGCACATGTAATGAAGCTTGAAAACAACTGTGTAATTGTTGACGAGGAATATTTTAATGAGATAAAGAAGCAGTCAGAATTTAACCAAGAAAGGATAAACGAGATTGCCGAAGAAAGGTTTTTGGAATATGTCAAAGAAAGCGGTATTGAACTTTCCTATAAAGTAAACGGAATACCTTATATGTTTCATTATGATTTGTTGAACGAAATAAATTATGAAGAGAGGGGTTATCCGGAATCCGTATCAGAAAAGGTAAAGTATGCTATCGCAGACGATATAACCGAGGCTTTGAATGACAAGCTTAAGGGGCTGAAAGACGAGGCTTTGAATTATGCTTTAAGTGAGTTTGACAAGCGGAAATACGGTTTGGAGGCTACTGCAAAAATATGGAAATGTTTTGCATTGATATTTTTCATTATGACTATTGTTTCAGTAATAGCCTTGTTTTTATTGTGAAATGATGTTAATAAACCCACATTTTATACATACGCAGTTGCGTATCTCATGACATAATATTATCTTTGTGGTGTGATAAGAAACAAAGGTCAAACAATAAAAAGATAAGGTTATGAAAGAAAGAGTTTTAGAAAAGTTCGTTATGATGGAATTTGTGAAAGGCAATTTGGATTCACAGGAACAAGTCAATGAAATGGTTTCCTTGATACAGAAAAAGTTAGGTGTGTCAGTAGAGAATGCAGGAGAATTTTTAAGAAACGCAATCGGTATTAATGTTTAATAGAGAACGTCATGAAAGTATATATAGCGAGAGATAAAGACGGTAGACTGTTTAAATATCCTTATTGGACTGGAATGTTAGCGACAGAAATACCACATAAACATATGTGTGCTTATCCTTTTGACGGTAATTATTATATTCAAGGTAAAGATTATCAGCCAAAGAAAGGAGAAGAAATAGATAAAGGTTTATATCCCGAAATCACCTATGAAAATTCACCTATTTTGGTTGAGCAGAATTAACAATAACAATTTGTTTTCTTCATATTATAGGGCTATGTTTGTAGCCCTATATTTTTAAATCTGAAATAAAATGGCTCAAAAGTTGTCTGCTGGATTCATGGCAGAATTATTCAAACTTGTATACATGGATTTGAATATCACCAGGATGGTGGTAAATAATCTGACTTATCAGTTAATACCCAAAGAGTGGCCCGGGTTCAAATTCTTGCTAAAAGAGGCAACAGAAGTATTAAAGGAAAAAGATAAGGTTCCTTCTTTGGGTGTGGTGTCTCAAAAATACGCTGACAGCGATTTTGTGATTGAGGCAATAGATGCCGTGCAGTCTGCCGCCAAAGTAGACAAGGAAATTATTATAGACCAGTTGGAAGCGTACATTAAAGATGTGGAATTCCAGCTACTTTCTAAAAAAGTACATGATTTGTACGAAGAAGGAAAGAAAGAAGACGCTATACGGGTAAATGCGGAAGAGAGCCAAAGAATATTGTCCCTATCATTAAGGCATGAAGCAGGTGGTTTCCAAAAGGTTTTTGCCGATTTTGGCAAAAGAATGAGAGGAAGACGGGAAGAGGAAGACGGGGAAATTCCGTCACGTGTAATGTTCGGACTTGATAAGATAGATGATATTTCGGAAGGTGGTGCCACGATAGAAGATACCGTATTATGGATTATGAGGTCGGGTGTGGGTAAATCAACTGCATTAAGATATCATGGAATGCAGGCAGCCTTTGATGGACACCCGGTCTTGCATATACAGTTGGAGGGTGGTGCGCGTGCGTGCCTGGAAAGATACGACCAGTTTTGGACGGGACAAAAATACGGGAATATCCGAAAGGGTGTCATAGATGATAAGCTGGCAGAAAAGCTTGATAAGGCTTTTGAAAACATAAAATCCTATTCTAAAGACATAGATGTATATTCGTTTGAAAAATTCGGGCAGGCTACAATGGTGGATGTCCGTAACGTGATTGTATCTTATTACAAGAAAAACGGTTATTATCCGCATGTATTGATATTGGATTCATTAGACCTTGTGGCAACCGGAACAAACCGTGTTGTAGACAACAACCCTACATTCAAAAAAGAAAAATTACAGACATGTGCACAACTTTTGAAAAACTTATGTGTAGAGTTTAAAATGGTGGGATTTACGGCAGCACAAGCCGGGAATGTGCCGTTGGAAATATGGGACAATTCGGATAAGGTAATAGATAGAAGTTATACGGAAGGGGATAGGACATTGGTAAAGCCGTTTTCTTTTGTGTTTACTGGGAATCGGACAAGAGAGGAGAAGAAACAGAACATAATGCGTATTTATATGGATAAAGTACGTGATTACGATACGGTAAAAGACACCTTCCCTATTGTGACGGATTACGGCAGGGGGCGTTTTTGTGACAAGGCGCTGACAGCCGAATATTACGGAGGTGACAAGGGGTTCACGTCTTCTACATCTGGGAAGAAGACAAGAAAGAAAAAGGATGAAGACGGTGAAAAGCAAAATGATGTTAAAACAGAGACAATTTAGACATAAGCACTTGCGTATGTCATAACATAATATTATCTTTGTGGTGTCTTCTTAAGGGAGGACAGAAAAACGAGTAACGTTAGAAAGAGTATAAGTTTAAGATGTTCAGAGTTGACAAAAACGAAGTAATATCCGAACTGAATTTGTCCTTGTTCGGAGCAAAAGGTTTCATGCAGGATAGGAACAAGGAATGCCCTTTTTGCAATAAAAAGGGGAAATGGGGGATAAAGTTCAATGATGCTGGGAATAACGGTGCATTCCATTGCTTCAAATGTGGCATGAAAACCACCTTAAAAAAGTTCTTGGAAAAGATAGGAAGGAAAGACCTCATAAAGCAGGATTACGAGAACACCGTAAAAATGCAGAAATTGACCCCTCTAATAGACGATGAAGAAGAGGAAACAGCAGAGGAAATCAAGGAATGCACCCTTCCTAAAAAACTGGAATATATAGAAAAGGACGAATATTTGGATAAAAGGGGATTCGTGAAAAGGTATTATGAAGAATTTCGTCCGGCAGAAACAAAATTTTTTCTCGAAAGAAAATTGCACGATAAGTTCATATTCCAGTTTACCATGAACGGCAAATTAGCCGCATGGCTGGCACGTTCAAAGAAAAGTAAGGAATGGCACGAAGAGAACCTTCAAAGGTTCAAGGAAGGAACAGAAAAGCTTGTATTGAGGTATGAAAATTCGCGTGACGGGTTCTCCCATGTGATAGGAGGATATGACAATATAACGAACGAAACGGACACGGTAATAATCGTGGAGGGAATGTTTGACTACATATCGGTAGATACGAAACTGCATCTTTATGAATCACCCGATATAAAGTGCGTGTTTACGTTCGGTAACAATATGGGATTAAGCCAGATAAGGTTATTGAGGGATAAGCCGGGTATAAGGAATGTGATTCTGATGTATGACCCGGATAAGCCGGAAATGATTAAGACGGTATCAATGACCCTACAAAGGTATTTCAATGTGCAGATTGCCGAATTGGAAGACAAGGAGAAAGACCCTGGGGATGCGACACAAGAAGAACTCCTATGGGCGCTTGACAATATGACGGAACCGATTAATTATTATACAAGACATTTATAGTTCTGATTTTTTGCCATTTATCCTAATTTTTGTTAGATTTGAAGTCAAAAATAGGGGCATGGAAAAATCACGGAAAATCAGTCTGGAGCAGTTTGTAATTAACTTGCAATTGGAGTATTTGAGTTGTAGATTACGCTCGATAGTTTACAACCGTATAGAAAGTGTCGAGCTTGTGAAGATATATAAGGACATAGCGGAGAAGAAGAAAGCAAAGATTCTGAACTTGAAACAAAGGTTCCGTCTTGGTACGATGTTTGACAGTGACAAGGCGTTTTCAGATTTTTATTTGAAAGAGTTTTTGCAGGAATACGGATTGCCGAACTTGCAATATTCGGAGAAAACGAAAAAGTCGGTTATGTTCTGGGATAGGTTTCACCTATTGAAACCGGGTACCGTAGTGATATACAAGGGGAAGGAATATAAAGTGAAGATAAATCATCCGAATGACGATAATGTAGTGATATGGATTAATGACGTGCCGGAACAGATACCTTATACCTATTTCAAAATGAGATGGTTAGAAAAAATTGATATGAAAGATTTGAAATAATAGAGATAATATTTGTTTATCTGAAAATTAAATTGTTATATTTGCATCATAATTAAAAAACAAAAGATATGGATTATTTCGAGTATGAAGAAAAGGCAGCTACCACAGCTTGCTATAACGAAAAAGTGGCTTTGTCCTATGTAACACTTGGTTTGTGTTCAGAGATGGGAGAAACCTATGAGAAAATCAATAACGAGGCAGAAACGGAAGAAATCTCTAAAGAAATTGGAGATATGTTTCGGTATCTCGCTATGATTCGCAAAGAGTGCAATCTCGATATTGAAGGCTGGGATTGGAAAGAATCGCTGGCAAATGCGGAAGGTGCAGGTGTGTTTGATTTGCCCGTGGAAGTTGGAAAGATTGCAGACCAGGTTAAAAAGTGGTTGCGTGACGATTGGAAAGAAGCCGAGCAGAATGTATTTCCGGAAGCAAGAAAGAAAGCTGTTTTGGAAGCCTGGAAAAACGCTTGGAAGGTTATAAACAGTATGATTAACCGCGTCGGTCTTGATACGGAAAAGATTGCCGAACAGAATATCGAAAAACTGTTTTCACGCAAACAGCGTGACAAAATTCATGGAGCAGGAGACAACAGATGAGAAATTACGACAAAATATTAATGACCGGGGCGCAGGGCACGGGGAAAACAACCCTATTGAAAGCCTTGCAGAACGAACCGGAATTTGACAACTGGAAGTTTTACACGAATGTTGTCAGAACGATGGTTGAAGAAGAGGGAATAGCTATCAATAAGGAGGGTACTTCTGAATCACAAAAGAAAATATTCGACAAATACACCCAAATAATGGAAGATGCTATGAAACAACCTTCCATTAGTGACAGATGTATTATTGATGTGAACGCGTACACTTCATGGCTTTTTGACAACTGTAATCCGAAAGACAAGGATTATAACAACCTGGCAGAAGAGGACTTCAAAGAAAAGCGCCAGATTGTAAAACGGAAATACGAATTTCCTTTGCTTGTCTATCTTCCTATTACATTCAGATTGCAGGGTGACGGTGCGCGTTCGGAAGACGAGGAATACCAGAAGGAAATCGACCGTAAAATAAAGCAGATTGTCGATAATTACGGAATACCATATATTTCTGTTTCCGGTTCAACGGAAGAACGTGTGCAGCAGATTAAGGATGCCGTATTTGGAAAGGAGAAGTAAGACAATGGAAGTTTCTTTGTTGACTTTGAGAAATGTGGGACGGAAGCTTGGAATGCAGAACGTTTCCGGATTTAAGAAAGAAGACCTTTTGCAGCAGGTTGTCGAAAGACTGGAAGCAAAAGGAAAGACGATTGAAGAATATGCAAAGGAAGTTTCGATAAATACCCAAAAGGGGTATGTCAAGAAAAAGTTTAACCTTTCACCTAAAGGAAAAAACCCGTACAAGAAAGGAAGTATATCGTATAAGGTGTGGGAAGAACTTGCAAAGAATGACGGTCGGTCATTCAGCCGGATTGCAAAAGAAATAGGAACGCATTACAACGTTGTTTCCGTTTGTTGCAGGAACCATTTTAATAAATCATAATTGCCGTTTTTATTTAGATTTTGATTTCATGGGGAGTGTAAGTAAAACACACTTCACTCCCCTTTACACCCTAAAAATATGGATGAACTGTATAAAGATTTAATCAAATATTTGGAGGATAACTTTTTGTCTTTCAATGCTTTAGATAATTATATTGTAGAAATTAACGGACAAACATTCGAGTTGTTCGAGCCTTTTAAGTGGGACAAGGAAGAGAACGGGATTTTCTTCGACGATTCGTTCCAGTGGGTAGGAGACAGAACAGAATGTGATAACTATGTTTTCCGGTTCGGTGATGTATGGTATTATCTGAAAAAGGGAGATGAAAACAAGATAAAACTTAACCGATTGCAGTATATCGGAAAAGCGAATTTGTTTGACGAAAGTTTGAGGTTTGACACCTATATAGGGGTACACGGTAATTTCGAGCTTATGAACGGGATGCACTTTTATTCCGACTGGGTGGAAAAGGCGAAATTCATGGGGATAAGGGCGCTTGGCATATGCGAAAAGAATACGCTTGCATCAGCGTTCAAGTTTCAAAATGCGTGTCTAAAAAGTGACATAAGACCTATATTCGGTATGGAAGTTACCGTATATAATGAACAGAAGGACGTTAGATATACGGTAAAACTGATAGTCAAGAATAAGGAGGGGTGGAATAACCTATTGAAAATAAACAAAATTCTGAATGTTGACGAAAAAGGTTTTATCACGGAAAAGGAATTGCAGGAAATGAAAGACGGATGTTTTCTACTACTTGACCCGAAAACATGTACGTTTGAAAATCTCCCTATATTGTCAAGAAAATGGAATGACACTTATTACCAGCTTGATACCGTGGAATACAAGAAGAATGACCGGGATAAAAAATATCTTGACAATCTGAAAAAGTTCGTGGGTGTGTATAAGCCCGTGGCGGTATGTGACGCTTGGTACCTGGAAAGACGGTACGCCCCTATAAGGGAAAAGCTTAACAGACTGGCAAAGGTAGTGAATTATGAGAGTGACAACCAGTACATGAAGAACTATCAAGAGTATTACGAAGAACTGTCAAAACTGATATTGGACGAAGACAAGTTTTTCGGACTGTTTGAAGAAGCTTTGGTAAATCTTAATTACATATCGGTAAATTGTAATTATTTGCTGGAGACACAAGTACGGCATGCACCCCAATATGTAATGACAGAAGAGGAGAAAAAGAAATATTCGTCCAATACAGAAATGTTTGAATCGCTTGTATTTGACGGACTGGCAGAACACCCGGAAATACTGGATAGATACAGTGAAGAAGAACTGACGGAAAGACTGAACACGGAAATATCCATCATAGAAGAAGGCGATGTAGTGGACTACTTTCTGATGCTGAGGGATATTATCAGATGGGGAAGGGATAATAACATTTTGGTCGGACTGGGGAGAGGCTCCTCCGCTGGCTCTTTGGTGTCCTATCTTCTTGGTATTGTTAATGTAAACCCGTTGGAATACGAACTCCTATTCAGTCGATTTTTGACAAAGGGTCGTTTAATTCGGCATGAAGAGGAAGAAGTGGTAATAATAAACGGAGAAAAAGAAATATCCGGAAATGCTTTTATAAAGATTATCAGAAATGACGAGGAAATGATAATCAGAGCGAAAGAGCTAAAAGAAGGTGACGAACTGATAAACGAATAGTTGTATGATAGTAAAAAATATTGAAATAAAACGTCGGGCAAAGACCGTATTAGGGTCAATGCCAGATATAGATACCGACTTCTCAGGCAGAAGACGAGACGAAATAAAAGCTTACATGGAAGAACGGTTCGGTAAGGAGCAGGTTTGTTCGCTTGGCACCTATACTACTCTCCAGCTAAAAGAGGCAATATCGGACATGGCGCGTGCAGACGGCATACCAGTACAGTTATACAGATGGTTTACCGCTTGTATCGGAGATGACAAGGAAAAGACGATAGAGGAGTTTTTTAAGACTGTATGCGGAAAGGAAGACCTAAAGAAGTTCGTGAAGGAACATACAGAAACGTTCAACGACATGTTGGTAGTTCTTGGTTCACCTAAAAGCCAGTCGGTGCATGCGTGTGGAACCGTAGTGTTGCCAGATGGAAAAACATCCTACGAATGGATGCCCGTACATACACAAAAAGGACTTGTAGTTACGGACTGGGAAGGTTCGGAAGTGGAAGAGGCAGGCTTCCTAAAGGAAGATGTTTTGGGTATCATACAGTTGGATAAGTTCGAGGAAATGTTACGCTTGATAAAGGAGAACCACGGAATAGATATTGACATATACAGCTTGCCTTTGGACGATAAGCAGGTATTCGAGTATGCAGGTAAAGGATGGCTGGGAGATGTTTTTCAGCTTGGTTCAGCAGGATTATCCGGATATTGCGTAAAAATGAAACCGGAAAACATAAACGAACTGTCTGCATGTGTGGCTCTCTACAGACCTGGACCTATGGAAAACAATTTCCACAACGAATATATTTTGCGGAAGAACGGGGAAAAGGACTGGACAGAAGAAATGCCTATAGGCGGTGAAGAAGTGGTGAAGAAAGATTTTGGACTACTTGTCTATCAAGAAAGTATAATGTTATTAGCCCAAAAACTTGCCGGATTTGATTCTGAAACAACAGACCTTTTGCGTAAATGTTTGGGGAAGAAGGATTTAAAGAAGATAAAACTTTATAAAGACAAGTTTATTACTAATTATGCAAAAAATTTTGCTTCTAAGGGTGTCACAAAGGAATACGCGGAAAATCTTTGGAACCAAATGGAAGAGTTTGCAAAATATTCGTTCAACAAATCTCATTCCGTATGCTATGGTATGACCGCTTATATATGCCTATGGCTTAAGGTACATTATCCTATTGAGTATTGGAGTGCTACATTTTCATTCGCGAAAGATGAAAAGATACCCTATTATGTAAACGAAATACAGCAGTCCGGTGAGATAAAGATACATCCAGTAGATATCAACAAGTCAGATATAAACATTGTGTCCGATTATCGTACGAATAGCATGTACTGGGCATTCAATGCAGTAAAACAATGCGGAGAAAGAGCACAAGAATATATATCGGAGGAGAAAAAGAAGAACGGCCCGTTTTTCTCCTTGGAGGAATTTATAGACAGATGTGTAATTAAAGGCAGTCCGGTAAATAAATCTGTCATTGAGAATTTGATATTTGCAGGAGCGTTCGACGAATTGGAGAATATCCAGGAACCTAAAGACCGTTTGGCGCTTATTGAGATGTACCGCGAGAACAAAAGGGTTAAGATATTGGAGGATAAGGATTTACTTACCAATATTATGAAAGTCCGCAAAGAACGCAATAATTGGTGGTGGCTGTTGCAGCAAAAAAGAACGTCCGGTTTTGCATTTTTTGATTATTACGATTTGGTAAATGAATATCATATGCCTAAATTAGACGACGAAACGGAATTCCAGGATGTGTCACAGATAAAATTTTGGGACATTAATTCAAAGAAAATCCGTCGTGCCGTGATAGGCGGTTATGTGATTGAGATAATAGAGAGGAAAAGCAAGAAGGGAATATTTGCTACGATAGTATTGGAAAGTAATTATGAGTTTATAAATGTAACTATTTTCCCAGAGTTGTTTGAAGAATACGGAGAGTTTTTAAGAGGTAGTAAAAAGAATATTTTGTTGGTTAATGGTGTGATTGTGTGGGATAAGTTCAGAGGAGAATATATTTTGCAGGCGAATGTTAATTCATTGTTTACAGTATTGACGTAAAATATTTTTGATATGAAAATTATGGTAGAAATCGGTACCAAGACCGTTGTTTTGGTATCACCGGACAAGGACGAGGAGATAGAACTCGATGATGTTACGACAATCAATTACTCGAATCTTTATGGAGAGGCGGTAACGGTATCTGGATTGCTTAACAAGGTCGGTTTGATGAAAGTTGAATACGAAAAGAAAGCGAAGGAAGAGAAACTGTTTTGCGATGTGTTTGCAGCTAATTTAAGGAAGAAATTAAGACGAGAAGCGGCTACGAATGGAGGAAGAATAACGATTGATGGAGAATCTTTTAAGCTGACTGAAAAAGGGTTGGAGGATGCTATATTACTCAATGAACAGTATCAGAAAAATTTGATGAATCTTATTGAGATAGAATCGAAGAGAGACAAGTTAGACACCCTATTTTGGGCAGTACAAAGCAAGGACAAGAAACTTAACAATTTGTTACCAAAGATTGTACCGCAAGACTTTGAAAAAGAGCTTATTGAAGGAAAGATAAATACTTTTAAGATAGTAAAAACTGATTATTAATTTTTAAAAAATTTGTGTTATGGCTTTTGATAGAAGTAAGTACAAAAAAGCGAGTGTAGAATCAATTGATGAAACAGTAGGAAAAGCAGCCGCAACAATGGGCGGTGGTTTTGGACAAGGCGGCAGAGCCTCATTTTTTAATCTGAGCGAAGACGGAAGATATGTATTGCGCGTATTGCCGTCGTTGACAGGGAAACCCTATATGCCGAGAAAGACGGTTAAACTTCCTATCGAATGTGCGGTATATGATAAGGACGGGAAAGACACCGGAAAGAAGGAAATTAGACAAAAAGACGTCTTTACTTCTGATATCCACAGCAACCGGATGAACGGTGAGGATGCAGTATTGACCTATATCAGTCATGTGTATAACCTGGCAAACGATATCCAGGACAAGGACGAGCGCGCAAAATTCCTCTATCCTATCAGTGGTTATCGCAACAAGCAGAAACAGTGGGTATGGGGCATGAAAGCCATGCTTAACTATGTGGCTTATGTATGGGCAGAAAACGACGTGTACCGTCTTGATTTGCGCCCGGATTGGTGGAAGAAAATGAAGAACATTTCTATGGAACGTGCAGGCGGTTCTGACGATGGTATTATTAATCTCGACATCTTTTCTGACCCGGACGAAGGTTATCCGTTGATTGTTAACGTTACCACGGACGAAAACAAAAAGAAAAATTTCGACATTACTTGCGGAATGCCGGATGCTAATAAGCGCCAGACTTGGGACGATTTCTTTGCTAAAAACCGTGTATCAGACGAAGTGTTCGGTATCATGGAAGAATTGCCTACCTTGGATGATATGTATGTGGACGTATTTTCGCGTAAAGACTGGGATATGCAGTTGGAAGGACTGGAAAGAATCGACGAAGAACAATCATACGGTATTTTCCAGGATGATGTATTTTTGAACAAGCTCGAAGAACTTGACAAGTTGGTTCCGGAAGAGGACGAAATCAAGGAAAAGGAAGCTCCTAAAAAAGCCCCCGAGACAAAGAAGGTGAAAACGGAGGAACCGAAAGAAGAGCCAACAAAGACGGAAAAGAAAGCAGGCGGTTATCCTACATTGACGAACCTCAAAAAGGAACTCCGTGCCTACATTGCCGATAACTACGAAGACAAGGAATTACCGGAAGAGTTGACTGTAGCAGAACTCCGTAAATGGTACGACATTGTACAGGAAGGTGGCGAACTGCCTTTTGAGGATTACGAAGAGCTGGAAGATGAAGAACAAGGAGCGGCAGACCCAGAACCGGAAGATACGGCAGTTGAAGAAAGGGAAGCATCAGCAAGCGTTCCTAATTCCATTGCGTCGCGCTTAAGAAACTTGAAAGCGAGAACTTCAAAATAAATCACACAAGGAAGGGTAATTTTTACCCTTCCATTATTCCTATTATTATGAAAAATCTTTACAGAATAATCCTCATTTCGGGTATGATAATAATACTCATATTGTTATTCTTATCTATCAAGAAAGCAAGGGAGAATGAAAGGTTGTTATATGAAGTGGAATTTTATACCGATTCCTTAAACAGATATACAAAGGTTTACAATTCCGAAAGTTTTTCTAAATTGAAAAAAGAAAACAAAGAATTATACAACCGATTGAAGGAAAAGGAAGCACTTGTAGAAGCGGTGGAATTTGAATGGAAATACAAGTATGAAGGACTGGAAAGAGAGGTTTCCGAATTGAGGAAAACGGACAGCCTCTATACATTCAAGGAAGAAACCGATACGGTAGGATATGATTTGCAAGTATGGGCTACACACCTGGCAAAGTATAAGATTAATTTCAATATAACCAACAAATTTTTATTGACAAACCAGCGTATAGGGGACAGTAACCGTATGGAGATAACTTCCCAATTGCCCGGAAAGATAGGTGACGTTACAATGTGGACGAAGCCGGAGAAAAAGAAAAGATTCGGTTTCGGAGTGTCGGTAAGTGCCGGGTATGGAATATTTAATAAGGATTTTGATGTGTTTGTAGGATTAAGTGGAATGTATTTAATTTGGTAATTATGTTTGTACAGATAAACAATAAGAGGATAAAGATTACTTCTATCAGTAGATACAATGACGAGGGGTATTCACAATCAACTCAGAAGTTCAGAATAGCTTTAAAAATTTCCAATGTCTGGGAGAGCTTCTATTTTGACAAGGAAGTAGAGAAAGATAATGTTTTGAAAAATCTTGACAATACATTAAAGGTAACTGCATTATGACCGGGAAAATGATAATAAGTACAGACTGGCATTTGAAGCCGTCCAATATCGAAGAGATAATGGAATTACAGAGGCAGGAATTGAATGTAGCGGAAGACAACGGTATAACCAGCCATGTATGGCTTGGTGATATATTCGATTCCCGTATATCACAGAGACAAGATGTTTTAAATGCTTTTTCTTCTATTCTCGATATGTATGCAATGAGGGGTCATAAAATATATTGCATTCCAGGAAATCACGATAAGAGCGATTATAGTTCGGACAGGTCGTTTTTGGACGCTTTTAAATACCATAAAGGGTTCAGATTAATTACCGGACTGGACGCTTTCGGGATAGGCGGTATATTCTGCTATTTTATGCCGTTTTTCGATAATGTGATTTGGTTAAAAGAAATGAAAGATGTACTAAAGGAAAAAGACCATAAAACACACGTGCTGTTTACTCATATTGCTTTCCAGGGAAGCAGGAATAATGATGGTAGCGAGGTAGAAAGTGATATAAAACCTTCTTTGTTTAAGAATTTCGGTATGGTCTTTTCCGGACATTACCACGATTTCCAGGAAATAGGAAAGAATATCGTGCACCTGGGAAGTATTACCCAGAACAATTTCGGGGAAGATGATAAAAAGGGGTTTTGGTTATTGGATGATGATTTGACATACGCGTTTATTCCGTCAAAAGGAAAACGGTACAGAAAAGTCACCGTGAACCTGGAAAACACGACTTTCAAGCAAGCGGATAAGATTGTAAAAGATTTTCAGAAGAAAAACAAGGAAGATTTTATTCGTGTTGAATTCGTGGGCACAAAAGATGCAATTTCCTCTATCGACAAGGAAGAATATAGAAAACTTGGTGTGGACGTGAAAGTTAAGTCCGTAGAACTGGAAACGGAAGAGGTGGAGACAGCAGAAGAAATCAAAGCTTTGTCAGGTTCCGATATTGCAGACAAATTCAAGGAATTTTGTAAACAAAATGATTACTCCTATAATGAAGGAATGGAAATTTTAAAGGAGGTATTATAATGGGATTGGAAGAATTATTTGGAAGAATAGAAAAGCGCTTCGGAAAGGAAGCGGTAGTAGGCAACGATATAAAGGTAGACACTGTGTCTTCCGGCAGCATGGCATTAGATGAAATATTGGGAGGCGGTTTTGCGCTTGGAAGAATACACGAAATATACGGAGGATTTTCGAGCGGCAAAAGCTCTGCGGCATTACATCTAAGTGCATCCGTACAAAAAACGCTTGGAAAAGCGGTCGGATATGTAGATACAGAGCAAGCGCTTGACCTGGAATATGCAAAAGCGCTTGGAGTTGATTTAAGCCGCGACAAGTGGATAATGTCTCAGCCGGACAGTGCGGAACAGGCACTTGAAATTGTGCGCGAAATGCTGGAAGTGCCGGAAATTGGATTGGTGGTGCTTGATTCAGTTGCCGGATTGGTGCCGGAAGCTGTTTTGCAGGGTGAGGCAGGAGATGCAAAGATAGCGCTTGTAGCGCGCCTTATGTCACAGCAGTTAAGCATCTTAAAAAACGTATGTAAGAAAAACGGAAACATCCTCCTATGTATCAATCAGACGAGGCAGAAAATCGGGGGTATGGGATTCGGCCCTACAACAACCACACCAGGAGGCGAAGCGCTTAAATTCTACGCTACCCAAAGAGCGGAATTTGCCCGTATAGGCACGGAAAAGACCGATGGAGTGGCAACCGCCAACAAGACACAAATAAAGGTTGTAAAGAATAAGATTGCACCCCCTTTCCGTGTATGCCAAGTAATGTTAGAGTACGGTGTAGGATTCGATACGGTACAAGAGCTTATAGATATGTCTATAAGAGAGGGGATTTGCTCTAAAAAGGGCGCCTGGTTTTACTATGGCGAGACACGTTTAGGACAGGGAATGGATAACGCTAAAAAAGCGTTATTGGATAAGGATTTGTTTAATGAAATTAAAAATAAATTGATAGATACGTTATGTACCCCGAAAGATTGATATTAAGAAATTTTTTGTCATTTGAAGAACTTGACTACACCTTTACAAAAGAAACTTTGGGTGTGACTGGGGAGAACCGGACAGAAGAAGACCAGCTTTCCAATGGTAGCGGAAAATCAAGTTTGTCACAAGGCTTGTTCTACGCGATATATGGCGTTAATTTAAGAGGAAAGGAAGACAAGAAACTGATACGTAAAGGAACGAAAGAAGCTTATACCAAAGTTGAAATATTTTGTCAAAAACGTAAAGAAACGCTGATAATTGAGCGTACAATTCCGTTGAAAAGTTCTTCCAAAGTATCGCTGACCCTAAAGAAAGATGATGTGGAGACACCCGTAACGGTAGCCACTGTACTGGATGCGAATAAATACGTGATTAACTGGATTGAGATTACACCGGAAGATGCCAAGTCCTATTATATCGTAACCAAGGGTAATTATTCGTCTTTTTTTCGTTCGTCCAATACGGAGAAACTTGCCTTGATAAGTCGCTTTGTCAATTTCTCCAATATTGACAAGACAAAAGGCGTGATTTCCGAAAAAGTCGGAATATTGGAACAAGAATTGCACAAAGAAGAATGCTTGAAAAATGTTGCGGAAGGCAAGAAACAAGCCTATGAGGAACAGATACAGCAAGTGTTAAGCGAAGACCCGGAAGAAAAGAAAAAGGGTATTATAGGTGAGATTCAGTCAGAAATATATTCTTTACAAATTCTTATTGAAGACCTTGTAAGGACGCGTATTCCCAAAGCGGAAAAGGATATCGAAGGCGTAGACAAGGATATCGAAGGGCTTGTAAAGCTGAAAGAAGAAGTGAACAAGGAGCTTGAAAGCTTCGATATGGACGCTTACAAGGACACCTATAAGGAGATAGACACGGAAATAGCCGGATTGAAGAAAGACAAATCGAACAAGGAGGAAAGGCGTAAAGATTACGCATTGAAATTAGCTGATTATGAGAAGAAATTACAGAAGGTTGAAGTATTGCTTTCTGGCGTCATTGTGTGCCCTAACTGCAATCATAAGTTTTTTATGGATGCTGACAAGGATTTTGAAGAACTGGAGGCTGACAAAGAGGCTTATAAAACAGCCATTGACAAGAATACGGTAAAGAAAAATGAATATGAAACCTCTATTAATGAACTGGAAGACCTTATCTCCCAATACCAGGATGTAAGGAAGGAAACGGAGGAGGAAGAACGCAAATTGCGTGTCCGTCGTGGAAAGGTGGTTGATAAGATGATGGAGGTGGAAGACCGTATAAGGGAGTTTGAGCGTGAGAAGAAAGGATATGAAAATTCTGTTGTCAAAATGCGTTCAGAGGTCGAAACAAACCGTTCTCTCATTGATTCCAAGACTGGGTATATAGAGGAGTTGAAAAAGCAGAAAGCAGAAAGACCCTCTATTAAAGGACAGGAGAAAGAAGTAAAAAATCTTTCCAAGGAGATAGAAGAAAGAAACAAAGAAATTCTTGACAAGAAAAACGAGATTTTCAAAGTACAGCAATGGGACAGCCGTTTTAAAGACTTTAAGATGTACCTGGCAATGGAACAGATAAAGAATATTCAGAGTGCTGCCAATGATGTACTAAAGAAAATGAAAAGCGATTTGCGTCTGATGATTGAAGGTTTCAAACGGAATGCGAACGGAACATTGAAAGAGGAGATAACACCCTATGTTTTCCGTGACGAAATGGAAAGCTTTTTCTTCTATTCGGGCGGTGAACAGGCACGTGTGGAAGTGGCTCTTATCATTGCAATACAAAGCATGATTAATGCCACAAAACAATATGGAGGCATGGATTTTTTATTGCTGGACGAAGTGTTGGAAAGCAGCGATTCTTTGGGTATAGAAAATATAATAGCTTCTACGGAGTTTTTGAAACAATCAATATTGATTGTTACGCATGTACCAAAGCTTAATGACGAGATAAAGCAACTTAAAGTAATAAAAGAAAACGGAATATCAAGACTGGAGGTGTAACATGAAAGTATTTATGGGATTTGACCCCGGAACAAAGGGGTTTGTATCAATGATTGCAGAAGATGGAACCTTTGTCAAAGCAGAACCCATCTTTAAGGACATTAAGGTGGTGGACATGATAGAAACAGCAAACAGACTTCTTGCTTTTGTCGAAGGGTATGAAGTCCGGCATGTTGTAATAGAGGATGTACACGCATTATACGGTTCTTCGGCAAAAGGAACGTTTACGTTCGGATATAATTCGTGCGTGCCGGAATTTTTCTGTGCCATTGCTGGATTACCCTACACGAAGATACCGCCTAAAAAATGGCAGTCGGATATGCACAAGGGTATAAAGATGGTAACAAAAAATGACGGAACCAAAACGGTAAAGGACGTGAAGAAAATGAGTATCGTGGCTGCACACCGTATTTTCCCGGACGTGAGTTTAAAACGCTCCAGCAGGAGCCTAAAGGACGACGATAACTTTGCTGATTCTTTGTTGATGGCTGAATATGGACGTAGACATTTTAAATAACAATGGTATGGAAGAATATATAAGAAAAAGTTTTATAACGCCTAATGTAGCAATAAAGGTTGCTTGTTTTAAGGCAGGAATGACAGAAGAAGATTATTATAATACATTGGGAGAATGCCGAATGTATGGTGATGATAAGGAAAAGAACGAAGAGTATCAAAGGGAATTGTGCCGGAAGATATTCAGACCGACACCGGAAGAAGAGGAGGAAGATATCAACAGATGGAAAGAAGACGGTGCAAAAGTTATGAGTTTCGAGGATTGTGTAACCTTGGTATTGGAAGGATTGCCAGTTAAAAATAAAGAAAGATGATATACTGGAAATGTGAAAACAAGGAATGTACGGAATTCGGGAAGGAAATTATAGAGACACGCCCGATGTTCAAATATACTGATAAGGGAACCGTACCTATTAATATACCTTACTGCAAGGTATGCGGAAAACAGATGGGGTATCGTGAGGAATTGCCGGAAAGCGAAGGTGATATAAACGTGGCGTTCGCTTCTTTCGGCTCCCAGTCCAACGAAAACAAAGCCTCTATTCTCAAAGATAGATACAAGAAAGGTCTTGAAAAAGACGGTATTAGCGAGATTATAAAGGCTAAAAGGGATAAAATGACTAAGGACTTTTTCGGTGGGTGATATGTTAATTATATGTTAAAATGACATAAGCACTTGCGTATCTCATAACATAATATTATCTTTGCATTGTGAGATTAAGAGATGATAAGTCAAACAACAAAAAAGATAAGGTTATGAAATCACTTGAAGAACTTAAGAATAGCATTTACGAGAAGATAAACGAAATCAGAAATTTTAGCAACGATGATTCAAAGTTGTTTAATGAAGAAGGCGGTTACAATTACGAAGAATTGAACGCCTTTCTCGAAAGAAATAAGAAAAAGAACTATATGAAAGCCGCTTGCATGAGGATGATTAAAAATTATCTCGATAGGTTGTATGACGGATGGAAGTTTTACGAGAAAGACTATTTGGTTTATGTGAATGACTTTAAAAAATTTGGATAATGAACGAATTAATAGAAAATATATGGACACTTGTAGCTCTCACGGGATACAAGTTCATAACGGTAAACTTTTTGGGAACCTATAAAGTTTTTATGGTGGAAAATTTTGCCACAAAGACAAGGGATAACCCGTTTAATGAAGTGCGCGGAGCGGTGGATATAACGGAAGATGTTAAACACCTTACTTTCCAGTTGTCTGAATTGAACCCTATCGGAATAGATACCCGGTTGCAGGGAAGACCGAGAAAAGATTTTAAGTTTGGAAGTGACGATTACATTTACTTTATTGCTAACAAGAAAAACGAGTTTTAGTTATGGCAAGCGAAAGATTAACAATTAACGAAAAAGATAGGATTGCAAAAAGTATAATCAAGCCTATTATAGAGCAGTCAAGAAAAGAATTTGAGAATTTTGGTAAATTTGCCGACGAATATTTCAAGAAAAATTTACCAAAAGATGTTGTTGAATTTATGGATAAATACCCTAATGTAGTAAAAACCAAAGGGTGTATTTATCTGTCAAGTTTTATACACGAACGAATATACAATATAGTGAGTTATGTTGAAGTTAATTATTTTGTACCTTCGTTTATAACTGATACAGAATTTGATGAATTGAAGAGTTCAACGGAAGCAAAACTTTTTGTCAAGAGAATGATTGAGTTAGACAGGAAAGCATCTAATATCAAAAACCGGACAAAATGCGCGCTTGAAAATATCAATACAACAAAACAATTGAAAGATAATTTTCCAGAAGCGTATGTTATTCTCACGGAAACTTCTAAAGAAGATGTTAAGAGGAATGAATGTGACAATATAGAAAAATTGCGTGCAGAACTTTCAAAATTATAAGATAATTATGGTAAAATCGAATTTAGACCCTAAAATACTGGAGAGGAAGATAAGAGAATATAACAATGCCTATCGTAGAGGTGAACCGGAAATAACGGATGCGGAATTTGACGCGCTTGTAGAACAACTGCATAAAATCAGCCCTAATGCGGATTGGTTCAAGAAAGGGGTCAATGACGAGGTTTCGGGAAGAAAAGAAACCCTTCCTATCCCCATGTATAGCCTGGAAAAGGTAAAAACTTATGATGAGATTGTAAGGTGGGTAAAGTCATGTGGACTGAAAAATGAAGACCGACTGATTATCACTCCTAAATTTGACGGTATTTCCTTATGTGTGGACGAGTACAACAAGAAGGCATGGACGCGCGGAAATGGCGAGGTAGGACAGAATTGTACTTCTCATTTTGAACAGATGATTAACCACGGATTTAAGGACGTGAAAAGAACGGAAGGATATTATACTTTCGGAGAAGCTATTTTCCGTAATTCCACTTTCTTGACATTGAAGAAGCGGACAAATTACAAGTCCGCGAGAAATGCGGTAGCTGGTCTTGTCAATTCTCCTACTGTATCTCCAAATATGAGGGATGTGCAGTATATAAGGTATGGATATTCCAATGAGGATTGGAACAAGGCAAGTATGATTGCCTTTATGAATGACAATTCGTCCGTAAAAGTTCGTTATGTCGAAACATTCGTAGAATCAGTTATTCATAGCGAAAAGATGTTTAATGAATATATGGACAATATTTTCAAGGGCATAACAAATGATTACAAATGCGACGGTCTTGTTATAGACGTGGATAGTGCGAAAATAAGAAAAGAGCTTGGAAGATTGCCGAACGGCAACCCACGTTATGCAATTGCCTACAAGAACCCGGATTGGTCGGAAAGAGAGGAAACAGAGGTAGAAAATGTAAGATGGCAGATTTCCAAAGACGGAAGATTATCCCCGGTAATTGACATTACACCCGTTGAATTGTGCGGAGCTACGGTTTCCAAATGTACAGCATATAATGCCCGTTATGTAAAGGATAATTTTATTATGCCAGGTTCACGTGTCATTATTTGCCGTTCCGGTGATGTGATACCGAAACATATATTTACCGTGTCTTGGCCTTCTTTGGTGAGTTGTTTGCCCGATAAATGCCCTATTTGCGGCAAACCCTTGAAAATGGACAAAAACGGTGTAGACTTGATTTGTGCGAATAAAAAATGTGATGGAGTGATGCTTGCCAAATGTGTATATTTTTTCAATATTTTAGGTTTTGAAGAGTTCGGAGAACCGACAATAAAGAAGCTGTTTAATGCCGGGTATAAGACACCGGATAGCATTCTCCTATTGTCAGAGGAAGACCTTAAGAAGATTGAAGGTATCGGAAATGTTGCAGCAAAGGTGCTTTTAAGGCAGTTTGAAGAGTTGAGAAAGAAAGGTACGAACTTTGCAAAATTATTGACAGCCTACAATAAGTTTGAGGGTGTAATAGCCGAAAAGACATGTCAAAAAATTCTTGACGGATTGAAGTTGTACACTTGTGAAGATGTAGCGGCTTTTGCAAAAGAATGTGATGATAGTTGGGCTTTTAACATTGAAGCTAAAGTTGAAGGTGTCGGATTTAATACGGCCCTGGCATTTATTATAGGTGTTAAAGCTTGGTGGGTGAACGACGATGATTCCGCACACATTCCTATAACTTATTACGGTCTGGAAGAAAAGACTTTTGAAGGACAAATGACGGTCGTATTTACCGGATTCCGTTCACCCGATACGGAAAAGAAATTAACGGACATGGGGCATAAGATAGGTTCTTCTGTAAGCAAGAAAACAACATGCCTGGTGGTGAAGGAAAAAGGATTGGGAACCATCAAGGAAAAGAAAGCGGAACAGTACGGAATACCCGTTTTCACGTTTGAGGAATTTAAGGAAAAATTCAATGTTTGATTGAGTTTCTTTTGTTTGTTTGACATAGTGGGAGAGGCTGGTTTGAGAAAATAAGCCTCTTATTTTTGTAAATCTTTTGGTAATGAGATATTGGTATAGAGATAAGGACTACGTTTATATTGGCTTTAATTATAACGCCAATTTTGTAAATAAAATGAAACGTGATTTCGGAGCCAAATATAACCCGGCTTTGAAAGAGTGGTATTTTGAACCTTCTTTAGAAAAATCTCTATTGTTAAAATATTTCTTGGATGGAAACGGCTTCAAGAACGAAAAGCCGGAAAGACAGATAGAAATACCTCTAAAGGAAATCAAGCCCCTTGTAAACGAAAAGGAGTTGAAAGAAATGTTTGATTACCTGGGATTACCGCTACATCTAAGAGATTATCAGATAGAGGGCGTGTCCTATATGGTTAATCATGGGAATTGCCTTAATGGTTGCGGACCAGGTGTAGGGAAAACGAGGCAGTCTATAGCACTGGCAGAATTGCTTAACCTATTCCCCTGCATTGTGGTTTGTCCGGCAACGGTAAAACAAAGCTGGGTCAACGAATGGAAGCTGTGCAACCCTAACAGAACGGTACATGTGATTGATTCAAAGGACGAGACCAACACGGACTGGAAAGCGGATGTTACGGTAATAAATTATGACTATCTTTTCAAACGTAGTGCAAAGGAAGAAGGTAAGAAAGAAGTAAAACTTCGTTACAGTCGTTCGCTTACCAAGAAATGGGGATTGGCGGTAATCGACGAAATACATCTATGCAAAAACCCGAAATCTATACGTTCTAAATGCGTGCAAAAAATCGTGGAGAATGCAGAAAAAACCATAGGATTAAGTGGTACGGCAATTATGAACAGACCCCAGGAGCTTATCAATATATTACGAATTCTTGGAAGATTTAAAGAGATATTCCCGGATTCGTTATATTATCTCTACAGATATTGCGCTGCAAAGAAAACGCGGTTCGGACTTGTATGTACTGGGGCTTCGTGTACGATGGAGCTAAATAAAATAATAAGACATTATTGTTATTTCCGGAAGGAATTGCGAGACGTGGTGAACGAATTGCCGCCTATAATCAAACAGACAGTGAATGTACCGATAACCAATAAAAAGGAATATAGGAAAGCAGAAAAGGATTTTATCGAATGGCTGGCTAATATTGACATAGAGGCGGCAGAACGTGCCATACGTGCGGAGCAGCTTGTAAGGTTGTCCGGATTGAAAAAGCTGTCTATAAATGGGAAAATAAAGTTCATTGTCCAGTTTTTGAAGGAATGGAGCGAAGCGAACGAGGACGAGAAAATGATAGTATTTGGTATCACGACCGACATACTGGAAAGGCTTGGAAAGGAGTTCAAGAACAGTGAGGTAGTGACCGGGAAATACAGCACGGAAGAGAAGATGCGAAAGGTTGAAACATGGAAGAAAGAAAAGACATTCCTTTTTGCCAACATTGCATCATTATCCACGGGTATAGACGGATTGCAGAAATATTGTTACAATATGTCGTTTCTCGAATTGCCGCAACGTCCGGCAGAACTGGAGCAGGCGACAGGACGTATAGACCGCATGGGGCAAACGCAGACTATGAACGTCTATTTTTTGCTGTCCAGTGACACAATAGACACGCAGATACGCGAATTATTGGACGGAAAAATAAAGGTAACGGATGCAGTCAACAAGGGTATTGACGTACAGGTAAGCCGTGACGATTCGATGGACATTGCACTGATAAAGAAGTTGAAAGAATGGAAAGAAAAGAAATAACAATATTTACCGACGGCAGTTGTGAATGGAAGTCACGTCTTGGCGGTTGCGGTGTGTATATCCAGGAAGAAGGAAAGGAATACTTTATCTCCAAAGGGTATAGCGACACCACTATAAGCAGATGTGAACTAAGGGCGATATTGCATGCCGTGCAGAGCATGAAAAAGGACGTGCCTCTAAAGGTTACGATATGGAGCGACAGCCAGTATGCGGTTAGCTGTATGACAGACCCGGAATTAAGACCGACGGTAAACAAGGATATTATAGAAAAGATAAAACAAGAGCTGGGCGAGCGTAGACGGATGGTCGTGCGTTTCATGAAAGTACGGGGACACGAAAAAGATGTAAACAACCCTATAATATACGGGAACCATGTAGCCGATATGCTGGCAGATTATAAGAATTTTGATAATTACGAACTTGATAAAATAATAGAATTATGAATGAGGATTTTGTTTTTACTAAAGAAGAGAAAGTTAACAAATTGTTTAAAGTTTTGAACGTATTAAAGAACAGTTTGCAGTGTAAACGTATGGTTGTTGGTGGAAGCATGGCTATGTATGTACATGGTTTCAATGTGGAACCGCACGACCTGGATATAGAGATAGAAGGGATAAGTGGCGATTCTCTGCGTGCTCTAAGTACGATGGCAAGGATAAACAAGGACATGAAAAGCGACATCCTTTCCGAATATGTAGAAACAGCCCCCTCTCTATATCGTATAAGAATAGAAGATGTGGATGTAGACATATGGGTGGTAAACAAAATAGACTACAACAGGACTGTTTTCTACAATAACATAAAATTCGGTGATGTTCTGAGCGTAATTAAAAAGAAAATGGACATGAAACGCGAAAAGGACTATAAATCATTAGTTGATTATATCAACCAGTTAACCTACTTTACAAAATGAAATGGAGTGACAGACAGTTAGCCATTTTCGACGCATACGAGAACACACGAAAGAATATTGCCATAGAAGCAACGGCAGGCAGCAGCAAGACAACTTGTATAGTGGAGTGTTGCAGACGGACACCACCTAATAAAAAGGTTCTGTTTATGGCATTCAACAAGAGCATTGCGGAAGAATTGAGGGAACGTTTGCCGTCTCATATAGATGTAAACACTTTTCACTCTAAAGGTTTGCATGTATTGCTTTCCAATTTCCGTATAAAGCCGAAAATCAACGAGAATAAATGCTTTGTTATCGGGAAGAAAATTCTTGAAACAAAGGATATGGACGTGAAGCAACAGATTCGATACCTATTCGAGATACAGATAATATGGAATTACATAAGGGTCAATCTTATTACGGATTACGAAAAGGAAATACCAGGTATCTGCATTGAAAAGAATATCGAATTCCAAGAACGCATGGTAGGGGACATGGAGCAGATTAGAAATGCTTGGCACAAGGAAATGAAGAAAATAAATTCAGTAAAAGAAATTAACATTGATTTTACGGATATGCTTTATTTCCCTTACCAACTACTTGATAGTGAGGACTTTCCTAAATATGATGTAGTGGTAACAGATGAATCCCAGGATTTTTCGACGATTCAAAAAGAATTGTCAATGAGATATATAAAGAAGTCTGGACGATTTGTTACAGTCGGGGATTCCCGGCAATGTATATACGGTTTCCAAGGGAGTTCTTTAGAGGTTTTCAAGTCCTTGCAATCTTATCCAAACACCATAGTATTACCGTTGGACATTACATATAGATGCGGCAAGAACATAGTCGAAGAAGCGAGAAAAGTTTTTGATAACGGGATTGTTGCCGCACCTAATGCGATAGACGGGGTTGTAAGAAAAGGAGAGTTCGACGAAGCGGAAAACGGGGATTTTATCCTATGCCGGAACAATCTGCCTTTGGCAACTGTCTTTCTCTATTTACTGGAAATGGGAAAGAAAGCGACAATCAAAGGCAAGGAATACGGAGATGCACTTGTAGCACTTGTGGATAAGATAAAATACATTGAAGACCTTGATGCAATGTGCGAGAAGAAAATTTCCGAACTGAAAGAACGCGGCCTTACCGATATCCAGGCAAAAAATAACCCTTCCTATGTAACCCTTCTTGAAAAGTGTACTATATTGAAAATGCTTTACAAGAACTGGGGAGATATGAAGAAGTTGGAAGACAATATAAAGGAGATATATAAGGACGATACGGAAGGTATCGTATTATCCACTATCCACAAGTCTAAAGGACTGGAAGCAGACCGTGTTTTCTTGCTGAACAGGAGTTTGATTCCCAGCAAGTATGCGAACACAGAAGAAGCGCTGTATAATGAAAAATGTTTATTGTTTGTAGCCATAACAAGAGCAAGAAAGGAGCTTGTATATTGCAATGTTTAACGACGAACCAAAGAAGACCGTATATACGGAAATAGACCGTGAATTCAAGCGCATGAAACCGGGCACGGAATTTTGCCGGATTGAATTTATCTCAAAGATAAAGGATTTCCACCCCGGTTCCGTAAGAAGTGGAATAGACCACTTCCTATTAAAGAAAATGAGTAAAGGAGAAGTAAAAAGAATTGACAAAGGTAAATACTTGAAATTATGAAAAAGCCTAAAATGTATATTCCCGTACTTGAACCGGGAAAGAGTGTATCGCTTATATGCGCAAACAAGGTAACAGGACTGGAAGAATGCCTGCCTACACAAGAAATGCTGAACATCCATATGGAGCAGCAGAAGATAATGATACAGAAGGATAAGGATTACAAGGTTCACCCTCTATATCTTTTCGTGGAAAAAGAAGAATTCAATGATTTGATACGAAGGATAAGAGGGAAGAACAAGAACGCGGAAACGGCTTGTATTCCGCTTGTATGCCAATATCCGGCTGTGCCTATATGTGTGCTTTGTCCCAAACAGAAAGAGGAGGCGAAAGAATGATATTCGAGTGCACGTTTACCTACATGGCACCCGACCCGAATTCGACAAGTGGAGCTTATAAGAAGTTTGTCGATGTCATAGCGGTACAAGCGGAAAATTACATGGACGCTGAAACAATGGCAACTGGGTACGGGATATTCAATATAGATGCGGACTTTGCCATATCTCCTATTAAGGAGGTGATTATAGATTCGGTAAAACGTAATGAGGAACACGGGGGAAGATGGTACAAATGCACGGGCGTATATAGCGAGGCAACCGTTTCCGGAAAGATAAAGCAGTACAAGATGATTATATTGCAACAAGAAGAAGACTTCGTGAAAGCCTCTACTAAAGCGCTGGAATACATGCAGGATTGTGTAGGCACATGCAGACTGACAAAGATAGAGGAAACTCCTATAATCGAATATGTGGAGAAGGAGTAATATGTTAAAACAGTGTTAAAACGACATAAGCACTTGCGTATGTCATAACATAATCTTATCTTTGTGGTGTGATAAGGAAAACGATAAGTCAAACAAGTAAAAAGATAAGATTATGAACTCAGTATTTAAAGCCAAGAAACAAATGTTAGAAAACACTCTTTCAAAGGTTGCAAAAGTTAGTGTTGAAATAACTTTTGCCCGTGCTAACATGATAACGATAGCTTGGGATGAAGAAAACAAAAGCGCGTTTGAAAGATTGCAGAACTACTTCAAAGGAAAACTTTTTGGCTACGAATACGACGAGGAATGCGATATGTCTGTTTGTTGTTTGAATTTATAACAAGAAGGGCTTTTAAAAGCCCTTCACAATTACAATACTATGATAAGAATAACCAACCCCAAAGGAGAAACCCAGGTGCACACAGAAGAAAGCTATGAAAAGCTTCTGTGGCAGTTTGCAGAATCGAAGATGATGGATATGTGGTGCCGGAAACACCATCTTATCCCTATCTATACACACCAGGAAGAACCAATACTCAACAAAATGGTGGTAGAGGCATTCCTGGAAGCGTTTAACTATAAAGTAGACAAGGATTATGAAAACTAAGAAATTCGGAGTAGGCGACAAGGTGAAGATACTCCATTGTTCTAACATGATGCTAATAGGACAGATTACGGAAGTAGCAAGTATATGCGGAACGGAAAGCAACCGCTATTATCACTTGAAGATAGACGGTGAACAGCGCGCGTTCATACCTCAAAATTTGGAATTGGTAGAAAAGAAAAAGGAGGGTAAAGAATGACCTATACAGAAGAAAGAACCTATTGGTTGGAGTGCATGATTAAGGCAAGCAGATACGGGCTTGAACCGGAAGTAGCTATTACAGCACTCGAATATCTAAAGGAAGACCCGAAGTTAAGTATAAGCCAATGCTTGGAGATGGCGCTAAAGGATTGGGATTTATGATACAGAAGATAATCGCTTACCTCTATCAAAAGAAGGTTACGAAGACTTATAACGACACCAACGACGGCTTCATATGCAATTTCGTCCTGGAGTACAAGGATAAGGGAGACTTTGTACATAAGATGGCATGCTATGCGGTTAATTTTGAACCTATAGTCATAGGAAAGGAGAACCGCTATTTGGTAGAGGTGGATGTGCATGCGGTGCAGAATGTCAAGTACAACAATGACAGAGTATGGTTTCCTCAATGCAAGGTTATAAAAATGGACTTATTGCTACAGCCGTGGGAAATTACATCAGTAGAAAAAGAAATAGAAAGATATTATGGAGAACAAAGAAAGATTTATGGAACCGGATATGACAGCGAAGCCGGAAGAAATTGTTTGGTTTGAATCAACAATCAGTGAAAATGTGGAACCGGAGGTTTCATTTGTTGAACAAGAAAAGGAAGAAGTTTTGGTTTCGTGTACATGGTATTAATTTGGCAAATAAACTATTGCTTATTTCCCTATTAAAACTTACCTTTGTGGGTAAAACTTCTATATATGGCAAAAAAGATAGAATATACTAAAGAGGACATTCTAAAAGATGCGCCCGATTTCGTGCTGATTGCATCTCCCTACATGCAGGATAAATATGTAGCCTATGAGATGGTAAGAAGGGAGCTTGACGAACACCCGGACCGTTTTATGCAGTATGAGGGGAACGAAGGTTATACCTATGTGATAGACCTAAAGCTTGTCAACATAAAGGGTATCATGGCGAAACGCGGAGCATCCCAGGAAGCAATAAACGACGCTACAGAAATTCGTACAAATGTGATGTTGCCCCTTCTTGCCAAGTTCCACAGGGTAAAGAGTGAGTATTTCCATGCTTTCGACTTGCATAACGACAAAGCAAAGGCACTTGCCAAACTCACCCCTATGTTACTGGACTTGTTCGGCTCCATGCACAACCCCAAGGATATTATTAAGATTATCCGGAAAAAGGAAGGTTATTCGCTGGGAGAAGAAGATTTGGTAAAATTTTTCAACAATCACAAGTCACTCATAGAGGCAAGGCAAAGCAAGTACGTGATGCGTTCTGACCGCTATAAGGTGGCAACGGAAGCCGGAAGACTGGAAATCATAAATGACTGTATGACAGACTTGCAGCTCAAATATGAAGAGTTCTGGAGCAAAGGAAACGTGGGAAGTGCACTCAATATCCTAAAGGAAATACGCGCTTTGTTGGAAGCCGCACGGAAGGAAGTAAAAGGTAATGAAATTAAACTTACAGTTGACGGGAAAATAGACATAAACGCAACCCTGCATGGTGAAGAGAACATAAGCCGCGTAATGCGAGACATCCCCGTAAACAGTCTAATAGTGGGTATGGTAGCCGCAAAATCGGGAATAAGACCCGAAATACTGATGCACCAGCTTTGCACCTCCTATTACAAGGACTTCAACGGATTTGCAAGCAACCCGGTATTGGGTTCCGAAAAGGTGATGCTTCCTGGAGCACTCATAAAAACGTATGACTGGGGAGAAATAGAGAAAGAAAACAAAAAATTCGTGGAAGAAATGATACCCGAAGTAGTTGAGGCCGAAATAATTGAAGAACCGTCCAAATCAAAGACAAGAGAACGGCTTCTTAACCGTCTAAGACAGATGAAAGGTGTAGAAATCGGAAAGAAATAATTACATTTTGTTTTGACTTTTAATTAATTTATGATTTTCAAAATTCACATGGTGTACGGTCTGCGATAGATAGTACACCTATTTAAACAATTAAAAATAAAGTAGTTATGGTAAAGATATATGTTGAAGAAGTTATAAAGTGCATGATGGAAAGACTTACAAAAGAATATGGTCTGACCGAACAACAGGCATTGAAAGAAATTGACATGTGCATGGAAAAACTGTATGTGAAATGGATGCAGAACGAACCGATACCGGAAGAAAACAACGATTAATTAACCCTATAATAATAAATAGTATGATAGTAGCAATCGCAACAATGAGAATGGACGAGGACACAACGGTACAGGTACATGTGCCTATGGATGTGGAAATAATGCAGGTTCCTCCTACAGACAAGGAAGTAGAGAAAATAAAATCAGTCCTGGAAGAGGAAACCGGGTATAAATTCGTATCTTTGGATTCGATAACATGGGATGTGGACTACGAGATTTAAAATCAAACGAAAAACTTTATGTTCATTTTTTGAGTATTAGTAGTTAATATCTAATTGACAGCCAGCAGTTTGTGATAAATAGCTAGCTTTTATTATATCCTTTTATATGTTAATTATATGTTAAAAGCACATAAGCAAGTGCTTATGTCTAAATAAGGTCTTATATTTGCGTTGTGATAAGAAACAAGATGTCAAACAAATAAAAACAAAAGATTATGGCAAACCTTAAAGTAAAATTAGAAGGAAAGAAAATCGCAGAAAAGGTGATGGAGTTTATGGACGAATATTCATTTGACCCTATCTATAATGAAATAGAGAAGAACGGGGACGACACCTATATCAGCGAAATACTGCGCTGCTTCCCTACAAGAAGAATAATAAACGATTTGGACGAACGCGGAGAACTCCATGAAGCATACAAGGAATATGTAGACATGAACGGAGTAACTCTCGTAAAGGACATGGCAAAGAGAATGACAAACAAGGAAAAGCTCGAACTCGTATCGGAACTTTTCAAGATACCTTACCTGGCAAGCCCGGAAGAATACGGGGAAGCGATAGCGAAGGCAGCAAGGGAACAATATTACAGATAATCAATAACCAGCAAAAAGCAGAACAAAATGAAGACCTATACAGTATATTTCAGTGAACCCGTAACAATAAAGTACAAGGGTGACAGATTCAACAAGGAATTGAAAAAGTGGGAACACGATGTGGACTGCGAAGAGACAAGCCCTATGTTCACCTTCCATTCCCACGGCACCTGCAAAGAAGCTTATCAAGGAGAATATGGACAAGTACATAGATTCCATCATAACGAAAACATGGGCAAACGGTGACTGGGAGAATCTTGGACCCATAAAGCTGTCCGGAAACAACAAGACTTTCGTCGCCAATACCCGACAAAGGGTCGCAAATTATTAAGTACACGGAAAGAAGGGGTGAAAATTGAAGTAGCCCCTATTTTCTTGACAATCAATATAGATATTTCACAGAACCTAAAAATAAAAAGATTATGGATAGAGAAGAATTCCAGAAAAAGTACGATAACAGTATTCTGGTGTGCTGTACAGAAAACAGTATCAAGAAAGTATTCAATATTTGCGATTTAATGGACTTAACAGTCTCTAAATCAAAACAGATTACTACTATATTGATAGGAGAACAAACAGCAAAAAGTCCATTGTTCCACGTGGAACAATTCCTCAGTGATTTCTACAGGGGGATAGAAGAAGGAGAAAGGAAAGAGACAAAGATGTTTGAACAGAGGATGAACAATGCCATATACAAGCTAAAGCAGAAGTACGGATGCACGCATATAATCAAGGGAACCGATATGGCCACATTGATGTGCACAACGGAACTCGGCATGAATGCAGTCTATAAAGAGGGGGAAGATGTGATACTCATAGAAGAAAAGGGCAGCATACCATGTGTAAGACATTCTGCAAGACAGTTTATTACTGACGTGATGTCCAGCATGATTGACGTACTGGACCCATTCATAAACAAGGAGACAACGATTGAAATAAAGGAAGAAGAAGACACGGAAAACATGATTAGTGAAACAATCTTCTATCTCACCCATACCCTAACAAAGCTCCTGCATAAGGTATACGACATGGAAAGAATGGTCTATTCAATTGGATTCGGAAACAAGGAAAGGGTAATGATAGACAAGGACGATTTCTATGTGTTCCGGAAAGCGGTGCGCCTCCTATATATATGCAACAAGTGGGTAACGAAGGATAACGAGAAGCAATCCAAGGAACCGGATTTCAAGAAAGGAAACAAAATAATGTACACCATCAAGGACAGCAACGGCAACACATACCCGGTAAGAAGACTGTCGGAAAGGGTGTATGAATCAAAAGAACACAAGACCCTATTCATAACGGATGAAGAAGGGGTAGTGACCGGGATATACAAGGAGAAATAAAAAAGAGAAATACCCTCCACGATACCCTACAGACCATTTTTATTATTAACCCGTTATACATTTGTTACAATGGTAATAGGGATATCAAAGAGGGAGAAAGCAGTGATATGAATAACCAGGAAGGGAAAAGACCCTATGGCATAAAGGAAGGAAGTATGCCGGACCCCGATAACAACAGTATAAACCGTCAACCTATAATTATTAATTTGCGAAAAGGGAAAGGACATATGACGGACAATATGACGCAGGGAACAGTCCTGGAACGGTTATTGTATCATTGTAAAACGTGGAACAATCATAAAAATAACATCATGAAAAGAGAAAAGGAATTCAAGGAGTATCTGAAAGACAAGCGCATAGACCTAACGTCCTGCATAAGGACATATACGGACTATGATTTGAGGATAACGGAAGTATTGGATGCACTGGAAGAACTGGGAATGTCGTACCAGGCATCATTAAACGTGGTAGACGGAAAGGTAGAAGTCCTTGTTATTCAGATATCGAACTGGGGAAAGGACACGGAAACGATAGACTATGATACATTCGTAGAGAAGTACAGGGAGTATGACAAGGAATACGAACTGGAACACTATATAAAGGACGAGAACGGCAATATGGTACACGTGGAACTTGTATGCGTCAAGGCAGAAAAGGACATGGTAATGACCTAGAAGGATACGGAGACCGGAAAGATATTCCAGACAAAAGAATGATAACCAATATATTAAAATACAAAAGATTATGGAAAAAGACTTGAGAAACAACGTGAAGTTTATCCTATTCTGTACAGAGTGCTTGCAGGCAGGCGTAGTAATGACACCAAAGGAATACGAGGTAGCATTCCTGGCAGCATCCAAATTTGAAGGATTTGACGACAAGAGCTTTGAGAACATGAAGTCCGAACAGTTCGCGCCCAGAATGAATGCCATGCTCAATGCAATGTCAAAGAGAAAACAGATTATCGAAGGACTGACATTCAACCTATTGACAAAACGCAGTCTGGACGAACTCGCGAATAATGACAACCTTGTAGAAGAGGTAATGAAGGCAAAGCACATAGCCGCGGCAATGGCAGACGAGATGTTGGAGCCGGACGAAAAACTGGAAAAGGTTGTGACTGACGGACGTCGTGTAATCGAACATTTCATAGACCAATGGAAGTCCGCACCTATCCAGAAAGAAGAGAAGAAGGAATATGAGCCGGAAAGTGATGCGGAAATTGTAGAATAAATCTTTCGGTATACTTATTATTTTCACAAAAGCCCCATTTCGGGGCTTTATTATCAAGCAGTTATGGATAAGTCGAAATTAAAAGAAGCAAATAGGCTACACAATAAAATCGAATATTTGAAAAGCCAATTAGAGCATATTACCAGGTTTGAGATAGAGGGAAATATACAAATAACGAACTCTTATAACTCCTATTTCTATATTGACGAGGATATGGCGAAAACCTATTTCCCGATGATAAAAGAGAGTATAGAAAAGGAACTGGAGGAGTGCGAGCGATTATTTTCTGAACTTTAGCTCGTTTTTGAGATAAAAACACTATCTTTGTTGACGTGATAGATAACTGGTAAGGTTGTATCGCAGTTGTATTTAAAGGTTAACAAAGCGGTAGGGGTTGCAAGTCTGTTATGGCTGGGGGTGAAAGCCTGGTTCAGATAGCTGCAACCCCTATTTTTATTCAAATTTTGTATCATTATGGAAAGAAAAGAGATTATTGGAAGACTGGGAAGGTATTTCACGCTTCCCGAACTTGTATGCCCCCACGTGTATAACAAGTATTCAGAATCGCAGATATGGAGCTTTTTCACAACCGAAGCACTGGAAACGCTCCTTGTATTGAGGGAGGAAATCCTATGCAAGCCCTTCATTATCAATAACTGGAAGAGCGGAGGCAACTATTCCCAGCGTGGTTTACGATGCAATGTGTGCGTTCTATGCAAGGAAAAGACGATGCTTGAAAAGCCGTATATGAGTGCGCACGCCTTGGGTCGAGGGTTCGACGTTACTGTGTCCGGTATGGAAGCGGAAGCGGCACGGAAAATCATTGTGGATGATTCCGACAAGCTTCTTTATCCTATCAGACTGGAAGACGGTGTTAGCTGGCTGCATGTGGACACTATGGACCTATGCAACGGGCAGAAAGTGACACTATTTAATGCGTAAATATATTTTACTATATACAGAAAGTATTCTCCCTTATAGGGCAATCGATACTACAATATGCTGTAGCCGCGATTTTGCAAATTTCGTATTTTTATCATTTGTAAATTTAAATTGAAATAATTATGTATCTTACTAAAGTAAGCATAGCAAATAACAAGGGTTTTGAGAGTATAACAGCGATTTCACGCGCTTTCGAGGTCGGCACACCAGCCGAAGATGTGGTACTGTCAAAGTACACCTTGGTTCCCGATGACAAAAGGGCGTTTCTTATTATTCCGTTGACGAGTGGTACTGTCAAAGTACACCTTATCGGTGAGACTGGTCCAGATACATATACCATTTCCGAGACCGAGGTTTCCGCTTATATGGGTTCTCCTATGCCTTATCTTATTGATAAAGTATTTGTTGATGGTACTACTGCACAATTCAATATAGGGTTATGATTGGGGTCGGTACAAGTCTTTTGTTTGGTAGGAAGGCTGGCAAGGCTGGTCCTCCTATTCCACCCTTCAATAAGGCTATGGTGGACGCATGGTTTATGTCCGGCCCCTCTAATTCCGATAAGCATAGTAGTATTACTGGTGTGATGGGTAACGAGATGATTCTTAAGAACTTTGCCTTTACATCAGAAAGCGGATTTGGAGAAGGGTCTTATGAAGGCGCGCTGGTATTCGATGGAGTGGATGATTACGGTATATGTACCGGACTTCCTATTCTTGATGATTATACAGTGATATGTAGGAGAGAAATAATAAATAAGGATTATTATTCAATAGCTTCAAAAAGTACGGTTTTTGGTAAAGGCGCATTTATTTTTGAACTTATTCAAGGTAGAACTAACCATTGCTATTCTTTTGCTGCCGATAATAAAATTAACTTATATAATAGTGAAATTTCATGGCAAACCAAAAATTCTTATAATGGAAGTACGATTACGGTAGGCAATGGTGAAGATACTGATACATTGACCTTAGGTATTATAAGAGTGGGAGATGAAAGTCGCAGGTTTTTACAAGGCGCAATCTACTACTTCGCTCTTTACAACAAGTCTTTGACACCAGAAGAAATAGAGACCGAGAAGGAAAGACTTAATGAAGAATGGTTGAAAAGAAGCAAGGTCACGATACCGGAACCGGACGTCTATTACGACTTATCACTTAAGGACAATTCTTCTCCTACCCGTAACATCATAGACGATTTGTCGGGTAATGGACATGATGCAGAGATATTCAATGCAGCGTATACAGAGAGTAGCGGCTACAGGTCAGACGGTGCTTTTGTCTTTGATAGTATAGATGATTATGCGATAATGCAGAATGTTACGAAAGGATTCAAGACGTTGTTTATGGAAGTAATACCATCTTTAACTACCGATAAAAGTGGGTTCCTATACGACCAAAGAGTAGGTCAGACAAGTTTTGGAATAAGTATTTCATTAAATCATATAGCATACAATACTTATAACTGGGGTGGAGTGACTTACATAAACGGAAAGCTGAATACTACTATGAATGGAAAAGAGGTCTATTTGAAACATCAGATTATCACGATAGTGAACGGTACAGATTTAAAGCCGAAAAAGGTGGTTCTTGGGGGTGATATAGGATTGGACGGATATTTTTCAAATATGGCTCTCTACAAGCTTATCGGTTTCTATGACGAACTCACACCTTTGCAAATTGAGAAAGTAATTAATGACTATAAACTAAAATATGATTGATTATGAAGTGGTTAGCTATACCTATAGAAGAATTAAAACAGTTCGATAAAGACTGGGAGACAAGACGAATGAGTAACGACGGCATGAAGGCGTTGCTACATGAAGAGACGTACAACATGCTTGTACCTCCTATCATGATGCTTTCGGAAGGTGAAGAAGTTATGGGGAATGTCTCCTACCCTTATCCTTTGATGGATGAAAACGAGATAGCGAATTCTGGTGATTGGGTCAGTGACGAGGTGATTTGATTGTTTTCGGAGTGCCGGGAATTCGGGTGTTTTGCCTGGTTCCCGGTTTTTCATTTTCTTTATTTTATTGTATACCGAAAAACAACTCAATTTTCAAAGTTAGGATTAACTGTCTGATAATCACACACCATTTTCCTCTATTTCCGAAAAATATAATGTCACTGAAAGAAAGGTTATGTTAATTATATGTTAAAAGCACATAAGCACTTGCTTATGTCCAAATAAGGACTTATATTTGCAATGTGATAAGGAAACAAGGTCAAACAAATTAAAATTAAAGAAATATGAAACTTTTGGAAATACACAAAAACGGAATTAACGCCCATTACAAAACAGTAAGTTACTACGGTTTGGATTATGAGAAAAAGAAAGTGCTGTTTGAAGTAAAGACACTGGAAGAAGCCATTGAGAAGGGGTCTTGTCTTGGCTATAAAAACAATGAAATAGTAATAATGTTTTAGTAGCCTTCGGGCTACCACAATATACACAGTTATGAAAGCAATTGTAGAAAACCCATTGAATGTTTGCCATTCACCAATAGCAATTTCTCTTTACGTCAATATGCTTAACAAAATAGTTCAATGTAATGACGAAAAAGAACTGAGAGAAGCAATGAAGTTTATTTCTATGGATTATCCGGTTACGTTCAATTCTCTTTTTGATTACGGTTTCGGAAGAGATTATATGTGGGTCAGAGAGAGGGAAAACTGTAAACCTCTTCTCCTTGTCGAATTCTAAAAACTTATATATCATGAAAAAGCAGTTTATAAATTTCTTCAACGGTCGATTCGGCAAGAAGGTATTAAAGACTAAATATCGTGAATGGTGGGTACGTTTCTGGTACGGAACCGGGGCAATCGCCTTTTGTTTCCTATTCTTCGGAATGATACAATTCTTGTCCTGGCTTTCTGATTTGATTAATTATGTTTTCTAATAAAAATATTTTACAATTATGAAAAAGGTTTTATGCGACAAAGACGGGAAATTCTTGTCTATTCATGATGAAGATTGTACTCTTACAAAACTGGAAGACGGTGACTGTCTGACACATGAAGACGGTACGATAATGATATATAGAGAACGCAAATGTAAAGAAGATATTTCTAAAGTATTTTATCATGTTTATTTACGAAATAATGAATTACATTTTCTTAAAACTGGAATGTCATTTTCTTACTATGATTTTATCCCATCTTTCAGATTTTCTACAGAAGAAGAAAAAGAACGTATGTACAAAGTTCTTTCTGAAAACAACCTATACTATGACGAGAAAGAAAAATGCTTTAAAAAGCTTCGCTGGCGTGCCAAAATCAGCAATTCCTATTACTATATTGACTGGAACCGTTTTGTGATATGTAAGACTACAGAGGAAGAAAACGAATCGGACAATTTACGGTACAAAAACCTTAACTATTTCCAGACCAAGGAAGAAGCGTATACCAAGTTGTTTGCAGTTAAATCGGTTCTCAATGATTAAGAAAGAATGTTACATCTGGGTCGGACAGATTGCCGAATACCGGGGAATGACATTGCGGAAGGTCCGTCCGGGGAAATATGTTGTCATTTCCCCGTGTTCCCTGGTTTCGAGACCCGTATATATTGACAAGGGCGAAAATTTGAACGTTCTTTAGTATTAATTATTTGTTTTATTTTCATATATTTGCAGCTATGGTAACAGCGATATTTATATGTCTCGTTCTTCTTACAGTAGTCCTTATTACTCTTCTTTTGTGGTGCATAGGGACGGTTACGGGAATTCAGAAAAGAATGGACGCTCTTCTTTATGTGGTCTCCTATATAGACCTTATCCAGAGAAAGCGGTTTATCCGGTATCTGGACCAGCTTTCCCGGAAGATGAGTTGTAACGAGGACGAGATGGAAGACAATCAGAAACAATTCCTATTCCATTTAAGCCAGGAATTGACGAACGAGATAAAAAGGATGGAAGACGATTATAAAGACTTGATATAATGGCAAAGAAAAACGATTTTACATACAACGGAGGAAGCCAGTATATTGACTGGCTTTGCAGCTCCAATAAGCTTGTTTTGCTCCGTGATAATGATAATATAAAGGGTGAGGACAAAACGACGATTGCACGCGCTCTAAAGTGCAAATCCGGCGATATACTTTGCCTTGTACTGGGTCGAAATATCAGTTCTTTCGCCTATCATAAAATCATTGAGGATATGGAAGGACGTACTGTTGAAAGTATCGTCCAGTCCAAGAACCCGGTATTTTCTTCCATCTACTGGACCGGGAACAAGAAAGCGGCCCTTTCAGACCATACTATCTTTGTTTCCTGGGAAATACTTAAAGATACCATTAATGACTGGGATAACGCGCCTTATTTCTATCCGGACATTGTTTAGAACCTTCTTTCTCAATTTTTATATATTTGTTTGACTAACACCCGGTTACGCTTCTCGTGTAGAAATGTTTCCGGGTGTTTTCTTTTGGGTGATATGTTAATTATATGTTAAAAGGACATAAGCACTTGCGTATGTCGTGATAACTACCTATATTTGCAATGTCTTCTTAAGGGAGATAGTTAATTAGGTCAAACAACAAAAAGATGAAGATTATGAAAAAAGGAAATCTGCCAAAACAAGAATACAAGCTTATCAGTATGTGCATGCAGGGAGTTGAGAATGGAATAGCCTACAGTTGTTCAGATTGCGGACGCACGATATTCAATTTTGCAATAATCAAAGGGAAAATGGACAACAAGGAATATATCGTAGGTCTTACTTGCGTAAAGAAGCTGTTAAATAAAACCATCTATTTTTCAGATGAAACACAATGGGAATACGAGAAGGAATTGGCAGGATGGAACAATGCCATGAATTCAAGGAAATGGTTGGATAAGAACCAAGCCAAAAGAGCCAAGGAAGGCTTGAAAACCTATGAACTGGAATACAAGGAATTTGCCGGACATGATGGATTGCAGTATTGCTATATGGAAATGAGTATAAACGGTAAATATGAAGGGCATACGGCATTTATCGAAACAAAATACAATTCCGTATTTAACGGAATCAAGAATTGAATAATCTATTAAAATGAAGTCAAACAAAAATTTTACAAGAACATGAGAACATTAAGCAAAGGAAACTACCGGGCAGTATATGACCCGGCAAAAGGAGAAAGTATGAGTATGATTGCCGTCTACAAGAAGAACCTGGACGGCACGTTATCCCTAATCAATAAGGAGATGGGGAATGAGACGGACGAAGAAAGTCTGAAAGAAAAGGCAGTAAAAATTATTAACGAACTAAATAAAAAGGAGGATTAAATTATGAATGCAGGTATCGTATTTTTAACTATCATTATTTTTATCGTTCATCTTATGTTGAGTGCCGAAGTAGGCTCTACGGCAGAAAGGATGAACAGGAGTTTCGGTGTATGGATGCTTCTGGCACTTATCATTTCCCCGTTTATCACAGCCATCTTTGTTCACTGCCTGGGACCTATTCCAGTTCTTGAAAAGAAGGAGAAAGAAGACGATGAAGCCGAGAAGTAACAGGTATATCTATTATTATGACAAACGGTCGAAGAACAAGCCGTACCGGGTTATAATAGAGGTTGAAAAGAAGAAGTACAATATCGGTTATTTCCGGACCGTGGAAGAAGCAAGAACAGCCCGTGACGAATTCATTAGAAATCATTTTTCTGTCTCCATAAGCTGGCAACGATTGCAGGAAATGAATGTGATTGTGGATAAGATTGCCGAACTTTCGGAAATTCTTTCTTCCTATAGGGATATTTCCACTAATGAGGTTATTCGGAAAATCGGGAATATCAAGCAGAACGCGATTTCCATAAAGAAAATTATTGCATAAATATACATTCAATTTGTATAATTATTCAATTTTGTTTTGTAGTATGAGAACCTGGGTTTAGCGAAACCCGACAGACTGGGACGTTGTGAAACGTCCCTTTTCTTTTTCTAAATCTTGACAATCGAGTTAATAATACTTGAAGAATGACAAAAAACCATAATCTACCAGTCCTTTTTCTACTGCATTCGCTTCTTGTTCAAACACGATTGCATGGTAACAGTCATGGTTTATAGCCTTGATTCTCTTAATCCATTTCTTTATACCGCCACTGAAACCTGGGTGATATTTGATTAAGGCTCCTATTACACGCACGAGCCATTCCAGGGCGTAATACAGATAGAACGTCAACGGGATAAGGAGAAGAAGCCAGGGACACGAGAAAATGCCTGCAAGACCGCTAAAAAGCACGGTTCCCGGTATCATTAATGATTTCCATTGATAGGAATGGGTTTCTTCGTGCTTCAAGAATTCTTCGTCGTAATACTCTTTTACTTTCTTGCAAAGCAACCAGCAAAAAATTAGAATTGCGGAAAAGGTCGGAATGATAATTTTCGCAATTTTCGATTCATAAATTACCTTCATGTTACTAAAATTTTAGGGTTAAACACTGGGTAAAAGTAGGAATTTATAACGATAAGATTGTCAATATTTATTACTATTTGTAACTGTCTGTAAATCAACACTTTGACGTTTTACCATAACGTTATTATCTAACCCCTAAAGGGGTACGTAGTTCCCTTTCTTCTTTTACCCTAACGGGTATATTAATAGGAGGAGAATATTGGGTGATATATTACGCGCGTGCGCGTGCGAGCGTAGGCGAGCGCGCGCATCATGTGCGCGTATGGGCGCACATGCGTGTGCATGTGTGTGCGCGCGTAGAGGGAAGGGAGGCAAGGCAAAGGACAGGAAAGGAGGGGAAGAAAGGACGAAAACGAAGAAGGGATTTTGAAAAAAGCGCGTCCCGGCAAAAATTTTTCCGAGAAAATTTTGTGGATTGAAAATTTATCCCTATGTTTGCAGTGCTTAAACATAGCGGCTAAGGTCTGATGAAGATTTGAGAGCCGCAAAAGAAAAAGGGGTTACTCTTTAGTTTTCTCACTAAACATTAGCTTCTTTTTGAAAAATCCCCTTTTTCTTTGTTTTTGTTTAGCAAGAAAGAAGCTAAAAATTAGTGGGTGTCCTTAAGCAAGGCATAAAACCAAAAAATGGTATTTGTAGAAGTGAGAAAATTAAAGAGAAGTGTATGAAAAAAGATACAGAAAAATCGGCATCACGCCAGGACATTTCAAAAAAGATTAAGTTTCCTACTAAGGATTTAAAGAATTTACAGACCATCCAGGATTACGAGTATTGTTGCGTATTGTGCGCTATTAGATTGATAAACAACAAGTATTGCAAGAGAAATCAGAAGAAATATCAGTATAAGACGTTTTGGAAAAGAAGTTTTACTACACAAGAACTTTCATTGAAGATTGCGGAAGAAGTGGGTATTTCCTACAGAAAAGCAAAGGATTATATCAAGTTTTTAAGACTGAATGATTATATTAAATTCCCCGAAAAGGATGTATGTACAATCATAAACAAGGATTTCAAGGATGTAACGGAAGAGATGTATTTACCGGATTATTTGCGTTATGTGATTAAAGAGAAAGGGGTAAAATGGTCTCCTATTTTTACAAGGATATTGAATTACATTTCAAAGAAAATAAGATATTACAAGTATTGTAAGGAGATTGCAGAGTACAATTTGGACGTATGGAATGACGAGGAATCAAAGAAAGATGAAATTTTAAAGATAGTCGAATGGCTGTACAATAACGAGGATTGGAAGGAATCAGATTATGACAAGGTTTACGACAAGGCTGTAAAGATGGCTCATAAGCACGCGTTAGAGGCTATAAAATGGAACAATTGCGAAGTATCGTTCTATGAAAGTCCAAAGCGTATTGCAGGGCGAATGAAGTGCAGCGTAGATACAGTGAGAAAGTTTATAAAGGCATTGAAGGAAATTTTCGGAGATACGGTTTATATGAAACCGGACAAGGCTGTTAAATCAATGAGGTATAATTATAAATCGAATAATTATACGGTAGCCTTACCGGATAGGGAAGAATGGAAGAATATATTTGCAAGAAGATTTGAGAAGATTAAAGAAGGTGTTTCAAGGGTAAAGGATTCTGTTTATTATCTCAAAAGAGTTTGGTTCAGAAAAGAAAAGGGTTATTTGTGGGAAGACAAGGATTTTAATAAAATGGCAAAAAGGGACGCTGTTATAATATGTGAAGAAGACAGTGTACCGTGTAAAAAGAGATTCAGTTTGCATCACACCCTAAAAAAGAACTTGGAATACTGGGAGGACAATTTCGAGAAGGAAAAGGAGGAAGAGAAATATCTGGAATATATCCACAGGTCAGAAATACAGAGAGAAATAGAGGAAAATAATAGGATTGACCTTGTTGCAAAAAATCGCTGTACGGTATATGACTACAATTATTTCGACCCTAATACAAGTAGAACATATTATGAAGAATCGGAAGAAGAAAGAAATAAGCTTGGAAAGGAGATAGGAGAAATCGCCAGGAAAGCAAGGGAAGCGAGAAAAAATAAGTTTACTGTAGCAAAATACATTCAAGAATATGGAGACTTTGAGTTACCATCTCTATGATGATTATGAAAGCGAAGACGTAGAACTGTACGCGGAACAGATGATACGGGAACGCATAGCGCGTGACGAGAAGCGACGCGAACAGATAGAAAAGGCTTTGGCGAAAGCCGAAAGGACCAGGAAACGGGTAGAAAACAGAAGACGGAAGTATATAAAGACAAACCCTATCCGCGCGAAGTACAAATACCCAGTATTGGATAAATATTCAAGTTAAAAGCTTGGTTATTTGACTGATAATGCCTATTTTTACCGTTGTAATTGCAATTTCGTTATAACTTAAAAAGGCATTATTCATGGATAATAATAGAAAAGAAGAGAAAGTGTTCGGACGTGCACAATTTGAACAGTTTCTCATTGACAACGATTACGAAGCGTTCACCGCAAAGCAGGTAGCGGCTTTTGCTACTGATGTTTTGAACAAATCGGAAAACAACGAGATGGACGAGTTCGAGAAAGCATGTGCGGCTGCGGACTGGAAATCACTGGAAACGGTTAAGGTGCTGAATGACATCTACGAGGAAGAACCTATGTTCATAAGACCCTCACAAGTGGAAGTGATACCGGGAAAGGAAGGAATTTTCAAATCAATGTCCGAGAACCGGGACATGTTGCGATACAAGGAAACACCTCTAAACATCTTCAAGGGCATAGCCGGAATGTGCGTATCTGACAATATAGAGAAGGCACGGAAGGGTGAACCTATCGGAACCGTAAAAAGCTGGGGAGGGAAAGAATATGTGAAGACCGCGAACGGCTGGGTACGACGCCAGGGAATCAAGACAAAGGAGACCGCGAAGGAGGAGAAGCCGAAAGAAAAGAAAGGCGGTTTCCCTACAGTTGAAAAACTCGTGGCTGCGGCCGCAAAGTCGGGGCACAACCCTAAAGAGGCAGAGAACGTTATCAGAGAACGCTATGACTATCTGAAAAAGAAATATCCGGAAGCCTCACCAAGTAAACTTGTACACATTGCATATACAATTTCCTAAAATTCCGTCGCATATGATTATGGGAAAACTACATAAAATAAGGGAATACGTAATGAGTTTATATTTTCCCGTGTTGTTGAGCATACCTATCTCTTTTTCCAACACAGCATCCTTCATTGAGAAATATGTGTTTCGGGACTGGGAGTTCTTGAAATACCTAATGATTCTTATAGTGATAGACACACTTGTAAGCTGGGTATATCATATCAAGAACAAGGACTTTTCAAGCAAGGGCTTTTCAATAATTATCACAAAGCTTTTCATTTATTCCGCTATTCTGATTGTTTCGCATGTGATGGGGAACTTTACGGTGGAAGGCGGCAATGTGGAGATATACGCATGGTTCCGTGCCGTGGTGTGTAACGCGCTTATAATACGAGAATCAATCTCAATCGTGGAGAACGCGGCAAAGGTAAGCCCTACTTTGGTACCTCAGAGAATTAGAAAATATCTGTCTGATTTCGACGAATTCGGAGACAAGAAACCGAAGGCGATAAAGGAAATGAAAGGAGAATGATTATGGCACAAGGTGATTATTTGCCAGGAACCTATTCAAGGGTCGGAACAGAGGAAAATCCCGGTACATACTTTGGAGGAGGCGCAGGCGGTGGTACTTCACAGACAATGCCACCGAAGGTGAAGAAGGTATTGGTACTGGACAACGATAAATGGAATATGCGCAATTATTGGATTTCCGGAGGGAAGTTCAGTATTCCGGCAGTATGGGTACTTACCAAAGGAATTTGGGACAACTTCGGCAAATGGATGAAAGACGGAGTTTGGAGAATGATACAGACCATTTTCTCTACAGACAATATTTGGCGCGACAATTTCGTATGGTATAATGATTTAAAATTCAAATTTTAGAGATTATGAAAAAAGTAGCGTTTTATCAAATACAGGACGGTGATACTGGGGCACAGGTTGCACAAGGCTTACAGGGAAATTTCGAGGCTTTGCAGCAGGAGATAGAAGCAATTCCTTCCTATTCCTTGCCTATTAAGATGGACCCTAATAGTGGAATTATCAACAGTGAGGAGGACTATAACAGTATTCTCCCCGAATCCTATCTGACGGAATATCCGTGGCAGGCTGAATATGCAGACGGTCTTCCTTGGTTATGGATGAACTTCAAAGCAAAGGTATCGGAAGGTACTCAGATTTGTATTAAGCATAACAACAAGTTCTGCGAGTTCACCAACATTCTAGAAACTATCGGCACCGTATCTGTTGACAAGAAGATTCTGACAATGAAGGAGAAGAACGAATATCTGGGTTTCGAGTGTCAGAAGGATTTGGGTGTACAGAAAGTGGACTTGAAAGGCATTTACCAGGTTTACGTACTGGGTGCTGACGGTTCCGTGGAACAGGAAATTGTATTTGAATGTAAATAAAAACCATTAAAAAAGAAAAGATTATGAGACTATACAGATTTTTGGACGAAGACAAGAATATTGATGTGACATTGGTAACGGACGGAAGTTGCGACCAGAAGAAAGTGTTCATCACCGAATCACCGCGCGGAATTACCCCTAAAGGAAATGTGACGGACCCGGAAGGCGGTGCCGAGCTTTTGAAGCTTGGTTTCAAATGGAATGTAGGCGAAGCCGTGATGCACGAGGAACTTGTAGCATTTGCGGAAGAAAAGGGTTTGGAATTGATTATCGACCCCCAGGGATTGAATGAAATTGTTGCGGTAACGGCAGAATGGAACGAAAACGATGCATGCGTTATTACAATCAAGACAAGTGTTCCGGCAAAGAAGGATGTCGATATCTATTTCCCCAATAGCGTAGATTTGCAGGAAAGCGCAGAAAGATTTGGAGTAATCAGAGGAGACCGCAAGACCATTGCTACTAAAGTTATGTCCGGAAAGCCTATGGCGTTTACGCTGGCTGACCTTGGTTTGGATGCAAAGGAAGACTTGAACGTGGTTGTAATGACAGATAACAACACATGGCGCGAAGAACTCGTAGCCGAAAACAACTAAAGGGGTTATGCTACGGTTATTGTTTACAACAGAAGATAATGTCCACCAAATGACTGTCGTAACTGACGGTATCGACAGTCAGATGAAGGTTTTCGTGACGGAAAGCCTCTATGGTGACGTGGAATATTATAAGGGGCTGGGTATCGTGATTGAACCCGGACACACCTATAATATCGGACAGTTCAAGGAATGGGCGTTTAAGGCGCTTGTTAAGCTTATCTCATATCCGGAAGGATTCGGAGAAGAAGGCGCGGTATTGTCGGACGTGCAGGAAGTTGTGGAATACGTATTGGAGACTAAAGAACCTACACTTAATTTCCCTGCAAAGGGAGGTGATGATATGTGCGTGGTGACGTCTTCAAAACAGACATTCAAGAACGGACAGCCAGTAGGACACCCGGAAGGCGTCCCGGTTACATTCTCAATATCTGGGGCAGGATTCAAGGTTGACGGTGGAGGACAAGTAACGGTTGACGAGAACCCCAACAACACGACAAGAAAAGCGGTAGTGACGGTTAAACAGAATGAAAGCGGAAAGACATTGCAGATTACATGCAACCAGGCTGCATCTACTGTAACCTACGAATATGCGCTTACAGTAGACCCGACAGCGGTAACGTTCGACGGTGCAGGAGGTGAAAAGCTGGTTACTGTGACTTCTACAAGAACAAAAGTTCTGAACGGAGTAAAACAGCAGGCAGAAACTTATCCTACGGATATAGAACTGGCAGGTGTGGGATTCAGCTATGAAGTGAGCGGAAACAACTACAATCTGAAAGCCGAGGAGAATACCGGGACCTCACAGAGAACAGGAAAGGCAACCATTTCACAGGAAGGCGGAAAGACCGTACAGATGAACTTGACACAGAATGCGGCTACGGTGACGTATGACTATGCGCTTACAGCCAACTCACAGACCATACAGTTTGTAGCGCTTGGAGAAACGAAGAGTTTACAAGTTGTTTCAACAAGACAGAAAAAAGTTAACGGTAAACCGTCTGGTGATGTCGAGAAGGTAGATACGACTGCACAGATTACCGGAACCGGATTTAGCGAGACTTCATCTGAAACATCTAATGGAGAGAATTATAGTATAGTGGCGGCTGAAAATAAGGCAGAAACAGATAATAACGGTTCTATTACTATTACACAGACTGGAAGTAACAAGACGGTAAAGGTTACGTTAACACAGCTTGCAGCGACAGTTACCTATGAATATACATTGACTACAGACCCGACAACACTTTCATTTGCAGCAGCAGGAGAAACAAAGATATTCAGTGTTTCAAGCAAGAAGCAGAAGAAAGTGAACGGGAAGAATGACGGTTCACCTATGACGGTTGACTACACTACTGTAGTGAGTGGTACGGGATTTACCAAAGGTTCTACTGAATATTATGTAGTGGCGGATGCAAATACTGGCGCACAGCGTACCGGAACGGCAGTTGTTACGGCAGTAGAAGGAGGTAAGAAAGCTACCGTGAATTTAACTCAATTGGCTGGAGCTTAAAATTTATTCATGATGGGAAAGAGAAAAGGAAAGATAATACAAAAAGCGGAAAAGCCGGATTTGGTTGCAAGTCTTTCGAGTTTGTCCATTGAAGAGATAGACAGGCTGCAAAAAGCTGCACCTATGGCATTCCAAAGCAAATTGCAGGCTGCGTTAAACTCAAACGATGCAGGGGAGATAATGAAGGCTAATTTGTATCTGGGAGAAATCAATAGACAGCCTACAAAAATTCAGTCTGTTTTCTTTGACCCTAACGACATATCCGGTAACGGAAGAGGATTCAAGGATTCTAAAGGGGTTCTGTCCTTTTCCGTATTGCGCCGGATGGGGGACATTCATATAGTGAAAAGTATCGTGTCTACACGTGTGGAGCAGATAATGAACTTTATGGACTTTTCGGAAGACGAGCAGAAGGAAGGTTTCACAATCAGAAAGAAGAAGAGCCTTTTTTCTACCGGGGATGAGAAATTGACAAATGAGGACAAGAAAAAGATTTCAAAGATAGTTGATTTCCTGGAAAAGGGAGGATGGACGGACAAATGGGACAATGTAGACAGCTTGCAGGAATTTGTAAGTAAAATAATGTCGGACAGTCTCACATTAGACCAGTTGGCATTTGAGATGGTGCGCAACAGAATGTGGGAATTGCAGAAATTCCGCGCTGTGGACGCTTCTTTGATACGTTTTCTTGACAGCGTAGACCCCAGACAAAGGGAAGGTTTCGAGCAGTACAGATTCAAGGGGCATTTGCCGCGTTACTGCATGGTGTGGGATGAAATGATTCTTCATAACCCTATAACGAAGGAACCGATATTGTATTACCCGTGGGAGCTTGGATTCGGTATCAGAAACAAGACATCTGATGTAAGAAGAAATGGGTATGGAGTATCGGAATTGGAAACGCTGGTAAACATTATTACCTGGATATTATGGGGCTTTTCTTATAATGCGAATTTCTTTTGTGTTTCACCAGAAACACTCGTTACGACGAATAAGGGTTTAAGAAGAATAAAAGATTTGGTAGGTACAGAATTTGAAATTTTTGACGGTGTGGAATACTGCAAGGCATCCGCATACAAGACAAGAATAGATGATTTGTACGAAACAAGACTGTATAACGGCTTAAAGATAAGAACAAGCCGAGAACACAGATTCTTGACTATAACGGATAAAGATAAGTCTCCCAAATGGAAAGAACAAAAGGATTTGACTACAGACGATTACTGTCTTGTGGATATAAATACCTATGGCGATTTCCACGAAGAGGATTATTTTATAGGAAGAGAATATTTTAGAGAATTTACTAACCCGACAAAGGAAGCTGTACTTAAGAAGGAGAGAATCTTTACACCTTCTTTGGAAATGGTGAAGGATAAGAATTTCTGGGAAATGATTGGCTTTGCTTTGGGGGACGGTACCTGGTTGGAACACAGGCTTGAAATTTTCCCACATCATACAAAAGATAAAAAACTTTTTGGTGATTTTTCTAAAGTGTTGGATAAATACGGAATAAATTACCGTATAAAGAAAGGTAATCCTTCTACACAAAGGAGTGATGGGGAATATGGATATCCGTATATATTCATATATGATACATGTTTTATTGATTGGTTTATAAGTATAGGATTCGGATATACAAGAGATAAGAAGATACCCGTTTCCGTATTTAACTTGCCGGAAGAGTTGAGATGTGCGTTTTTGAGAGGTCTGTTTTCGGCAGACGGACACACGTCTGCAAATATAATGGGTTATAAAACTCCTACTATTTGTTGTGTGAATAATGATTTGAGACAAGATATATTACAGTTGTTGTTAAGTGTTGGGGTTGCTGCGAGAGAGTGCAATAGAAGTAAAAGCAGATATAATGACCCAGTAACACTTGTTATTCAAGATGTAATGTCTTTTGTTAATAAAATAGGTTATTTGCAAGATTATAAAAATGAAGGTATATCAAGAGGAGAAAGAACAAAGGACAAATGGGACTTGGTGCCTAACTCCCTGGCTCTGGATATACTGGAAAACAACAAGGGAGGTGATATATCTTTTTCTAAGCATCATGTGAAAAAAGGTGGAAGGATAAGCAGAGGTAAGCTCATAAGGGTTTTGATAGAGGCTGGATGCAGTGTACCGGAAATATTGAACTACCATTTCTATAAAGTAACGGACAATTCTAAACTTGTAAAAGAGAAAGAACAACTTTATGATATAGAGGTATTCAATGACAAGCACATATTCCTTGCCAACTATACGGCAGTCCATAACTGCCAGGGTTCGCAGCCTAAAGGGTTTATCAATATAAAAAATCCTAACATATCAAACAGCACATTGCAGGAGTTTAGGCAGGCATGGACACAGACGATGGCAGGATACCAGAATTCGCACCGCACCCCAGTCATAAACGGTATTGATTTGGAATGGGTTGATTTACAGAAACTTAGCAATCGTGATATGGAATTTAACGAATGGATAAAGTTTCTTATTATAATGACATGTTCCGTATACCGTATAGACCCGTCCGAACTTGGATTCAATTTCAAGGAAAGTCAGCAGATATTCGGACAGGACGGGCAGCGCGAAAGATTGAAGCACAGCCGGGAAAAAGGATTGAAGCCTCTATTGATATTCTTGCAGGGTGTCATTACAAAGTATATTGTGAGTGAGCTGGATGAAAACTACGAGTTTGCATTTACCGGAATAGAGGTGGAAGACGAGGAAGCACAGGTAAAACTGGATTCTGAAAAATTGAGTAGCGGAATGGTTTCTATGCAGGACATATTCAAGAAGTACAACGGACGTGACTTTGACCCCGAAAAGGACATCATTCTTAACCAGGTATACCAGGGGATGAAGCAGGCAGAAGAACAAAACAAGATGTTCGGAGCTTCACAGCCTGGACAACAGCCGGAAGGTGTACCGGAGGACGAGGAAGACCCGTTCGCACAATACAAGTCGTTTAACGACAATCCTATAATGAAACCAGCAGTTGACTATTATTTAAAAAATCTTTACAAATAAGAAATTATGGAAACTTTCGATGATTTAAAGTTAGAAAGATATATAAACAAGGCTCTTTTGGAAAAGAGCCTGGGAAGACCAGAAATGTATGACGGTCTTCTGGAGATTGCGAAGGCACAACAAGGCGTGTATGTGAACAACGCGGTAAACCGGAAGCTTGGCATTGTTGGACAACCCTATAAGAAAAGAAAGGCTACGGAGGAAGAGAAAGCCGATTTAACCAAGACAACGGAAGACCTTTATAAAGAAGGTAGTGCGTGGAAGCGAGACAGACAGATTAAAGTACATATTAAAATAAAGTCCGAATATCGGAAGAAAATGCTATTTGAGACAAAACCGCGTGCTTACTTAATGCTTGGTGGTGGTGGTTCGGGTAAAGGGTATTATCTTAAGAAGATGAAGGAGAAAGACCCTTCTATAGACAAGTTACCCGTTATTGACGTGGATGATATGCGCGATATGATACCGGACTATGAAAGAGTGAAGGGGATAGACCCGAAGAAGGCATCTTCTTATGTGCATGAGGAAGTGTCGGATATAGGTAAAGCGATAGACAAGGAATATATAAAATCTAAATCTTCTTTTGTAAAAGATGCTGTATTTGGAAACCCGGCAAAACTTGAAAAATTGGTTGATGAATTGAAGGCACAAGGTTACGATGTCCATTTGGTAGGCGTGGCAACCGATTTCAGTACGGCTTTGGATAGAATACAGAAACGTTTTGAGAGAACGAAACGGTATGTTCCTACAGAAGTGGCGAAAAAGGGACATAAAGGAGCGTCCGAATCTTTCAAGAAAGTTATCGAAACTCCGTTGAAAGATAAATTTAAGTCCGTTAAATTGTATGACGGAAATTCCGATAACGGAGTGATTTATGATAACAAAGTGTTAAATCAAAAAGAACTTGATAGGTTTCTTAAAAAAATAGACTTATAATTTGTTCAATTCTGAACAGTTTTGTATATTTGCATAGAAACTTAAAGAAAGGAGTAAAATTATGGCAAAGAAAAAGTACGGAATTGATATGACGGCTGACGAATGGTTTGAGATTGAAGAACGTGGAATGGGCGAAGGTTGGACGATGGAAGAAGTTGCAGCTTTAGGTCCAGAAGGCAGGGAATTTCATAGAAATGCCCCGTATAATCCTTATTTTCCAAAACCAGATATGTCTATTTTTAACGAAGACCTTTACGACGGTTATAAGATAAAGGGAAAGAAGAATGCCGGAAAAGAAAATTGATGGTATAAGAACACCTTTGGTATCGCGTCTTATTGGAGTGAAAAGACACGTGAAAGACCCTATTAGATACCCGAAAATACAATGCGGTTATGAAGGGCTTGCACAGACCATGTTCGCTACACAATCGGACGCGATGATAAAGGAGCTTATAAAAGAAATGATAAAAACGGTTGAAAAATGATATTCTCACCAGAAGAGATACAAAAACTGTATGATATAATAGACTACCGTCTTGCAAGGATTGTAGCCGATGTAATGGGAGATGAACTGTTGACACCGGAAGACAAGTCCTTGTTAAGGCGGTATGGCTATAAATGGAGAAGGGAGATAGAAAAGTTACCACCCTATTTCCAATCCTATCTGTTTGGGAGATTGAGTGCGCAACTCACGCCAGCACAATTATCAACACTCAATTTTGACGATTTCACAAAGTATATAGACCGCCATCAATGGGCGGTTCTTACACCCCTGGAAAAGGAAGTGTATTATGCAGCAGCAACACGCACATATTCCTATATAAAGACGATGGGAGAACGGGCCAAAACGATAATGTCTAATGCCGTGTCGGAAGAAGAGGTGAAAGCCCTTGTGGAGAAGCAAAGACAATTGGAGCTTGGAACGATAAAGAAGGAAATGATAGAAGGCGTTCTGAAAAAGAAGTCCGTGCAGAATATTGTCAGCAATATAGGGCATTCCTTGGAAGACTGGAACCGTGATTGGGGGCGTATAGTGGAAACCGAGATGCAGAACATCTATCAAACTGGGGTAGCCCAGCAGATAATGAAGGAACAGGGAGCGGACGCGCTTGTATATAAAGAGGTATTCAGTGGAGCGTGCCAGCACTGCATAAAGTTTTACACAACGGCAGGGATAGGAAGCAAACCGAGGATATTCAAGCTTATAGACCTTATAAGCAATGGGGACAATATAGGGAGGAAAGTTAAAGATTGGAAACCAGTGTTAAATAGTGTTCACCCTTTTTGCCGCTGTGACCTTAGGGAGGTGCCTAAAGGTATGGTTTGGAATGACGAGACGCATTCATTTGAACCGCCTAAAGAACCATACAAGAGACAGATAGAGAGAAAAAGTAAAGTAAAAATATATGTTGGAGACAAAGTGTTTGAGGTATGATTTTCGGATATAAGGGAGATGTAGAGGTTCTGACCCTACGGAAGACAAGGGTAACAAAGGAACGTGTCAAGGAAAGCACGGAAGAGGTGGATGTGTACAACTGGGAGGTTATCCCGGTACGTCTGGACCAGATAAAGGAAGACGAGTATGTATTGCTCTATTGTATGATGAATGATACGACCCTATTCAAGAAGGGTGTAGAGTGTACTGATTTCAAAGGAGAGATGGAAAACGTTGTATTGGAAAAGGGGATAGTAATCTCCGTATGTGAAGACGCAAAACATCTCTCGTTCACTATGCCGCATCAAGTGACGATACCGCTTGTTGATGAAAAGACGTTTGATGAATGGACCGATGAAGACTGTTTCGGAGTAAACAGAGGAAGTAGTCGAAGAAGTCCCGATAAAGAGATAGAACAGGGGGATGTGGAGGAATACGTAAAGTTCTATAATGACAATCCGGAATACATGCATATGGGTGCAGGAGCGATAAAGATAATGGAAAGAGGTTTGTCCTTGTATGAAGGGAAACTGTATAACATAGAGGCTGGGCCGGAATATGCGCTTATAACAAAAGAAGGCTTGTTTCTGAAAACGGAGCATTGATTATGGGAGAAGGAGGATTCAACACCGGGTTTGTGGAGATAAGGACGCTTGAAGGCGAAAAGTTCCTAAAGGATATAAGGATTAATGAAGCCGTAAAGACAAGACATTCCTATACGCTTGTGGAAGGTTTACATGTACGCGAAATGAAGCCGCGAGAATCAGTATATAACATCTATTTTAATGCAGGCAAGGAAGGTGTTCTTAACAGGATTTCGGGCGAACAAATGGTATGGACGTATGAGAAGAACTACCTTGTTCCGATAAAAGTAAAGGAATTGAACATTTCCGACAGAATTGTTCTGTATGGGAACAAGAGGGGTAAGATTGACCGGATAGAAAAGGTGGAGACGCTTAACAGGTATTTTTATAAGCCCGAATTGAAGAAAAACACTTCCTATTATATTGATAATGTCTGTATTTTTGGATAGATTGTGCAAAATTCGTATTTTAGCAGAAAAATTTGTAGCTATGAATTTAAAGAAATTATTTCATTTACAGACAGCAGAACAAAAGGTGTCTGAATACAGGGAGTTGCTGAGACGCTCCGAAAAGATAGAAGCAAGAACAGAAGAGCTTGCAAACGAATTTGCCGAAAGAAGCCAGGTATTGAAAAGCTTCTCCCTGCTTGACAAGGACGAAAGAGAGATTTCGGAAGAGAAATACAACGAGTTCTTGAAGGAACATACTTCACGGGTTGCACAATTGCAGAAAGACAGGGACAAGGTTTTCAAGTCCATTGCCGCATTCCAGAAAGACGAAGATATAGCGGAAGCCATTGCGGATGTATATGCAGTTCATGTAGCAAAGAAAGCATGGAAAAGTAAGAAGCTTTCCAAAAGCGCATACGATGATATCATGAAGGCAAAGACCGGGGTAGTCAAGTATGCGGACGTGCTTTTGTTCAGAGGCGGTAAGTTGCTTATTTTACAGAGAGCAGGGGAACACATGAACTATACGCCCGATTGGTGCATACCGGGGGGACATGTGGACGAGGGAGAAGATTTCCGTACAGCCGCACAAAGAGAACTTTTCGAGGAGACCGGAATAGACGTTCCGGAAGACACTCTTATGGAGGTCGGTGTAGCCAAAACGAAGAATGCGGAAATTCATTATTTTATGGGGCACGTTGATGATGAATCCCCGGCTTTCGTGGTGGTTGACGGTGAGGAAGAAATCGGCAGTATGTGGATTGACCCGGATACCGAACTGGAAGATTACGACTTCATCTTTGACATGAAAGACAATATCAAGAAGATTTTGGGACTGGGAGTGCAACCCAGCCCGGTAGAAATCGTGATGAAGGCTTTCCAGGAAAAGAAGGTGACGGAAGACGTGGTAAAGTCTGTGTGCGAGAAATACCCGAAAGAGATACGGAAAGCGAACAACAAGACCGATTTTTCACACAGTGAAAGAAAAGACCTTGCAAAGAAAGGAGAGGCAATGCCGAACGGGAAATATCCTATCAGAAATAGCCAGGATTTGAAGGACGCTATTAAGTTGTCCGGTGCTTCTGACATGCCGAAAGAAAAGGTGAAAGCATGGATTAAGAAACGTGCTAAAGAATTGGGTCTTGAAAGTGAATTGCCGGAAGACTGGAAAAGTAAGGAAGTTGAAAAGACGATGGACTGTAACGATGCGAATGCTATTTGCAAGGAAGATTTGGACGACAAGCCAAAAGGCCCGGAAGGTGACGGAATAGCAAAGAACGAGGAAACGGAAACTACGGAAAGCGAAGAAACGGACAGCCAGGGAATATGGAAGTCGGAAGACGGACTGACGGTTTCCATGAAGTTTTCTTCTGTAGAGGACGCAATGATATTCAAGAGCGTTATTTCCGAAATGATTCAAGAGGGGAAGGTGAAAGCCGATGTACTGGAAAAGGCAAAGAAGGAGGATAGGATGTATACGGTGTTTGCCGATTTCGCTAATTTCCTGGAAGGCGTTAAGACACGTTCAAAAAATGTGCACTGGAAAGAGGAAGACAATGCCAAGCACAAGTATCTTGACGATTTGTTAGAGGAGCTTTCCGACTATGAAGATAAGATAATGGAAGCCGGACAAAGCGGTTTCGGCCGTTTCAAGGACGGGGAGATAAATGGTGAAGAAATAGAGGTCAACGACCCTATAGAATTGGTGGACCTCATTATAGACCGTACAAGAGAATTCTATTCCAAGCTTGACAATAACCCCGAATATGCCGGGGAAAAGTCGTGGGTAGAAGACTTCATGGCAACACTCAAGCAAACTAAATATCGTTTACAATTGCATTAATTGTTTTGGGGAGGGGTGTAAACACCCCTTCTTTTTATTAAAGGAAGACATGGAAAAGGATATACTGAAAAGCATTTTGTGTGACAAGCTGGAAAAGGCAGTATCGCACAAGTATGTACGGAAAGAACCGGACGGAAAAGGCGGTTTCAGATACATATATACCGAAAAGGAAAGAGAATCGACAAACCAGGTCATTAACAGAAGCGGTGACAGGTCCATAGAGAAGACAGGAACGAACCCGGCAGCAGTTACCAAGGGACTGAAAGCATGGTTGAACAAGAATAACATAGATTACGATTACAACAAGGCGAAAACAACCGCGAGCAGTTATTTTAAGTTTGAGACAGGAAAAGGAAGCTATGAGATACGTGTTTCCAACCACACCAAGGCGAATGCAGACGAGAAAGGCGGTATAGATATTCAACCCTATGGTTCAAACGACGGGTTTAGTGTTGATATAGATACGGCATACGGGTTCACTTCCAAAGATATTCAGAATATCATTAAAGACGCTGAAAGGATAAATGGGGAAGTCCACAAGAATGAGAAGTTAAAGAAGATGCTGGAGGATGAAACCCTATTGGAGAGATATTATAATGAAAGGTATATACCTTCCAAGCATACAAAGTTTATTGAAGATGTTGTTAACAGTATTGGAATAGAAGAATCGGAGTTTGGGATATTGGGAGATATTGTAAATAATATGTTCGACCAAAGTTTACACAAAAGCGGTGTATATAAAAAGATGGTTGAGGAAAGAGAGAAGAAGATACAAGAACAAAAGGAGAAAGAGGCGAAAGAAAAAGAAAGCAAGAAGGAGAGAAGGGACAGGGTGATGGAAGAATTGAACAACCATATATTCAAGCAGGAAAATTCAACCACACCACCAGAAGAGTTCGAGAAGATTGTACAAGAAAGAAGTAACGGAAGGGCAAAGGGCTTTACGGTAATCGGAGAACTGGGAGAAGGAGACAGAAAGAAGTATTTCTATGAATGGGCATACCCGGTACCGGAAGGTAAAAAGAATTATACAAAGCCATCCGATAAGTTCGTAGACAACTACTTAAAAAGCAAGGGTGAATAATTTTTGCATAAAACTTTGGCTATTTGCATAAAAATCCATACATTTGAATCGGTAAAGCTGTAAATATATTTTAGTTATTGTAATATATTGATTATTAGATATTTACAGAAACATGTTTATTTCAATTCGTTGGATTACAGAGTATTAAAAGATGTTTGAGGTAGATTCAAAATTCAATTTTTTCACAGAGGCAAACTTTGAGAAATCAGATTTCAATCCTATGGATTACCCGGTAGGGGACGATAGAAGATACGAAAAGATGATTTTTGAAGGTTTAGCGTCTGATTCTTCCATTGATTCGGAGGATGAATCTATGAACCCTAACGGATTTGTAATAGACCGCTTTTTAAAACACGGTCTAATCAATTTAGACCATTTGCCATCACGAAGCCCTATCAATAAATCAAGGTTCTGGATAGGACACCCATTGGACGCATATGTAAAGAATAACAAGTTCTACGTGCGTTGCCAGTTATGGAAGAAATCACCGGAAGCAAGAGCGTTTTATGACAAGGCACTGGAAATGCTTGCAAGTGGTACAGACCGGAAACCTGGTTTCTCCGTTGAAGGAAGAGCGCTTGAAAGAGACAAGAATAACCCTAAAAAGGTGACAAAGGCATTGATTACAAACGTAGCAATGACAATGACGCCCGTAAATGCAAATTCATTTGCCGATATAGTAAAGGGCGTGCAGACAGTAGATTTCGTAGAGGACAATAAAGAAGAAATTAACAACGGTTCTAATAACGTTCTTGTAGAGCTACAGAAGGACGGATATAATATAAAAATAGACAAATCTTTCAATGTAACCATTAACCCTATCATAGTGGAAAGAGACGAAAGATTTCAAGAGCTTTATAATTATTATCTGAACGGTAATGTAGGATTGAATGTTATAAAGGACTATTTGAGAACTGTTAATAAATAAGTTTGTACACAATTAAAAGTTTAATAAAGATGGACGAAAAATATTTGAACGACCCTATCGTATCTCTGATGAAGTCTATGGGATTTTCTGACGAGTACATTATGGCGAACGTGAAAATCGAAAAGTCTGAAAACGGAGCAGCAGCAGGAGACCATGAATCCGAAACTAAAGAGGAAAAGGATATCAACAAGCTGGAAAAGGAAGCCGTGAAGGACGAAGAAAAGGTGAAGGAAGACGAAAAGAATACCGCCAAGGATAAGGATGCAGAAGATGAAAAAGTGGAGAAATCCGACAAGGAAGACATCATGAAATCATTGGGTTCTGTATTTGCACCTTTGATGGAGAATTTCCAAAAGTCTATTGACAAGTTCCAGGAAACAGTGGATGGTATTAACGACAAATTGGACAAAATGTCTGGCGTTACTCCTATGTTCCGTTCAGAAGGACTTAACAATATGACAGCTATTCAGAAATCTTTCGAGGAAAGAAAGGACGAAGCAGGTAAATACGAAGTTAATGTAGTGAAAGACAGACCTATGGCCGTAAAGCTTATTGAAAAGTCTTTGGAAGAGGCACCGGAAAGTATTGCTAAGTCACTGGAAAGTGATGCACTTGCATACCTTATCAATCCGGACGCTGAAACAGTAGGTGAAAATCTCGCACGTTACATG